>SWBZ01001566.1_pt1 | contig 19696 bp, 19 predicted proteins | sample 4693031 | NCBI WGS metagenome assembly SWBZ01 (sample SAMN10267274, study PRJNA491770) | bioreactor metagenome | isolation source: DHS bioreactor inoculated with | place: Japan: off Shimokita Peninsula
GAGCACGCGCAGCCTTGCGCGGCTGTTCGCAAGGGAGCTCGGCGTGACCCCGCACGACTTCATCGAGAACATCCGCCTGGATCAGGCGCGCAATCTGCTGGAGGCGACCGACCTCGCCTTGAAGGCGATCGCGTTTGATTGCGGCTTCGGCAGTCCGGAACGCATGCGCAGCGTCTTCCAGCGCCGTCTTGGACTGAGCCCGCTTCGCTATCGCGAGAATTTTCAAGCGACGCGGCCTTTTTCGCGGTGAGGCGCGCTGTCGGAGGCAGCGCCGCCGGGGTCGTCAGGCGCTTGCCGCACCATTCCCGTCAACCCTGCGGTTTTGCGCTTCGGATATGCACCGGTTCCGTGCTCCCGACGACGATGGAACCGTCGATGGCCGCTCGGGCCGTTCGCAGGATTTCGTCCGCAAACATCGAAGTGGCGAGCCCGACAGCCCGTTTTTCCCGCTGCACGAGAGACAGGGTGTTCTTTCCCAGGGCGCGATCGCGGATTGGCAAGTAAGTCAGGACGCCGTTGCGGCATTCTCCCGAGACATCGAACTTGCTTAGAAAGGCGATGGCGCCACTGTCGGCGGCAAGGTGTTTCATCGTTTCGATGGAGTTGGTCAGGATCGTCGGTTCGACATCGAGATTCGCGGCGGAGAATGCTTCGACGACGATCTGATGGACCAGCATCGACTTGTCTCCAAAAATCAGCGGATAGGGTATGCACGACGCCAGCGAGACCGAACTCATGCGGGCAAGCGGATGCGTGGCGGACATGACGGCGCCCAGCCGCCCGTCCAGGCTTCCCAGAACCTCGAACTGCGACGGGTTGGGGAAGTTGAACGCAAAACCGAGATCGGCCTCCCCATCCGCGACGGCCTGTACGACATCGCGGATGAACATGACACGGATCGATATCTTGATCTGCGGGTGCCGCGCGCAGAATGCCGCCGCCGCCTGCGGGACGATGCTTCCGGCCAGCCCATTCATCGTTGCGATGATGACCTCTCCGCCTTGCAGGGCTTTGATGTCGCGTATGCCTTCTTCGACGCGGCTGTATTCCTTGAGTGTGCGGCGGACGTGCGTCAGCAGGATTTCACCGGCAGGCGTCAGCCGCAGTCCCCTCGGCAATCTCTCGAACAACGGTTCGCCGATCGATTCCTCCAACTGAAGGATCTGCTTGTTGATCGCCGAGGAGGCGATATGCAACCTCCCGGCCGCACCGCGGATCGAACCGGCGCGGGCGACCTCGTCGAGATAGCGCAGCAATCGGGAATGGAGGACCGACAAATTTCCCTCCGCAATACCGCTCTCGAAAAGAGAGCATTACGCTTCAAAAATAATGCTTTTCGGAATTACGATAACCCACTTCAATCCACCCGGAAAGCACGACAGCATGGAACGTAGCTTCAGGGAGGAATTTCACGGTGCAGCAAACGACAGGAAACAAGACAGCGTGGTTTTGCTCGGCCATGACGGCCGCGCTGATCGCCGCCGGAACGCAGGTCACCTCGGCCGCCGAGCTGGACAAGGTCGTCTATATGACAAGCTGGTATGCGCAGGCAGAGCATGGCGGCTTCTACCAAGCAAAGGCGGCGGGACTCTATGAGGCGGCAGGGCTCGACGTTACGATCAAGATGGGCGGCCCGCAGGTCAACGGCATGCAGCTCCTGCTTGCTGGCGAAACGGACTTCTACAACGGATTCGACTTTCAGGTCCTGAGCGGCGTCGAGCAGGGATTGCCGGTAAAGGCCGTGGCAGCGATGTTCCAGCATGACGTCAACGGCATGCTGACGCACGAGGACGTTACCGGGCTGGACGACCTCAAAGACAAGACGCTGCTGATCGCGACCTCAGCGCGCGCGTCCTGGTGGCCGTGGCTGAAGACCAAGTACGGCCTCGACGATTCTCAGGTGAAGCCCTACACGTTCAATGTCCAGCCGTTCCTGGTCGATCCTCAGGCGGCGCAGCAAGCCTTCCCCAGCTCCGAGCCGTTCACGCTCGAGCAGAAGAACGTGCCCTACAATTTCTATCTCTTCGCCGACTACGGTTACCCGCCCTACGGCATCACGCTGGTCACCCGCAACGACGTGATCAGCGACAGGCCGGACGTGCTGAAGCGGTTCCTGCGCGCCTCCCTGGAAGGATGGAAAAGCTATCTCGAGGACCCCGCGCCGGGCAACGTGCTGATCAAGGAGGCCAACAACAGGATGAGCGACGAGCAGTTGGCCTTCGCGCTCAAGCGCATCAAGGAGATGGAACTCGTCACCGGCGGCGACGCGGCCATCGACGGCATCGGCACCATGAAGGAGGAACGCTGGCGCGCCAGCTACGAATACATGGTCTCGGCCGGCCTGCTCACGGCGGAGACCGATTGGAAAGACGCCTTCACGACGGAATTCGTGAGCGACCTCAAAGTCCTGCCCGACTGAAATCGAACATGGCACAAGGAACAGTTCTTAAGCGGATGAAAGCCGAGGTGGCCCCAATGGATGCGACGCCAATCATTGAGGTCGTCTCGGTGGAAAAGACCTTCCCCAACGGCTTTCGCGGCCTGGAACCCGTCGACCTCACGGTGCAGCCCGGCGAATTCCTGACGCTGATCGGCCCATCCGGCTGCGGCAAGAGCACGCTGCTGGGAATGATGACAAATCTGCTGGCGCCTTCCAAGGGAACGCTGAAATGGTGGGGCGGCGGCTTCGAGCAGACCGGCACACCGGGAAAATCGTTGTCGATCGTCTTTCAGGACGCGACCCTGATGCCGTGGGCAACGGTTCAGGCCAACGTGCGCCTGCCGCTCGATCTTGCAAGGACCCCGCGCGAGGAAAGCGATGCGAGAGCTCTGGCCGCGCTCGCCAAAGTGGGCCTGGCGGGCTTCGAGGACAGGCTTCCGCACCATCTTTCGGGCGGCATGCGCATGCGTGTCTCGATCGCGCGCTCATTGGTGACCGAACCCGATCTTCTGCTGATGGACGAGCCTTTCGGCGCGCTCGACGAGTTCACGCGCAACAAGCTCGATTCGGAACTCCTCGAACTGTGGGGGGAGCGCAACCTGAGCATCGTGTTCGTCACGCATTCGATCTACGAAGCCGTCTTCCTGTCGACCCGCGTCGTTGTCATGGCGGCAAGGCCTGGCCGGATCTCGCGCATCATTGACATCGATGCGCCCTGCCCCCGCGACGAGGAGTTTCGCGCCAGCCCGCGCTTCGCCGCGCTGTGCGCCGAGCTGTCGCGCGCCTTGCGCGACGCGACGGAGGAATCCGGCCAGATCGCAGCAGCCGCGCCACGATGAACACGATCAGCCAGAAAACGGAATCTGCGTTGCGCCTGTTCGGCCCTCTGGTGGTTGGAGTGGCGACCCTCGTCCTATGGCAGGTCCTGTGCACCGTCCATGACGTGCCGGTGTACCTGTTTCCCAAGCCGACGGACGTGTGGACGAGCTTCTTGGAGGAGTTTCCCTCGCTGATGCGGGCGATGTCGGTCACCGTGATGGTGACCCTTCAGGCCTTCGTCTTGGCCGTGGTCGTGGGCACGGCGATCGCATTCCTGTTCAACCAGAGCCGCGTGATCGAAGCCTGCTTCTTCCCTTATGCGATTATCCTGCAAGTGACGCCGATCGTGGCGATTTCGCCGCTGATCATCATTTTGGTGAAGGACACGCGACTGGCGCTGACGATGTGCGCGGCGATCGTCGCCCTGTTTCCCATCATCTCCAACACAACACTTGGCCTACGCAGCGTCGATCCCGGCCTCGTCAATCTTTTCCGCGCCAACAAGGCCATGCGCCTGCAGACGCTTTTGCGCCTGCGCATTCCCAGCGCCTTGCCCTACTTCTTTGCCGGACTGCGCATTTCCAGTGGTTTGGCGCTGATCGGTGCGGTCGTGGCGGAATTCGTGGCGGGCACCGGCGGAATGGGGTCTGGCCTCGCCTACGAGATACTCCAGGCCGGCTTCCAGTTGAACATCCCTTTGATGTTCGCCGCACTTGCCCTGATCACGGCTGTCGGCATCGGCTTGTTCGCCATCATGTCGAAGCTCTCCAGCATGGCGATCGGCTCCTGGCATGAAAGCCATGCCGAGGACCGCGGCAACGGATAGGGCGCCCTTATAGGCGTCCCCTCCGGGAGACGACACCTGGGCTGACCCGAAACGAAGGCAGAGCACTGAGGAATAACGGCGGCGCCAGAAGCTTTGGCGCCGAACGGAGGAGGCTGTCCAAAACCGGCGTCTCCATGCAGACAAACGAAGAGGAACGATTGTGATGAGTGATACGACCACCAGGGAATATGAAAAGGTCAGGGCGATCTTCGACATACTGAGCGGCGATCGCGAAGCGGATCTCCTGCTCAAGAACCTCAACGTTCTGGATGTCCACGGCGAGACGGTCTATCAGGGCTCAATCCTCGTCTACGACAATCGCATCGTCGCCCTCAATCCCGATGAGTCGATCGTGCGGGTGAGAGACATATTCGACGGCAAGGGGCTCTACGCCATTCCGGGTCTCATCGATGCGCATCTGCATTTCGAGTCCCAGCTTGCCAACCCGACAGCGTTGGCCGCCGCGATGGTTCCCTGCGGGACGACCACCATCTATGCCGAATGCCTCGACCTGCTGAGCGCGGCGGGAGAAAACGGCGCGCAGGCGGCCGCCGACCTGTTCCGCAACCACGAGGCGCTGCCCTACCGCCTCTTTGCGTTCGCTCCCGGCAAGAAGACCGCCGCGTCGGTCACGAAGGCCGTGCTGGAGATGGAGCCTGTCATAGGATTGGGGGAATTCGAACACTTCACCTACAGTTCCGGAGACGAGGACGATTTCCTCAAGGCGGCATGGGTGCGTGCAAAGGGGGGCTTCATCAACGGCCATTGGGGCGTGACAACCCTGTCCGATATGATGCTCAACTACCTCCCCGCCATCGGTGTCTCCAACAATCATGATGTCTGGACCGAGAAGGATATCGAGAAAAGCATCCGCTATGGCTTCCCCACGCACATCAAGTTCGGCGTCGGAAGTAACGAGGTCATCAAGACCCTGCTTCGAGCCATCGTCGACCGGAAGTTTCCCACCGACAACTTCATGCTGTGCACGGACAATATCTCCGTGGCGCGTTTGCAGAAGATGGGACACATGGACTGGATCATCTCGCTGTGCGCGCAAATGGGCATAAGCCCGATCAGTGCAATCAAGATGGCATCCTACAACACCGCCAGATCGTTCCACATGGAAGACCAGATCGGCTCGCTCACGCCGGGCCGCTTCGCGGATATCGTGCTGACGGACAGCCTGTCCAACATCAATCCACTCTACGTTTTCAAGGGTGGAAAGCTGGTTGCCAGAGACCGCAAACTGCTCCGGAACGCCGAGATCGACTATTCCGGCATGCGCACCGCCGGCGTGGCCGGCCTCGATGACCTGACCGCCGCGCAACTCGACATCGAGCCGATCGAGATTTCGCACGACGGGACCCGCGCCAAAGTCGTCCTGTTCGACGTCTACGGTCGCGGCCACGCCAAATTCCATCAGGAAATCTGGGTTCCCTTCAGGCAAGGCAAGGTCGTGCCGGAATATGAGGGAGAAAAGCTCAGCCGACTATCCGTCATCCAGCGTTATGCCAATGGAAAGCGGCATATCGTGAACGGCGTTTTCAAAGGCGTTTATCTGGAGCGAGGTGCCGTCGCGACATTCTGGCCTGCGCCGTCACCCTATTTCGTCGCGGTCGGTCAGGACAGCGAGGAAATGCGCTACTGCGTCCAGCAGGTGGACACATATTCAGGCGCCTGCGTCGTCAGCGAGAACAGGTCGGTTCGCAGCGTCATGCCGCTGGAAATCTACGGCGTGATGGCCGACATGAACCTGGCCGAACTGACCTCAAGCGTTGCCGCCATCGACGCCGCCCTGGAAACCCTCGGCAACCGCAATGAAGGCGAGCCGGTCGTCAACAAGCTGCTGAGCCTGTTCATTTCCCTCCACCGCTTCCGGTTCATGGAGTGAACCAGGCCTTCAAGCGGGGGACGGCCGACCTGAACGGCATCGCCTTTTTCCGGGCGCCGGCAGCACCAATGCCGGCGTCTGCCGGGTTCGGGATGCAATGCCGTTACTCACATGCCTGCGCGTAGGCCTTAAACCAATTCGACAAGCTCGAAGTGTTCCAGGCGACGCAGGCTTTTTGGAGGTCCGGCGCCGCCGAAAGCGCCGCGCTGGCCTCTTTGCGCCATGTCCCTGCCGACGTGCCGTCCCCGGTCCTTCTGTCCCACGACCGCAACGAGCACGGTTGTGTGCGTTTCAACAACGGCACCGGTTGACTCGCGCCCGATAAAACGTTGATATCAACGCATGTGGCGCTGTCGATCGAGCATCGTCGCCGACGCAATCGTGACGCCGGGTAAACGCTCAAGGCATGATCCCGGCAACGCACATCATCCACCGCGAAACGGCGCATGACGACCGGCCAAAGGCATGAGACGCGAAACCGACCGCAGGCGCAGCATCAACGTCCGACTCGGGACCGGCCTTGTCTTCGCCACGACGCCGTTCGCGGCGGCGCTCCCACGCACAAGACTGGAGTTCATAAATGGCCGAGCTGGTCCTGATCACATTCGACTGGGTTCCCGAAACGCCGCGCGGATATGTACGCGACCTGCGCTTGCGCTGGGCTTTGGAGGAAGCTGGCCTGCCCTATCGCGTCAACAGCACGCCGTTTCGCGAACGCACGGCCGCGCATTTCGCGCACCAGCCCTTCGGCCAGGCACCGTGGCTGACCGACGGCGATCTGTCGATCTTCGAGAGCGGCGCGATCCTGCTTCACCTGGGTACGCGCAGCGCGAGCTTGTTGCCGACCGATCCGCACGGCCGCAACGAAGCGACCAAATGGCTGTTCGCCGCGCTCAATTCCGTCGAGGCGGCGAGCCTGCCCTGGTCGATATTCGTGTTTTCCGGCTTGACCGGCGACACGCCGGGCTGGGAGCGGCTGGACGCTTTTCTTGAATCGCGCCTCCAGCACCTGGAGCCGGTGCTGGCGGATCGCGAATGGCTGGCCGGCGATTTTTCCATCGCCGACATCGCCATGGCAGATGTGCTGCGGCTCGTCGACCGGTTCGACAGGCTGGAAAGACACCCCGCCTGCCGCGCCTATGTCGCGCGCGCCACAGCCCGCCCGGCCTTCGCCAAAGCGCACGCCGATCAGATGGCGCATTTTGCCGCCGCGGACTGATCACGGCAAAACCGGCGGCGGCCGCAAATCTCGTCCCGCGCCGGCGCTCCGAGACGGCCTCGAGCCGTGCCGGCCGCCCGCGTGGAGCCTCGCCCTACCACACCACCACGCGCGCACCGACCGGCACGCGCTGATAGAGATCGATCACATGCGCGTTGATCATGCGGATACAGCCGTTCGACACCGAGCGGCCGATCGAGTTCGGCTGGTTGGTACCGTGGATGCGATAAAGCGTGTCGCGCTCGCCGCGATAAAGATAAAGCGCCCGCGCGCCGAGCGGATTGCCGGGCCCGCCAGGCACGCCTCCGGCGAAACGCGCATATTTGCCCGGCTCGCGGCGGATCATGTTCTTGGTCGGCGTCCAGCGCGGCCATTCGGCCTTGCGCCCGATGGTGGCTTCGCCGCGAAAGGCGAGCCCGGCCCGGCCGACGCCCACGCCATAACGGCGCGCCCGCCCGTCAGGCAGTTGCAGGTAGAGAAAATAATTGCGCGGATCGACCACGATTGTGCCGGGCGCGTAGCCGGAAAAGGAGACGATCTGCGGGGCGAACCGCGACTCCAGCGCGGGTTTTTGGGCCGTCGGATGGGCGGAGCCCGTGACGGGAACGAACAGGCCGGCACATACGCCAAGCAGGAAACTGCGCCTTGAAAACATGATAAAACCTCGATCGATGATGAACCTGACACCCGTCAGGGCGCCGTTGCGGTCCAGTCAGATCGGAGGTCGCTCGCAGCGCCGTTCCAGCGCGCGCGGCGTGTCGGCGGCGTCTGCCGGCAAATGCCCTGCCGCCGGCACGGGCGCCACCGCGCCGGCGGCGTCGAAAAGTCCCTTGCAGTCGAGCCCGCAATGACCGGCGGCATCGATCGTGTCGCCGCTCCCGGTGTCACAACAGTCCAGTTCCGCTGCCTGGGTCGCAAGCGACACCGTGCCGTCGCCGGCGGCCAAGACCGCGCCATGCGGCGGCACGGTCGCCACCGCGAACAGCAACGCCAGGATCCAGACCGCCACGAGCCTCATGCCGAAATTGGTACGTCAGCGCCGACGACAAATCCAGCCCCGGCGCCGCACGACGCCATAGCTACGGCGGAGCGGGCCGGATGCAGTCCGGCCGCAGCGCGCATCCGGGAGAGCCGGACGCGGCTGCTATTGCCCGGCGGATTGTTTCTGGAAAAAGGGAAGACGCATCGCCATTTCGCGGTCCTTTTCACCCGCGACCTCCGCCGCCGGACGCGTACCGATCCGGTCGAGATAGGCGCGAAAGGCCGGCCGCTCGGGCAGGATCTTCATCATGTCCATCGTGTAACCGATGGTCGAGCCAATCTGGATGTCGGCAGCGGTAAAGGCATCACCGCAGACATACTCGTTCAGCGACAGATGGCGTTCGACATGGGCGACCAGATCTTCGAACGTGCCGAACGAGTAGTCGTTGCTGCCATAAGCCAGCCCGTGGGCGCGCGCGCTCACCGCCGGGTCGAACACAGCATCAGCATAGACCAGCCATTTCAGATAGGCCACGCGGCGCGGATCGCCGATCGCCGGGGCAAGCCCCGCCTCGGCAAAGACATCGCCGAGATAGATCGAGATCGCCGCGCGTTCGGTCACGATCGTGCCGTCATGATCGATCGCCGGCACTTTCTTGTTGGGCTGGATGGCACGATAGGTTTCGGGCGCACCGCCCTCGCCGCGGATGTCGACGATCTCCGTCCGGTAGGCGGTGCCGAGTTCCTCAAGCAGCCATAGAACGGACGAGGAGCGCGACCAGGGCGCATGGTAGAAGGTCAGCATGGGGCTTAATTGTCCTTGCGTTGCAGCCATTACCCCTATCACAGCGCTGCCGACAGGCTCTTGTCAGGAGACGCCGCGCGCCCGGACGAAAAAAGGGCGCCCGCGGCGGGCGCCCTTTCCCATCACGCAGGCAAGGCCGGTGCTATTACGGGAGCTTGTCGTCCACGCCCTTGACGTAGAAATTCATGCCCAACAGGACGCCGTCTTCGGCGACTTCACCCTCCTTCAGCCACTCGCTGCCGTCCTGTTTCATGATCGGCCCCGTGAACGGGTCGAATGCCCCGGACTTGATCTTGGCTTCGGCGTCCTCGGCCACCTTCTTCACCTCGTCGGGCATATTCGTGTAAGGCGCCATCACGACATGGTCTTCCGCCATGCCGGCCCACACGTCGTGCTGCTCCCAGGTGCCGTCCATCACCGCCTTGACGCGTTCGGTATAATAGCTGCCCCATTCGTCGACGATCGACGTGAGCTGCGTCTCCGGACCGAACTTGATCATGTCGGACGCCTGGCCGAAGGCCTTTATGCCGCGTTCGGCGGCGACCTGCATCGGCGCTGTGGAGTCGGTGTGCTGGGTGATGATGTCGACGCCCTGATCGATCAGCACCTTGGCCGCATCGGCCTCCTTGCCCGGATCGAACCAGGTATTGGCCCACACCACCTTGACCTTGAAGTCGGGATTGACCGACTGCGTGCCCAGCACGAAGGCGTTGATGCCCATCACCACCTCCGGGATCGGGAAGGAGGCAATATAGCCGGCAACGCCTTCCTTCGACATGCTGGCGGCGATCACGCCCTGGACGTAGCGGCCCTGATAGAACCGGGAATTGTAGGTCGCGACATTGGGATGCTCGCGCTTGAAGCCCGTGGCGTGCTCGAACTTCACGTCGGGAAACTTGCCCGCCACCTTGTTGGTGGCGTCCATATAGCCGAACGACGTGGTGAAGACGATGTCGCAGCCGGACCGTGCGAAGCGCTCGATCGCGCGCTCGGCGTCGGCGCCTTCCGGCACGCTTTCCAGATAGGCGATCTCGACCTTGTCCTCGCCGCCGAGATTTTCCTGCATCTCGAGCGCGCCCTGGTGGTGCTGATACGACCAGCCGAAATCGCCGATCGGACCGACATAAACGAAGCAGGCCTTGGTCTTGTCCTGGGCCATGGCGCCGGTAGCGACGAGCATCGCCGCCGAAGCCGTCAGTGCAAGCAGTACTCTTCTCATGACTGGTTTCCTCCTTGTTGGATCCTGACGGATCTCTGGTTGAGCATTCTTCTCGTCGTCGGTTTCGATCTCAGCGGTCGGGCACGAAGGGCTTGCCCAGTGAAGCCGGTGTATTCATCATCGTCAATCGCCTATTGCGTGAGATCAGAACAAGCACGACCACCGTGGCCAGATAGGGCAGCGCCGACAAGAACTGCGACGGGATCGACTTGACGAGCTCGGCCAGCCAGTAGAGCGGCGCCGGCAGGAAGGCTAGGTCGCTCAGATTGGTCGCCTGGATATGCAGTTGGGCGATGGTGATTGCGCCGAACAGATAGGCGCCGGCAAGCACCCGCCACGGCCGCCAGGAGGCGAACACCACCAGCGCCAGGGCGATCCAGCCGCGGCCTGCGGTCATGTTTTCGATCCATTGCGTGGTGTAGACCAGCGAGAGCTGCGCCCCGGCGAGCCCGGCGCAGGCCCCGCCGAACATCACCGCCAGATAGCGGATCGCCACCACCTTGATGCCGAGCGCGTGCGCGGAAGAGTGGTTGTCGCCGACCGAACGCAGGGTCAGGCCGGCGCGGGTGCGGAACAAAAACCACATCACCCCGCCGGTCAGCAGCAGCGAGATGTAAAACATCGGGTCTTGGCCGAACAGCAGCCTGCCAACCAGGGGCAGGTCCGAGAGAACCGGAATCTCGAGCGCGCCGAGCTTCACGCCCGGCTGGCCGACAAAGGCCTCGCCGATCATGCCCGACAGGCCGATGCCCAGAAGAGTCAGGGCCAACCCGGTCGCCACCTGGTTGGTGACCAAGGTGAGCGCCAGAAAGCCGAAAAGCAGCGAAAACAGCGTGCCGGCAAGCGCGCCGGCCAGAATGCCCAGCCAGGGCTGCCCGGTGGTCAGCGCGACGCCGAAACCGGCGACCGCCCCCATCAGCATCATGCCTTCCACGCCGAGGTTGAGAACGCCGGAGCGCTCCACCACGAGTTCGCCGATCGCCGCCAGCAGCAGCGGCGTGGCCGCCGTGGCGATGGTCAGCAAGATGGCTTCAGTGATGCCCATGAGCGGCCTCCGCGGCGTGCTGCCCGGCATCGTTTGCCGGCGCGGGTCGGACGACACGGACCCGATAGTGAATCAGCGTGTCGCAGGCGAGCACGAAGAACAACAACATGCCCTGGAAGGCGCGCACCGTCTTGTCGGTCACGCCGATTTCGATCTGCGCCGCCTCGCCGCCGAGATAAGACAAGGCCAGGACAAACCCCGCCGCGACGATGCCGAGCGGGTTCAACCGTCCGAGAAAGGCGACGATGATCGCTGCAAAGCCGTAACCGGGCGATATCTGCGGCTGCAGCCGGCCGATCGCTCCGGAAACCTCGGTAATGCCGGCGAGACCGGCGAGCGCACCCGACACCACAAATGCGAAGACGATGGTACGGGCGGTCGAAAATCCGCCGAAGGCCCCCGCGCGCGGGCTCTGGCCGACCACCTTGACCTCGAACCCCTTCAGCGTACGGGCCAGCATGAACCAGACCGCGAAGGCGGCAACGAGCGCGAACACGATCCCCCAATTGGCGCGGCCCGAGGCCGGCAGCAATTCGGGCAGGACAGCCCAGGAATGGAACGCCGGAGCCTGAGGAAAGCTCATCGCGGCCGGATCGCGCCAGGGCCCCCTGACCAGCCAGTCAAGCACCAGCTGGGCGACATAGACCAGCATCAGCGACGTCAATATCTCGTTGGTGTTGAAACGGGCCTTCAACACGGCCGGAATGGCCGCGTAGAGCGCGCCGCCGGCCGCGCCGAACGCCAGCATCAGCGGCAGCACCGCCGCGTTGTGCATGTCGGGAAAATAAAGCGGCAGCGCCGCGCCGGTGATCGCGCCGATGGTGAACTGACCTTCCGCACCGATGTTCCAGTTGTTGGACAAGAAGCACACGCACAGCCCGACCGCGATCAGGATCAGCGGCGCCGCCTTGATGGCCAGTTCGTGCAGCGACCAGATCTCGGTGAGCGGCTGGACGAAATAGGCGTACAGACCAAGGACCGGGTTTTTGCCGAGCGCAAGAAAAATGATCGCCCCCGCAACCACCATCAAAGCGAAGGCGATGAACGGCGACAGCGCCGAAAACAGCACCGATTGCTGCGGTCGCCTGACCAGTTCGACCCGCATCACGCCACCTCCATCCGCTCGTCGTGCGGCACGTGACCGGGTTCCGCACCCCCCATCAACAGACCGATCTTTTCGAACGTCGCCTCGGCTATCGGGATCGGACTGGACAATTCCCCGTTATGCATGACGGCGATCGCATCGGAGACCTCGAACAGCTCGTCGAGATCCTGGCTGATGACCAGCACCGCCGAGCCGGTTCGCGCCAATTCGATCAAAGCCTGGCGGATATGCGCCGCCGCCCCCGCATCCACGCCCCAGGTCGGCTGATTGACGATCATCACCACCGGTTTACGGTCGAGTTCGCGGCCGATGATGAACTTTTGCAGATTGCCGCCCGACAGAGCCGAGGCGGCCGGATCCTCGGCGCTCTTGCGCACGTCCATCACCTCGTTGATACGCCGCGCCGCCGTCGCCAGCGCGCCGGTCCGCACCGTTCCGAGATTGCCCAAAAAGACGGTCCTGTCGGTGGCGTGACGGGACAGGAGCAGGTTTTCCGACAAGGTCATCTCCGGCGCCGCGCCATGGCCGAGCCGTTCCTCGGGTACGAAGGCGGCGCCTTTCAGCCGGCGCCCGGAAATGCCCATCAGGCCGACCTCCTCGCCGCGGATGCGGATCGCGCCGGCGCGCGCCTGAGTCACCTCGCCCGAGATCGCCTCGAAGAACTCGCCCTGGCCGTTGCCGGCCACCCCGGCAATGCCGATCACCTCGCCCGCCCGCACCGACAGCGAGACATCGCGCAACGGAATCGAAAACGGCGTCGCCGGCGCCCTGTCGAGATGGTCGACCTCAAGCAACACGGCGGCCGTGTCTGCGCCTTTGGCCGGCTCGCGGACGATCTCGTGAACCTCCGAGCCCACCATCATGCGCGCCAGCGAGGCCGCGGTCTCCTCCTGCGGGTCGCAATGGCCGACCACCTTGCCGTGGCGCAACACGGTGGCGCGGTCGCACATCCGCTTCACTTCTTCCAGGCGGTGGGAGATGTAGAGGATCGACTTGCCCTCGCCACGCAGTCGCTCTAGCGTTTCAAACAGCCGGTCGGCCTCCTGCGGGGTCAACACCGAGGTCGGCTCGTCGAGGATGATCAGGTCCGGTGTCTGCAACAGGCAGCGGATGATCTCGATGCGCTGGCGTTCGCCCACCGACAGGTCACCCACCAGCGCATAGGGATCGAGCGGCAGCCCATAGCTGTGCGACAGGGCCTGCGCCTTGGCCGCGATGGTGGAAATCGGCGTGTCCGAGGCCAGCGACAGGGCGATGTTTTCGGCCGCCGTCAGTGCCTCGAACAGCGAGAAATGCTGGAAAACCATGCCGATGCCGAGCTGGCGCGCGGCGTTCGGGCTGGTGATGCGCACCGGCTTTCCCCGCCACAAAATCTCGCCCGCATTCGGCTCCAGCGAGCCGAACAGCATCTTCACCAGCGTCGATTTCCCGGCGCCGTTTTCGCCCAGAAGCGCGTGGATTTCTCCCTTCGAGATCGTCAGGTCGACACCGTCGCAGGCGCGCAGGATCCCGAATATCTTGGTGAGACCGCGAATGTCGAGAAGGGCTTCGCCCCGCCGAGCGTGATCACCCGCCACTACAGTTCCCCTTATTTTGTTCTTTTGTTCCCAGCATCGATCGTAGGCGTGCCTTTCGCCTCACGCAAAGTGTTTTACGCCTTGAAAGAGCTTCAACAATTCAAGCACAATCCAAATATTAGGGAAGAAGAATACTAGTGCCCGTCGTCTTGCGGCCTTCAAGTTCGGCATGCGCCCTGGCTGCGTCTTCAAGGGCATAACGTTGATTGATCTCGATTTTTACCGCGCCGCTGGACACGACCGAAAACAGGTTCGCCGCCGCCGATTCAAGGTTCTCACGCGCGGCGACATAGGTGAACAATGTCGGCCGTGTCGCAAACAGCGACCCTTTTTGTGAGAGTATCGCAAGGTTGAACGGGGGTATCGGGCCCGACGACTGCCCGAAACTGACGAACATGCCCATCGGCCGCAGGCAATCCAGCGATGCGGGAAACGTGTCCTTGCCGATCGAATCGTAGACCACGTCGCACATGCGCCCGCCGGTAATCTCCTTCACCCGGGCGACGAAATCTTCCTTGGTGTAATCGATGACGTGGTCGTAGCCATGCGCCAGCGCAAGCGCGATCTTTTCCGGCGTGCTTGCCGTGCCGATCACCGTCGCGCCCAGATGCTTGGCCCACTGCCCCACGATCAGCCCGACGCCGCCGGCCGCGGCATGATTGAGAATGATGTCGCCCGGCTTCACCTTGAAGGTCCGGCACAGCAGATATTCCGCGGTCATGCCCTTCAGCATCATCGCCGCCGCCTGCGCGTCGGAGATCGCCTCCGGCGTCCTGACCAGCCGGTCCGCCGCGATCAGACGTTCCTCGGCATAGGCGCCCAGCGTACCGGCATAGGCGACCCGGTCTCCCGGCCGCAGATCGTCCACACCCTCGCCAACGACGATCACCTCGCCAGCGCCTTCGTTGCCCGGCGTGAACGGCAGGCCGTTCGGCGCGGGATAGAGCCCGGTGCGGAAATAGACGTCGATGAAGTTGAGGCCAACGGCATGGTTGCGCACCCGCACCTCGCCCCTGCCCGGTTCGACCGCCGCGACATCCTCGTAGGACAGGACCTCGGGGCCGCCATGGGCGTGGACCACGATCGCTTTAGGCATTGGCAATTTCCCTTGCGCCGAGTTTCGGAAACAGCTGCATCACGCCGCCGACGAAGAACAGGTAGACGCCGGTGGCCGCGATGCCGACCTGGACCCAGAACTGGGCCTGCATGGCCTGCAACAGCGCGACGACGCCGAAGAAGCACCAGGCCAGGAAGACGGGCAGATTGATCTGGCGCAGCCGCTTCACCCGCACGGGGTGAAGGAAATTCATCGGCACGAAGGTCAGGACGCCGGACACCACCACGACGGCAAAGGAAATCCATTCGCCCGGCTCGATCACGAACAAGGTGAACACGATCATGTTCCAGACCACGGGGAACCCCTTGAAGAAGTTCTCCTTGGTCTTGATGCCGGTATCGGCGTAGTAAATCGCGCTCGACACCACGATGATCGCCGCCGACAGGAAAGACAGGCCCTCGCCCATGAAACCGCGCTGGTAGAGCGCGAAGGCCGGGATCAGCACATAGGTGACATAGTCGATGATGTTGTCGAGCATGTCGCCGGACCAGGTCGGCAATATCTCCTTGACCTGCAGCTTGCGGGCGATCGGCCCGTCAATACCGTCGACCAGCAGCGCGAGACCAAGCCACCAGAACATGGCGGTCCAGCGCTGCTCGCTGGCCGCCACCAGCGACAGGAAGGCCAGGAACGAACCCGAAGCTGTCAACAGATGGACGGAAAAGGCGCGCGCCTGCGGCCAGGTGATCTTCTTTTTCTTCACGGACCGCGCCAATCGAGCTTGCACACTTCGGCCGAGCGGCCGGCGAAATTCCAGTTGCGGCCGAAGGCGCGCATCCGGCTCTTGTCGGAGCGAGCCACGGTGATCTCCGGCGCGATCCAGTATTCGGAATTGGTGATGACCGTGTCGCTGTCGCGATCCTTGCCGCGGATCGGCGTGACCGCCCCGTCGATGATGTCGGGGATCTGGAAGATGCGCGTCTTGTCTTCGATGGCGTAGCTGATCGGCACGCGTTCGATGCCGAGAAAATTACCGACCAGGATCGACAGCAGCGCCGTCGTGCCGCCGGCCTTGCCGGAGAAGATCTTGCCGAACGCCTTTTGCGCGTAGATCGAGGCGCGTTCGTCGACGAACAGCCCCGCCGTCCAGTTGCCGCGGCTCATATAGCCGGGAATCTCCATCACCAGGCCGAGATTGAGGCCCGAAAGGTCGACATCGCCGAAATGGCCGGCGTCGATGCGGAAGCCGGCCCAGGTCTGGCAATAACCTTCCGTCGGCGGATGATGCCCCAGCGACAAGACGCAGGGACAAAACACCGTGCAGTTGCACGACAACACCAGTTCACCCTTCAAGGTCCAGCTTCGATCCGCCATCGGCCTTGCCGTCATGCTCCGCTCGTCATCGACACTACAAGCAGGACTCCCGCCCAGACAAGCAGTATCGCACCCGAAATGCGTTGGAGTTTCCGGCCCGTCGCCTGTTTTTCAACAAGTGTGAAAACGGCCAGAAGCGCCATCCAGAACGGGTTCATGATGCCGACGGCAAACATCACCAGCATCAGCGCCCAGCAGCAGCCGAGGCACCACACGCCCTGGGCGAGCCCAAGGCGCAGGATCGCCGCGACCCGATCGCTCCAGCGCGCAAACAGCGTCGCGAATGGGTCACGACAGCGGGTGAGACAGGCGTCCTTGAGGCCGGAGAACTGATAAAGCCCCGCAATCGCCAGCGCGGCGGCTCCGGCGGCGCCGCGCATTGGAGCAAGCCCGGCCTGCGGCGCGGGAACCGACGCGATGACGGTCAGGCCCGCGAACCCCAGCGCCGCGGCCAGCCACACGGCAAGATAGCCGGCAAGCAACACGATGGGATGGACCACCGGCTTCGCCGCCGCGCGTGCCGTGTCGGCGATCTCGCAATAGGTGCGCAACATCGGCGCCGCCGACGGCAGCATCATCGCGAGCGACATCAAAAACCACATCGCCGCCAGCGCGAAAAACCATCCCGCCCGCCCCGCGCCGGCATCCACGGGCCGGGCGCATAGCTGCACGAACCAGGCAAGGCCGGCGGGCCAGTCGACCTGGGGCAGCCAGCCCAGCAACGTCGCCCCCGGACCGACCGCGTCCGGTGTGGAGACCCGCGCCAGTTCGACCGCCATCATGCCGAGCACGCCCCACGAGGCGGCGATCAGAAGCACCAGCGCGGCATAGACGGCCATCCTTGGCCGGCCGGCCAACGCAGCGACGGCGCGGCCCGTGCCGTCGAGATGGGAAAAATCGTCGTTGCGGTCCACCTAAACAGCGCTCCCTGGGGCATTCGGTCCGATTGATCGCAGGCAGGGCCCTGCCATATAGAATGGGTCGATATCGCGCCAGACTGGCGCTGCAGCGGCGACCGCGCGCCGAAACCGAGGATCCGGCCATGGACAGGCAAAGTTCGACACCGATCATCGTCGCCGGCACCGGCCCGGTCGGACTGATCGCGGCGCTGGCGCTGGCGCAGGCCGGCTTCGGCGTTCATCTCGTCGGCCCGCCGCCGCGCGAAGACGACAGGCGCACGACCGCGCTGATGGTGCCGTCGCTGGATATCCTCGATGGGCTGGGGGTCGGCGCGCGGCTGCGCGCTGATGCCGCGCCACTGAAGACGATGCGCATCGTCGACGCGACCGGTCGGCTGGTGCGCGGCCGCCCCGTCACCTTCCGCGCCTCCGAGATCGGCGAGGACGCTTTCGGTTACAATATCCCGAACACGGTGCTCAACCGCGAGCTGGCGGACGCGGTCGCGGCCGAAGACGGCATTGTGTGGATCGACGCACTGGTGGAAGCATGGCAGCCGGGCCCGGACACCATAACCGCCCGGCTCGACAATGGCGCGAACCTGGAAGCCAGGCTGGCTGTCGCCGCCGACGGCCGCAACTCCGCCGCGCGCGAGGCGGCCGGCATCCGTGCCCTGCAGCACCGCTATCAGCAGGCTGCGCTAGTGTTGAATTTTTCCCATAGCCGCGATCACGCATTCGCCTCGACCGAATTCCACACCCAAACCGGTCCGTTTACCCAGGTCCCCCTGCCCGGCTGTCGCTCGAGCCTGGTGTGGGTGGTGCGCCCGCAGGAAGCCGAGCGGCTCTCGGCGCTGCCCGACCCAGAGATCGCCGCCCTGATCGAGGACAAGATGCAGTCGATGCTCGGCCGCGTCACCGTCGAGCCGGGTCGCCAGATCTACCCGCTGTCGGCCGCGCTGCCCGCGCGCTTTGCCGACAACCGCATCGCGCTGGTGGGCGAAGCCGCGCATGTTTTTCCACCGATCGGCGCCCAGGGACTCAATTTGGGCATTCGCGACGTGCGCGACCTTGTCGCGGTGACCGGCGCGCACGCCGGCGATCCCGGCGCCCGCCAGGCGCTGGCGCGCTATTCGGCGCGGCGCCGGCCAGACATCGCCGCGCGCACCGCGGCCGTCAACGCGCTCAACGCCTCGCTGCTGTCGGCGTTTCTGCCGGCCCAGATCGCACGTACGGCCGGGCTCGGCCTGTTGTCGGCGATTGCGCCGCTACGCGCCTTCTTCATGCGCGAGGGCATGGAACCGGGCAGCGGTTTTTCGCGGCTGTTTCAGCGGCCGGGAAACAGGTCCGGCGGCAGCAGGCCGGATTTGACCAGATAGAGAAGCCCGGTCACCGTGGCGACCGACAGGATCGTGGTGATCAGTACGCTGGCCGAGGCCCGTTCGACCCAGACTCCGTATTGCTGGGCGATGACGAACACGTTGGTCGCCGTCGGCAGGCCGGCCAGCAGCACCGCCGTCCACACCCAGACCGGGTCGAAATCGCCGACCGCGCTCAAGATCACGTAGCAGACCAGCGGGTGCAGGATGAGTTTCAGAACGGCGATCGGCGCGAGTTCGCGCGGCACCCGCTTCAGCGGCCGCAGCGCGAGCGTGACCCCCATGGCAAACAGTGCGCAAGGCGCGGCCGCGCGCGCCAGCATCTCCAGTAAACGCGCCACCGGTGCCGGCGGTGCGAAAGAAAGGGCGGCAGCCGCCACGCCGACCGCCGTGGCGATAATGAAGGGATGCAGCGCGATCCTGCGCACGACATCGATCGCCACCGCGCCGGGCCGGCGGCGATCGTCGCCGGCGAGCGCCATCATCATCGGCGTGATGGCGAAATGCATGATGTTTTCGAAACAAAAGATCAGCGCGACGGGAACCGCCGCCTGTTCGCCGAAGGCCAGCAGTGCTATGCCCGGCCCCATATAGCCGATATTGCCGTAGGCGGCGGCAAGGCCCTTGACCGTGCTTGCCGCGATCTCGCCGCGCGACACGATCACCGAGATCACAAACATCAGCGCGAACATGACGTAGGTGGAAAACACCGCCCCGAAAATGAATCCCCATTCGGTAAGCTTTTCGATCGGCGTGCGGCTCAAGAGCTGAAAGAACAGCGCCGGCAGCGCGACATAGATGATGAAGATGTTCATCCAGCCGAGCGCGTCGAGCGGTTGGCGAACCACACGCGCAACGAAATAGCCGAGGAAGATCAGGCCGAAGAAGGGAAGAACGAGGCCGAGAATGTCTGCCATGCGCATGCGGTCCGATCACAAGCCTTGGCGGCTAATGGGTCCTCGCGGCCCCGTCAAGCCGCCGCGCTATTGAACTGAGGTCGTAGCTGCGCCAAATAGGAGCCTGGGTGGTATGATTGATGACTGACGTAAGAAAAGCGAAATTC
>SWBZ01006081.1_pt1 | contig 19674 bp, 14 predicted proteins | sample 4693031 | NCBI WGS metagenome assembly SWBZ01 (sample SAMN10267274, study PRJNA491770) | bioreactor metagenome | isolation source: DHS bioreactor inoculated with | place: Japan: off Shimokita Peninsula
AGAGTTCATATCGACGGCGGTGTTTGGCACCTCGATGTCGGCTCATCTCATCCTGGGGCTGAAGCCGGTCCCAAGGGTATGGCTGTTCGCCATTTAAAGAGGTACGCGAGCTGGGTTTAGAACGTCGTGAGACAGTTCGGTCCCTATCTGCCGTGGGCGTTAGAGATTTGAGAGGAGCTGCTCCTAGTACGAGAGGACCGGAGTGGACGAACCTCTGGTGTTCCGGTTGTCACGCCAGTGGCATTGCCGGGTAGCTACGTTCGGACGGGATAACCGCTGAAAGCATCTAAGCGGGAAGCCTCCCTCAAGATGAGATCTCTCTGGGAACTTGATTCCCCTAAAGGGCCGTTGAAGACCACAACGTTGATAGGCGGGGTGTGGAAGCTGCCGTAAGGCGTGAAGCTAACCCGTACTAATTGCCCGTGAGGCTTGACCATATAACGCCAAAGCAGTTGAACTGCATCTGATAGAATGAGTGTTGGATAAACGCTCTGACGCTGGACTTCCTAATTTCTCAGAATACTTTGCTGGCTTAGCCAGTGAGGTAAACAGATTTGGCTGCTTGCCATGGCAAGTGACCAAGCCGGTTTGCCTGACGACTATAGCGAGTGGGAACCACCTGATCCCTTGCCGAACTCAGAAGTGAAACCGCTCAGCGCCGATGGTAGTGTGGGGCTTCCCCATGTGAGAGTAGGTCATCGTCAGGCTCTTAAATATAAAAAGACCCCTTAGTGCTCGTCGCTAAGGGGTCTTTTTATATTTAGGATACAATGAGCTCCTGTCCCTACTTCTGGGCCCATGTGACAAGCCCTGCACCTCCGGTGCGGGCTTGGTGCGCCTTAGGCGTCCCGAAGGGATGGCGAGCATGCTCGCCACACACTGTAGGTCATCGTCAGGCTCTTAAATATAAAAGACCCCCGTCACGAACGTGCCGGGGGTTTTTTATATTCGGGATACGGCGAGCTCCTGTCCCTACACGGCCCATGTGTACCCGACGGCATAAAACCGCCTATGCTCCGAAGGTGTCAGACGGAGGCGCCCCGAAGGGATGGCGAGCATGCTCGTTACACACTTTAGGTCATCCTGCCCCGATCCAATCACTCAAGCAGGCCGGGCTTGGACCCAGGCGGGCCATCCTTCATGCCCAGGCGTGGCCCCAAATGCCCGATCATGGCGCACTTTGCACGAGCGTCCTCTTTTTGCCGTCAAACCTCTTTATCCCCGCCTGTTGTATCTCTATGCTCAATAATCGTACACGGTTCCAATGGGGCCATGACTCCTCGTCGCGGCCGGCCTGGGTTCCGTGGCACGCGCTCTTCCGCCGACTTCGTGTTCCCGAGGCGAAGCGGCACTTGGCGGCCTTTCTTCTTGGTTTGGGAAACAGGTGAATACAATGACGAATCAGAATAACGTAACCATGAAAACACCGATTCAGGCACTTCAAGACCGTTATCAGCAACAGCCCGGCGATGTGGCGATGGTGCAACCTCTGGGGGGGGATCGGGTCCGCCGGTACACCTGGAAAGAAGTCTCCGATGAGGCGCATCGCATGGCGTCCTACTTGCGCGCCCAGGGGATCCAGACCGGTGACCGGGTGGCCCTGGTTTCCAAGAACTGCGCCGAATGGATCCTGGCTGACCTGGCAATCTGGATTGCCGGCGCGGTCAGTGTGCCGCTGTACCCGACCCTGGTGGCGGACTCAGTAAGACAGATCCTCGAGCATAGCGGATCCCGGCTGTTGTTCGTTGGCAAGCTGGACGACTGGGACATTATGAAGGATGGTGTGCCGGAAGGGATTCAACAGGTGGCTTTTTCCCTGGCGCCGGAAGATGTGCTTCAGTCCTGCCCGGTATGGACTGATATCGTGGCTCAGAATGAGCCGCTGGCGGAGGTGGCGCAACCGGGCCCAGATGATCTTGCCACGATCATCTATACCTCGGGGACCACGGGAACTCCGAAGGGCGTGATGCATCAATACCGCAGTCTCTCCGCCGTTGGTGACAAAGTGATCCGGGTTTATAACCTGGAACCTTCCGACCGGATGATCTCCTATCTGCCCCTGTCTCATGTGGCGGAACGGGCGGCGGTGGAAACCGCTCTGTTGTACGTCGGAAATACGGTCTACTTTGCTGAATCCCTGGATACCTTTGGTGAAGACATCAAGCGCGCCAAGCCGACGCTCTTTTTCGCGGTGCCGAGGATTTGGTCCAAGTTCTATCAGAAAGCGTCCGAGGCGGTGCCGCCGAAGAAGCTCAATACCCTGCTGAAGATTCCGCTGCTGAACAAGGTGATCAAGAAAAAGGTACTGGGAGCCATGGGGCTGGACGAGTGCCGGGTGGCGCTGTCTGGCGCGGCGCCGCTGTCCACCGAGATCATTTCCTGGTTCAACACCCTGGGCCTGGAGATTCTGGAAGTTTACGGAATGACCGAAAACTTCGGATGGTCGCATACCACGGTGCAGGGTGATCAACAGATTGGATGGGTCGGCACGCCCAATGATGGGGTAGAATGCCGCATCGGCGAGGGTGGTGAAGTGCTGGTGCGCAGCGTCGGCAACATGAGCGGCTATTACAAGCAGCCGGACTTGACCGCGGAGGTGCTGTCCGAGGATGGTTGGCTGAAAACCGGGGACGTGGGTGAGATCGATGAAGGCGGCCGGTTGCGGATTACCGGTCGGATCAAGGAGATCTTTAAAACCGAGAAAGGGAAGTACGTGGCGCCGGCGCCGATCGAAAACCGTCTGGCCAGCCAGCCCGGTGTTGAACTGGTATGCGTGATCGGGGCAAATATGTCGCAACCTATCGCGTTGTTGAACCTGACGCCGGAAGAGCAGGGCAAGTTGAGCAAAGGCGCTGAGAAAGAGCATTTTACCCAGCAGCTGAATGAATTGCTGACCCGGGTAAACAATCAGCTCGACCCTCACGAGCGGCTTGCCTCCCTGGTGGTGTGCAAGGAGCCCTGGGGAGTGGAAAATGGTCTGGTGACCCCCACGCTGAAGCTCAAGCGCAATGAAATCGAAAAGCACTACGAGGCGGATCTGCCGGAATGGGCGGCTTCCCGTGGTGTGATCTGGGAGCATTGATCATAGATGGAATACAGTACGGATCTGCCCCTCGTTCAGGCTCTGGCCGACGGGCGTTTCCATTCCGGAGCGGATCTCGGCGAAGTGCTTGGCATTTCCCGGGCCGCCATCTGGAAACGGATACAACGCCTGGGGGAGCTGGGCCTGGACGTGGAGTCGGTTCGTGGCAAGGGCTATCGGCTGGCCCGGCCCCTGGATTTGTTGGATAAGAGCCAATTGAGCGAGGGGCTGGCTGGCCGGGCCGAGCTGATTTTCAGTCCGGTGACCGGATCCACCAATGCTGATGCCCTGGCCCTGGCCGCTGAAGGGCGGGCAGGCCCTCTGGTAGTCACCACCGAATTTCAAAGTGCCGGCCGAGGCCGGCGCGGGCGCCAGTGGCGGTCACCTTTCGCCGCCAACATCTACCTTTCCGTTCTATACCGGTTACCGGGTGGTTTCGCTTCCCTGGGCGGACTCAGCCTGGCTGCGGGAGTGGTGGTCAGCCAGGTCCTGGAGCGAGCCTGCCCGGGACTGCCATTGGGTCTGAAGTGGCCCAATGATCTGTTGGTGGAGGGGCGTAAGCTGGGAGGGGTGTTGATCGAACTGGCCGGTGAAATAGAAACGCAGGTTCAGGTCGTGGTTGGTGTGGGTATTAATGTGGCCATGCTGGATGCGCAGGCCGATAGCATTGATCAGCCCTGGGCCAGTCTGGTGCAGTACGGTGACTTGAAAATGTCCCGTACTGAATTGGCGGAGTCGCTGTCCAGTGCCCTGCTGAATATGCTGGACACCTTTGTTGCTCGGGGGTTTGCCGCCTTCGTGCCAGCCTATCAGGAACTGGACCTGGTACGGGACAAGGCGGTGACGGTGATCACTGCTGGCAAGTCGCAAACGGGGATCGCCCGGGGGGTCGCTGAGGATGGGGCTCTGTGCGTGGAGATCGAGGGCGAGCGCCATTATTTGCATGGCGGCGAAGTTAGTTTGAGACTGCAATGAAATTGTTTATCGATGTGGGGAATACGGCCCTGAAATGGCGCCGCCGCGGCGGCGATAATATCGAGCAGGGCGGTGGAACCCATCGGCGGGATTGGGAAACGGCTCTGCGTGAACCCCTGGCTTCGTCTCAGCCCTTTGAGTCCGTCTGGATAGCCTCGGTGGCGGGAGCGGAAGCGGATGCCAGGATTGGTGCGCTGATCAGCGAAGCCACCGGGTTGGCGGCGGAGTTCTATTATTCCGTTCGGAATGACTTTGGTGTCCACAACTGCTACCCCGAGGCCCGGCGCCTGGGCGTGGACCGCTGGGTTGCCTTGATCGAATGCCATCGGCGCCACGGGGCCGGTATCGTCGTGGATTGTGGCAGCGCCCTGACCATCGATGCCGTGGATGAGAATGGCGCGTTTCTCGGCGGCTATATCGTGCCGGGGTTGGGCATGCTCCGTACCGCCTTATTGCGCGATACCGCGGATGTGCATGTCGGCCCGGGTCAGGCCGGGCTGGGGTTGGGGCAGTCCACTGGCGAATGTGTCCATAACGGTCTGTTGCGTATGTCTGTGGCCTTTGTCACGGATGTAGTGGTTGAACTGCGTGAACGGCTTTCCGATACTTGCCCGGTACTGGTAACGGGCGGGGATGCCCGGGAATTGAGCGCCTCCTTCCCATTCGATTTCGACCTGCAGCCGGATCTGGTGTTGGATGGACTGGAACGGGTGGCTGCTCGACAAAAATAACCTGGGGGGAGCGCGCTGTGCGCTGGGTATTTTATACGCTGTTGGTGGCTAACCTGGTTTATCTGGGCTGGCATCTGACTGCCGATCGATTGGAAAGAACGCCCCTGACTTCGAGTTCGCCGCCCGCCGCAAAGGGGGCGGAGGCCGGTTCCGCGTCTTCTTTGGCGCTGCTCAGCGAGCAGCCTCAGCCCGGCAAGGCTGCCCTGGCGGCACCTTCCTCTTCTCAGGCTGCTTCATGTACCGTTGTTGGTCCCTGGTCGGACAGCGATGAGGCTCGCCGGGCCAGAATACAATTGAGGGCGGCTGGTTTGGCTGGGCGAATCGAGCCTGTCCGGGTGGAGAAGGATCGTCTGAACTGGGTTTACCTCCCTCCCTTTGAATCTCGCCAGCGCGCGCTGGAGGCGCTCAACGAATTGCAGGCTCTGGGTGTGGACAGCTTTATCGTCAAAGAGGGCGATTATGCCAACGCTATTTCCCTGGGGTACTTCTCCAGTGCGGAGTCCGCGGAAGGGTTGCGCACAAAAATGCGCAATGCCGGCTATCCGGTCTTTGTGCGTGAGACCGCTCGTGAGGTGACCGAGTATTGGATTTATTTGCCCCCGTCGGAAGATGGCGGAGCCGCTTTGGCCGATTTCCTGGTCGGAAATCCGCAGGCGAGCCGCAGCCAGAGCCAGTGTCCTGGTAATGCCCGGTGGGAAGGGTGACCGGGTAGTCATGATGTTCTTGGCCGGAGCGGCGAGAAGCGATTGCAGACCCCTCGGGGTTTCTATAGAATGCGCAGCCTTTGAAGCAAGGCTCGCTTCATGCTGGCGTAGCTCAGTTGGTAGAGCAGCTGATTTGTAATCAGCCGGTCGGGGGTTCGACTCCTCTCGCCAGCTCCAGCTTTTCTGTTGCGCCAGGAGCTTGAAAGCCCCTGAAAACATGTTGACAAGGGGCTGAGCCGTAAAGAGAATGTAGGCCCTTTTCTGGAGGGGTTCCCGAGTGGCCAAAGGGATCAGACTGTAAATCTGACGCGAAAGCTTCGGAGGTTCGAATCCTCCCCCCTCCACCAGATATTTCGCCAGCAAGCTGGCGGGCAGACAGAAGGTTTGCGGGCATAGTTCAGTGGTAGAACCTCAGCCTTCCAAGCTGATGATGCGGGTTCGATTCCCGCTGCCCGCTCCAGGCTGCGGAAATTCGCAGGCCAAGAAAGAGGTCTGCGAAATAAAGGTTACGCTCATGTAGCTCAGTAGGTAGAGCACACCCTTGGTAAGGGTGAGGTCACCGGTTCAAATCCGGTCATGAGCTCCAGAATCCGGGCCCGGGTACCACCTGGGTCCGGCTTTATGTGTCTTGGTGGTGCCAAGATGGTCCGCGGAAGGTGCGGTCCGACAGGGTTTTATCTGGGCAGAGGCGCCGTTCAGACGGAAATGCACAGCCAAGTTGAGAGGTAGAGAGTCGTGGCAAAGGAAAAGTTTGAACGTAATAAACCGCACGTAAACGTGGGCACGATTGGTCACGTTGACCATGGTAAGACGACGCTGACGGCCGCTTTGACGCGGGTGTGCTTCGAGGTGTGGGGCTCCGGTTCGGCGAGCGCCTTCGATCAGATCGATAACGCCCCGGAAGAGCGTGAGCGTGGTATTACGATCGCGACCTCCCACGTGGAGTACGACTCTCCGACCCGTCACTACGCGCACGTTGACTGCCCGGGTCACGCCGACTACGTGAAGAACATGATCACCGGTGCGGCGCAGATGGATGGCGCGATTCTGGTGGTATCCGCCGCTGACGGCCCGATGCCGCAAACCCGGGAGCACATTCTGCTGTCCCGCCAGGTTGGCGTGCCGTACATCGTCGTGTTCCTGAACAAAGCGGACATGGTGGACGATGAAGAGCTGCTGGAACTGGTTGAAATGGAAGTGCGTGAGCTGCTGAGCGACTACGACTTCCCGGGCGACGACACCCCGATCATCAAGGGTTCCGCTCTGAAGGCGCTGGAAGGCGATACCAGCGAGATTGGCATGCCGGCGGTGCAGAAGCTGGTGGAAACGCTGGACGAGTACATTCCGGAGCCGGAGCGTGCGGTTGATCAGCCGTTCCTGATGCCGATCGAGGACGTGTTCTCCATCTCCGGTCGCGGTACCGTGGTCACCGGTCGTGTGGAGCGTGGCATCATCAAGGTGGGTGAAGAGATCGAGATTGTGGGTATCAAGGATACCACCAAGACCACCTGTACTGGTGTTGAGATGTTCCGCAAGCTGCTGGACGAAGGCCGCGCGGGTGAGAACGTGGGCGTGCTGCTGCGTGGCACCAAGCGTGACGAAGTGGAGCGTGGTCAGGTTCTGGCGAAGCCGGGCTCGATCACCCCGCACACCAAGTTCGTTGCCGAGGTGTACGTGCTGAGCAAGGACGAAGGTGGTCGTCACACTCCGTTCTTCAACGGCTACCGTCCGCAGTTCTACTTCCGTACCACCGACGTTACCGGTGCCTGTACGCTGCCGGAAGGCACCGAGATGGTGATGCCGGGTGACAACGTGCAGATGGACGTTGAGCTGATCGCACCGATCGCCATGGAAGACGGCCTGCGCTTCGCGATTCGTGAAGGTGGTCGTACTGTTGGCGCCGGCGTGGTGGCCAAGATCGTAGAGTAAGACAATTCAAGGCCGGGGCTTCGGCTCCGGCCTGTTTTGTTTCTGATTAGTGAGTTACAGGCCAGTAGTTCAATTGGTAGAGCACCGGTCTCCAAAACCGGCTGTTGGGGGTTCGAGTCCCTCCTGGCCTGCCAATTTTCCCAGAGCTGCCGTCAGGCGGCGGGGTGCATCGGCAGATGAACGAGAAAGTTGAAGGGCAATCTGGGTCCTCCGCTCTAGAGGTCATCAAGTGGCTCGTCGTTGCCGCTCTGGTGGCCGCTGCTGTTTTTGGTAACAGCTATTTCTCAGACGTGTCTCCTCTGTATCGGGCCCTTGGCGTAGTGGCGGTCGCCCTGGTCGCGGCCTTTGTGGCTTTGCAGACCGAGCAGGGCAAGTCCTTCAATCAATTGCGTAAGGACTCCATGGTGGAGCTGCGCAAGGTGGTGTGGCCCACCCGTCAGGAAACGCTGCAGACCACGCTGATCGTTCTGGTCTTCGTGGTGATCGTGGCGCTGCTGTTGTTCGTGCTCGACTGGGCGCTCAACGGCCTGATCTCGACGCTCATCGGCTAAGGGGTACACATGGCTAAGCGCTGGTACGTGGTACACGCCTATTCCGGCTTTGAAAAGCACGTCAAACGGGCCCTGGAAGAGCGCATCAAGTTGCGTTCCATGGAGGAGCTGTTTGGCGAGATTCTCGTGCCTACCGAAGAGGTGGTCGAGATTCGTGGCGGTCAGAAACGTAAGTCCGAGCGGAAATTTTTCCCAGGCTATGTGCTGGTGCAAATGGAGATGTGCGACGACTCCTGGCACCTGGTGAAGGAAACACCGAAGGTCATGGGCTTCATCGGCGAAGACCCGAAGAATCCCGGACGTGTTTCGCCGATCACTCAGAAAGAAGCGGATGCCATCCTGCGCCGCATGGATGACGCGGTCGAAAAGCCGAAGCCCAAAACGCTGTTCGAGCCCGGCGAAGTGGTGCGGGTCATCGATGGGCCGTTCGCCGACTTCAATGGCGTGGTCGAGGAAGTCAACTACGAGAAAAGCCGGCTGCATGTGGCCGTGCTTATTTTCGGTCGCTCTACTCCGGTGGAGCTGGAATTCGGTCAGGTCGAAAAAACCTGACGCCCGTCCCGGCGATCTTCGCCGGGTTGTCGACAACCTGAGGGGAGCCTGTTTGATGCGGGCGTTCGCACCCAAGGAGTCTCAATACCATGGCTAAGAAAGTACAAGCCTACATCAAGCTGCAGGTGGCAGCGGGTCAGGCTAACCCTTCACCGCCTGTTGGTCCCGCGCTGGGCCAGCATGGTGTGAACATCATGGAGTTCTGTAAGGCATTCAATGCCCAGACTCAGCAGCTGGATGCCGGTGCGCCGGTTCCGGTGGTGATTACGGTTTATAACGACCGTTCCTTCACCTTCACCATGAAGACCCCGCCGGCCGCGTACCTGCTGAAGAAAGCAGCGGGCATCAAGAGCGGTTCCGGTGAGCCCAACACCAAGAAGGTGGGCAAGGTGAATCGTGCGCAACTGGAAGAGATCGCCAAGGCGAAAGAACCGGATCTGACGGCTGCCGATCTGGATGCCGCCGTGCGCACCATCGCGGGCTCAGCCCGTTCCATGGGCCTGGACGTGGAGGACTAATCAATGGCCAAGTTGTCCAAACGCGCCCGCGCCATCCGCGAAAAAATCGAACCGGGCAAGGCGTACCCGGTTGAAGAAGCAGTGGCTCTGCTGACTGAGCTGTCTGCGGTGAAATTCAAAGAGTCCATCGACGTGGCGGTGAACCTGGGTGTTGACCCGCGTAAATCCGACCAGAACGTTCGTGGCGCTTCTGTTCTGCCTCACGGTACGGGCAAAACCGTTCGTGTGGCGGTGTTCGCTCAAGGTGCCAAAGCCGAGGAAGCGAAAGAAGCCGGCGCCGACGTGGTGGGCTTTGACGACCTGGCCGAGCAGGTTCAGGGCGGTGAGATCAATTTTGATGTGGTGATCGCTTCCCCCGACGCCATGCGTGTGGTCGGTAAGCTGGGTACCATCCTTGGTCCCCGCGGCCTGATGCCGAACCCGAAAGTGGGTACCGTAACCCCGGACGTGGCTCAGGCGGTGAAAAACGCCAAGGGCGGTCAGGTCCGTTACCGTACCGACAAGGGTGGCATCATCCACTGTACCGTTGGTCAGGTTGGTTTTGATGCCAACGCCATCAAGGAAAACGTGGAAGCGCTGATCGCCGACCTGAAGAAGGCCAAGCCGGCTTCCGCCAAGGGCGCGTACTTCAAGAAAGTAACGCTGTCCAGCACCATGGGCCCGGGCCTGGCGATCGATACCGCCTCTCTGGCTATGTAAGGTATATGGGCCGCGCCGATTGATCGGCGCGTCTCACGTTCTTTGATCCCGGCGGCATGCCGTCGGGGCGTCAAAGACCGCAGGTCCGTCCCGCGAGACGCAGTCTGGCTTTATGAGCTCAGGTCTCGGGGAAGGTTAAGGGGTGACCGCCTGCGTAGGCGCGGTAGTTGCAAATCCTGTGTCAAAGCAGGGGCTGGCTTCCGCGATAACGACCGGGTAACCGGTCATGGCAACCGCCGGATCCTCGGTTATGCAGTCCGGGAATCCGGTTTGTTTGTGAATCCAGGAGGTAAATTGTGCCTTTGAATCTGGAGGACAAACGGGCGATTGTGGCTTCGGTGAACGCTGTTGCTTCCGAAGCGCTGTCTGCTGTGGTTGCCGACTATCGTGGTCTTTCCGTGGCTCAGATGACCGAGCTGCGCAAGAAGGCCCGCGAAACCGGCGTGTATCTGAAAGTAGTTCGGAACACGCTGGCCAAGCGTGCTGTTGAAGGTACCGAATACGAGTGCCTCAACGATTCGCTGGTCGGCCCCACTGTCCTGGCGTTTTCCCAAGAAGATCCGGGCGCTGCCGCTCGGCTCATCAAGGACTTCGCCAAGGATCATGACAAGCTCGAAGTGAAAGCGCTGGCTGTCGGCGGTGTGGCGTATGGCGCTCAGGATATTGATGTCCTGGCCAAGCTGCCTACCCGCGACGAGGCCCTTGCTCAGCTTTTGTCCGTCATGCAGGCCCCGGTGGCCAAGTTTGTCCGTACCCTCAACGAGGTGCCCGGCAAATTTGTTCGCACGATGGCAGCCGTGAAGGACAAGAAACAGCAGGAAGCTGCCTGACATTGAGTCTGGTGGCGTAACTACCCGATCCAATCGTGATCGCCCGTACGGTGATTTAGGAGATTGAAAATGGCCGTTTCCAAAGAAGATATCCTCAGCGCAGTTGCTGAAATGAGCGTTATGGACCTCGTTGAACTGATCGAGGCCATGGAAGAGAAGTTTGGCGTAACCGCAGCTGCCGCAGTAGCAGCCGCTCCGGCAGCTGCCGGTGGCGACGCTGGTGGCGCCGCTGAAGAACAGACCGAGTTCGATGTGGTTCTGACCGGTTTCGGCGACAAGAAAGTCGGCGTGATCAAGGCAGTCCGCGAAGTAACTGGTCTGGGTCTGAAAGAAGCGAAAGACATGGTCGAGGGCGCTCCTGCTCCGGTCAAGGAAGGCGTTTCCAAAGACGAAGCCGAAGAGATCAAGAAAAAGATCGAAGAGGCTGGCGGTACCGTCGAGCTCAAGTAAGCGCGGTAACGCAATGTCTTTCCGCGACAACGAGGAAAGGCACCGGCTGGCAGCTTAAGGGCTGCCAGCCTTTTGTCGTTTCTGTACGAACGGTTTCGTGCAGAGATATCACCCTGGGGTGATAGGTGGTCAACAGCCGAGGAACGCAGATGGCATACTCATTCACTGAGAAAAAGCGGATCCGCAAAGATTTCGGCAAGCTTCCCAAGGTCATGGAGGTCCCGTACCTGCTGGCCATACAGCTCGATTCTTACCGCAAATTCCTACAGCAGGATAAAGGCGCCGAGGCGCGCTTGGATGAAGGCTTGGAAGCTGCCTTCCGGTCCGTTTTCCCGATTTCCAGTTACTCGGGCAACGCGGCCTTGGAGTATGCCGGCTATGAGTTCGGCAAACCGGTCTTTGATGTCAAAGAGTGCATCATTCGTGGCACAACCTACGCCGCGCCACTGCGCGTGCGCATCCGGTTGGTGATCTACGACAAAGAGTCCAATGGTGCGATCAAGGACATCCGTGAGCAGCAGGTCTACATGGGCGAGATCCCGCTGATGACCGAGAACGGTACCTTCGTGATCAATGGTACCGAGCGGGTCATCGTGTCCCAGCTGCACCGCTCTCCGGGTGTGTTCTTTGACCACGACAAGGGTAAAACCCACTCTTCCGGCAAGCTGCTGTATTCCGCCCGGGTGATTCCCTACCGTGGTTCCTGGCTGGACTTCGAATTCGATCCGAAGGATCTGGTCTACGTGCGTATCGATCGCCGCCGCAAGCTGCCGGCAACGATTCTGCTGCGTGCGCTGGGCTACACCTCCGATGAAGTTCTGGAGATGTTCTTCGACACCAACGAGATCCTGAGCGAAGGCGATGTCTATCGCATGCGTCTCGTGCCGGAGCGTCTCCGTGGCGAAACCGCCACCTTCGACATCCTTGCCGGTGACGAAGTGGTGGTGGAACGTGGTCGCCGGGTAACCGCGCGCCACATCCGCCAATTGGAGAAAGCCAATATCGAATACCTGGAGATTCCGGCGGAATACCTCCAGGGTCGTTATCTGGCCAAATCCATCATTGATGAGGACACCGGCGAAATTCTGGTCGAGTGTAATACCGAGCTGACCGCCGATGTCCTGGAAAAACTGAGCAAGGCGGGCGTTACCCGCTTTGAAACTCTGTACACCAATGACCTGGACCATGGTCCGTTCATTGCCGATACCCTGCGCGCCGATCCCACCCGCAGCCCGCTTGAGGCGTTGGTGGAAATCTATCGGATGATGCGCCCGGGTGAGCCGCCGACCAAGGAAGCGGCGGAAAATCTGTTCAAGAACCTGTTCTTCACCGACGAACGGTACGACCTCTCCGGCGTGGGTCGGATGAAGTTCAACCGCCGTCTCGGCCGCGAAGTTGAAACCGGTCCGGGCATCCTCTATGACGGCCGCTACTTCAGTACCCGTACCGATGAGGAAGGCAAGCAGTACCATGAGCAGCTTGGCGACGACGTGTCCGATATCGTCGACGTGCTCAAGACGCTGGTGGATATCCGTAACGGTAATGGTGTGGTGGACGATATCGACCACCTCGGCAACCGCCGTGTGCGTTCCGTGGGCGAAATGGCGGAAAACCAGTTCCGTGTTGGCCTGGTGCGGGTAGAACGGGCGGTGAAAGAGCGCCTGAGCCTGGCGGAGTCCGAAGGACTGATGCCGCAGGACTTGATCAACGCCAAGCCGGTAGCCGCGGCGGTGAAGGAGTTCTTCGGCTCCTCCCAGTTGTCGCAGTTCATGGACCAGAACAACCCGCTCTCCGAGGTCACCCACAAGCGCCGGGTGTCCGCGTTGGGCCCGGGTGGTCTGACCCGTGAGCGTGCCGGCTTCGAGGTGCGCGACGTGCACCCGACCCACTACGGCCGCGTATGCCCGATCGAGACCCCTGAAGGTCCGAACATCGGGCTGATCAACTCCCTGGCGAGCTACGCGCGTACCAACGAGTACGGTTTCCTGGAATCTCCGTACCGTAAAGTGATCGACGGCAAGGTGAGCGACGAGATCGAGTACTTGTCCGCCATCGAGGAAGCCGAGTGCGTGATTGCTCAGGTGGATGCCAAGATGAACGATGACGGCAGCTTCGTGGAAGACTTCGTCACCGTGCGTCACCGCTACGAATTCACCGTCATGGAGCGCGACACCATTACCCATATGGATGTCTCGCCGCGCCAGGTGGTGTCCGTGGCCGCGTCCCTGATTCCGTTCCTGGAGCACGATGACGCCAACCGGGCTCTGATGGGGTCCAACATGCAACGCCAGGCGGTGCCGACGCTGCGTGCCGACAAGCCTCTGGTGGGCACCGGCTTCGAGCGTCACGTGGCCCGTGACTCCGGGGTTTGCGTGGTGGCTCAGCGTGGCGGCGTGGTCGACAAGGTGGATGCTTCGCGCATCATCGTCAAAGTCAACGACGATGAAGTGGCCGAAGGTGAAGCCGGTGTGGACATTTACAACCTGACCAAATACACCCGCTCCAACCAGAATACCTGCATCAACCAGCGTCCGCTGGTGAAAGTGGGTGACAAGGTGGCGGCCCGCGACATCATGGCGGACGGTCCGTCCGTGGACATGGGTGAGCTGGCGCTGGGTCAGAACATGCGCGTCGCCTTCATGCCCTGGAATGGCTACAACTTCGAGGATTCCATCCTCATCTCCGAGCGGGTGGTGAAGGAGGACCGTTTTACCTCCATCCACATCCAGGAGCTGACCTGTATTGCCCGTGACACCAAGCTGGGGGCGGAAGAAATTACCGCGGATATTCCCAACGTGGGTGAAGCGGCGCTGGCGAAGCTGGACGAATCCGGCATCGTCTACATTGGTGCGGAAGTGGAAGCCGGCGACATTCTGGTAGGCAAGGTCACGCCGAAGGGCGAGACCCAGCTCACTCCGGAAGAAAAGCTGTTGCGTGCCATCTTCGGTGAGAAAGCGTCCGACGTGAAGGATACCTCTCTGCGGGTTTCCTCCGGCGTCAAGGGCACGGTCATCGATGTGCAGGTGTTTACTCGTGACGGTGTCGAGAAAGACGAGCGCGCCAAGCAGATCGAGCAAGAGGCCCTGGAAAAATTCCGTAAGGACCTGAAAGACGAGTACCGGATCCTTGAGCAGGACATCCTGGACCGTCTGCGTTCCGTGATGACCGGTAAGAAGGTCAACGGCGGCGCCGGCCTCAAGCGTGGTACTCAACTGACCAGCGAAATCCTTGATGAGCTGGATGCGGAGAAGTGGTTTGAACTGCGCCCGGCGGACGAGGACGTGGCCGAACAGCTCGAACGTGCGCACCAGTATCTGGAGCAGCACAAGAAAGAGCAGGACGAGCGCTACAAGGACAAGCAGGCCAAGATCTCCGGCGGTGACGATCTGTCCCACGGTGTTCTGAAAGTGGTCAAGGTTTACCTGGCAATCAAGCGTCGTATCCAGCCCGGTGACAAGATGGCCGGTCGTCACGGTAACAAAGGTGTGATCTCCGTGATCATGCCCGAGGAAGACATGCCGTATGACGATAACGGCGTTCCGGTGGATGTGGTGTTGAACCCGCTGGGTGTACCGTCGCGGATGAACGTGGGTCAGATCCTTGAAACCCACCTTGGCTGGGCCGCCAAAGGTCTGGGCGAGCGTATCGGCGAGATGCTGGACGAGCAGAAGAAAGTCGCTGAAGTGCGTGACTTTCTCGATCAGATCTACAACCGCACCGGCGCCGGCGGCAGCCGCGAAAGCCTGGACGAGTTCTCCGATGATGAAATCATCGAACTGGCCAGCAATCTGCGCGGCGGTGTGCCGATGGCGACCGCGGTATTCGACGGTGCCAAAGAGTACGAAATCAAGGCGCTGTTGGAGTTGGCCAAGCGGGACCGTTCCGGCCAGATCGAACTGTGGGATGGCCGTACCGGCGAGAAGTTCGACCGCAAGGTGACCGTCGGCTACATGTACATGTTGAAACTGAACCACTTGGTGGACGACAAGATGCACGCGCGTTCCACCGGTTCCTACAGCCTGGTTACCCAGCAGCCGCTGGGTGGTAAGGCGCAGTTCGGTGGTCAGCGTTTCGGTGAGATGGAAGTGTGGGCGCTGGAAGCCTATGGCGCCGCCTACACTCTGCAGGAAATGCTCACCGTGAAATCCGACGATGTGAATGGGCGCACGCGCATCTACAAGAACATCGTCGACGGAGACCACCGGATGGATCCGGGCATGCCGGAATCCTTCAACGTGCTGTTGAAGGAAATCCGCTCCCTCGGTATCAACATCGAGCTGGAAAACGACTGAGGCCGCGGCGCCGCTCTTCCAAGAATGGAGCGGCGCCACTGCCTGACCCGGATTTAGTAGGAAAGAATCGCGAGCGAAAGCTCCATACGGAGGACTGGCCTTGAAAGACTTGCTGAATTTGCTCAAAAGTCAGGGACAAGTCACGGAGTTTGACAAGATCCGCATCGGTCTCGCACCGCCGGATCTGATCCGCTCCTGGTCTTTTGGCGAAGTGAAAAAGCCGGAGACCATTAACTACCGGACCTTTAAGCCGGAGCGTGATGGCCTGTTCTGCGCGCGCATTTTTGGTCCGATCAAGGACTACGAATGCCTGTGCGGTAAGTACAAGCGTCTCAAGCACCGTGGTGTGATCTGTGAGAAGTGTGGCGTTGAAGTCACGCTCTCCAAGGTTCGCCGTGAGCGCATGGGCCATATCGAACTGGCCAGCCCGGTTGCCCACATCTGGTTCCTGAAGTCGCTGCCGTCCCGCATCGGTCTGATGCTGGACATGACCCTGCGCGACATCGAGCGGGTGCTGTACTTCGAATCCTTTGTCGTGACCGAGCCGGGCATGACCACCCTGGAACGTGGCCAGCTGTTGACCGACGAAGAGTACTTCGATGCGCTGGAACAGTTCGGTGATGAGTTCGAAGCGAAGATGGGCGCGGAGGCGGTGCAACAGCTTCTGCAGGACCTGGACCTGCGCGACGAGATCAACACGCTGCGTGAAGAGATCGACTCCACCAACTCCGATACCAAGCTGAAGAAGCTGTCCAAGCGGCTGAAGCTGATGGAGGCCTTCCAGGCTTCCGGTAATGAGCCGGAGTGGATGATCATGACTGTCCTGCCGGTGCTGCCGCCGGATCTGCGTCCGCTGGTACCGCTGGATGGTGGCCGCTTCGCCACTTCCGATCTGAACGATCTGTATCGCCGGGTGATCAACCGGAATAACCGTCTCAAGCGCCTGCTGGACCTGAATGCCCCGGACATCATCGTGCGTAACGAAAAACGCATGCTGCAGGAGTCCGTGGACGCGTTGCTGGATAATGGCCGCCGCGGCCGTGCCATCACCGGTTCCAATAAGCGCCCGCTGAAGTCCCTGGCGGATATGATCAAGGGTAAGCAAGGACGTTTCCGTCAGAACCTGCTCGGTAAGCGGGTGGACTACTCCGGTCGTTCCGTGATCGTGGTGGGGCCGACCCTGAAGCTGCACGAGTGCGGTTTGCCGAAGAAGATGGCGCTGGAACTGTTCAAGCCGTTCATCTTCTCCAAACTGGAAGGACGCGGCCTGGCCACCACTATCAAGGCGGCCAAGAAGATGGTCGAGCGCGAGACAGCCGAGGTCTGGGATATTCTGGCCGAGGTGATCCGCGAGCACCCGGTGATGTTGAACCGGGCGCCGACGCTGCACCGTCTTGGCATCCAGGCATTCGAGCCGGTGCTGATCGAAGGTAAGGCAATTCAGTTGCACCCGCTGGTGTGTGCCGCCTTCAACGCCGACTTCGACGGTGACCAGATGGCGGTGCACGTGCCGCTGACCCTGGAAGCGCAGCTCGAAGCCCGGGCGCTGATGATGTCCACCAACAACATTCTGTCTCCGGCCAATGGTGAGCCAATCATCGGCCCGACCCAGGACGTGGTGCTGGGTCTGTACTACATCAGCCGCGAGAAGGTGAACGTCAAAGGCGAAGGCCGGGTGTTCGCCGACACCAAGGAAGTGATGCGCGCCCTGGGCACCAAAGAGGTGGATCTGCACGCCCGCATCAAGGTGCGCCTGGAAGATGTGGTCAAGGATCAGGAAGGCAACATTCACCGGGAATGGCGTATCGCGGATACCACTCCGGGCCGCTGTAAAATCTGGGACATCGTGCCGGAAGGCATCGGCTTCGACATGGTCAATCAGAACATGACCAAGAAGGCGATCTCCAAGCTGCTGAACACCTGTTACCGGATCCTGGGTACCAAGGAAACCTGCATCTTTGCTGACCAGATCATGTATCTGGGCTTCCGTGAGGCGACCCTGTCCGGCTCCTCCATTGGTGTGGAAGACATGGTGATTCCGCAGGCCAAGTACGAGCTGATCGGCAAGGCCGAGGAAGAGGTGCGCGAGATCGAGGAGCAATTCGCTTCCGGTCTGGTAACCCGCGGTGAGCGTTATAACAAGGTTGTGGACATCTGGTCCCGTACCAACGACCAGATCGCCAAGGCGATGATGGAGAACCTGAAGACCGAAGTGGTGAAAAACCGCGAAGGCAAGGACGAAGAGCAAGGCTCCTTCAACTCCATCTTCATGATGGCGGATTCCGGGGCGCGGGGTTCCGCCGCCCAGATTCGTCAGCTGGCGGGCATGCGCGGCCTGATGGCCAAGCCGGACGGCTCCATTATCGAAACGCCGATTACCAGTAACTTCCGTGAAGGTCTGAACGTACTGCAGTACTTCATCTCCACTCACGGTGCCCGGAAAGGTCTGGCGGATACCGCATTGAAGACCGCGAACTCCGGTTACCTGACCCGTCGTCTGGTGGACGTGGCCCAGGATCTGGTGATCACCGAGGAAGACTGCGGCACCGAGCAGGGTCTGATCATGACCCCGCTGATCGAGGGTGGTGATGTGGTCGAGCCCCTGCGTGAGCGGGTGCTGGGCCGGGTCGTGGCTCGCGACGTGATGAATCCGCTGAACCAGGACGAAGTGGCCGTGGAAGCCGGCACCCTGCTGGACGAAGTGTGGGTGGACAAGCTGGAAGCCATGGGTGTGGACGAAGTGAAAGTGCGTTCCTCCATTACCTGTGCCACCCGCTGGGGTGTATGTTCCGCCTGTTACGGCCGTGATCTGGCCCGTGGCCATCGGGTCAACGTGGGCGAGGCGGTTGGCGTGATCGCGGCCCAGTCCATTGGTGAGCCGGGTACCCAGCTGACCATGCGGACTTTCCACATTGGTGGCGCGGCAAGCCGGGCCTCCGCGGTGTCCAGCATCCAGATCAAACACGGCGGCAAGGTGCGTTTCCACAACGCCAAGCACGTGACCCACAAAGATGGTCTGGTGATCGTTTCCCGTTCAGCCGAGCTGGCGGTGGCCGATGACCTGGGTCGTGAGCGCGAGCGCTACAAAGTGCCCTACGGTGCTCTGGTTACGGTAAACGAAGGGGATTCCGTGGACGGTGGCCAGGTCGTGGCGACCTGGGATCCGCACACCCACCCGATCATTGCCGAAGTGGCGGGTAAGGTGCAGTTCGGTGATATGGAAGAAGGCATTGCCGTTAACTACCAGACCGATGAGCTGACCGGGCTGACCAACATCGAGGTCATGCCGAGCCAGGATCGTCCGTCCGCGGGTAAGGACCTGCGTCCGGTGGTCCGGGTGGTGGATGGCAAAGGCAAGGCGGTGAGCCTGCCGAATACCGATGCCCCGGCCAACTACTTCCTGCCCGGTGGCGCCTTGTGCGGCCTGAAGAACGGGGCTGATATCTCGGTGGGTGACGTGATCGCGCGGATCCCGCAAGAGTCGTCCAAGACCCGGGATATCACCGGTGGTCTGCCGCGGGTGGCGGATCTGTTCGAGGCCCGTAATCCGAAGGAAGCGGCTATCCTGGCGGAAAAAACCGGTACCGTGTCCTTTGGCAAGGAAACCAAGGGCAAGGTGCGTTTGGTGATCACCCCGGATGATGGTGGCGACACCTACGAGGAACTGATCCCCAAATGGCGTCAGCTCAACGTGTTCGAAGGCGAGCACGTGGAGAAAGGCGAGGTGGTTTCCGACGGCCCGCTGAACCCGCACGACATTCTGCGTCTCAAGGGTGAGGTGGAGCTGGCCCGCTATATCGTCAACGAAGTGCAGGAGGTTTACCGCCTGCAGGGTGTGAAGATCAACGATAAGCATATCGAAACGATCATCCGCCAAATGTTGCGTAAGGTGGAAATCACCGAAGTGGGCGAGTCGACCTTCATCAAGGGTGAGCAAGTGGAATACGCCCGGGTGATGGAAGAGCTGGATCGCCTCAAGGGTGAGGACAAGATGCGGCCTCAGTTCGAGCGTATGCTGCTGGGTATCACCAAGGCTTCCCTGGCCACCGAATCGTTCATTTCCGCGGCCTCCTTCCAGGAGACCACCCGGGTGTTGACCGAAGCGGCGGTAACCGGGAAAGAAGACGATCTCCGTGGTCTCAAGGAGAACGTGGTCGTGGGTCGTCTGATTCCGGCCGGGACCGGCTATGCCTATCACATGGATCGCCGGCGCCAGCGTGCGGATGCTCGCGGCGACGGTCCGACCATGGACGAGGTGGAAGCGGCCCTGTCCGAGGCGCTCAGCTCCTCTGGTCAGGAGTAAGGGGCCAGGAATTAAGCGCCATCCAGGCCCTCCGGCATCTTGACTTGGTGCCGGGGGG
>SWBZ01006116.1_pt3 | contig 19638 bp, 16 predicted proteins | sample 4693031 | NCBI WGS metagenome assembly SWBZ01 (sample SAMN10267274, study PRJNA491770) | bioreactor metagenome | isolation source: DHS bioreactor inoculated with | place: Japan: off Shimokita Peninsula
TTCAGCCTTGCGGGCAGGGCGTCGAGGCAGGCGCGTATCTCGTCGTAGCAGGTGCACGCCTCTGCAGGCTCGGCGCCTGCCGCCGGCCATACGATGCCGCCGCCATTTTCGACGATGGCCGGCGTATCGAGCTTGAGTTCGGCGAGGATCGGCCCGATCTCGGCCGCCGTCCTGTCGGTCGCCACCACCACCGGGACGGCGCGCGCGGCCAGGGCGGCGAGCGCGGGCAGGGCGGCATGATGGTCGCTGGTATCGGGCTCGAGAAGCGTTCCGTCCAGATCCGTAAAGACGATCATGGTTCTGGTTTAAAACGGATTTTCTTCCGATGGAAGCGATTCGCGGTCACGGATTCTGTTCCGGCGGGCAGACGACGTGATCACAGCGCGCCAGGCGGGGCGTCTTGCGAACGTCTTGCGCCTCGATCATCGTGCCCGCGGAGGTTTGCAACAATGTCCCGACACGATTTCGATCCGAAGACCGTTACCCCCGACGGTCGCCCGCCGGCGAAGGCCCGGCTTTTCGACGGCACGCGCGAAGGGCCCTATCGGGGCTCCGTGGAAGGGGAGGCTCTGGCTGCGCAGGTCACCGTGCTTACCTACGGCAACGATGAACCCGGCACCGGTCCGGTGTTGCACGTCCATCCCTATGACGAGGTCTTCGTCGTCCAGCAGGGGCAAGCGCGGTTTTTCGTCGGCGAGGCGGTGATCGACGCCGGGGCTGGCGACACCGTGCTCGGACCGGCCGGCGTGCCGCACCGCTTCGTCAATCTCGGGCCCGGACGGCTGCAGACGCTCGACATCCACCTTTCGCCGCGCTGGATCCAGACCGACCTGGAATAGGGATGGAGGGCGGCGAAGGGGCGGGAAGCGAAAGGCTAACTGGCGTTCAAGAGACCGGCATCCAATAGAGTAAGGACGACATCCATTTGACCATTCTCTTTCTTTGGCTGGTCGGGACAAGCTTGCCGCCAAAGAGCGGACTTGTCAGAAGCCAATGCAGGATTGAGACGGAGGGACTCCACTGCCGCAACGGCGTAGCCGCCGTTCTTCGTTTGTCTGCCTGTTGCTGCGTACTCGATGCCGCGCACAAGGCCTGCTTCGCACAAACCAATGAATGCACCCCGGGGGCAGCCTTTTTCCTGCGAGGCAGTTTGAGTTGGGTACTCCATCTTGACTGCGGCGTGCCAAGCCTCGCGTGGAGAGTCATATTGTCTCGACGCAAGTGAACTTGCCGCATTGATTGCTACGTTCCCGTATTTCCCCATGTCTCAACTCCGGCGTCTAGGTTTGGTTCAAGTGGATGAGCCGAACCCGCCCGCCGTCGGGGTGGTGACGATCACCGCCTCGCCGGCCTTGATGACGGTCTGGTCGCAGGCTTTCAGCGTCTCCAGCGTGCCGTCGGCGCGGCGCACCTCGGTCTTGCCGACCTGGCCGTCGCCGCCGCCGGCTGCGCCGCGCGGCGGGCTTTGGCGGTGCGAGGACAGGATCGCGCATTCCATCTCCTCCAGGAAGCGGATGGTGCGGCGGGTGCCGTCGCCGGCGTTCCATTTTCCGGTGCCGCCCGAGCCGGTGCGGATGTGGAAATCCTCCAGCAGCACGGGAAACCGCAATTCCAGCACTTCGGGGTCGGTCAGGCGCGAATTGGTCATGTGGGTATGCACGCCGGACGTGCCGTCAAAGCCGCGGCCGTCATTCATGCGCCCGGCCGGCGAGCCCGAGCAGATCGTCTCGTAATACTGGTAGGTGGCGTTGCCGAAGGTGAGATTGTTCATCGTGCCCTGGGCGTTGGCGAGCGCGCCCATGGCGGCAAACAGGGCGTTGGTGACGTGCTGGGAGGTCTCGACATTGCCGGCGACCACGGCCGCCGGATAGGTCGGCCGCAGCATGCATCCCTCCGGGATAACGATGTTGACCGGCCGCAGGCAGCCGGCATTCATCGGGATCTGATCCTCAACCATAACGCGGAAGGCATAAAGCACGGCCGCGCGGGCCACCGGTTCGGGGGCGTTGAAATTGTTGTTTTGTACCGGCGAGGTGCCGGTGAAGTCGACGGTCGCCTCGCGCTTTTGCCGGTCGACGGAGATTTTCACCCGGATCACCTGGCCGGTGTCGGTGGGGTATTCATATTCCGACACGTCGGGCAGCCGGTCGAGCACGCGGCGCACGCTTTCGGCGGCATTGTCCTGGACATGGCCCATATAGGCCTCGACCACGTCGAGCCCGAACTGGGCGACCATCTTGCCGAGCTCGGAGACGCCCTTTTCGTTGGCGGCGATCTGGGCCTTGAGATCGGCGATGTTCTGGTGCGGGTTGCGCGCCGGCCAGGCGTGGTCGGTCAAAAGCTCGTGCAGTTCCTTCTCGCGGAAGCGTCCGCGTTCCACCAGCCGGAAATTGTCGAACAACACGCCTTCCTCGTCGACGGTGGTGGCGAGCGGGGTCATGGAGCCCGGCGCGGCACCGCCGACGTCGGCGTGGTGGCCGCGCGAGGCGGCCCAGAACAGGATTTTTTCGCCGGCCTCGTCGAAGACCGGGGTGACCACGGTGATGTCGGGCAGATGGGTGCCGCCATTATAGGGCGCGTTCAGGGCAAAAACGTCGCCCGGCGCGATGTCACCCCGGTTCAGGCGGATAATGGTTTCGACGGAGCGGTCCATCGATCCCAGATGCACCGGCATATGCGGCGCGTTGGCCACAAGCGCGCCGTCGCGGTCGAACACCGCGCAGGAGAAGTCGAGCCGTTCCTTGATGTTGACCGAGTAGGCGGTGTTCTGCAGCGTCACGCCCATCTGCTCGGCGATCGACATGAACAGGTTGTTGAACACTTCCAGCATGACCGGGTCGGCCTCGGTGCCGATCGCGGCCTTGCGCGCCTTGCGCTCGACACGGCTCAAGAGAACGTGGTTGCGGGCGGTGATCCCGGCGCGCCAGCCGGCTTCCACGACGATCGTCTGGTGGTCCTCGATGATCAGCGCCGGCCCGGCGAGCTTGTGCCCGGGCGCCAGATCGCCGCGACGCACGACGCGGGCGTCGCGCCACTCGCCCTCGCTGAAGATCCGCGTCGTCTCGCCTGCGTCGGCATCGCCGGCGACAAGGCGGGCCTCGGTCTCGTCGGCGCCCTGGTCGCGCATGTCGATGCCCTCGACGCTGATCGCTTCGACGATCATCGGCTTGTTGTCGTAGACGAAGCCGAACTGGGCCTTGTGCGCAGCCTCGAAGCCGGCGACGGCGTCGGCGATGGAGAAGGTTTCGAAATCGACAGGCAGGGCGGTGTCGGTGCCGTCGTAGCGAACCTGAAGCACCGGGCGCCAGGCGATCTCGTCCTCGGCGATGCCCTGATCGGTCAATTCGGCAAAGACCGCCTTCTTCAGGCCGCGCACGGCAAGGCGGATATCGTTCAGCGAGGCCTCGGCAAGCGGTTTCAGCAAAGCCTGCTGGCGCGAGGCGAAAACGGCGGCAAGCCCGATGCCGTAGGCCGACAGCAGGCCGGAGAACGGGTGGATCAGGATCGATTCCATGCCGAGCGCGTCGGCGACCAGGCAGGCGTGCTGGCCGCCGGCGCCGCCGAAGGAGTTGAGCAGGTAGCCGGTAACGTCGTGGCCGCGCTGGACCGAGATTTTTTTGATCGCATTGGCCATGTTCTCGACCGCGATCGTGATGAAGCCTTCGGCGACCGCCTCGGGCGAGCGGCCGTCGCCGATTTCGGCGGCCATGGCCTGGAAGGCCTCGCGCACCGCCGCGGCGTCGAGCGTCTGGTCCTGGCCGGGGCCGAAGATCGCCGGGAAGAAACCGGGCTGCAGCTTGCCGAGCATGACATTGGCGTCGGTGACGGCGAGCGGGCCGCCGCGCCGGTAGCAGGCGGGACCCGGATTGGCGCCGGCCGAATCCGGCCCGACCTGGAAGCGCCCGTCCTGAAAATGCAGCACGGACCCGCCGCCGGCGGCCACCGTGTGGATGCGCATCATCGGCGCGCGGATGCGCACGCCGGCGACCTCGGAATCGAACACGCGCTCATATTCGCCGTCATAATGGGTGACGTCGGTCGAGGTGCCGCCCATGTCGAAGCCGATGGCCCTTTCGAAACCGGCGCTGCGCGCGGTTTCCACCATGCCGACCACGCCGCCGGCCGGTCCGGACAGGATCGCGTCCTTGCCCTGGAAGCGGTCGGCCGCTGTCAGGCCGCCCGACGACATCATGAACATCAGTCGCGGATTTGCCGCGGCTTCGTCGCCGTCGGTCTCGATGTTGAGCGCGTCGGCGACCTGGCGGACATAGCGCGCCAGGATCGGGGAGAGATAGGCGTCCACCACGGTGGTGTCGCCGCGCCCGACCAGCTTGATCAGCGGCGAAATCTGATGGCTGACGGATATCTGCGAAAAGCCGATGCGGTGGCACAGGCTTGCCGCCATAATCTCGTGGCCGGGGGCGTTCCAGGCATGCATGAAGACGATGGCGACCGCGTCGATGCCGTCGCGGCGGGCCTGGGCGATTTCGTCCTCGACGGCGTCGAAATCAGGCACGGTTTCAACCAGCCCGTCGGCGCGCACCCGCTCGTTGACCTCGATGACGCGCTCGTAAACCTGCTCGGGCAGGAGGATTTCCTTGGCAAAAATGTCGGGCCTGGCCTGGTAGGCGATCTTGAGCGCGTCGCGGAAACCCTTGGTGATCAGCAAGAGGACCCGATCGCCCTTGCGCTCAAGCAGCGCATTGGTGGCGACCGTGGTGCCCATCTTGACCTCGCCGATGCGCTGGGAGGGCACCGGCTCGCCCGCCGCGACGCCGAGCAGGTCGCGGATGCCCTGGACGGCGGCGTCGCCGTAGGCCTCCGGATTCTCCGACAGCAGCTTGCGCGCGTGCAGGCGTCCCTCGGGATCGCGACCGATAATGTCGGTGAACGTGCCGCCGCGATCGATCCAGAAATCCCAGGTCGCGCTCATCTCGGTCTCCACGCATTGATGGACAGTAGGATACCGGGTCGGTATACAGCAAATGTCAATGTTTTCGTCAACGTTTTATAGATAAATTGAGATCGAGGGCGCTATGAGCGAACACAAGCCAACAATCGGCCCGGTCGTGCTGGCCTCGCATCTGGCTGACGGCGCCATGCCGGCACTGTCGGAAATGGAGTTCGCATTGACCGTGCTCACCAATGCGTTTCAGCGCTGGATGGTGCGCTGCATGGCGGCGGCCGGCGTGACCGGGCTGGCGCCGATCGACGTTCATATCCTGCATGCGGTCCACCATCGCGGCCGCGACAAGACGCTGGCCGAGCTGTGCATGATGTTCAACATCGAGGACACGCATGTCGTGTCCTATGCGCTCAAGAAGCTGGAGAGCATGGGGCTGGTCGAAACCGGACGCCGGGCGAAGGAAAAGACCGTAAAGATCACCGAGACGGGTGCCGCCGCCTGCCTGCGCTATCGCGAGGTGCGCGAGGCGCTGCTGGTGTCGGGGGTGAAGGCCTTGCATGCCGACGAGGAGGAGGTCGGCCGGATTGCCGCGTTGATGCGCGCCTTGTCGGGGCAATACGACCAGGCTGCCCGCAGCGCGGTGACCCTGTAGGCGGCTTCGATCGCATGCGGATTGTGTCCTGTCGTAAGCCAATGTGACGAAACGTTTCCTTTCGGACGGCATTTTTCCGGCAACGGCCTCAAGGGGCCAGGTTTTCGAAGAAAGGAGCCCGTCATGAAAAAACTGATCGTCGCCACGACATCGGCCATCGCGCTGTTGGGGCTCGCGGCCTGCAGCGACAATCCCGACACCACCACCACCCAGAGCGTGGAGCCCGAGGTGCAGGAGACCCAGCCTATGGAGCCGGCTGATCCGAACGCGGCCCCGACGCCGTTGGAAGAGCAGCCTGCCGACGACGGCGAAGTCCGCCCGATCGAATAGGCTCGGTTTTGGCACTCCGTCGGGAAAGCCGGCCTGGCGCCGGCTTTTCGCGTTGCGCGGCCCGACAGCCGCTGCGGGAATGATATTGCGCGCGGGCGCCGTGCCGAGGTCTGTCGATCCTGCGGCCGATCATCGCCCGGCATGAACAGTCCTCGCATTCGTCGACGATTCATCCTAGACAGGGCCCATGTCGATCTGGGGCCGATTTGGCGATTTCATCAGCCGGGTGACGTCGGGCGCGGCCGCCGGCGTGGCCGATGTCGTGGAAGCCGTGCGCACGGCCTTCGAGGGCGATCCCGAACTGCGCCGCAAGGTGGCGTTTTCCATCGCAATGATCGCGCTGTCGGCCAAGATGGCCAAGGCCGACGGTATCGTCACCCAGGACGAGGTGCGCGCCTTCCACGAAATCTTCGCCGTGCCGCGCGAGCAGGAACGCAATGTCGCGCGTCTCTACGATCTCGCCACCGCCGACACGGCCGGGTTCGAAGCCTATGCCGAACGCATGGCGCGGCTATGCGGCTCGGGCGAACGCAATTGCCGCATGCTCGAGGATATTCTCGACGGGCTGTTCCACATCGCCAAGGCGGATGGGTATCTGCACGAGCGCGAGGTCGCGTTCCTGCATCGGGTCGCGGAGATCTTTGCGATCGACGAGCGGCGCTTCGACGGCATTCTCGCCCGCCACGCGGTGCGGCCGGCGGACGATCCCTATGCCGTTCTCGGCGTGACGCGCGACATGCCCTTCGAAGCGGTGCGCCGACGCTACCGCGAGCTGGTGGCTGAAAACCATCCCGACCGGCTGATCGCGCGCGGCGTGCCGGAGGAGTTTCTGGCGATCGCCAACGATCGCGCGGCTGCCATCAACGCCGCCTACGAGGCGATCGAGCGCGGCCGCGTTTCGGCATGAGCGGCTATGCCGCCGACCACCAGGGCGCACGGGTCAGGCCGTCGCCCAATCATGGCGAACGCAGGGGCGTCGCCGGACCCGATATGATCGTGTTGCACTATACCGGCATGGAAAGCGGGCAGGGGGCCGAGGACTGGCTATGCGACCCGCAAAGCGGGGTGTCGTCGCACTACCTTGTCCATGAGGATGGCGAGGTGGTGCAGATGGTGGCGGAAGCCGCGCGCGCCTGGCATGCCGGCAAGAGCTTCTGGCAGGGCGAAACCGACATCAATTCGCGCTCGGTCGGGATCGAGATCGTCAATCCGGGCCATGTTCTGGGATACAGGGCCTTTCCGGACGCCCAGATCGACGCGGTGATTGCGCTGTGCCGCGATGTTGCAGTGCGGCATGCGGTCGCGCCGGCGCGGGTTTTGGCGCATTCGGACGTGGCGCCGGGACGCAAGATCGATCCCGGCGAGAAATTTCCCTGGGCCAGACTGCATGCCGCCGGAATCGGCCATCTGGTGACGCCGGCACCCGAGACGGACGGGCCGGTGTTAGGGCCCGGCGACAACGGCCCGTTGGTCAGACAAATGCGTCGCGATCTCGCGAATTATGGCTATTCGATTGAAATCGCTGATCTTTTCGACGAGTGGACCGAAACCGTCGTCTCGGCCTTCCAGCGACATTTCCGGCCGGCGCGGGTCGACGGGCGCGCCGACCCGGCGACCGTCGAAACGCTGGTCAGGCTCCTGGCCGCGCTCCGGGCTGACCCTGCGTAAGCGGACCGCTCCGTCTATCTTCTTGTAACACAAAGAGAAAAAAGTTGAGCTTGACGGCCATTTTTGCCGCCCAATCCGGCGGCATCTGGCGGCCTCGCACTCGTTCCGGGTCCTTTGTGTGTGGATCCGGGAGCGTATCGCTAAACCGCCGTCCCGGATCGTGGACGCCAAGCCAGAGACCCAAGACAACATGAAGAAACTAAGCCTGATTTCGGCGATGCTCGTCGCCGGACTGACGATACCTGTCGCCCATGCCCAGGAGCAGCCGACGAGCCTTCGTCCCGCTAACCTCGAAAAGGTCTTTACCGATACCGACGCGAAGGCCAAGCGGGCCGGCAAGGTCAAGTCCGCCGACGCGTCGAAATCGGCCGCGGCGGCGCGCGATGGCGAGATCCGCTATGCGACCAGCTATGCCAAGGCCGAGGCGGAGCGCGCGGCGACCCGGGCGATCGACAGGATGGCGACCGGCGCGATCGGGCGCGGCGAGGCGAAGAATTTCGCGCGCAGCAGCGACAAGGTGAAGGCCAAGCGGAAACCCGCCGAGGCCAGCCAGACGGCCAAGGTCGGCAAGACCGCCAAGACCGTTAAGGCAGTCAAGGGCGGCAAGAGCGGTTACCACGGTATCATCGCCCGTTATGCCTCCAGCTACGGTGTGCCCGTCAGTCTGGCGCGGGCCGTGGTGCGGGTGGAAAGCAATTTCCGGGCGAACGCGCGCGGCAAGGCCGGTGAGGTCGGACTGATGCAGATCAAGCCGGCAACGGCGCGCATGATGGGGTATCGCGGTTCGACCAAGGGCCTGTTCAATCCCGAGACCAACATCAAATACGGCATGAAATATCTTGCCAAGGCGCACAAGCTCGGCGGTGGTTCCACCTGCGGAACGATCCTGAAATACAATGCCGGCCACGGCGCCAAGCGCATGAACCGCGTTTCGGCGGCCTATTGCAGCAAGGTCAAGCGGCATCTGGGCGGCTGATTTTCCGGCCGGAAGAATTCTGCGGGGTAAGGGCGGTCCTTTGCCGGTAAATGCGGCGCGGGGCTTGCGTTTTTGCTCGCCGATGCCTTTATGCGTTTTGCCAGTCGGCCGGGCGGCCGCGCGCGCAATCGCCGAAAGGCGGCGTGCGAGGAAAGTCCGGGCTCCATGGAAACACGGTGCCGGCTAATGGCCGGCGGGGGCGACCCCAGGGAAAGCGCCACAGAAAGCAAACCGCCCCGCCTGCAAACCGGTCGTAGCGCTCGAACCGAGCGAACCGGTTTGCTGGCGGGGCAAGGGTGAAAGGGTGGGGTAAGAGCCCACCGCGCTGCTGGTAACAGCAGTGGCACGGCAAGCCCCACCGGGAGCAAAACCGAATAGGGACGGTGCGGGAGGCAACTCCCGGGCAGTTTCCGGCCCAGCCGTCCGGGTTGGTTGCAAGAGGCGGGCGGCAACGTCCGTCCCAGATGAATGGCCGCCACGTTCCGGCACCCTCGGGGGCCGGGGCCATACAGAACCCGGCTTACAGGCCGGCTGGCATTTTTCTCGTGTTTGCGGGCTGTTGCCTGCGTTCCATCACAACGTGATTCATCGCCTTCGCGCGCTGAATCACCTGCGGCCTTCAAGCGGTCCCGGTGTCAGTCGTCCAGGGCCGCGGCGATCGCCTTCCATAGTTCGTCCGTCGGTTCGCAGCCGACCGAGAGCCGCACGAAGCCCGGATCGACGGCATCGCCCCAGCGCGCACGCCGTTCGGCGGAGGTGTGGACCCCGCCGAACGAGGTCGCCGGCTGGATGAGCGTACAGCGCTCGATGAAGGTTTCGGCCTCCTCCGCGGAGGCGAGGGTGAGGCCGATCAGGAAGCCGAAGCGCTGCATCTGGCGGGCGGCGAGCGCATGGCCGGGATCGTCTTTCAGGCCGGGATAACGCAGCGCACGCACGCGCGGGTGCTCCCGCAGCCGCGTGGCGATCAGCTCGGCCGAATTGCACATGCGCTCGAAGCGCACCTCCAGCGTCTCCAGGCCGCGATGCACCAGCCAGGCCTCGAACGGGCCGGGTATGCCGCCGGCGAGCTTGCGCCAGTCGCGCACCGACGCGACAATCGTCTCGTTGCGGCTTGCCACATGGCCGAACAGCGCGTCGGAATGGCCGTTCGGTGCCTTGGTGTCGGCGGCGACGACGATGTCGACGCCGAGGTCGAGCGGACGCTGGCCGTATGGGGTCATGGTGGTGTTGTCGGCCACCACCAGCGCGCCCGCCGCATGCGCTTTTTCAGCGACGGCGGCGATGTCGCACTGGTCGAGACCCGGGTTGGCCGGCGTTTCGAGAAAGACCAGCCGGTAGCCGTCGAAGCCGCCATCGAGAAAGCCGGCCGTCGGCCTGGTGTCGAAGCCGATACCCATCGGCGCGAGGAAACGCTCCGCCAGGACACGGACCGTGTAATAGCCGTCGGACGGCAACAGTACGCGCTCGCCGGTCTTCAGCATCGAAAACAGCACCGCCGAGATCGCGGCCATGCCGGAGGGGAAGGCGACCGCCGGTGCGTCCTCCAGATGCCCCAGCAGCTTTTCCACACCGTCCCAGGTCGGGTTGGCGAAGCGGCCGTACTGGCTGACGCCGGCGGGATCGCCGGGCAGGTGAAACATCGCCGCCAGCGTGAGCGGCAGCGGCACCGGATCGCCTTTTTCCAGGCCCTCGCGGCGCAGATGGGCCATGCGGGCGGCACGTTCGCTGGAGCTGTCGGTCATGCTGTCTAACCTTTTCTAAAGGGGCGAATAGGAGGCGAGGAAGGCGGGAGGCTGCGCGTCGCGCCCACGGCGGGATGCCTCCCGAATCCGGCTCCTAAACCCTTCGTTAGGCTTAATGGAGCATAAATCTGTCAGCGCGGCGAGTTGTGCGCGCGCGATCGCTTCGGCGGGAAGGGAAGCCGGCACAATCCCATTGACGCCCATATTGGCCCATGATATCCCAAAAACACATTCCGAATTTCGTTCCAGTGGCGAGTGCAGCGTCTTTTCCTCCGACCGTCGCGGCGGCCGGTGCGGGGGCGTTTGCCGTTGGGAGCGAAGCGGGCCGGGGGCGCCGAGGGCTGTGTTTCGGCGCCGAAACAAGAATGAAGGAATTGGCGGCGTCGACGGCGTCCGTGTCGCATGATGGATCGTTTCCTTTCCAGCGCAGTCAACCGGATCGACGCCAAGGGCAGGGTGTCGGTGCCGGCGCATTTTCGCGCGGTTCTGCAGAAGAAGGGATTTGCCGAACTCTATGCGTTGCGCGCGCTCGACATTCCGGCCCTCGACGTGGGCGGGCTCGACCTGCTGGACCGCTACGAGGCGCGGATCGAGCAGGAGGATCCGTTCCTGCAGACGGCGGACGACATGTCCTTCTTCTGCCACGGCGACGGCGCCTTTTTGAAGATCGACCGCGAGGGGCGCATCATGGTGAGCGATTTCATGCGCGAGCATACAGGCATCGAGTCAGATGTCGCCTTTGTCGGGCGGGGGCATTTTTTTCAGATCTGGCAGCCGGAGCGCCTGAAGGCCTATGGGTCGGAAGTGCGCGCGCGGCTTGCAAAACTGCGTCAGTCCGCGGTTCGGGGGCGGTCGAGCGAGGACAGGGAATGATGGCGGGCCCCGGCGACCGCGAGGACGCCGGTGGCGGACCGGCCCGCCACATTCCCGTCCTGCTCGATGCGGTGGTCGCCGCCCTGCGTCCGCAACGCGACGCGCTTGTCGTCGACGGCACGTTCGGCGCCGGCGGGTATGCGCGCGCCCTGCTCAACGCCGGGGCCAGGGTGATCGGCATCGATCGCGATCCCGATGCGATCCGCGACGGCAGGGCCCTGGTCGAGGCGGCCGGCGGCCGGCTGCGGCTGGTGGAGGGGCGGTTTTCCGAACTCGATACGCTGGCCGGCGAACCGGTCGACGGTGTCGTGCTGGATGTCGGCGTTTCCTCGATGCAACTCGACCAGGCCGAGCGCGGCTTTTCTTTCCGCCGCGACGGCCCGCTCGACATGCGCATGGAACAGGACGGGCCGTCGGCGGCCGATATCGTCAACGGTTTCAAGGCCGGCGACCTGGCGCGGATTTTCGGGATTCTTGGCGAGGAGCGTCAAGCCGGACGGATCGCACGCATGATCGAGCGCCGGCGGGTCCAGCGTCCCTTCACCCGCACGCTGGATCTCGCCGACGCGATCGAGTTGCTGGTCGGCCGCCATGCCAAGGACAAGATCCATCCCGCGACGCGCTGCTTCCAGGGATTGCGCATTTTCGTCAACGACGAACTCGGCGAACTGGCCAAGGCCTTGTTTGCCGCCGAGCGGGCCTTGCGTCCGGGCGGGCGGCTCGTCGTCGTCACCTTTCATTCGCTGGAAGACCGCATCGTGAAACGTTTCATGACCGACCGGTCGGGCACGGCCGGCGGTTCGCGCCACCTGCCCGAACCGGTCACCAAAACGGCCACGTTCGACAAGCCGGACCGCATGGTCGCCCCCTCGGCCGAAGAGGCCGCCGCCAATCCGCGCGCGCGTTCGGCCAAGCTGCGGGCGGCCACCCGGCTCGATGCGCCGGCGGGCGCGGAGGATTTCACCCTGTTCGGCTTGCCGAAGCTGCCGGCGCCGGGCCGCGGCGCGGAAAGGAGCTAGCGCGTGTTTCGTACAACCGACATGGTTTTGATCGCGGTCATGATCTCGGCGGCCGCCTTCACCTACAAGACCAAGCACGAGGCCGAAAACCAGCTGGACGCGCTGCGCAAGATCGAGGCCGGGCTTCGTCTCGAACAGGAAACCATCGATCTCCTGAAGGCCGACTGGAGCCTGCTCACCCAGCCGTCGCGCCTGCAAAGCCTGGCGGAAACCTATCGCGACGAACTCGCGCTCGAGCCGGTCGAACCCTACCAGATCGCCGGTCCGGCGGAGCTTCCGGAACGGCCGGTGGAGCCGCCCTCCGATCCGTCGACAACGGCCGGCGCCGCCGGCGCCGACGGCGTTGTGACGGGGAGCACCAAGCCATGAAGGGCGTGCCGGCTCTCAAGAGATTTCTTGGCCGTATCGGCAGACGCGGCGACGGGGCCGCCGCAAGCGGCTCGATCGTCGTGGAAGGCGCGCGCAAATCCGGCGGCGGGCGCTCGCGTTCGCGCGTCATCATGGCGATGGGCGTGTTCTTCGCCCTTTACGGCCTGATCGGCGGCCGGTTGGTCTATCTTGGCCTGCAGGAGGTGGAGCTGACCCACGTACCGGGCGCCGACCGTCTGCTGGCCGCGCGCCCCGACATCGTCGACCGCAACGGCCAGGTGCTGGCGACCGACATCAAGTCCGCCTCGCTCTACGCCGAGCCGCGCCGCATCGTCGATGCGGACGAGGCGGTCGAGCGTCTGGCGACCGTGCTGCCGTCGCTCGACTACGAACGCACCTATTCCAGGCTCAGGAGCGGCGCCGGCTTTGCCTGGCTCAAGCGCGAGATCACGCCCAAGCAGCAGAACGAGATCCTGCAGCTCGGTATTCCCGGCATCGGTTTCCGCCCTGAAAAGCGCCGCTTCTATCCGGGCGGGCCGACCGCCTCGCACATTCTGGGCCTGGTCAATGTCGATAATCAGGGCATTGCCGGCATCGAGAAATATGTCGACGATCAGGGGCTGGCTGATCTGCGCGCGGCCGGCCTGGTCAGCGATGCCGCGTTGGCGCCGGTGCAACTGTCGATCGATCTGCGGGTGCAGCACATCGTGCGCGACGAACTGGCCGGCGCGATGGAGCGCTATCAGGCGATCGCGGCCGGCGCGGTCGTGCTCAACGCCAAGACCGGCGAGGTGGTGGCGATGGCCTCGCTGCCGGACTTCGATCCCAACAATCCGGTCACCGCGCACCAGAAGGACCGGCTGAACCGGATGACGGCCGGCGTGTTCGAGATGGGCTCGACGATCAAGAGCTTCACCACCGCGATGGTGCTCGATTCCGGCAAGGCGACGCTTGAAAGCCGCTTCGACGCCACCCGCCCGCTGAGGATCGGCGGCTTCACCATCCGCGACTTCCACGGCAAGGGGCGCGTGCTGACGGTGCCGGAAGTGTTCATCTACTCCTCCAACATCGCATCAGGCCGCATGGCCGAGGCCGTCGGCATCGAGGGGCACAGGGCGTTCCTGAAGCGGGTTGGCCTGCTCGATCGTATGCAAACCGAACTGCCGGAGGTTGCGACCCCGACCGAGCCGGCGACCTGGAAACGGATCAATTCGATCACGATTTCCTTCGGGCACGGCATGTCGACGACGCCGCTGCAGACCGCGGTCGGCGCGGCCGCGCTGATGAATGGCGGCAAGCTGATCCCACCGACTTTCCTGCCGCGCACCGAGGCCGAGGCGGCCGCGATCGCCGAGCAGGTGCTTGCGCCCGAAACCAGCGCCGCGATGCGCTATCTCTACCGTCTCAACGCGGAAAAAGGCTCGGGCCGGCGCGCCGAAGTGCCCGGCTACCGCGTCGGCGGCAAGACCGGCACGGCCGAGAAAGTGGTCAATGGCCGCTATTCCAGCAGCAAGCGTTTCAACGCCTTCCTGGCCGCGCTGCCGATGGAGGACCCGCAATATATCGTGCTGTCGATCGTCGACGAGCCCCAGCCAGAGCGGCCCGGAATCGGCGCGACGGCAGGCCTCAATGCCGCCCCGGTTGTGGCCAATATCATTCGCCGTGCAGCGCCGCTTCTTGGCGTGAAGCCGGATTTCGGCCAAGAAGACGCTGCGACGCTGGTCTCGCACCAATGATTCTGCGCCGGTCAGACCCGGCGGCATTCAGACGGATTTACATGAAGCTCAGCGACCTTGCCGATCTCTTCCCCGACAACACCGTACCGAGCGGCGGGGTCGCGCTCGCCGGGCTCAGCTCGGATTCTCGGGCGGTCGGCCCCGGCTTTCTGTTCGCCGCGCTGAAAGGCGTGAAGACGGACGGGATGGCCTATGCGCGCCAGGCTGCCCAGGCGGGCGCGGTCGCCATTCTGGCCGGGCCGGACGCGGATGCGGCGGATCTCGACATACCGGTTTTGCGCGTCTCCGATCCGCGCCGCACGCTGGCGCTGGCGGCGGCGCGCTTTTATGCCGGCCAGCCCGAAACCATGGTCGCGGTGACGGGCACCGCCGGCAAGACCTCCGTCGCCTCTTTCGTGCGCCAGATATGGGAGCGCACCGGCCAGAAGGCGGCCAGCATCGGTACCACCGGGCTGAGCGCGCCCGGCCGCGAGGAATACGGATCGCTGACCACGCCGGACCCGGTGGCGCTGCACAAATTGTTGCGCGAACTGGCCGATGCCGGCGTCACCCATGCCGCGATGGAGGCCTCCAGCCACGGGCTCGACCAACGCCGCCTCGACGGGGTGCGGCTTGCCGCGGCCGCGTTCACCAATCTGGGGCGCGATCATCTCGACTACCATCCAACCCTCGAAGACTATCACCGCGCCAAGATGCGCCTGTTCGACACGCTGTTGCCAAAGGGCGCGCCGGCGATCGTGTTTGCCGACGATCCCTGGTCGGCGGCCACCATCGAGGCGGCCGAACGCGCCGGCTGCAAGGTGTTGACCGTGGGGCGCCGCGGCACGTTCATGAGCCTGAAGCGCGTCGAGCACGAGCGCCAGCGCCAGCGCGCCGAAATCGAGGCGGACGGCCGGATCCACGAGATCGTGCTGCCGCTGGCCGGCGATTTCCAGATCGCCAACGCGCTGGTGGCGGCCGGGCTGGCCGTCGCGACGGGTACCGAGACCGAGGCCGCGCTGCGGGCGCTGGAACATCTGCGCGGCGCCTCGGGCCGGCTCGAACTGGTCGGCCAGACCGGTGCCGGCGCGCCGGTCTATGTCGACTACGCCCACAAGCCCGAGGCGCTCGAAAACGCGCTTTCCGCGGTGCGGCCGTTCACCACCGGCCGGGTGGTGGTCGTTTTCGGCTGCGGCGGCGACCGCGACCGCGGCAAGCGGCCGATCATGGGCGCGATCGCGACACGGCTGGCCGACGTGACGATCGTGACCGACGACAATCCGCGCAGCGAAGTGCCGGCGGAAATCCGCGCCGAAATCCTGGCCGACGCGCCGGGCGCGGTCGAGATCGGCGACCGGCGCGAGGCGATCCGCGCGGCGGTTTCAATGCTGCGCGCCGGCGATACGCTGGTGGTGGCCGGCAAGGGGCACGAGGAGGGGCAGACGGTCGGGGAGGTGACCCATCCGTTCTCCGACCACGCCGAGCTTCGCAAGGCATTGGCGGAGCAGCGGGCATGAGCGAATTGTGGACCGCCGAAGCAATGGTCGCCGCCATGGAAGGGCGCCCATTCGGACAGTTGCCCAAGACGGTTTCGGGTATTTCGATCGATACGCGGACACTGAACCGGGGCGAAGCCTTTTTCGCCATCAAGGGCGAGAGCTTCGACGGCCATGATTTTGCCACCGCTGCCGTGGCCGCCGGCGCGGCCCTGCTGGTGGTCGCCGAAGGCCGTCTGCCGGGGCTCGGTCGCCTGACCTGTCCGATGATCGTGGTCAAGGACGTGCTGGTCGCGCTCGAACGGCTGGCCGAAGCCAGCCGGCGGCGCTCGAAGGCCAAGATCATCGCCGTGACCGGTTCCGCCGGCAAGACGACGACCAAGGAAGCGCTCCGGCACGCGCTATCGGGGTCGGGTACGGTGCACGCGGCGGAGCGCTCCTTCAACAATCATTGGGGCGTGCCGCTGACCCTGGCGCGCATGCCCGAGGACACGGATTTCGGCGTGTTCGAGATCGGCATGAACCATGCCGGCGAAATCCGCCCGCTGGTCAAGCTGGTGCGCCCGCATGTGGCGATCGTGACCATCGTCGCGGCCGCGCATCTCGGCCATTTCCATTCGCTCGACGATATCGCCCGCGCCAAGGCCGAGATCTTCGAAGGTCTGGAGCCGGACGGCCATGCGCTCATCAACCGCGACGACGCGCGCTGGCGCATCCTGCGAAAGGCCGCCAAGGATGCCGGCGTCAAGCATATTCACGGCTTCGGCGAGCACGCCCGCGCCACCTACAGGCTGGTCCAGGCGGTTCTGAAGCCCGATCATTCGAGCATCACCGCGCGGATCGGCGGCACGGAAATCGTGGCGCGGATCGGCGCGCCCGGCCGGCATATGGTGCAAAACGCGCTCGCGGTGCTGGGGGCGGTGCATCTGGTCGGCGCCGATGTCGCCAAGGCGGCCACGGCGCTTGGCGCCTTCCGGGCCGAAAAGGGCCGCGGCGCGCGCCATGTGCTTGCCCATCCCGACGGGGCGATCACGCTGATCGACGAAAGCTACAACGCCAACCCGGCCTCGATGAAGACGGCGATCGCGCTGCTTGCCGGTACGCAGACCGGTCAGGACGGGCGCCGGATCGCCGTTCTGGGCGACATGCTCGAACTCGGCGTGCATTCGGCCAAGCTGCATGCCGGGCTTGCCGAGCCGATTCTGGAAGCCGGGCTCGACCGGGTCTATCTGGCCGGCGAGGCGATGGCGGCCCTGCGCGACGCGCTTGCGCAGCATGTCGCGGTCGACTATCGGCCAACGCGCGAGGCGCTTCAGCCGGTGCTGCTGGCTGAGATCGGCGGCGGCGACGCGGTGATGGTCAAATCGTCGCTTCGGCTCGGTTTTGCCGGGCTGATCGACGCGCTTTTGGAAAAATATCCTCCGCAACAGGCTTCGACCGCGGCGGACGAGGGATGAAGAGGGGGATTTCCAGCACATGCTCACCTTGCTGGTAAGTGCGGCCGACCAGTTCTCGGTCTTCAACGTCTTTCGTTACATCACCTTCCGCACGGGAGGCGCGCTGATCACCTCGGCGCTGATCGTGTTCATGTTCGGACCGGTGATCATCAACTCGCTGCGCGTGCGCCAGGGCCGGGGCCAGCCGATCCGCGCCGACGGGCCGCAGACCCATTTCAAGAAGGCGGGTACGCCGACCATGGGCGGCCTGATGATCATGACCGGGATCATCGGCTCCTCGCTTTTGTGGGCCAACCTGTCGAGCGTCTATGTGTGGACCGTGCTCCTGGTCACGCTGCTGTTCGGCGCGATCGGCTTTTACGACGACTACATGAAGGTCACCAAGCAGTCGCATCTCGGCATTTCGGGAAAATTGCGCCTCCTGGCGGAATTCCTGATCGCCGGCACAGCGGCGTGGGTCATCATGCGCAACGGTCAGGAGCCGTTTTCCACCTCGCTGACCTTTCCCTTCTTCAAAGACCTGATCATCAATCTGGGTATCTTTTTCGTGCCGTTCGCCGCCTTCGTCATCGTCGGGGCCGGCAACGCGGTCAATCTCACCGACGGTCTCGACGGGCTTGCCATCGTGCCGGTGATGATCGCGGCCTCGTCGTTCGGCGTCATCGCCTATCTGTCCGGCAACGCGGTGTTCGCCGACTATCTGCAGATCCATTTCGTGCCGGGCACCGGCGAACTGGCGGTCGTGCTGGGGGCGGTGATCGGCGCCGGGCTCGGCTTCCTGTGGTTCAACGCGCCGCCGGCCGCGATCTTCATGGGCGATACCGGGTCGCTGGCGCTGGGCGGCCTGATCGGCACGATCGCGATCGCGACCAAGCACGAGATCGTGCTGGCGATCATCGGCGGTCTGTTCGTGATGGAGGCGCTGTCGGTGATCATCCAGGTGGCGGTGTTCAAGATGACGGGCAAGCGCGTCTTCCTGATGGCGCCGATCCATCATCATTTCGAGAAGATGGGCTGGACGGAAAGCCAGATCGTGATCCGCTTCTGGATCATCGCCGTCATCCTGGCGCTGATCGGCCTGTCGACGCTGAAGCTAAGATAAAGATGATCGCAGCGCGCAGCTTCAACGGCAAGACCGTCGCCCTGTTCGGGCTCGGCGGGTCGGGCATCGCCACGGCGACGGCGCTCGCCGCCGGCGGCGCGCGGGTGATCGCCTGGGACGACAATCCCGACAGCGTGGCGCGGGCCGGGCGCGAGGCGATCGCCACGCAGGACCTGCGTGGGATCGACTGGAGCGGCGTTGCCTCGCTGGTTCTGTCGCCCGGCGTTCCCCTGACCCATCCCAAGCCGCACTGGAGCGTGGAACTGGCGCGGGCTGCCGATGCCGAGATCATCGGCGATGTCGAACTGTTTTCGCGCGAGCGCGCCGCGCGCGCGTCCGAGGCGCCGTTCATCGCGATCACCGGCACCAACGGGAAATCGACCACGACCGCGCTGATCGGGCATATCCTGACCCACAGCGGTCATGACGCCCAGATCGGCGGCAATATCGGGCGCGCGGTGATGACGCTCGACCCACCGGCCGCCGGCCGCTCCTACGTGGTGGAGTGTTCGTCCTACCAGATCGACCTGGCGCCCTCGATCCGGCCGACGGCCGGCATCCTGCTCAATCTTTCACCCGACCATCTCGACCGCCACGGCACGATGCAGCACTACGCCGCGATCAAGGAGCGGCTGGTTGCCGGCAGCGATCTGGCGATCGTCGGCGTCGACGACGCATGGGGCGCGCAGATCGCTGACCGGCTCGAACAGACCGGCGCCGAGCTGGTTCGCATCTCCAAGCGCCTGGCGCTCGCCAACGGGCTGTTTGCCGAAGGCACGGAACTGAAGCAGGCGCGCGAGGGCAGGGTGCGCGGGCTCGCCTCGCTGGCGGGGATCGGTGCGCTGCGCGGGCAGCACAACGCCCAGAACGCGCTCGCGGCGATCGCGGCCTGCCGCAAGATCGGCGTCTGCGACGCCGACATCCAGGCGGGGCTTGCGAGCTTCCCCGGCCTCGTCCACCGCATGGAGCAGGTGGCGCGGCGCGGGCACGTGTTGTTCGTCAACGATTCCAAGGCCACCAATGCCGACGCCGCCGCGCCGGCGCTGTCGAGCTATCCGCGCATCTACTGGATCGCCGGCGGGCTTGCCAAGGAGGGCGGTATCGAGCCGCTGCGCGGCCTGTTTCCGCGCATCGCCAAGGCCTATCTGATCGGCGAGGCGGCGCCTGCCTTCTCGGCGACGCTCGGCGACATGGTGCCCTACGAGATCGCCGGCACGCTCGACGCAGCGGTCGCCCATGCGGCCGCCGACGCGCAGAACGACCCGACCGGCGAGGCGGTTGTCCTGTTATCCCCGGCTTGCGCAAGCTTCGACCAGTATAGAAATTTCGAGGT
>SWBZ01006333.1_pt1 | contig 19637 bp, 22 predicted proteins | sample 4693031 | NCBI WGS metagenome assembly SWBZ01 (sample SAMN10267274, study PRJNA491770) | bioreactor metagenome | isolation source: DHS bioreactor inoculated with | place: Japan: off Shimokita Peninsula
AAAAAAAAGCAGCGCGCCTCAGGCGCCTTGCGCCAACCGCGCCAGCAGTGGCGATCGGTTGCATCCCCTGGCGATGAAACGCTTCCAGTCCGGCGGCAATTGCGCGTCCAGCGCGCGCGCCGCGGCTGCGTCGGCCAGGGGCAGAAACACGCAGGCACCCGTGCCGGTCATCCGCGCCGGTCCCTGTTCCCGCAGGCGGGTCAGGGCCGCATCCACGGCGGGAAAGCGGCGGCGCACCACCGGCTCGCAGTCGTTATGGACAGCGCCCGAAAGAAAGTCGGCTATTGTGATAGGAGGGGTATCCCGTGTCAATTCCGGTTCGGAAAAAATGGCGGCGGTTGATACGCTTACCGACGGCACCACCACCAGGTACCAGGGCTCTGGCGGGGTGGCCGGGGTGAGCCGCTCCCCCACCCCTTCCGCCCAGGCGGCAAAACCCCGAACGAAGACAGGGACATCGGCCCCCAGGCGCAGGCCCAGGGCGGCCAGCTGGTCCGTATTCAGCCCGGTTTCCCAGATTCGGTTCAACGCCACCAGCACGGTGGCCGCGTCGGAGCTGCCACCCCCAAGCCCGCCACCCATGGGCAGGCGCTTGTCCAGGTCAATGACCACGCCGGCACGCACCCCGGTGTGCTCCACCAAGAGGCGCGCGGCACGCAGGCACAGGTCCTGGTCCGCGGACACCCCGGGCAGTGGCCGCAGCAGCTCGATATGGCCCGCCGGGGCCGGATGGAAGCGCAGCACATCGCCATGATCGAGGAACTGGAACAGGGTCTGCAGCTCGTGGTAGCCGTCCGGGCGCCGCCCGGTGATGTGCAGGAACAGGTTCAGCTTGGCGGGTGCCGGCCAGGGCCGCCCCTCGCGGGGCACCTCACTCATCCGCGGCCCCGGCCGGCGCCAGGCGTTGCCACTGGTCCACCACCAGCCGCAGGCGCAGGCCCGCATGCTCCAGCGCGATCCGGGTCGGCAGAGGCGGCACCGTGTCCTCGCCGTAGCCCTGGTAGTCCACCACCCAGCCGGCCTCCTCGAGCCGTGCCAGCCGCCCCTCCGCATCGAAGGCAAGCCGGGCCTGGTCCGGGCGACGCGGCACGCCCCGCACCCAGTGATCCAATCCTTCCAGGGGCAGACTCCAGCCCAGTTCCTGCTGCATCAGGGCCTGCGCGTCCGTAGCCCGGGTGATGTGCTCACCCTGCTGGAAGCGCACCCGCCCGCGCTCACCGTCCAGGCGAATGCCGCCCTGGCCGAAGGGACCGCTGATGCGGATCTGGTACGCATCGCCCTGTTGGCGCCAGTACAAACCGCCGTGCCAGCCCTCGTCCTCCATGCGCAGGGCTACCCGGCCCTGCAATTCCCAGTCCCGCCAGTCCAGCGCGGACCGGGCATGGGCGTGCCACTGCTCGGGGTAGCTGACCGTAAGGGGTGGCCGGCTGGCGCAGGCCGTCATCAACAGGAGGGCAAACCAGAACCCGGCACGCATCAGGGAAGCAGGCGTTCCAGGGTGTCACGCAGCACGGGATGGTCGGGATCGAGATCCCGACCTTCATCCCAGACACGGCGCGCCGCGTCCTGCTCACCCAGGGTCCAGAGCACCTCGCCCAGGTGCGCGGCGATTTCGGCATCCGGCTGCAAGGCGTAGGCTCGCTCCAGGTGCTCACGGGCCAGCTCCAGGTTACCGAGACGGAAATGCACCCAGCCGAGGCTGTCGATAATGGCCGGATCGTCGGGTACCAGGGCATGGGCGCGCTCGATATAGCCAAGCGCCTCCTGGTACCGGTCGGTGCGGTCCGCCAGGGTATAGCCAAGGGCATTGAGGGCGCGGGCATCCTCGGGGTTGCGTTCCAGGATACTGCGCAGGTCCGCCTCGGCGAGGTCGAGCCGATCGAGCCGCTCCGCCACCAGGGAACGGGCATAAAGCAGATCATCGTTGTCGGGATGCACCTGCAGGACCCGGTCATAGAGGGCCAGGGCCTCTTCATGCATGCCGGCCCGGGACAGGATCACCCCTTCCTCGAGGAACAACCGCAGCGCAGCGCCGGGATCCCGTGCGCGCAGGTCCTGCAGCCGGGCCCGCGCCTCCGCCACACGATCCAGCCGGCCTTCCAGGTGGGCCATGCGCAGCTGGACCTCCTGCCAATGCTGCGCGCCCGGCTCGACCCGGGAATACCAATCCAGCGCCAGTTCATATTCGGCGCGGGATTCCGCCAGCTGACCCAGGTAATAGTGGGCTTCCGCCAGATGGCTGCCCAGTTCCAGCAGACGCTGCAGGTAGCGTTCGGCGTCATCGTGCTGCTCCGCCTCCAGGGCCAGCAGCGCCAGGGGAAAGAGTACTTCCGGATTGTCCGGTTCCTGGCGGGCCAGGATCTGGAACTGCGCGCGGGCGGCCTCCACCTGTCCCAGCTCCACCAGCAGGCGCGCATGGGCCAGACGCAACTGGCTGTCGTCGGGTTGCTGCGCCACGACCGCCGCCAGTTCGTCCAGGGCCGCTTCAGGCTCGCCGACCTGTACCCGCACCCTGGCGCGCAACACATGCGCCTGGCTCAGGGTGGGGTCGAGGACCAGCGCCCGCTCCACCGCCTCCAGCGCCAGCTCCCACTCCTGGTTGTGGGCCGCCAGCCGGGCATGGCCCAACTGGGCATGGGGGTTGCCGGCATGGCGGGCCGCCAGTCGGCCCATCAGGTCCAGGGCCGCAGCCTCGTCGGCCTCGCGGGCCAGCAGTCCGCTCAACTGCTCGAAGCTGCGCGGATCCTCGGCACCCCCCTGGGTGAGCAGGTAATCCAGCTGCTCCAGCGCCTCGTCGTGGGAACCCTCGCGCAGGGCCAGGGCAGCCAGCGCCTGGCGCGCCTCCAGGTTGCGGTCGTCGAGGGCCACCCAGCGCCGGGCCGCCTGCAAGGCCGCCCGGGGCTGCTTGGCGAATACGGCCACGCGCAGCGCGCGCTCGGCCAGGCGTGGATCCCGCGACTGGCCAGCCGCCTCCAGCAGGTGGCGGACGGCCTCGTCCAGCGCGCCACGCTGCCCGGCGATCTCGCCCAGCAGGATGTCGTAGAGCAGCACCTCGCTCAACTCCGCGTCCGCGGCCGGCGCGGGGGGCGGGACCGGCTGGGCGGCGACCGGCTCCGCGGGCGCAGCAGGTGACGTCGGCTCGGGTCCCCGGGGAAGGGCGCAGGCCGACAGCAGTACCGCCAACAGGAAGGGCGGCAGCAGGCGCCCCCCCCCGGCATGGCCGGGCGCTTACGCAGGACAGACTTCTTGGATATAGGCATATTCATCATTGTGTCGACACCGGCCAACAGACCGGGAAACCAGGGCAAGGCGGGGCCTGGCCATCCCGCAGGGGGGATGCGGACCCGACGCATCCATTGTAGGGCCAAGGCGGCACAAACTGGCACCACTATACGCAATTACGCGACATTACGCCCCACGCGGCCACCGCGATCCGGCTTGTATTCGCCCAGGGCATCCTTCAAAATTTCCCGTTGACTCCTCCAATCGCATCCCCTCATGCCCCTGATCGCGCTCGGCATCAATCATCGCACTGCCCCGGTGGAACTCCGCGAACGCGTGGTGTTCGCCCCGGAGCGGATGCAGGAGGCCCTGCGCGAGCTGACCGGGCTGCCGGGCATCCAGGAGGCCGCCATCCTCTCCACCTGCAACCGCACCGAACTGTACGTGGGCAGCGAGGAGGACGAGAGCGGGACCGTGATCCACTGGCTGAGCCGCTTTCATCACCTGGATGAAGGTACGCTGCGGCCCTATCTCTATCACCTGCAGGACGCCGACACGGTGCGCCACATCCTGCGCGTGGCCTCCGGCCTGGATTCCATGATCCTCGGCGAACCGCAGATTCTCGGTCAGATGAAATGCGCCTACCAGTGCGCCGCGGAGGCCGGCTGCGTGGACAGCCTGCTGAGCCGTCTGTTCCAGCATGCCTTTTCGGTGGCCAAGCAGGTGCGCACCGATACCGCCATCGGCGCCAGCCCGGTGTCGGTGGCCTTCGCCGCCGTGAGCCTGGCGCGGCAGATCTTCGGTGACCTGGCGCAACAGACCGCGCTGCTGATCGGCGCCGGGGAAACCGTGGAACTGGCCGCCCGCCACCTGCACGAACATGGCCTTGGACGCATGATCGTCGCCAACCGCACCGTGGAGCATGCCCACACTCTCGCCAGCCTGTTCAATGGCTACGGCATCGGGCTGGAGGAGATTCCCGCCCACCTGGCGGAGGCGGACATCGTCATCTCCTCCACCGCCAGCAGCACACCCATTCTCACCCTGCCCGCCGTGAAGCAGGCGCTGAAGGCGCGCAAGCATCGCCCCATCTTCATGGTGGACATCGCCGTGCCGCGTGACATCGAACCACGAATCGGCGAACTGGACGACATCTTCCTGTACACCGTCGACAACCTGCAGGAGGTGATCCAGGAGAACCTGAAATCCCGCCAGGCCGCCGCGCGCCAGGCGGAGGAGATGATCGATGTCCAGGTGAACCACTTCATCGCCTGGCAGCGCTCCCGGGACGCGGTCCCCACCATCCGCCAACTGCGGGAACAGGCGGAAAGCCAGCGTGACGAGGTGCTGCAGAAGGCGCGGCAACAGCTGGCCAGTGGCAAGGACCCGGTGCAGGTGATGGAATACCTGGCCCACACCCTGACCAACAAGCTCATCCACCAGCCCAGCACCCACTTGCGCCAGGCCGGCAGCGACGGCCGTACCGACCTGCTCGAGGCCGCGCGCGAACTGCTGAACCTGCCCGAATCCGAATAATCCCGCCCCTGTCCATCGGGGCCCAGCCGGTAGTCACCCGCCATCGTGAAAGCATCCCTACTTCGCAAACTGGAAACCATTACCGAACGGGTCGAGGAACTCAGCGGCCTGCTGGCCGATCCCGAAACCCTGTCCAGCCAGGACCGTTACCGCACCCTGTCCCAGGAGTACGCCCAGCTGCAACCGGTGGTGGTGAGTTTCCAGGCCTGGCAGCAGGCGCAGGAGGACCAGGCCGCGGCGGAGGAGATGCGCCGCGACACCGACCCGGAACTGCGTGCCATGGCCGAGGAGGAACTTGCCGCCACCACGGAACGGCTCGCGGCGCTGGAGCAGGAACTGCAGAAACAGCTGCTGCCCAGGGATCCCCGCGACAACAACAACGTGTTCCTGGAAATCCGCGCCGGCACCGGCGGCGACGAGGCCGCCATCTTCGCCGGTGACCTGTTCCGCATGTATTCCCGCTTCGCCGAACTGAAACGCTGGCAGGTAGAGGTACTGAGCGAGAGTCTGGGTGAACATGGTGGTTACAAGGAAATCATCGCGCGCATCATCGGCCAGGGGGTTTATGCCAATCTCAAGTTCGAGTCCGGCGCCCACCGGGTGCAGCGCGTACCGGAAACCGAATCCCAGGGCCGTATCCACACCTCCGCGGCCACCGTGGCCATCATGCCCGAGGCCGAGGAGATGGAGGCCATCGAGGTCAACCCCGCCGACCTGAAAGTGGACACCTACCGCGCCTCCGGCGCCGGCGGCCAGCACATCAACAAGACCGATTCCGCCATCCGCATCACCCACCTGCCCACGGGCATCGTCGTGGAATGCCAGGACGAGCGTTCCCAGCACAAGAACCGCGCCCGCGCCCTCTCCCTGCTGGCGGCGAAACTGCAATCCATGGAGGAAGACAAGCGCCACGCCGAGGAGTCCGCCACCCGCCGCAGCCTGGTGGGCAGCGGCGATCGCTCGGAACGCATCCGCACCTATAATTTCCCCCAGGGAAGGCTCACCGACCACCGCATCAACCTCACCCTCTACAAACTCGAGGACATCATGGCCGGCAACCTGGATCCGGTGATCCAGCCGCTCATCCACGAGTACCAGGCCGACCAGCTGGCGGCACTCGGAGGCTGAAGCCACCACCCGTAGGAGCGGCCTCTGGCCGCGAACCGGTGTACCAATGTCGTTTCGCGGCCAGAGGCCGCTCCTACGCAGGATCGAGCCACGCAGGAACCGTACCCCATGCAGCCAGGCACCCTCCAGTCCCTCCTCGCCGCCGCCTCGGCGTCACTGGCGAACACCAGCGACAGCCCGCGCCTGGACGCCGAGCTACTGCTGGCCCATGCCCTGGGCCAGGACCGCAGTTACCTGCGCGCCTGGCCGGAACGCGTGCCCGCGCCGGCACAGGCCGCCAGGTTCGAGTCACTGCTGGCGCGCCGCCAGGCCGGTGAACCCGTTGCCCATCTCCTTGGCGTGCGCGAGTTCTGGTCCCTGGAGCTGCAGGTCACGCCGGATACCCTGATCCCGCGCCCGGAGACCGAGCTACTGGTGGAGCGCGCCCTGCTACACATCCCCGCCGACCGCCCCGCGACCGTCGCCGACCTCGGGACCGGCAGCGGCGCCATCGCCCTGGCCATCGCCAGCGAACGCCCACGTGCCCGGGTCCTGGCCACCGACCGCGCCGCCGCGGCCCTGGCGGTGGCGCGCCGCAACGCCGCGGCCCATGCCATCGACAACGTGGAATTCCAGGAAGGCGACTGGTGCAAGGGGATGCCCGCCGACCACTTCGATGTCATCCTCAGCAACCCGCCCTACATCGCCGCCGGGGACCCGCACCTGGCGCAAGGGGATGCCCGCTTCGACCCGCGCAGCGCCCTGGTCTCGGGACCCGATGGCCTCGATGACCTGCGTCTCCTGATCCCCGCGGCCCTGGCCTGCCTGAAGCCGGGTGGCTGGCTGCTGGTGGAGCACGGGTATGACCAGGGAGCCGAGTTGGTGCGGCTGTTCGAGGCGGCGGGCTATCAGGACGTCCAGGATCATGCGGACCTGGCCGACAAGAGCCGGATGATCGAAGGAAAACGTCCTTACCAGGGCTTTTCGCAAGCAGGCAAGTCATGAACCCTGCCCACGCAGCCAGTGGTCATCGGGTGGCCAGGAGCCTGGGGCGGGAAAAGAGGGTGTTGACTTAATGGATGCGAATGATTATCGTTTGCATTCCATACCGGCAGCCCAGGGAGCCCACCATGACGGAAGACCACAGACCGCAGCAACCCAGGCGCCACAGCCCGCCCAGGGTCTATAGCGCCGAACTGCTCGGCAGCACCCGCGAACTCGTCATCCTGCACCGCGGAGAGGAGTACCGCCTGCGCATCACCGGCAATGACAAACTGCTTCTGACCAAGTAAATCCAATCCCACCCAGCCAGCTCCCTATGCCAGCCAGGTAACATGACATGAAGAGGACCGCATCATGTGCACTGGCCACGACAAGCTCAATGTAACCATCACCACGGAATCATCACCTGACAGACCCGTGGCGCCCGCCATTCGTGAGGATAAGGTCGCCAAGTTCCCCGCATGCGGCAATGCCTGCCCAGGCTGCACGGCCCGCCACGCACGCACCGACAACTGACAGGAGGCTTCTCATGCACGCACTCGATACCACCCTGCAGCGTTGTGCCCCGCACTCACTCGCTCACGATGAACTTCCGGGTTTTCGCCCCCGCTACCTCGGCCTGAGCGAGGCGGAATTTCTTGCCCTCTCCTGCGGCCACCACACCCGGCGCCTCAAGACCGGCTGGCTGCATGGCGCGATGCAACGCTGTTGTGGCCGAGGTTTCTATGCCGCGCGGCTGGAAGAGGCGATACTGCTGCACAATGAAACCTGTACCCTGCACCTGCCGCCACAGGCGGCGCATGCCCCCTGGATCGTGCGCAAACCGACCTATGCCGCCGGAATAAACCTGGTGTGGTGCTAATCTGGATTGTGTTCCAAATCAACCCTAATGGAGATCCTGTCATGTCCAGCGTTATCAAAACCCTCCCGGCCACGGCCCTCGTCGCAATGCTCACGGTCGGCGGCCCGGCGCATGCCGACGAGCGCCCCGATCACTTCAAGGGCCTGCCGGCCAAAACCCTGGAGGAGGCCGTGCGCAATTTTTCGGAACACAACCACAAGCTGGAAGCGGTGCTCGCCCAGGATACCCTCACCAGTCGCGAGCTCTTCGCCATCCATGAGCTGACCTACACGCTGGAAAACGCCCTGGAAAGAATCAACTCCGAACTCGAGTCCCTGGCCGAGACCCTGGAAGAAGTGCATGTGGCATCGGAAGCCGCCGACTCGGAAACCGTACGGTCAAAAGCCCGGGAATACCTGTCCGTATCCCGCAAAGTGATCCCCTGACCTTTCACCACGAGCGGTTCGTCAGACGATCTTCACGACTTGAACCCGCCTCGGGAAATGAGGCGGGTGCTTGCATTCATCACCCATTTCCCGCCAGGACGTCAATGGTCATCCACCGGCGGCAGCACGGTATAGGTGGCGTGACAGGCGACACAGCTGTTCATCAAATTCGCCAGCTGCCGGAGGGTGTGCTCACGATCCCCCAGCGACTCGGCATCCAGGGCGATGGCGTCCATTCCTTGGTGCACCGAGAAACCCAGCTGCTTGAACTCCAGGGGCAGCTTGGCCATCAGTGAAGCCCGTATCTCCGGCGGAATGTTCTGCACATCGGCCATGCCAGCCTTGCGGGCATGCTCCGCCACGCGTGGCATATCACCCTCCAGAGCGGCATCCAGGATGATCTGGCTCGCGGAAAGCAGGTGACGCATTTCGGCGAGCACGAAGTCGCGCTCGGTATTGTTGATCAACAATCGTACACGGCCATCACTGGAGGGCGTATCGGCGACACGGCCGAACAGCCCGAAGAAGATCAGCACTCCGACGAGGGCCAGCGCCAGCAGGCCGGATAGCAGTTGCCATCCGTGACTCGCAATGAAACTATCGTTAGACATCAGAAACTCCCTTGCCAGGTAATGGCCAGGCTGCGGCCCGGCGCCTTGATTTCCTGTCCGGAGACGCCTTCGGTCAGGTGCTCGTGATAGGCCTCATCGGCCAGGTTCTTCACTGCGACGCGCAATGACTGCGCCTCATCATAGTTCCATGTGGCACCGATGTCGGCAGTGGTGAAACCGGGGGTGATGTTCTCACTGCCATTGCTGAACACCGTTGCCACGCGATCCTGTTTCTGCACAAAGCGTACGGTGGCATCCGCCATCCAGCCAGAGGCGATGCGCCCTTCCCAGCCCAGCGACAGTTCATCCGCCGGCACCTGGAACAGCGGTTCGTTCAGGTCGTCGTTGTCGCCACGTACACGGGAGTACGCCAAGGTTAGCCAGTGACCGGGCAACGCCTGCCAGCGCGCCTGGGCCTCCAACCCGATCAGCGTCACACGACCGATGTTTTCCGTGGCCTTGATGGGCGCGCCGCTGGGATGCACCGCACCGGTGACGCGGCCGGTGATGTAGTCCGTGATCCGGGTACGATAGGCAGAAAGGGCATAGCTCAGGGTGGCGTTTTCCCCCTTGAGACCAGCCTCGATCTGACAGGCGGTCTCCGGCCTGACCTGTGGATTGCCTACATAGTAGAAACCGTCGCCGCGCGGTGAGGATTCGTAGCGCTCGCGCATCTCACCGGCGCGGAAACCGCGCGCGAAGCTGGCATAGGGTCGCAGCAGCGGTGCGGCCTGATAGATAGCGCCCAGATTGCCGGATACCGCCCGGTCGCTGCGATCCAGGCCGGTGGTAATGGTGCCCGGCCCGCTGGGATTGGCCATCGCCGCCGCACTGCCCTGCACCGTGTCGTGGCGCAGACCGGCCAGTACATTGAGCCTGCCGAACTGCATGTCATCCTGTACATAGAAGCCCAGTGCCTTGATGCGGGCGTCCTGGAAGGGATCATTACGCACCAGCGGAGACAACGGCGTCGGGCTGGCCAGATAGCGCTCCGGCGAGGCCCCCATCTGCCAGACATTCATACCGAAGGAAAGCAGGTGTTGCGGGTGCGCCAACCAGTCGGCCTTGGCGTCCAGACCGTCGGTGTCGAAACTGACCTGTGTTTCGGCGAGGTTGCGATTCAGGGGCTCGGCCCAGGAAAAGATCTGCCGCTGCATCTCCTGGCGATAGAGCCGCAGGTCGAGATTGAGCGGATGGTCGCCTTCGCCCCGGCGGCTGTAGCCCACCTCCGCCAGGCGGCGCCGGGTCCTGGGTGAGTGGACGGTGGTGTGGTCCACGGCCGGGCTCGGGTGCGGCTTGGTGGAGCCAGGAAACCATACGTCCTCATCCGTATGCTGCTGCAGCGACAGGCGCAGCTGCTGCGCGTTGTCGAGGCGGAAGCGATACTGGCCGATGTAGCTGTCGGAGTCGTAGCCGGTGCGCGCCACCCTGCCGTCGGGGGAATCGTAATCGCCGATGCGGGCCAGGGAGGCACCCAGCATCAGGGCATGGTCACCCTGGGAGGCGTTCATAACGCCGGTGCCGCGACCGCTAGTACCGGCGCTGTCGTAGCCGGCGGCCATGTCGAAGGCCGTGCCCGGCTCGAAACGGGCCTGCGGCAGCAGCACGTTGACCGCGCCGCCCAACGCCCCGGTGCCGTAAAGCACGGAGGCCGGCCCCTTCACCACCTCGACGCGCTCGGCCAGACCCAGGGACATGAAAGAGGCGACAGCGCCGGCGGGCTGCGCCGAGTTGAGGCGCATGCCGTCCACCAGCAATACCACGCTTTCCTTCTTGAGGCCGCGAATCACGGGGTTCTGGCCCTGGGCGCCGTCGCTGGCCACGGCCAGTCCGGGCAGGCCGCGCAGGACATCGCCGACGTTGTGGGCATTGCGGCGCAGAATCTCTTCGCGGCCGATACTCACGGTGGCGGCGGGTGTTTCCAGCGCAGCGGATTCATAGCCCTTGGCGGTGACCGTCATCTGGCCCAGGCGGGGCAGCGGATCCCCTGAGCCGGGATCGGCCATCGCCAGACCAGGGACAAGGGGGATCGTGACAAGCGCGCTCAGGGCGCGATGCGTGAAAAAGGGTATTGCCATCTCGAATACTCCAGCCAAGGTACGTTCATTGAATTGGCTGGCTGCCGGTTACACCTGCATCCGACGTGAGTCGCGGGAGAAATCCGGACGTGGCTGGCTGGTTACGAATCATTATCGACTACATTTACAAGCGCACCTTGACCTTGATCAAGATGGCGGCCTCCTCACGCGACCAGTTCATTCAGCCCTCTTGTAAAGGCCGCCAGGCTCGACCTGGGCAGTAACACCAATTTCTTGCCGTGACGTTTGCAGAAATGTTTGACCCGGTTCGCCGCATCATGGCTGACGCAGTCCAGCGGGCAGAGCACCACATCGGCCTGCGGCAGGATCGCGCCCAGCCGCAGCCGGCCATCGTGCAAGCCCCCGTCGTGATGTATGAACTGGCCATTCTGACGTTCCACCAGGCTGCGGAAATGCGCACATTGGCGGCTTCTCCCCCCTACATAGAGAATGCAACGACCACAAAGGTTGATATCGCCAAGGCAACCTTCCTGCGTTGTGCAAGTATCGCAGTCCGGCATCAACAGCTTCGCCAGCATCGCCTCCAGGGCATCGCGCTCGGCATGCAGCTCCGCCATCTGGCCCTCCAGCTGCAGTTGCCGGTCGCCGTTCTCCATGGCCATCTGTTTCCACGTCCGTGCACTGGCTTCGGCGCGTTCCACCCGCGCCTGTTCCATCGCGAGCCTGGCCGCGCTGTCTTCCACCTGCTTTCGCAGCCGGTGCAAGAGGGCGTCATCCTCCAGCACCGCCAGCTGTTCGCGAGCCGTTGCAAGGTCCCGGGCCATACCTTGCGTCTGCGCCAGCCGGTCATTCAAGCGCTGGATCCTGTCGTCCTTTTCCGCGATCTTCGCCTTGGCGTTCGCTTCCGTATCGGCAAGCTGCTGGTTCATGGCGCGGGTCAATTGCTGCAAGCGTCTGAGTTCCTGCATGTCGACGCGCACCGTGGCGCCGGCCAGATGGGACAGCATGTGCACCTCGCCGTAGACCCGGTCCGCCAGGGTATCCGTCACACGGGGGTGGGTCACCAGCGCCCAGTAGGCAGCGGCGATATCACCGGATTCGATGGCCTCTTCCCAGCGGCTCTCCAGTGCTGCGGGCTCGTGTAACCTGGAAAAACAGCGAATGGTGACCCGATACTTCTGGTCCAGATACTTGTGCAGCTGCCGGGATGCATGGGTTTGGTTCCCGGCGATCCCGACAAAAGCCCGATGCAGCTCATAATCCGTAAGGGTGGCATGCAGGCAGACCCCTATTTTTCGGCGCAGGCGTCTCAGCTCCCCCAGGGACAGACAGGTGCCGATGACACTGCAATGGGTCTGGGAATCGAGCTGCCAAAGTTTCCTACGGGTGGCGCAGCAGCTGATTTTTTCTATATTTTCAATCTGATATCGAGACGAAACCGTACACACTCGCAATCTCCGTATACCGCACCAATTGACTCGCGAATGTGAATGATAATGATTCTCATTTCTATGTCAAGATCTGTTATCCCGCCACCTGCAGGCATGTCGACCATGGCCGTACGGGGTGCGCCCGGGCTCAGATCTTCGACTGCAGGTAATTCCTGGTGCCGATCTTTTCAATCAGGTCGTGCTGGGTTTCCAGCCAGTCGATGAATTCCCCGCTCTCTTCCAGGATGTCTTCGAGCAATTCGCGACTCACATAATCGTCAGCCGACTCACAGAGGATTATGGTTTCGACCAGCACGGTCCGGTGGCTGGTTTCCATTTTCAGGTCGTTGGCGAGTATTTCGACGGGCTGTTCACCGATGAGCAATTTGCCGAGATCCTGCAGATTCGGCAGGCCCTCGAGAAACAGCACGCGCTTGATCACCTTATCCGCCTGCTGCATGACCTTGAGGGAGGCCGAAGCCGCTATCGCGTGGCATGGACAGCGATCCCTACTGGATCAGCAGTCGCGCCGTCGACGCCTGTACGAATACCGAGAACAGCACCACGCCGAACGCGGTGGATTGTATCGTCCACCAGTATTCGAGCTCGACCGGCAGGGACAGGGCCAGCGCCAGCGCGACGGAACCGCGCAGGCCGGTCCATACGATGACCGGAGGCCAGCCCTTGTCGATGGGTGGTTTCAGCACCGGCTGCAAGACCGACGCCCGCTCCGCCCAGGAACACCATCAGGAATCGCCAGGCCATGTCCGGGATCCCCGCTGGCACGGACGGCTCGAGCGCGACCGCCACAAACAGGCTGAACAGTACGATCGCTGTGGCGTCGTTGAACAGGCTTTCACCCTCGATGAGCATCGAGAGCCGTTTCGGCGCACCCAGGGATTTCATCTGGTCGACGACCGCGACCGGGTCCGTCGCCGCCAGCAGCGCGCCGGTGATCAAGGCCGCGATCCAGGGGAATCCCGCCGGGTGGGCGATACCGTAGTAGACACCCACACCGGTGAGCAGCGCCGAGGCCAGCATGATCGCGGTCGCCAGAAACAGCACCGGCAGGAGATTCTGCCACAGCAGCCTGATGTCGATGCAGAACGCCGCCTCGAACACCAGGATGGGCAGGAATACGAAGAAAATGAGGTCGTGAAAGCTGCCAGCCCTGATACCGGAATCGACGCCAAGCGCGACGGCCAGCTCCGATGCCGCGAAGCCGACCATCACCAAAATCGAGGAATAGGGCATACGCAAACAGCGCGACAAGGGCTGGCTGACAACCGTCAACAGCAAGAGCACCAGTAGGATGGCAACCAGATTTGCCGTTATCACTGCCCGCCCGGGCTGAGTGATGCATTGGAAATCGACCCGTCGGTCAACTATAGCAGGGGTTTTCCCGACCAGAATCCGCCCCGGATCAGGCACTCCTATTAATAAGCATATCCGCAGGTACTAATGTATCTGTCTTTTAGTCTTGATTCCGGTTCCGGAGCGGTTAGGATGAGCCCATGGGCACCATCAACCCAGACCGCATCAAGCACCGCGAAGTCCTGTTTCGCGGCCCCCATCCGGACCCTCACCAGGCCCAGAGCGCCGCCCTGCTGCTCAGTGATCTCGATGGCATCCTGGCGGTGCGCCTGGCGGACGCCACCCACCATATCCTGCACGTCACCTATGATGTGCACATCATCTGCCTGCAACACATCGAGGAGATCCTCATCGAGGTGGGTTACCACCTGGACAACAACCTGCTGGTGAAAGTCAAACGCGCCATCTACTACTACACCGAGCAGGTGGAACGCGAGACCCATGGTTGCCAGGGCGGTAACTGCACCCGCAATCTGTTCATCGAACACTACCGCCGCCACAACCACGGCTGCCGCGACGAACGCCCGGAGCACTGGCGCCGGTATCTCTGAAGCAGTCCCGCTATACTCCCGCCCATGGACGACCCCCAACTGCTGCGTTACAGCCGCCAGATCCTGCTGCCCCAGTTCGGCATCGAAGGCCAGCAGGCCCTGCAGGACAGTCATGCCCTGATCATCGGGGCCGGCGGCCTCGGCTCACCCGCCGCGCTGTACCTGGCGGCCGCCGGCATCGGCCGGCTCAGCATCGCCGATGACGATGCCGTGGAGGCTTCCAACCTGCAGCGCCAAATCCTGCACCGGGAGCAGGATATCGGCCGGCCCAAGGCGGAATCGGCCCGGGACCACTTGCGCCAACTCAATCACGGGTTGCAGGTGGAGGCCATCACCGAGCGCCTGCAGGGGGCTGCCCTGGAGGAACGGGTACGCGCCGCCGACCTCGTGCTCGACTGCTCGGACAACTTCACCACCCGCTTCGCCATCAACGCGGCCAGCGTACGCCAGCGTAAGCCGCTGGTATCCGGGGCCGCCATCCGCCTGGAGGGCCAGGTCGCGGTATTCGATCTGCGTGACGACGACCGTCCCTGCTATCGCTGCCTGTACCGCGAGGAAGGGGAACTGGAGGAGACCTGCGCGGAGAACGGCGTACTGGGGCCGCTGGTGGGCATCATCGGCAGTATCCAGGCCCTGGAGGCCATCAAGCTGCTGACGGGTATGGGGAAGGCGCTCACCGGCCGCCTGCTGATCCTGGATGGCATGTCCATGGAGTGGCGGGAAATGAAATTGCGCAAGGACCCGGAGTGCCCGGTGTGTGGCCGCACACCGGGCCACGCCACCGGCAACCCGTAGGAGCGGGCTCTGCCCGCGAACGGCATGGGCACCGGTTTCGCGGGCAGAGCCCGCTCCTACAGTACTCAGTGGCGCGTGGCCGGCACCTCGGGCTGGTCGGCGGCGGCGAACAGGGCCTCCACGTCGACGGGATCGAACTCGTAGCGCTGGTTGCAGAATTCACAGTCCACGCGCACGCGACCCTGTTCCTGGAGGATGTCCTGCACTTCCGCGGGACCCAGACCACGCAGCATGTTCTCGATGCGCTCCCGGGAGCAGCTGCAGCGAAAACTCACCGGCTCACCCTCGAACAGGCGCACGTCCTCTTCGTGATAGAGCCGGTGCAGGATCTCCCGCGCGGGCAATTGCAACAACTCATCGTGCCGCAAGGTCTCACCCAGGTAGACATCGCGCGCCCAGGCGTCCTCGTCCTGGGTCGCGCGCGGCAGCTCTTGCAACAGCATGCCACCGGCGCTCTCTGCGTCGGCGGCCAGCCACAAACGGGTGGCAAGCTGTTCCGACTGGCGGAAATAATCTTCCAGACACAGTGCCAGGCTGTCCTGGCGCAGATCGACGATGCCCTGGTAGCGCTCACCCATGGCACCGGAATCGATGGTGATGGCCAGCCTGCCACTCCCCACCAGCTCGGTGAAACCGCCGTCGACCACCGTGCCATGCCAGTGCGCCAGGCCGCGGATGTTGCGCCCGGCCGTGGCCTGTACCACCAGCAGGCTGACCGGGCCGCTGGACTGGATCTGCAGGGTCAGTGACCCGTCGAACTTGATGGTGGCGGACAGCATGGCCGCGGCGGCGAAGGCCTGGCCGAGCAGCTCCCGCACCGGGGCGGGATAGTCCTTGCGCTCCAGTGCCGCCTGCCAGCTGGCATCGAGGTGCACCAGTTCGCCGCGCACGTTGGTGCGTTCGAACAGAAAACGGTGCAATGTGTCCTTGTCGCGGGGATTCATAACCGTGCCGAACTCAAAAAAACCCTACTCACCGCAAAGGCGCAAAGGGCGCGAAGAAATCCATCATACCGTTATCCCGTATCAGCCATCGCGCCTGGCACCACAGTAAAACCTCATCCAGACCCATAGCTATTCCATGGCTTTGCGTACTTTGCGCCATTGCGGTGATACGAATTGTCCGTCAGACTGACCGCGGCAGTCTGAATCAGTTGCCCGCCAACCGCTTCTTCAGCAGCTCGTTGACCTGGCTGGGGTTGGCCTTGCCCTGGGTGGCCTTCATGACCTGGCCGACGAAATAGCCGAACAGCTTTTCCTGGCCGGCGCGGTATTGCTCGATCTGTTTCGGACTGGCATCGAGCACGTCCTGGATGATCTTCTCGATGGCGCCGGTGTCGGTGATCTGCTTGAGACCCTTCTGTTCGATGATGGCATCGGCCTCGCCGGCACCGCTGCACATGGCCTCGAACACCTGCTTGGCGAGCTTGCCGGACAGGGTATTGTCACGGATGCGCAGCAGCAGACCGCCGAGGCTGGTGGCGCTGACCGGACTGGCCGTAATCACCAGGCCCTCGCGGTTGAGCAGGCCAGCCAGTTCGCCTGTCACCCAGTTGGCGGCCAGCTTGCCGTCACCACCGACGCGCGCGGCCTCCTCGAAATAATCGGCCAGCTCGCGGCTGGCGGTGAGGGCGCCGGCATCGTAGGCGGACAGCCCATAGTCGGTCATGAAGCGTTGCTGCTTGGCATCGGGCAGCTCCGGCAGGGTGGCGCGTACCGTCTCGATAAAGGCCGCGTCCAGTTCCACCGGCAGCAGGTCGGGGTCGGGGAAATAGCGATAGTCGTTAGCCTCCTCCTTGCTGCGCATGGACCGGGTTTCATTCTTGTCCGGGTCGAACAGGCGGGTTTCCTGGATCACCTTGCCGCCACCTTCCAGCACGTCGATCTGGCGCTCCACCTCGAAATTGATGGCGCGCTCCACGAAGCGGAAGGAGTTGATGTTCTTCAGCTCGGTGCGAGTGCCGAATTCCGATTGCCCCCTGGGACGCACGGACACGTTGGCGTCGCAGCGGAAGGAACCTTCCTGCATGTTGCCGTCGCAGATCTCCAGGTAGCGCACTAGGGAATGGACCTTCTTCATATAGGCCACCGCCTCGGCAGCGGAGCGCATGTCGGGCTCGGAGACGATCTCCAGCAGCGGCGTGCCGGCGCGGTTGAGGTCGATGCCGGTCATGCCATGGAAGTCCTCGTGCAACGACTTGCCGGCATCCTCTTCCAGGTGGGCGCGGGTCAGGCCAATGCGCTTGCTCGTGTCGTCCTCGAGCAGGATGTCGATATGGCCGCCATGCACGATGGGCAGCTCGAACTGGCTGATCTGGTAGCCCTTGGGCAGGTCGGGATAGAAGTAGTTCTTGCGCGCGAACACGGACATGGGCGCAATGGTGCAGCCGGTGGCCAGGCCGAACTTCACCGCCATGCGCACCGCCTCGGCGTTCAGCACCGGTAGCACCCCGGGCAGGCCCAGGTCCACGGCGCAGGCCTGGGTGTTGGGCGCCGCGCCATAGCGGGTGGCAGCCCCGGAGAAGATCTTGCTGCGGGTGGCGAGCTGGGTGTGGATCTCCAGCCCGATTACCGTTTCCCATTCCATTTGCTATTGACCTTTAGTTGAACCTTGAACCGCAAAGGCGCCAAGAACGCCAAGAAAAAAACCTGCTAAACCGCCAAGGCGCCAAGACGCCAAGAAAACCGGGATGAAATCAGTATTGCAGCACACTGTAACTCCAGCAGTTACCATGACGCCGATGGTGTTGTCTTTACCTATTTTATAAATGGTTTTCTTGGCGTCTTGGCGCCTTGGCGGTTACATAAGGGTTTCTTGGTGTCCTTGGCGGTTCACAACAAATCTAAAACCCCCCAGGCAGCCGCCGGTGCCAGTCGGTCACCTGCTGGTACTGGTGGGCGGCGTTGAGCAGTCGCGCCTCCGCGAAGTAGTTGCCGATCAACTGCAGCCCCACGGGTAAACCGTTGACGAAGCCGGCGGGGATGGACATGCCCGGCAGGCCCGCCAGGTTGGTGGCGATGGTGTAGATGTCGGACAGGTACATGCTGACCGGGTCACTCTTCTCGCCCAGGCGGAAGGCGGTACCCGGCGCGGTCGGTCCCATGATCACATCCACCTGCTCGAAGGCCTTCAGAAAGTCCTCGCGGATCAGGCGCCGCACCTGCTGGGCCTTGAGGTAATAGGCATCGTAGTAGCCGGAGGACAGGGCATAGGTGCCGATCATGATACGCCGCTTCACCTCGGCACCGAAGCCCTCGCCCCGGGAGCGCACGTAGAGATCCTGCAGGTCATGCGGGTTCTCGCAGCGGTGGCCGAAGCGCACGCCGTCGAAGCGCGACAGGTTGGAGGAGCACTCGGCCGGCGCCACCACGTAGTAGGCGGGCACCGCCAGGTGGCTGTTGGGCAGGCTGATGTCCACCACCTCGGCGCCCAGCTTGCGGTATTCGCCGATAGCGGTCTCGATCACCTTGGTCACCGTGCCATCCAGCCCTTCACCGAAATATTCCCGTGGCAGGCCGATGCGCAGGCCCTGCAGGGCATTCCCGAGCCCGGCGCAATAATCCTCCAGCGGGCGTTCCACGCTGGTGGAATCACGCGGATCGAACCCGGCCATCACGCCCAGCATGAGGGCCGCATCCTCGGCGCTCTGGGTCATGGGGCCGGCCTGGTCGAGGCTGGAGGCGAAGGCGATCATGCCGTAGCGGGACACGGCGCCATAGGTGGGCTTGAGGCCGGTCAGCCCGCACAGGGCCGCCGGCTGACGGATGGAGCCACCGGTGTCGGTGCCGGTGGCGGCCGGCGCCAGGCGCGCCGCCACCGCGGCGGCTGAACCGCCGGAGGAGCCGCCGGGCACGGTCTCCAGGTCCCAGGGATTGCGCACCGGGCCATAGTAGCTGGTCTCGTTGGATGAGCCCATGGCGAACTCGTCCATGTTGGTCTTGCCCAGCATGACCGCGCCGGCGGCCTTCAGCTTCGCCGTCACCGTGGCGTCGTAGGGGGCGATGAAGTTATCCAACATTTTGGAGCCACAGCTGGTCTTCACCCCCTCGGTGCAGAAGATGTCCTTATGGGCGAAGGGCAGGCCCAGCAGGTGTCCGTCCTCGCCCGCCGCACGGCGTGCGTCGGCGGCGCGGGCGGCAGCCAGGGCCGGCTCCGCCGTGACGGTGATGAAGCTGTTGAGCCGTTCATCATGGGTCTGGATGCGGTCCAGGAAGGCCTGGGTCAGTTCCACGCTGGAGAAGGCTTTGGCGCGCAGGCCGTCGGCCAGTTCACGCAGGGTCTTGCGGTGCATAGGATTCGCTTCCGGTTCCGGCGGGGATTACTCGATGACCTTGGGGACCAGGTACAGTCCGGCCTCGACACGGGGGGCAATGGCCTGAAACTGCTCCCGGCGGTCGGTTTCGGTCACTTCGTCGGGACGCAGCCGCTGGCGGGCCTCCAGGGGATGGGCCAGGGGCGGCACGCCCGCAGTAGCCACCGCATCGAGTTGTTCGACGAAGGCCAGAATGTCGGACAGATTGCGGGCATACTCGGGAATATCGGCCGTCTCGATGCCCAGGCGGGCCAGGTGGGCAATACGGGCCACGGCTGCGGAATCCAACGCCATTCTCTGTCTCCGATCAGTGACGGGCTGACTAAATCGGAAACGGTAGCACACTTGATGCCTTGCCCAAAATCCCCCCC
>SWBZ01001091.1_pt1 | contig 19597 bp, 21 predicted proteins | sample 4693031 | NCBI WGS metagenome assembly SWBZ01 (sample SAMN10267274, study PRJNA491770) | bioreactor metagenome | isolation source: DHS bioreactor inoculated with | place: Japan: off Shimokita Peninsula
GGCGGCGTGTTGTGGAGCGGGTCGTTCCAAAAGCGGGTTAGGGCGTTGGCATCGGTTTGCATCAGTTCGGCGGCAGTGCGGCCTTCCCAATCGCCAAAGTGCATTTCCATCAGGCGTGCGTCGAATGAGAGTGGCGTAGAATACCGCCTGGCATATTCCTTGGCGAATGCGGCGCAGCGTACTAGCGGCGAGCTGATCACCCGGTCCCAGTGCCTGCCGTCGGTGGCGGCGCGCATCTGTTGCAGACCAATAGACGTGAGCGCGTCGTCCGTGTGACCCCGGAAACGGCTACCGCCATCGACCTCGCCATGACGCAGCAACTCGACCCGCATCATCCGCTCTTCTCGGAAACGCTCGCTTCGGCGAACGTCGCCATTTCGTTGTGCAGCGTGCAGGCCATGCGCAGCAGTGGCACGGCCACGGCAGCGCCGCTGCCTTCGCCTAAACGCATCCCGAGATCAAGCAGCGGCTGCGCATCGAGGGCATTGAGCACCGAGCGATGGCCCGGCTCGGCCGAGGCGTGCGAGAACAGGAACCAGTGTCCAGCGCCGGGGCACAGCCGCGCGGCGGCGAGCGCCGCCACCGAACTGATGAAGCCGTCCACCAGCACCGGCAGGCCGATGTGGGCGCAGGCAATATAGCTGCCGGTCAGAGCCGCAATCTCGAAACCGCCGAGACGCCGCAGCGCCTCCAGCGGCGTGCCGTGGTGCGTGCTGTGACAGGCCAGCGCGCGGTGGATGACTTCGGTCTTGCGCGCCACCCCGTGAGCATCCAGGCCGGTGCCCGGGCCGGCGAGGCGTTCCGGCGGCGCATCGAGCAGGGCGCAGGCCAGGGCCGAGGCGGCGGTGGTGTTGCCGATACCCATCTCGCCGCCGATGAACAACTGCGCGCCATTCAATCGCGCCCGTTCGGCGGCATGGCGGCCGACGCCGAGGGCACGCGCGAGTTGGTAAACGTCCATCGCGGGTTCAAGCGTAAAGTTGGCGGTGCCTGGACCGAGGCGGCAGTCCTTCACGCCGTCGAGCGAACCGGTGTCGTGTGCCGTGCCGAGGTTGATGACTTCGAGTGAGGCGCCGAGGCTGCGCGCCGCCACGCAGATCGCCGCGCCGCCGCGCGCGAAGTTCTTCACCATCTCGGCGGTCACAGCCTGGGGAAAGGCCGATACCCCTTCGGCCGCCACGCCGTGGTCGCCCGCAAATACCGTGATGCGCACCTTATCCACACACGGTTGCTCCGTGCCTTGCAGGGCGGCGAGCTGAATGGCGATCGCTTCCAGCCGGCCAAGTGCGCCGGGCGGTTTGGTGAGTTGCGACTGCCGCGCTTCGGCGGCCTGACGCGCGCCGGCATCGGGCAGCGCCGCCGGGATGCTCAGCCATTCGTTGGTTGCGCCTTCATTCATACCGGCATTCATAGGGGTTCTCCTTTCAAGATATGGGGTAGACCGGCGATGGTCAGGATCACGCGCTCGCAAATCTGCGCCAGATCCTGATGTAGCCGGCCGGCTTCGTCACAGTAGCGACGGCTCAGTTCCCCCATGGGCATCACGCCCATGTTGGTTTCATTGCTGACCAGGATGAGTTGGCCGGGCAAACCCGGCAGCGTGTCGAGCAGCGCCGCGCGCTCGCGCTCCAGCGAGGACGGGTCCTCCGCCATGAGTAAATTGGTGAGCCACAGCGTCAGGCAATCGACCAACAGGCAGCTGTCCGGCGCTGCATGCGAGTGCAAGGTCGCGGCAAGTGCATATGGTTCTTCCACCACGGACCAGGCCGCCGGGCGGCGCGCGCGGTGTGCCGCGATGCGCGCCCGCATTTCGTCGTCCACAACCGTGGCGGTGGCGATGTAGGTGACGGGCAGGCCGCTCTCAAAGGCGAGGCGTTCGGCCAGGCGGCTCTTGCCGGAGCGTACGCCGCCTAGAATGAGTGTTTTGTATGTGCTCATGCCGGTACCGCCGTATGCTTGAAGATCGATCGCAGCCGGGCGGTGTCGAGGTGTGCCGCCACGGCATCGGCCAGACGCTCGATGGACGCTTCGCGTTGCGCGTGGTAATCGATGGTTTGCGCATCGTTCAAACCGGACCACGCGAGCAGCGCAGCGCTGGCCGATGGTGATTCGAACAGGCCATGCAGATAGGTGCCGAGGATCTGTCCGTCCCCGGAAAGTGCGCCATCGGTGCGATCCTCTAGGTGCACGGCGGGGCGCGCGAGCGCGGGACCCGCCGTCACGCCTGCGTGAATCTCGTAGCCGCTGACGGGGGCGTCATCGATCGCCAATGTGCCGCGCACGTTGCGCAGTTGCTTGTCGCGGGCCAGGGTCGTTTCCAGATCGAACAGTCCCAGTCCGTCGCTGCTGCCGGCTTCGCCTTCGAGTCCGTAAGGATCGTGTAGCGACAAGCCGAGCATCTGGAAGCCGCCGCAGATGCCGATGACTTTGCCGCCGTAACGCAGGTGCCGGTGGATCGCGGTCTCCCAGCTGTGTGCGCGCAGCCAGGCGAGATCGGCGCGCACACTCTTCGAACCGGGTAAAATGATCAGATCGGCGGCTGGAATGACTTCATGGGGACCGATGAAACGCAGATTCACCTGCGGGTGCAGGCGTAACGGATCGAAATCCGTGTGATTGCTGATGCGCGGCAGGACCGGAACCACGACTTGCAACACCTTGCCGTGTTTCTCGGCCTGGTGGGTTATGACGGCATCCTCGGCTTCGAGATGCAGACCGCGCAGATACGGCAGCACGCCCAGCACCGGCTTGCCGGTGTGCTGCTCCAGCCAGTCGAGGCCCGGTTGCAGCAGGGCGATATCCCCGCGAAAGCGGTTGATGACGAAGCCGACGACGCGTTGTCGCTCGGTTTCGCTCAGGAGTTCGAGCGTGCCGACCAGGTGCGCGAAGACCCCGCCACGATCGATGTCGGCGACGAGGATCACCGGGCAGTCCACGGCCTCGGCGAAGCCCATGTTGGCGATGTCGTGGTGGCGCAGGTTGATCTCGGCCGGCGAGCCCGCGCCTTCAACGATCACCGCATCGTAGCGCGTGGCAAGACGCTGGTAGGATTCCAGCACCGCCGCCTGGGCCGCGCGCTTGTAGTCGTGATAATCGCGCGCGTTCATGTTGGCCACCGCATGGCCGTGGATGATCACCTGTGCGCCGGTATCGGTATTCGGTTTGAGCAACACCGGGTTCATGTCGGTGTGCGGTTCCAGACCGCAGGCTTGCGCCTGTACCGCCTGGGCGCGGCCGATCTCGCCGCCGTCGGTGGTCACCGCGCTGTTCAGGGCCATGTTCTGCGGCTTGAACGGCGCGACGCGCACGCCCTGGCGCGCCAGCCAGCGGCACAGGGCCGTGACTAGCAGACTCTTGCCGGCGTCCGAGGTGGTGCCCTGAACCATCAGCGTGGGCGTACTCATAAAACGGCCTCGGCAGGATGCTGGACAGTCAGACCGGACAGCACCGCATCCAGACGTGCCCACGCCATTTCATCACCGGGCAGACCGAAGCGCAGGCTGGAGGATTCGATAAACAGGCGGGTCAGGATGCCCTGGCGCGCCAATGCCTCATGCAGGTCTTGTGAGTCCGGCGTGCGCACCCATTGGAACAAGCCGCAACCGCCATTGGGATTGAGCCCATGCCGCGCGAGCAGCGTGTGCAGGCGCGCGCCGTCAGCGCCAAGGCGTTGCCGTGCAGCGTCTTGCCAGGCGCGGTCCGCGAGCGCGGCGCTGGTGACCCAACGCGCGGGGGCGCTGACACTCCACGGGCCGAGCAGGCTGTGCAGTTGCGCGAGCAGCGCCGGGTGCGCGCAGACGAAGCCGACTCGAGCGCCGGCCAGGCCGAAGAACTTGCCCAGCGAACGCAACACGATCAGGCCGGGACGCGCGCTGTATGCGCACAGACTATGTTCGGGCGTGACGTCCATGAACGCCTCGTCCACCACCAGCCAGCCACCACGCACGGCGAGCTGTGCGTGCCAGTCGAGCAGTCGCTCGACGGGGAAGCGTACGCCGGTGGGATTGTTGGGGTGGATCAGCAGCAGCACGTCGGAATTCTGCATGGCTTCGTCCAGGTGTTCCGCCGCGACGCCGGTCACCTCGTGGCCCGCGCGCCGCCAGGCGTATGCATGTTCCGCATAACCGGGATCGAGCACGGCGACGCGCGAATGCAGGCGCAGGCGCGGCAGGGCCTGAATCGCCGCCTGCGAACCGGCCACCGGCAACAGGTGTTCGGCCTTGTAATAGCTTTGCGCGGCCTGTTCCAGTCCGTCATCGTCTTCCGGCAGACGCGTCCAGCACGCGGACGGAATCTCGGGCACCGGCCAGCCGTTGGGATTGATGCCGGTGGAGAGATCGAGCCAATGATCGAGCGCGATGCCGTACCGTGCCGCCGAGGCGCGCAGGAGGCCGCCATGGTGCAACAGGGGGTGTAACAGCGGGTGCGGCGGCGTAGTTTGCTCAGGCAGAGACGACATAATCGACAAGCCAATCTCCTGTAAACAGAATGAGTACCCAGAGCAACAGGGTGCGCCGGATCAAGCGCAAGGCGCGTTCGATGTCACCGGTCCGCGCGCCATGTCCTTCACCTAATGGTGGGCGTACCTGTTCCACACCGTGATAACACGCCGACCCGCCGAGCAATACGCCGAGACTGCCCGCGCCCGCCGCCATCACCGGCCCGGCATTCGGGCTTTTCCACTGCGCGCCCTGGGAGCGCCAGCAACGCAGCGCGCGGGTGAAGTGGCCGACCAGGGTATAACTCAACGCCGTCAGCCGCGCCGGAATGAAATTCAACACGTCGTCCAGCCGCGCCGCCGCCCAGCCGAAGTGCAGGTAACGTTCGTTGCGGTAGCCCCACATTGCATCCAGCGTGTTGGCCAGGCGATACAACACCACGCCGGGTATGCCCGCGAGGACGAACCAGAAGATGGCGCCGAAGATGGCGTCGTTGCCGTTTTCCAGCACCGATTCCACCGTCGCCCTGGCCACGCCTTCGTGGTCGAGCGCGGCAGTGTCGCGGCTGACCATGAAACCGACCCGCTCTCGCGCCGTGTACAAATCGTCGCTAATAAGCGCATCGCGTACGCGCCCGGCGTGTTCGCCGAGGCTCTTCCAGCCGATGGCGAGATAGAGCACGGCCACGTCGAACACGCCGCTCCACGGCAACGCGTCGATCAGCGGCGCGAGCAGGGTGAACGGTGTGAGCAGCAGCGTCACCGCGAGGCAGCCGCGCGCCCGCGAGTCGGCATGGAGACGACCTTCCAGGGCCTGCGCCAGCCGCCCGAACCCGACCAGTGGATGGAGGCGGCGCGGTTCGCCCAGCCAGGCATCAAGCGCGAGGGCCGCGAGCACCAAAAGCGCTGTGGTCATGCGTGTTCCCCCGGCTCTTCGGTAGGGTGACCACTTGCATCATCGCCCCAGCCGTTCTCGAACACTATCTCGTGCAAAGGCCGCCCATGCCGCCAATCCTCCTGCTCCAGCATGGGGCGGGAATAAAACGACTCCACCGGCCCCAGGCACAGGATGGCGACGGGCTTGGCTAGCGCAGGTATGTTCAGCAGCCGGGCGAGCGCAGCAGGGTCGAACATTGACACCCAGCCCAGGCCCAGGTTCTCGGCGCGGGCGGCCAGCCACAGGTTCTGGATGGCGCATGCCACCGAGCACAGCGCCATCTCGTCGGGAAGGGTACGGCGGCCGAATATAGTGCCGTCGTCGGGAGCGAGCGCTGCGACCAGCAATTCCGCGCACTCGCGCACGCCCTCCACCTTCAGGCGCAGAAACTCGGCAGAGCGTTCGCCCAGCGCCGCCGCCGTTGCATCGCGCTCCACCGCGACCAGGGACGCGATGCGCTCGCGCAATGCCGCGTCCGTTACGCGAATGATACGCCATGGCTGCATGAGTCCGACCGACGGCGCCTGATGGGCGGCCTGGAGCAGCCGTTCGAGCATTTGCTCGTCGATCCGAGTGCCGGATGTGAAGTGCCGCATGTCGCGGCGCGCCGCGATGATTTGGTAAAGGGTCTGTTGTTCCCGTTCGGAAAAACGCGCCGGCTCTGCGGTATCGTCTACCCGGCCGGACTCGTGCGGCGGCTGCGAATCGGTGTGCGCAGGGAACGCGCTAGGCTTCGACATGTTCCGGCCCGCGGTGGTAGATCAGATCCTCGACCGGTCGGCCCCCGACCAGGTGTTCCGCGATGATGCGGTCCAGGTTCGCTTCGGTGACGTTGTAGTACCAGATGCCGTCTGGCTGCACGCACATGACCGGGCCGGACTTGCAGGTGGCGAAACAGTGGGTGCGGGTGCGTTTGACGCGCAACTCGCCGCTGTCGATGCCGGCGGCCTTGAATTTCTCGCCCAGCATCTCGAACAGCTCCTGCGATTCACCGTCTTCGGTGCAGCGCGGCCCGACGCATACCAGCAAGTGGCGTTTGTAGACGCCCATCTTGGGTTTTTCCAGGGGGATGATGGTGTTCTCACTCATTGCTGACTGCCTCCAGTTCGTTGCCGGCCGTGAACGTTTGCCAGGTCTGTTCAAAATAGCGCATCGCTTCCTTGTCGAAGGACGCATCCCGACGGACCAGGGAGAGGTTGAACACCGTCTCGCCCAGGTCGTCGACAAAGTGCACGCCGCGCAGGCTGTCACCGCGGCGCACAAACCACGCCTGGTGCACGCGCGAGCCGTCGATGTGTAAATGGAAGTGTTCGTTTTCGATATTCAGCCAGTCACCGCGGCGACGGAATTCAATGCCGTCAAGCAGCAGCTCGCTCACTGCGCCCGCCTCGCTGCGAACCACCACCCGTACGCGCCCCCAGCCCCGTGCCGCCTTCAACAGATCAGTTTCGGCGCCGGGAGGTACCGCGGCGGCGGTAAAATCTCCGGCGCTGTCACCCGGTTCGACTTCGCCGATGGCCGAAAGGATCTCGCCTACGGGCGCGTCAAAATACCGCGCCACGACGTGCAGCGATGGCGCGCCGTTGTCGCGCAGGTGTTGGCGCACGCAGGCCTTCCAGCCCTCCAGGCCCATGGTCAACGAGCGCCCGGCCTTTTCGCCTGTCTTCGCCTCGCCGGTGATGCCGTCGTACTTGTTGGCGTAGCCGCGTGGCGTGATCATCAGGCCTTCCTGCAGGTAGCTGCTGCTGTTGCCGATCAGCACCGTGGTCAGCATGCCGATCTTGCAGTCCTTCATCTCGTCGAGCCGCACCATCTGGATATTCTGCGCCTCGCGGTAGGCCGACTTGACGATGGCCACTGGCGTGTCGGGTTTGCGGTATTGCAGCAGGATGCGCTGCGCCTCGACGATCTGTCGCGTGCGCCGGCCGCTCTTGGGGTTGTACAGGGCGACGACGAAATCGGCACGCGCGGCGGCCTCGATGCGGCGGGCGATGGTCGGCCACGGGGTCAATAGATCGGATAAGGAGATGGAGCAGAAATCGTGGGTGAGCGGCGCGCCCACCAGCGAGGCGCAGGCGGAGAGCGCCGTGCTGCCCGGGATGACCTCGACGCTGATGTCACTGTTTGGCGTCCAGCCCGATTGCAGTAGCACCTCGTAGGTGGGACCGGCCATGCCGTAGACGCCGATGTCGCCCGATGATACCAGGGCCACGGTTTTGCCGAGCCTGGCCTGTTCGTAGGCCTCGACGCAGCGGTCGATCTCTTCGGTCATACCCTTGCGGATGACCTCCTTGCCGTCCAGCAGGTCTTGCACCAGTTTGATGTAAGTGGAATAGCCGATGACCACGTCGGCCTCGGCGATGGCCTGGCGCGCGCGCAGGCTCATGTGGGCCTCGGCGCCGGGGCCGAAACCCACCAGCAGAATTTTGCCTGTCTTAATCATTGTTCCTCCTTTTCGCGATGGAAACGGTGGCGTTCTTGCCGTCGCTTCCCCTGTATTTGTATTTCTCCAGCAGCAGGTCGCCCATGTGGGTGCCGGCGGCCAGCAGCGCCGCTGCTTCCGCTACTGCAGGCGTGCCCATGTATTTGCGTACCGTCTCCGAGGGACTGGGCACTGTCACTTGCGCGAGTGCCTCGGCGCTGAAAAAGCGCAGCGGCCAGCCGTGTTGGCTTGCCAACGCCAGGATGGCCACCTCGTCGTGTTTCCTGTCGATGGTGGCGGCCCCGACGACGGTCTCCAATTCGATGTTCGCGGCGGCCAGCGCGTGGGTCACCGCCGCGGCCAGGGTGTCGAGCGAGGTGCCGCGGTCGCAGCCCAGGCCCAGGATTACGCGTGTCATGATGGGTCCTCCGGCGGCCGGTAGACCACCAGACGCTCTTCGAGCTCCTGCCACAAGGCTTGCGGAATCTCACGCCGCGTTACCCACAGCACGGCGCGGAACTGATCCAGATCCACGTCCTCGAAGTGTTCGAACAGCCGGATGTTGCCGGGCAGGGGGGTAGCGCGGGTCCACCAGTTCCCGGCGCCGGCCTCCTGCACAAAGGCGATGGGCTCGCCGTTCACCACGTGGGCGGAGACGCGGGTGATGTTGATCTTTGGCGCCTCCACCTGCCAGCCCAGCTCGCGGCCGAGGATGTCGACGGGAATGGTGTTGCCCACATCGGAGGCGGTGGTGAGCACCGGTGTGGCGCCCAACAGGGCGGCCAGCTGCTCAGCATAGGCGTTGGCGCCGCCGACGTGGCCCGACAGCACCGGGATGACGAATTGCGCCGCGTCGTCCACCACCAGCACGCCGGGGTCCTCATCCTTGGATTTCAACTGCGGCGCAATGAGGCGCACCACCGCGCCCAGCGAGACGAAGAACACGATCTGGTCGTAACGCGAAAACAGTGTCCCGATCTGTGCGCTCAAGGCGCCGCTGTAAGTGTTCGCGGCATTGGGCAGGTCCGCCATGAGGGCGGCGAACTTGTCGGCGACGACGACGTCGGCCTGCGGCAGGCGCGGCGCGATGTTCGCCACTTGTTCGGCACCGTGTTTGGTGATGGCGACCAGGGCGACGTGGGGTGTCTGGGTCATCATGCGCTCGCCTCCTTGAGTTGCGGTTTCTTGCGGCAGCCGCGCAGCAATTCACCGCGCGGACGATCCGGGTTGCGCACCAGCATCAGCGACAGATAGTTCACCTTGCCGCCTCGCAGCGTGGCCACATCGGTGATGGCGCGCTCATCGGGCGCGCCGGCCTTTTCGATGAAGCGCGTGTGTTGCAGCAGGCCGCGGCGCTCCAGTAGGGCGATGATGTCATCGAGCAGCGGTTTGACCTTGAGCAACACCAGGGTATCGAACTCATTCAACAGGGTTTCGATGGTGGCGATGCCGTAGGCGGCCGGGATGATGGCAATGGCGTCGTCGGTATCGGCCAGCGGCATGTCCAGCCGCGCCGCCGCCGCGTGATAGGAGGTGACGCCGGCGATGGTCTCGATGGCGACCGTGCCGTCCAGTGCGGCCAGGCTTCGAGCCAGGTGACTGAAGGTGGAATAGGTGGATGCATCACCTTCTACCAGAAAACACACATCGTGCCCGGCCATTAGCAGGCGCAATACCGACTGCGCGGCCGCAAGCCAGTATTTGGCGAGGATCGCCGTGTCGTGGGTCATGGGGAATTGCAACGCCGTGGCCGTCTCCGGTATGGCCAGGCCGGCGCGTCGCGCGATGTCCAGGGCGTAGCTGTCACCACCTTTTTTACGCACCGGATAGGTCCACAGGGCATTGCCGTGCAGCAGTTCCCAGGCGCGGCGCGTGATCAGTCCCGGATCGCCGGGACCGAGGGAGACGCCGTAGAGGGTGCCTTTTGTAAACAGGTTCTTGTCAGTCATGGTGCTCTCCTCGCATTGCGCACACCACCCAAACCGGGTTCTCGGCGGCGAGGCGGTGCATGTCGAGTATGGGGCGGCTGCGCGAAGCCTGAAGCAGGGTGATGTCCCATTGCGCGCCAAGTGTTTTCAGCACCGCCGTGGCGGCGGCGACGTTCTCGAAGGTGACGAAATTCATCACCAGCCAGCCTTGCGGTTTCATGCGTGTCAGGCTGAGCCGTATGAGTTCATCAAGCTCGCCACCGGAGCCGCCGATGAAGACGGCGTCGGGGTTGGGCCAGCGCTCCAGGCCTTGGGGTGCCTTGCCATGGATCAGCGCGTAGTTGTGCAAGCCGTGGTCGCGCCGATTGGCGGCGGCGATGGCGACGTCGTCGGCATTTTTCTCGATGGCGTAGACATAGCCGTCCGGGCACAGTCGAGCCGCCTCCAGGCCGACCGCACCCGAGCCGGCGCCAATGTCCCAGACGATGCTGTCGGCGCGCAGTTGCAGGCGTGCCAGCGATACCGCACGCACCTCGCGTTTGGTGATCAGACCCTTGTCGGGTTTGCGCTGGCGATAGCTTTCATCGGTCAGGCCGAAGGTCACGGGGCGCGGCATGGGCGCCGTGCGCCACAGTAACACGACGTTCGGTTCGGCAAACTGCATACGGGCCGCGTCGGCGCTGGCGATATCGGCGACCACGCGCTCCTCGGCCTGCAACAGCCGCTCGACCACCGCCATGCGGAAGTCGTCATCCAGACCTTCCGCCATCAGCATGCGGGCGATGCGGCCGGGCGTGTTCTCGGGGCTGGTGAAGATGGCGAGGCGTTCGTGCCGTTGCACCGCGCGCAGGATCGGATAGAGCCCGTGGTCCGGTCCCGCGCCTTCGCGCCATTCGCCGGCGTCGCGGTTGTGCACCGAGACGATCTTCATCTCCTGCCACGGCAGGCCGAGGCGGGCGCAGGCCAGTTGCATCGTGGAGACATTGGGTAGCACCTCGCAGGCCTCGATACACAGCCGCGACTGCAAAAATGCGGCGATGCCGTGGCACAGCGGGTCGCCGGTGGCCAGCACCACGACGCGCTTGTTATCGGCCTGGGCGGCGCGTATCCATTCGGGCACCTGCATTAATTGGCCGGTCAGGTCGCGTGTTTCAGCAGCGGCCAGGTGATCGGCGAACAATGCCAGGGTGCGCGTCGCGCCGATGACCAGATCCGCCTCGCGGAGATGGGCGAGCACCTGTGGCGTCAGGCCGTCTGCGCCGTTGTCCAGAACACCAATGATGCGGCAGGGTTCACTCATTGTTTTCGTTCCCCTCTGCCTCGGCGATCTTGTTGCCTTCGAAGTCGCATACTAATACCTTCAGAGTGAATTTGTGCGGGTAGCGTCCGGCGAGGGTGTTGATCACTCGTCGCGCCAGGGCGTGATGGAAGGCGTCAACCAGGCCCAGCTCGGCCATGCGTTCGGCGGCGTAGCGCGCGGTTTCCGCCCGGCGGATGTCCTCGCAAATATCAGGTGGCGCGCCGGCTTCGCGGGCCAGCTCGGCGAGCAGGTTGGTATTCACCTCGGCGCGTCCGGCGTGGGTGATGGTCTCGCCCTGGGCCATTTTGGTGAGCTTGCCCACCATGCCACCGATCACCACGTGGCGAATGCCCTGCTTGACCACCGTGTCCAGCGCATAGCGCAGGAAGTCGCCCATCTGCACGAAACAGGCAGGTGCCAGATCGGGGAGCTCTCGTATAACGAATTTTTCTGTGCGCCCGCCGGTGGTGAGCACCACGGTGTCCTGTCCCTGCGCGGCCGCCACCTCGATGCCCTGAATGACACTGGCGCGAAAGGCGGCGGTGGAATAGGGGCGCACGATGCCGGTGGTGCCGAGGATGGAGATGCCGCCGACGATACCGAGTCGGGCGTTGATGGTCTTCTTGGCCATTTTTTCGCCCTCGGGAACTGAGATGACAACCTCGAGTCCAGTCCGCTTGAGCAGCTCACCAGCGGCAGCGCGCACGTTCTCCTCGATGTTGCGCCACGGCACCGGGTTGATGGCCGGGCCGCCCACGTCCAGTCCCAGGCCGGCCAGGGTGACCGTGCCCACGCCCGCGCCGCCCTTGAGGCGCACTTCGCCCTCCGCCTCGGGCAGCGGGCGGACGTCAACGGTGAGGTGGGCGCCGTGGGTGCAGTCGGGATCGTCACCGGCGTCCTTGATCACCACGGCATGGGCGCAGCCATTCTCTACGCGGCCATCGGTCACCGTAAAATTGACGAGATCGCCGTTGGGCAGCAGGCATGTCACTACATCGGGTACCTGGCCGTGCATCAGGCCCTCGGTGGCGGCGCGGGCCGCTGCGGCCGAGCAGGCGCCAGTGGTGAAACCGGTGCGGGTACCCCTTTTTCTGGTTTTCTCCATCAAGGCTGGCGGCTCCGCTGTATCATGCTTTTTGCCGCGCCTCGGCCAGGGCCAGCAGCGCGTGGATCGCCGCGACCACCAGCGTCGAGCCGCCCTTGCGGCCTTCGGTGATCACCCAGGGTATCTGCGTCAGCTCGCTCAACGCAGCCTTGGACTCGGCGGCGGAGACGAAACCCACCGGCATGCCGATGATCAGCGCCGGGCGCGCCTGTTTCTCGCGGATCAGGCGCACCACCTCCAGCAGCGCGGTGGGTGCATTGCCGACGGCGACGATGCCGCCATCCAGCAAACCCAGTCGATGCGCCTTGCGCATGGCCTGCACAGCACGGGTGCTGTTTTCAGCGCGCGCCTTTGCAATCACGTCCTCGTCACTGATGAACTGGTGGAGTTCGACGCCGAAATGGGCCAGGCGTGGCCGCGATACGCCGACGAGTATCATTTCCACGTCGGCGACGATGGAGCCGCCCGCCAGGATGGCGGCCACACCGGCCTGCACCGCGTCCGGGTGAAACCGGGTCAGGCCGTTGAACTCGAAATCGGCCGTGGCGTGAATCATGCGCCGCACCAGCGGCCATTGCTCGTCGGTGTAGACATGGGGTCCGGCCTCGCGGTCCACGATGGCGAAGGAGTCGTGTTCGATCTGTTGACCGGCCCGGGTCAGTTGCTCGGTGATGGTGTTGCTCATAGGACGCAGACCTCTCGCGCGTGGTCGTGTGCATGATGGTCGTCATGGTGGTGATGGCCATGACCGTCATCGTGGGCGATCTCGCGGTATTTGCAGCCGTCGCACGGCATGCGCCCGGCCTCGTGTCCGGTCTCGCTCACGCGCTGCTCCAGCAGGGCGAAGATCTCGTCTTCGAAACCGAAATACTCGCCACGGGCGAAGCGGATGTGGGGATATTGCTGCCGCAGATGCTCCACCTGGCGCTTGATGCGTTCCATGAGCGTACCGGTGAACAGGTAATAGGGCAGCACAACGAGCTGCGTCATGCCCAGTCGCGCGTGACGCTGCACCACTCGCTCCAGGCGCGGGTGGGTGATGCCGGTGAAGGCGATGTCCACCAGTTCGTGTTCGCCCGTCTCCTGTAACCAACGCGCCATCTTCGCGACCTCGCCGTTGGCCATGCGATCCGACGAGCCGCGGCCGAGCACGATGACGCCGGTGGTCCTGGGATCGGGCATGTCCAGCTCGCGCATGGCCTGACTCAGGCGCCGTTTCAGGATGGCGACGATGGGGTCGCAGGCACCCAGGTGCGGCGCATAGATAAATTCGGTTTGCGGATACCGGGCGCGGGCCGACTCGATGAGTTGCGGGATTTCCATCTTCACGTGACCGGCCGCGTTGAGAATCAACGGCACCACGATGACCCGCCGCGCATCGCGCGCCGCCCGCGCCAGCCCGTCGTCTACCAGCACCTCGGCGAACTCGATGAAACAGAGGTCGATCTTCCAGTCCGGCTGACGCTTGCGCCATTGCTGCACGAACTTCTCGATTTCGAGGTTGCCCGCAGGGTCACGGGAACCGTGACCGACCAATAATATTGTGTCTTTCATGTCTGCTGCTCCGGTTCGGGTTTAATGCCGCGGCGAAAACGGTGGGTGAACGCAGCGTCATAGAGTTTCGATTTTTTCAATTCCGGCCAGTACCGTGCGCCCAGCGTGGGGCTCGCGATGATCATGGCCTGGCTGTTGATCTTCGCGGCGCGGCATTTCTCGCGGATGTCGGCGAGGGTGCCGCGGATCACCACTTCCTCGTCCGGCCAACTGGCCTTGTGCACCACCAGCACCGGCGCGTCCTCGCGCCAGCCCGCCGCCAGCAGCTCGGATTGCACCTTCTTCAGCAAGGTGATGGAGAGGAACAGGCACAGGGTGCAGTGATGCCGCGCCAGCTCCACCAGCGATTCGCCATCGGGCATGGGCGTGCGGCCCGCGACGCGGGTGAGGATCACGGTCTGCGTCACCTCCGGCAGGGTCAGGCTCTCCACCGCGGTCGCCGCCGAGGCCAGGGCCGAGGAGATGCCCGGTACCACGCCGACCTCGACGCCCGCCGCGTCCAGCGGCTGCACCATCTCGATCAACGCCCCATAGAGGGTGGGATCGCCGGTCTGCAGGCGCACCACGGTCTGATGCGCCCGCGCCTTGTCGATCAGCCAGGCCGTGATCGTCTCCAGGGTCATGCCCTTGGAATCGGCGACTTCACAGTCCGGCGGGGCCCAGCGCAGGGCGGTCTCCGACACCAGTGACCCAGCATAGAGAATCGCGGAGGCAGTAGCGATCAGATCCCGGCCCTTGACCGTGATCAGTTCCGGGTCACCCGGGCCCGCACCGACGAACCACACCTTGCCCATGTTCAGCGGACCAACGTAAGCGTCTTCACGGCGAAACAGGCGTCGACCAGCCGCGTGTGCTGGTAACGCTTGAGCAGACGCACGGCGCCGTAGGTGACCAGCGGTTCGACGGCGACGATGGCCAGATACGAGGTGGCGAAGGCCGCCCAGGCGGCGAACGGCGTGGCCACGTCGGCGATGAGCAGCCAGAAGCCGACCATGGTGGTGACGCCGCTGTAGTACATGGCGTCGAGCTTGAGGATGGCTGCCCAACCGACACGCCGGCCGCTGGCCGCGTCACGCAGCTTGCGGCCCACGGTGTAATGCACCGCGATCAACGGCAGCATCAGGGACAGCGAATTGACCGCCAAGTGCGGCAGATCCATGGGGTCGAACAACAGGCCCTGCAAGAGTAGGCCGACGGCAAAGCCGATCAGCGTCGGCAGGAAGCCCAGGGTGAGGTACATGGCCATGGCGCCTACGAAGTGCAGCTCGGACGGTCCCACGCTCACGTGGAAGCTCTGCATGAATAGCGAGAAGAACACGGTTGCAAGCAGTGTGCGGACGATGTCGGCCGGGCGCGTGAGCACGTCCTTTACGTAATAGCCCAACAGGCCGACGGCCGAGACATTGGCGAGCAAGACCTTGGTCTGAGCGATGAATCCGGGTTCGATATGCATGGTGATCTCCTTTAAGTGGTTGATGTGGAATTCGGTGGTGCGAACAACCGCGCTGCGGCGAGCGGGTTGGATGGAAAATACAGGTGCAGATACGAGGCGTGCAGGCGCCCTTCGCGATAGACCGGCTCGCCGCGCCGTCCCATGCGTGTCCCTTCGCTCCAGGCAAGGGGCGCAAGCGGACTCTCCATCCGCGAATAATGGAAGGTGTGCCCGCGCAGCGTCCCCTCGGGCAGGTCGATGCCGTGCAGGCCGAGGTTGGCGAGTTTGTTCTGCATGGTGGCGCGGCCCGGGATTAGCCCGGCCATGTCGCCACTGCGGCCCTGCGCGTCGGTCAGCGATTCGAGCAGATACAACATGCCGCCGCATTCGGCGACGATAGGACGGCCAGCGGCATGGAAGGCACGGAGGGCCGCCTTCATTGATTCGTTGGACGCGATCCGGTCGAGGTGCAGCTCGGGATAGCCGCCAGGCAGATAGAGCGCGTCGGTTGGCGGCAGCGTGTCGTCGTTGAGCGGCGAGAAGAACGTGAGTTCGGCACCGTGCGCTTGCAGCAGTTCGAGATTGGCGCGGTACACAAAGGCAAAGGCGGCATCCCGCGCCACGGCGATGCGTACGCCCGCCAGGATCGGTTCGACCGGAGAGGCTGCAGGGGCGGCGAATGTGACCGAGGGTGGCAATGCAGTGTTACCACCGTTGAGTGCAGTCGCGGCCCGCGCGATGCGGGCATCGAGATCACCGACCTCGGTGGCCTGCACCAGGCCGAGGTGGCGTTCCGGCAGACTGATGTCGGCGTCGCGCGCCAGCCAGCCGTAGGCAGCCATGCCCGGCGGCAGGCTCTCGGCGAGCATTTCATAGTGACGCTCGCCTGCGACGCGGTTGGCGAACACGCCGGCAAAGGGCAGGCTCGGGCGATAGGTCGCCAGGCCATGGGCTATGGCGCCGAAGGTCTGGGCCATGGCGCTGCCATCGATCACCGCGAGTATCGGGATGTCGAACAGCATGGCGAGATCGGCGCTGGAGCGCTCGCCGTCGAACAAGCCCATGACACCTTCGATAAGGATCAGATCGGCATCGCCCGCGGCTTCATATAAGAGTTGGCGGCAATGGTCTTCGCCGCCCATCCACAGGTCGAGTTGATACACCGGGTTGCCGGAGGCGCGTTCGAGGATCATGGGATCGAGGAAATCTGGCCCCGTCTTGAACACGCGTACGTGGCGGCCATGGTCGCGGTGAAAACGTGCCAGTGCGGCCGTGACCGTGGTCTTTCCCTGACCGGAGGCCGGCGCGGCAATAAACAACGCAGGGCAGTGACGACTTCCACTCACAGATCCACCCCCTTCTGCGCCCGCACGCCGGCGCGAAAGGCGTGTTTGACGTCGCGCAATTCGGTCACCGTATCGGCCGCGTCGAGCAGGGCCTGGGGCGCGGCGCGGCCGGTGATGACCACATGCTGCATGGGCGGGCGACTTGCCAGGTCATCCAGCACGGTCTCGATGCCCAGCCAGCCGTATTTGAGCGGATAGGTGAGTTCGTCGAGCACCACCAGACTCAGGGTCTCGTCGCGAAGCAGCTTCCGCACCACGGCCCAGCCGCGTTGTGCGGTCTCGGTATCGCGGGCGAGATTTTGCGTCTCCCAGGTGAAGCCCTCTCCGAGCACGTGCCAGACCACGCCGGGCTGGTCGCGGAAGAAGCCCTCTTCACCCGTATCCGATCGGCCCTTGATGAACTGGGCCACTCCGACCCGCAGACCGTGGCCGAGCGCGCGCGCCACCATGCCGAAGGCCGAGGACGACTTGCCCTTGCCGTTGCCGGTGAGTACCAGCAGCAGGCCCTGGTCGCGATCGGCGCGTTCGATGGCCGCATCGACTACGGCCTTCTTGCGCAGCATGCGCGCCTGGTGGCGTTGTTCCCGATCGGTCGCGTTCATCGTCATCGCGTGGCGGTGATCTTGTGCGTGTGGGCACCGTGGACCAGCCCGAACAGCGCATGCACCACGGCGGCGATGCCGACGTAGAAGGCCAGCGATTGCAGATACCTCGGGAAATATGTCACCAACCGCCCGACGAACTCGGCCAGGGTCGGTTCGGCAAAACGGCCGGAGAAGAAGTAGAAACCACCGCTGGAGAACAGCTCGCAGACTGCGGCACCGGCGAAGGCGGCAGCGACCAGCGGCAGCAGCGTGTGCCATGCGAAGCGATGCTGTCCTGCATACCAGCGCCCGCCGAACCAGAGGGCAGCGTAGGCCGGCAACAGGAAAATGTAGGCGGGGGTCAGACAAAAGGCCTGGCCGCCGTTCATAATCTCCGCCAGGCTGGCGCCACTGAGCAGGTGAGGGGTGAAATCCAACCCCCAGACAAAGGCGAGCAGGGCCGGCAGGATCCACAGCGGCCGAAGGTAGACGCCGGCGAGAAAGAACACCGCCCAGGAGGCACCGGGCAGGCTGTGCAGCGTGGCGAAGTGCTGGCCGCGGGTGGCGATGAGCAGCAGCGCCAGCACGGCGCCGATCAGGATTTGATTGCGGTTCGATAATGTCAACATGACGGGCTCCTTGGGTTGTGTCGTTCGTGTTCAGGGTTGATAGCGCAGGGTCAGGTACAGGCTGCGTCCCGGCTGGTTGAAGAACGCGGCGGTCTCATAGTCCTTGTCGAGCAGGTTCTCGACACGTGCCTGCACACGCCAATCTTTCGCCAAGGCATACTCGGCGCGCAGATCAACGGTAGAGTAGCCACCGAGCTCGCGTGTGTTGGCGAGATCGTCATAGCGTTTGCCGGCGGCGAGCAGCGTGGCGCCCAGGCGGTAACGGCCGAAGTCACGATCGGCGTCGAGGCGCAGCGATTGCCGTGCTCTGCGCGGCAGCACGTTGCCGTCATTGGCGCCGCCGGATCGGTTTTCCGGGTCGAGTAGCGTGAGGTTCGTGTTCAGGTCCCAGCCACCCAACTGGGTGCCGATGACCGCCTCGAGGCCGCGGATGCGCGCCTGGGCGATATTTGCGGGTGCGAAGGTGCTGGCATCGAAGGCGATCAACTCATCGATGCGGGTCTCGTAGGCGTTGAGCGACCAGTTTCCCCAGGTGGCTTTGCCGCTAAGGCCAAGCTCGAAGCTGCGAGACTCTTCGGGCCGCAGGTTGGGATTGCCGAACCCCGGGAAGTAAAGTTCGTTGAAGGTCGGTGCCTTGAAGGCGGTGCCGTAGGACGCGGTCAGCCGCAGGCCCTCGCTCAGCGCGTAACCCCAGGCCGCTCCACCGGTGTTTCTGTTGCCGAACTGTTCGTTGTCGTCTCGGCGTAGGGACAACTGCACGTCATGGGCGCCGAATTTCCCCTGGTACTGCGTGAACAGTCCGGTGTTGTCTCGCGAACTGACGGCATAGGCCGTGGTGCCGTCGACCCGGTCGTCCTGGTAGTCGGTGCCGACTGTGAGCAGATGATCGAGGGCGATGGAAAGATCGTTCTGGAAAGAGAGCGTATCCCGTTGCGTGTCGAAGCGGCTCTTAAAGGCGTCGTCTTTGAAGTTGTCGGACTCATCCTGGCTACGACCCGCGGTCAAGGTGATGAGCCAAATGTCCGCCGGGGAGAAGCGCAGCGTGCCGCCCAGCACCTGTTGCACGGATTCGGATTCGTTGACGAAGCTGCCGTCGAACTCGGTATCGCCGCTGGCGCGCAGGGCGTGGACGTCCATCTCGAGACCGTTGTCGAAGCGGTAGCCCGCACGCAGGGAACCCGACACATTGCGGTAGCCATCTTTGTCCGGCTCGGTGGTAAAGCAGCCGGCGCCGCCGGGCGAGGGCTTGCCGTCGCAGGCATTGAACCCATCGGTGTCGATACCGCTTGCGCTCAGACTGAACCAGCCGCGCTCGCCGCCACCTGAAACACCTGCCGAGGCGCTGTAGGTCTGGTAGCTGCCGCCGCCGATACTGAAGAAGGGCTTGAGTGCGCCGCCGCCCTTGCGCGTGAATATCTGAATGACGCCGCCGATGGCCTCGGAGCCATACAGGCTGGAGCGCGGGCCGCGCACGATCTCGATGCGTTCGATCTGATCGACGGGAATGTCCTGGAACGCAGTAGTGCCTAGCGTCGCCGAACCCACCTTGACGCCATCGATCAGGACCAGCACATGATCGGACTCGGTGCCGCGAAGGAATACCGAGGTGGCCTTGCCGGGGCCGCCGTTGTTAGCGATGCTCACACCCGGGATACCACGCAGCAGATCCTGGACGGATTGCGCCTGCTGGCGCTCGATCTCTTTTCTCGAGATGACGGTCACCGAAGACAACGTCTCGTCCGCCGTCTGGGCGGTGCGGGTCGCGGTGACGATAATGGGAATCATCTGGTCGGCGAATGCCGAGGGAGTGCCCAACAGCAGCAGTGCCGCCGCAGGCAGACAGCGTTTATTCATTCTTATTTTCCTCCGGCGCACTCTCCCGCGCGCCAATCGGTGACACAAAGGCACACGGAGGAAAAAAA
>SWBZ01005762.1_pt1 | contig 19486 bp, 22 predicted proteins | sample 4693031 | NCBI WGS metagenome assembly SWBZ01 (sample SAMN10267274, study PRJNA491770) | bioreactor metagenome | isolation source: DHS bioreactor inoculated with | place: Japan: off Shimokita Peninsula
AAAAAAAACAGAAGAGAATAAAATTTTCACTGGCACGGATGGGAACCCATCCCTGATCTATCCGAAGCGGCTGTCAGAGAACCAGCGTGCATTGGCGGATCGTTATTTGAACACCGTTCCTGCGGACGAACGCCAATCCATCCTTGATGAGTTGGAAGGGCGATTGCGTTCGGAGCAGAAGGGTATGAGCCCTGTATATGATGAAATGCGCTTCCTGCACTTCTTGTGTCGAGCCGCGAACAAGGGTGAATTCGTGCCCAATCTTGGCATCAAGGTGCGCGATGAACGCATCGAACGGGAGAAGGCGCGGCTGAGGTATCTGAAGCAACAAGAAGACAGCCTGGCGGAAGCAAAACGCAGAGAAGAAAACAGGTCGCATGAATCCGGTCAACAACGGCTGGCCGAGATACGCAAGTCCCTTCACATGTCGGCACGGGTACAGTCAGACGACGAGCCTGGTTGACGACGGATCAGAAACGAAGCGGTTACAGTGTAACCACTCTCGGTATTACCTTTCCAATTATTACATCGATAAATCAACCGTGCCGAATCGTGCACGAATAAACGCTTGTCTGTCGGCACCGCTCATGGATTGATAGTGGGATTGTTCAATATCATCAGAATGAAGGGTATGCCACATGATTTCCGGTAAATCAGATCCAGAACAGCGAATAGAACTGAATTCTGAAGAAGCAGCTGTCGATGCCGGCCCCGGTGCGCTCCGCGGGCAGGTCTGGCTAACGGTCCAGACTCGACAGGCGCAGCGGTTGATCCGTGGCCGTAATGGCAGTGCCGAAAAACCGGCGATCATTGGTCTGGTGGGATTTGCCGATCGACTGCGCGTAATCTGGCAGGCGTCACGCAATGACGATCCCTATGCCGATTGGTGGCTGATCAAGGTTCATGAGGCGCTCGAACGGATTCGCAATCTGGTCAAGAGCGAACAGGTGGCGCTAGACGCCCGGCTCGAACAGCTCACCGCCCTGGAAGTGACGGTGGCGGAGTCGATGAAGCCGTACCGGATCGCGTTGCAGTTCGCCAATCCCTACGCCTATCGAGGCGCACAGATGATCGCCGAATACGACAAGTTCGTACGCACACTATTGACCGCCCACCATGTGGGACTCCTGAGCGGTTCATCGACGGAGGGTTTGCTCAATACCTGTGCGCGCAGGATTCGAGGTGCTTTCGCGGTTCCGCAGGGCTATCAGTTTCTCGGTATCGATCGCGAGTCACTGAAGCAAGGCACTGCCAACGCAAGCCGCGCCCGTCAAATCATGGGTGAAGTGCCGGAAGACGTGTTGAGCGGTGCGCACTCTGCACCGCTTACGCCCCGTAAGGTCCGATTCCCTGATGAGGCGGCCAAACACATCCACCTTAAACCTGCTGAGTCTGTATCAAAGGCAGATATTCCGGAGTCGGTAAACGACGACATCGGTGGGACTTAGTTTTCACTGGTATGCAGTCCCTTCGTCGCCATAATCCAGTGACAACACGGAACATGACGGTAGGGTCGATAAAGTATGGCTAAAGCAGCGGGAGGAAAACGCGTCGTACTCCAGCTCGACCCACGGGTGACGTTTGAGTCCCTTATCCTGAACCGGCTGGAGCGAATCCCTGAAGGCCGGCGTCAAGAGTGGTTACGTGGGCTCCTGGTGCAGGGATTCCGTTATGAATGCCAAACGCTGCGGGTGGCGCAGGACGAGATCGATCCGCTGCAGAGGATAGAGCGACCACAGGGACGGGGTGTGTCAACGAGTAAACCGAGATCCGCATTCGCCACCTGGTTGGCGGAGCCCACGTCTCGAACAGATACAGCGACCAGGACAACACCGGTGGCGGTCGAAAAACACAGACCTGATAGCCAGGGTAAGCCATTCGCAGGACTGAGAAAGGTGATCGGATGAGATTGATCGCATAGATAAACAAAGCGGTACCAGAAAATGGAGGAGAAATAATGTCGGAATCCAATACGATGACGCCCATTCACGTGGGTCTCGATGATGGTTATGCGTTTACCAAAGTGGCCCTGCCGGACGGACGGTTGATTGCCATTCCGTCGCGGGCAAGGGTCGGCAAATCCGGTGTGACCTGGATCCACGACGGCCAGCAACGCATCTTCGAGTACGAAACTGAAGGAGCGGTGTACTCGGTGGGCGCCGTCGACGGCGCACCGACTCATTTCGAAGGTTATCCCACCTCAGGCATGAACCGCGCCATCGTTCAACATGCCCTCCAGGAAGCGGGTTTGGCAGGCCGATCTGTTCACACGGTATCGGGGCTACCTGTTAGTGCTTTTTACAAGAAAAACGGCGAGCAACGTCGTGACACGATCGAGAAAAAGTGCCGCAGCCTGAAGCAGGCCGTTCAACCGATGATGGAGCGATTGCCAGCCGGCATCGCATTCGTTGATGTGATCCCGGAGGCGCTGGCCGCATGGTACGACTATGTCATCGTTGCTAAAGGGGATGAAGTCATCCTCGACGAAGAACGGTTGTCGGTACCGATCGCCATCGTGGACATCGGTGGGCGAACTACAGACTACGTGGTCGTTAAGGATCAGGGCGTTATTCACACGTCATCGGGCTCCCTGCAGGGTGGCATGTTGGACGTGAAACAAAGTGTCGCTGACGGCATACAGGAACGCTTTGATCTGGAGAACGTGGGCGAACAGTTGGTGTCACACGCCGTCGACCGCGGCGTTGTGCGTCTCCACGGGAAGGATCATGACGTCGCGGAACTGGTCGATGCCGCCAAACGGGAGCTCGTCGAACGGCTCTATGCGGAGACCCGCCGACAACTCGGCCTGGGTGTAGAACTGGATCGAGTGTTGTTCGTTGGAGGCGGCACCGTCGCGCTGGTGGAACATATTGCCGACTGGTTTCCTAATCAGGCCATTGCCGAACACCCGGCCTTCGCCAACGCGCGCGGAATGCTGAAGTATCTGCAATACGTCTGCGAAGAGTCAGACGTGGCCTGAAAATGGTTTTATACGTGGTCACTGCGGTCTCAGTGACAAACAAGGCGCCTTAGGATCGTGTAACAGGCGCTGTGGCGAAAGCCTCGGTCCAACTTTAAGGAAACGTCATTGTTTCCGTTTTTCACAAACCCTGCCGGGGAAGCTATCCCGTCAGGGATGCGCTTGCTCCGGACGAAACCAATCAGAAGGAGTCAGTGTTATGTCTAACAACGAAACGACCAAGTATTTCGATCTTCACACCAACGGTATCGGTTATCTAAACCGCGTCCGGGAAGTGACCCCGGAAGAGGGTACACCTTTTCTGAGTGTCACCATTGCCGCTTTGCGCGGTAGTGTCGACAACGTCCAGTACACGTATTTCGAGTGTCACGTGTCCGGCAAGAAGGCGCAGGAGATTGTGCGTCAACTCAAGTCGGCCGTTGAGGGCAAGTTGAAGGTGCTCATCGGATTCACGCTCAGTGATCTGTATGCGGAATCCTTTACCTACAAGAACGGTGACAAGGCCGGCGAAACCGGTGTCAGTCTGAAGGCCCGTCTGCTTAGCATTGCGTGGGCCAAGGTCGACGGCCAGCCGTTCGTTACGGAGCAAGAGACCGCTGCGTAGATCCACAACCGGCCGGGTAACGTTGTTACCCGGCCATCTTCCAACCCATCGGGGAATCATTCCCCCGAGGGTCTGGTCTCCCCGTCAATTCGAGGAGATCAGTCATGAAAAATACGGAGGACCGGTTTACCGGTCTAAAACCGTCGGAGCTTAACGACCAGGAGAAGCAATCAGTGGTGATACTGGCAATGACGTTATTGGCAGTTAAGCATCGAGCCGGGAGAACCTTGAGCAGTCCAGAGGAGACACGGAATTTTCTGCGTCTTCGCCTGGCCGATTACCGCAACGAGGTATTCGGGAGCCTGTTTTTGGACAACCGGCATCGAATCATTGCTGTGCGTGAGTTGTTTCAGGGCACCATCGATGGCGCCTCGATTCATCCTCGCGTTGTCGTGCAACAGGCCCTGGAGGCGAACGCTGCCGCCATGGTCTTTTTCCACAACCATCCATCGGGTGTCGCTGAACCCAGCCGTGCGGACGAGATGATCACCCGCCGACTGAAAGAGGCACTCGCACTGGTTGATGTGCGCGTGCTTGACCACTTCGTGGTGTCGGGTGGTGAGAGCGTGTCGTTCGCTGAACGTGGTTTGCTCTGACATCCATTACTTTTCACAAACCCTACCGGGAAAGCATTCTCTTTCCCGGCAGGGAAGGAGGTGTGACCCGGTGTTACTTCCACAAAGGAGAAACACGATGTCCAACTCTTCAAATGAACAAACAGCCGATTCGTTTTTCGGCAACGTCATATCCACGTATACCCGCGCCCAGGCCATTGAGGATGGGGTATTGATCGATGCGGGTGCCATGGCACAGGAAGCCGGTTTTAAATGGCCGGTAGCCCTGACGTCCGATGCCTGGGCCGATTGTGTGGCCTGGTCGGAGGATGACAACTGCAAGCAGGCTTATCAGGATGAGTCCGGCCGGTTATGGGATGTGCTCTTCATGGCGTCCCACGGCATCCGAACCGCCTCAGATTCCGGTGACCGGCTGCTATTCCAACTCTACCGGGTGCGCCGCGATGGGCAGTCGATGGAAGCGGAATTGACCACACTGAAGCTGATCGTCGGGCCGGGTGATCAGGGCGAGCCCGTGATCACCATCCTGTTGCCCAACGAGGACTGAAAGCGTTTCAGTACCCTCGTTTCACTTCATCAAGTCCATGACTTGATCACAACCACACCCATCGGGGAGGCTTTCTCCCTGGTGGGTGATGGTCTCTCCAATTGAGGAACCAAGAGGAGAACCATGATGAGATATATCATTCAATACGCGTTGCCCTACGAACACCGGGTCATGGTCGGCATCGAGGCCGAAAGCCGGGATGCCGCCATCGCCAAGGCCGGTGAGCTGTTCGACCAGGGCGACATCTGGCAAGACTCGGCGGAAGTACCGCTGCTCTACGATGACTTCGAGGAACAGGGTGATGCCGGGGTTCCGCTTGAGTTTACCGTGGAGAGTGAAGTGACCGGGGACTGGCCGGATCCCGATGCCAGCGTCAAAGCGATTCGCCGCCGGGATGCGGCTTTTCAGGCCGCACAGTTGCTCGTGGAAGCTTACCGCCACGGCGAAGAGCGCGGCGGCAGTGTCGACTGGGATGAGCTGGATCAGGCCTATCAGGTCGCGCTTGAAGCATCTGGAGCAGCAGGGGGAAAGGCTTGCCGCAGTCCTCGGAAGGCGTGTGAACGCCTGGTCGTCGTCATCGAGGGCGGATTGGTGCAGGCGGTCGTGGCTGATTGGCCCGATATCGCACCCGCCGTGGCCGTGCTCGACTATGACACCGAAGGCTTTGAGCCCGAGGACCTACGTCATATTACGCAATCGGATGGCAGCAAGGTCAAGGCGCTGGTTGTCGAGCATTGTGTCGAGTCCACGGCCATTGATCTCGATGAGGTGTTCCAGGAAGCCGCGTCGTAATCAACCACAACGCCCCGCCTCGTGCGGGGCGTATCTTGCCTGGGGTAAGGCGTCACTTAGCGTGACGTCGATCTTCAAATTCTCTGCTACGTAAACGGGCGCTTGTCGCGTCTACTGATCGTCGTGCCACAGCTACCGCTTCGCGATACGCCGGCACTGTGTGGTGACAACCTTCTCAATGCGTTGTAACGCTGGATAGGCGCCGTAACGTGCCTCGAATTCTTCCCGCTCCGGACCGACTCTCTCCTGCAGCGCGTCTGCGGTCTCACGTACCAGGTTGCCCAGGAATTGCGGACGCACATCACATTGCTTGGCGAGCGCTTCCCAGTGCGCGGGCGTGATCACGCTGGGATTGCGTTCGCCGCCGACGTCGAAGGCGAGATGGTAATCGATGCGCTCGATGGCGCGTGTACACACCAGGTCATAGAACGGCGCCAGGCGGGTTGCGTCATCAGGCAAATGCAACAGGGAGAGGTTCTTGGCATGGCCATCGGAGTTGCCCGCCAGCACATTGAAGATCTGCCAGCGCAGCAGGTGTTGCACGTCGATGGCCGGCTCGCTGGAGGTCTCCTGCACCAGACGGTAGCACTGCGCGAAGGACGGTCCGCCATGTTCCTGATATTTCTTTTCGTGCCCGTAACCCAGGGCCTGGCAGAAATCCTCCTGGTGCAATCGCTGCACCTCGCCGCTGTCATCCCATAAGCGGTCATAGCGGGCGATCTGTGCATAGCGGGTTCGCCCGACGGTGCGCAAGGCGATGTCCACGACCGGCAAGCCGATGGCCGCGGCCAGTTGTGTGGAGAAGGTTTCGTAGGCGGGCAGATGACGGTAGTCGGCCAGCTCGAACTTCAGGATGTGACTGGAAGGCGCTTCACCCTGCGGCAGAAAATAATGATCGTCGCGCACCAGTATTGGGCACTTGTCCTGGGCGCCGGCAAGCGACAATCGCGGGCGTTCGTCCGCTGGCCAGACGGCGTAGATCTGCCCCCGGCGCGCCGCCAGGTCGGCCAAGTCCTTCTCCGTCAACGGACGGTACTGCCGCTGGCCCGATGGTTGTCGGTCTGCGGGCAGAATCGACAGCGCGCCGGCGCACTCGCCGCCGATGGCGCGCAGCAGGTCGAAATCCGTATTCGGCAGTTTGAGGTCGCGGACGATGTGTTCGCGCACCGCCCCCTCTGGCAACAGATTGGCGAACCAGCGCTGGGCGGTGCCTTCCTCCGGGGCGAATTCCCGGGTCGCCAGCGGCAGGGAACGGGAGACGGCGAAACCGCCGCCGGCGATCCACTCGGGATCGTAGCGAAACCCGATGGCCCCGGTCGTATTGCGCCAAAGCTGACCGACCCGGCGCTGCTCATGCCAGAGGTTGAGGGTGTCGGTGTCGCTCATGAGGATGCCTCGGACTTGCCGGTACGGCGAGTCGGCGTCGCCCGCCCGCGCGGTTGGATGATGACCTCCAGCCCCAACGTGCGCAGTGTCTTCAGGACCTTGCCGATCTCGGCCGTCTCCTTGCCCCGTTCGAATTCCGACAGGAAGCGTGTGCTCAGGTTACCGAGTCCGGAAACTGTCTCCAGCGTCAGGCGCCGGTACTTGCGATGGGCGCGCGCCAAGCGGCCGAGTTCCTCGGCGGTCTGGATCGCGCCGTAAATGCTGTCTTCCTCTGTCATGGTCGCGCCTCTAAAAAGATACCGTACGGTAAAAAATAACAGCTCGATCGGCCGATGGCAAGGAAAAGTTACCGTACGTGAAAAAAGTAGATGTGCGAGCAGCCTATGTCACGATATTATCACGTACGGTACATTTATTGGAATTTGCCCTAAAAACGCGCTTCATCCGCGCACCCATTCGCATCTTGCTTTCTTTGGATGTCGTGTCCGTGAAGTCAGCGGAAAACCATGGCGCGATCACTCACGGATGGCTTTGCGTTAACTCATTAGGATAATTAAACATTTTGTGTCACTTGCCGATGACAGAGGAAAACGATATTCAGTTTGCTGGCTGTGTCCGCTTCGCAACATCGGGGGTGCGGCACAACATTCATTACCTCCAAGAAAGTTGTAGAAGGAGCCATAAGGCAGGTCGCCTTTCTCATTGCCGTTCACTTTGGCGTGTAGTGGCGAGCCCTGGATAGAAGAGGGATTTTTTATGCACCAAAACCGGCTTTCCAGCCTCCGCGCACGGCTCGTGCTTTTGCTCATGTTGATCATCGTGCCGGTGTTTGCGTTGTTACTGCACAACGCTATCGAAGCACGCAAAGCGGAGGCCTTGCATACGCAGACAGTGGCGCTGAGGTTAGCGCGTTTGGTCTTGCAGGAACAGCAGGAGCTCATAGCAGGTGCACGGCAATTGTTGCCGGGGTTGGCGCGGTTGCCGAGCATTCAGGCAGCGAAAGGGGGAGCTGCGTGCAATGAGGTGCTGGCCAAGTTGCTCGAGCAGTACCCCTATTATGCCAATCTTGGAGTCAGCGGCCTTGACGGGCTGATGCGGTGCAGTGGTTTACCCATGTCGACACCGGTTCAGATACATGATCGCGATTATTTTCGCCGCGCTATCGAGACGGGCGATCTCGCCATCGGTAGCTATCAAGTCGGGCGTGTCACCGGTAAGAGCGCTATTAATCTTGGTTACCCGCTACGTGATGATCGAGGCCGGATCGAGGGTGTAATCTTTGCGGCCCTGGATCTCGCCTGGCTGAGCCGGAAGCTGAGCAATATTCCGCTGCCTGAAGGAACGATGATCACCATTCTGGATAGGAGTGGCACGGTGTTAGCGCATCAGCCTGATCCGGACAGGTGGTTCGGCAAATCCATCAGGGATGCGCCCTTCGTCCGAATGATCCTCGAGCACGACGCCGAAGGTACTGCTGAATCGATGGATGCAGCCAGCGTTCATCGGCTTTTTGCCTTTACGCCCCTTCATCAAGGCAATTCGAACAGTGTATATGTCAGTGTTGGCATTCCTCGTGATATCGCCTATGCGGATCTTGATTCACGCTTCAGGCGCGATCTGTTTGCATTGTTTCTAATCGTAGTAATAGTCATAACCGTGGCATGGAAGGGTAGTAATGCCTTTGTCTTGCGGCCACTTGGGGTTTTGGCGCATGCCAGTGAGCGCCTCGGCAATGGTGATCTCGACGCTCGAACAGAATTGCCGCAGACGCATGACGAGTTCGGGCGATTGGCTCAGACTTTTGACCGAATGGCCGCGTCGCTGCAACGGCGACGAGATGAGGCCGAAATGCATGACAAGGAATTACGCCGAATCAATCGTGCATTACGCACCTTGAGCGCGGGTAACCGCACGCTCGTGAGGGCGGCTGATGAGACATCCTTACTGCAGAAGATGTGCAGTGTCGCGGTGGAACTCGGCGGCTATCGCATGGCCTGGGTCGGCTTTGCGGAACATGATGCGGAAAAGACGGTGCGGCCCGTGGCGCAGGCCGGGACCGATAAGGCATTCCTCGACGCACTCCACATCACTTGGGACGAAACAGAACAGGGCAATGGCCCAACCGGCACAGCGATCAGAACCGGCAGGCACTGTGTGGCGCATGGGCTCCAGAGTGATCCACGATACCAGGCATGGCATGCGGCAGCCCGTGAGCAGGGAATCGAGTCGGCCTTGTCGTTGCCCTTGCAGGTGGATCAGGAAGTGATGGGCGCTATTACCATTTATGCGGAAGATGACGACGCATTTGATGCCGCCGAGATCGAACTTCTGTCGGAAATGGCGGAGGATCTTACCTATGGCATCGCCACCCTGCGTACCCGCATCAAGCACGATGCGGCGCAGGCGACGATTCGACGGATGGCGTACTACGATGCGTTGACCGGCCTGCCAAATCACGCTTCTCTCGAAGAGCATTTGGATGACGCCATCGCTGGCGCGCGTTCGCGGAATCACAGTCTCGCCCTGTTATTGTTTGATCTGGAGCGATTGCGTGACATCAATGATACCCTGGGTTTCGAGGCTGGTAATAAAGTGATGCAGATATCAGCGCAACGTATAGCGCAAGAAACGGAGAAGGGCGAATTCGTCGCCCGTATGCGCGGCGATGAATTCGCATTGCTGTTACCGGAAGTGGATGCCGTTCAAGCTGAGCAGACAGCACTCCGTATTCTGGAGCTTTTGAATCAGCCATTTACCATAAATGATTTCTCTCTGATTATTAGAGCGAATGTAGGCATCGTCCTGTTCCCTGGCCACGGAACGGAAGGCGAACAGCTCATACGTCGCGCGGATTTGGCGATGCAGCTGGCCAAGCAGTCCGGAAATGGATACGCCTTTTACTCGCCCGAGCAGGATGTTGACAAAAAACGTCATCTGGCACTGGCCTCCGACCTGAATCGGGCGCTGGAAGACAATGCGCTGGAGCTGTATTACCAGCCGAAGATCTCTATGCGGTCCGGCCACGTCAACGGCTTCGAAGCCTTGGCGCGTTGGTCACATCCAACGCATGGCATGATTCCTCCTGATGAGTTCATTGCGCTGGCGGAGCGCACCGGGATGATCCGGGCTCTCACAGACTGGGTATTGGCGTCTGCGCTACGCCAGTCGACCGCGCTACGACAGGCAGGCATCCATCTACCGATTGCCGTCAATCTCTCCGCATTCAACCTCCAGGATCCACACCTACTGGATAAGATTCAGGAGCTGTGCGCGGCTTGTTGTATGGAGCAAGGGATGCTTGAACTGGAGATCACGGAAAGCGCGGTCATGGCGGACCCTGTTGGTGCGCTCGATGTCCTGTCACGCTTAAGAGATCTTGGGATACCACTCTACATTGACGACTTCGGTACCGGCTACTCGTCACTGAGTTATCTCAAGAAGTTGCCGGTAGCAACTATCAAAATTGACAAATCGTTTGTCGCCGACATGCTGGAAGACGCCGATTCGGCAAGTATTGTACGATCCACCATTACCCTGGCGCACGATATGTCCCTTACAGTGGTAGCCGAAGGCGTGGAAGACGAAGCCGTGTGGGCGAAGCTCAAGGCACTCGGCTGTGATGCAGGACAGGGTTACTATATGGGTCGGCCGATGCCTGCTGAACAGATCAATGCGTGGTTGAGCGAATCACCCTGGGGATTGGCTGGTAAGTCACTGGACAAGAAAAAAGTTGACGCATCGGAGTGATGGCGGTGTGTAGGGCGCCTTCTTCCGAAAATTGGACGACATTGTCTGGAAACACACTTTCGCTGTGGTCTTGCAAGTGCGCGAATGCGGGTGGTTACACTGTAACCACCCGCTTGTTCAGTACCCTTCGTTACTGATCCACTGCCTGATGTATCAGGGTTCGGGCTGTCCACAGAGTCCACAGGCCTTGCCCGCCACGGTGTAGCGAGCGTCTCACTCGCGCAGCCAAGGGCGGGGCCGCGAACAGCGGCGCCTGTGGACCCCTGTGGGTCAGGCCAATTCGTTCTGAAAGTCTGCGCGAATCACAAACTTCAAGCTGCATGACAGGCGTGAGCCTGGCGGGCAGCTTGGATTGCAGCGAAGCGCCCTCGTCACTAGCGAGCGCAGCGGGGTAGTGACGAGGGCGGCAAATCCGGAAACGGCGCGGGTTTGCGGCTGGATTTTGGCGTGACGGGCGCGTGATGCGTTCTTATACTGCCGCCCTCTGATCGATTTTAACCGTGGCCACTGCGTGTACAGTGGCAATTGAGCGCACCCGGACCATTAAACGCGCTACGGCTTATTGCCGTTGGTCCATCTTCCAGCCAGAACGGACCGCAAGGTCTGCTTTATCCACAGGCGCAAGCCTGTATCCACTCGACGAGCCGAGACGACCACCAAGGGTGATGTTGTCGACGCTTATATTCCACAAACCGCGGAAATACATTTCCGCCTCAATAAAAGGAGGTGATATCTAACCATGATCGAAGAACGCCCATCTATGGGTATGTTGGTCTACGCGGACCAACCCCAACAGGGGGAACCCGCGTTGCCTGTGACCAGGCACATTCAGGTCGAATGGGAGTGGTGTCCCATGACCGTTCCGCGCTAGCGGACCCCGACGGCTACGGCCCCTGGGTGGTCAGAAACACTTACCTGAAAACGAGAACACTATGAGAGAACTGAACTACCAACTCAAGCAACTCTGCCGGCGGAATCGGGACGGCAGTTACAGAACACAGGCGGATCGGGAACGTCAGTTGACGCTGATCGCCAACCAGCTCCGTGCACTGGGCTATCGAAAGATGAGTGCACAGTCGTTGAAACCGAAACATGTTGAAGCATTGGTGAAGCACTGGCAGGAAGGGGGTCTATCGGTCGGCGCTATCAAGAACCGGTTGACCGTCATCCGCTGGTGGGCGCAAAAGGTCAATCGTCAGAATGTCGTGGCTCGATCGAACGATCATTACGGTATCCCGGATCGTCAATTCGTGACCAACTTATCGAAGGCTCAGACGGTAACAGCACCGGATCTGGAAAAGGTTCGCGACCAGCATGTGCGGATGAGTCTGGAATTGCAGCAGGCCTTTGGCCTGCGGCGCGAAGAGGCCATGAAGTTTCAGCCGAGCTACGCAGATCGAGGCGACCACATTGCACTCAAGGAGAGCTGGACCAAGGGAGGAAAATCACGCGTGATCCCGCTGCGAAACGAGGCGCAACGTGCGGTGCTTAATCGTGCGGGATTACTCGCCGGGAAAGGTTCACTCATACCCAGTTCGCGCAACTACCGACAACAGCTCCGGATCTACGAACGACATACCGCCAATGCCGGTCTTTCAAAAATGCACGGCCTGAGACACGCCTATGCGCAACAGCGATACCACGAGTTGACCGGATGGTCGGCACCGGCGGCAGGCGGTCCAACCATCAAGGCACTGACCCAGGAACAAAAGACCGTCGACCGGCAGGCGCGCCTGACGATCAGCCAGGAACTGGGACACGAACGCGAGCAGATCACATCGATCTATCTGGGTCGTTGACAGGTCGATCGAGAGAACCGCGCTGATTACTGAATAGATTATCCGTTTCAAGCCTTGGCAAGCGGCGTAATGATAGCGGCTCAAATATGAATGAGAAGTTTTGTTCTCACACTCTTGAGACGGATTGGAATATGAAGATACACACGCCTCGTAATTACAGGTCGGCCCTTGTCTTTGTGTTTGCTGTGATGGGCGCCTGCATAGCTATCAGCCCGCCACTGCATGCCAGTGAAGTACAGGTCGGCCGGTATTCGGCGCTGCGTGCTATGCCGACCGTCGCACAGTCAGACTTGCTGTCCACGATCATCACGGTCCGGTTTCCTGAACGCATTCAGACGATCGGCGAAGCGGTGCACTACCTATTGCAGCGTAGCGGTTACCGGTTGGCGGACCAGCATGCAGCGAATCCCGCAACGGCGGACTTGATGGCGCTGTCTTTGCCCGTCGTACACCGAAACCTTGGACCCATCACATTAAAGCAAGCATTGGAGACACTGGCAGGACCTGTGTTTCGCCTGGTGCAGGATCCGGTGCATCGGCTGATCTCATTCGATTTGTGTGCGTCGATGACAGGAGCCACGCACGAACCGGATTCCAGTTTGAAAACAGAGGACCCGCAAGATGCAGAATAAGACACAGGTGGAGCAGCCGGATAACCACGAACATAACGCCGCGCACCAGAAGAACAAAGTACGGCCAAAGCCGGCCCGTTCATCGAAAAAGACGATCCTGGTAGCCGTCGTGATCAGTGTGATCACGATCGGCACGCTCGCGATATTGCGGGGCCAGATCGACAGCCCGCAGGAAGAGACAGCAGTGGTCGGGCAGAATGTGGTGGCACTCGACAATACCATGGAGAGTGGCATCGGTGCGGACATTGATGGCATGACCCTCGGCAAGACCCTGCCACAGACCAGTGGGACGTTCGATACGATCGAGCGCAGCATCGCAAACCTGTCAGAGCGGATCGGTCAGTGGTTCGAGTCTTTACGGACCGATCATTCGAGCATGAATCAGGAGCTGTCTGGGCTGGCCAATACTGTGAGCGCGATTCATGAGTCGATCGCAGATCTGCGTAAAGGCAACGAGGACCTCAAACAGCGCATCGACGCCGCGCAGTCCCGATTGCAGGTCATCGCCAAAGACGTGCGCGGACTCAAGGTCGCAGCGAACAAACAGGTTGCAGAGAAGCAAAAATCTGCAGCGGAAAAGCCGCCGTTTCACATCGATGCCATTGACCTGTGGGATGACGCTGTCTACGTGGCTATCTCCCAGAACGGTCGAGTCAGCTTCTTGCGTGAGGGTGAGCAACGGTCCGGTTGGCATGTGACACATATCGATCGGACGAAATGGCAGGTCACGTTTCGTGGTCCTGCAGGGCCGGATTATTCGGCATCGTTACGGAGGTAATGCCAATGGAAGTGTTTATTGCGATTCTTTTGTTGTTCGGTGCCTTCTCACTGGGTTCTGCAACCAGTGATGATGCTGATGATGATCCTGTAGGCGTGGAATTATCTACAGCGGTGAATATGAAACAAGACCTGCCAGGTAAAGGTACGCAAGCAGACGGTGTTGAGCATACGCAATTACCAGACTGTTTGTCCGACCGTCACTTTGTTATCTATCGAGATCTGACCGCCGCATATAAAAACAGAAGCGAGACAGCGACGCCAGGTGCCGGCGATGCTGAGGATGCGTACCCGGATGAGTAATCAATGGAAGTTGGCAAGTCTGATGCTGGCGCTTGTGATATCGATTCCGGCATTCGCCATGGAGGTGTCCGGCACCCAGGTGAAGGAATCCAACACCAGCGTTTCGGCAACGGATGAAAATACATTGACGTCATCGGATCGGGCACGCTCCCGTTTATGGGAGCTGTCGGAAACGGAATGGCGTCGCTACAAACAATTGATGCAGGGCATTCGGGGCAGCATCAGCCCGCCGACAATCTCACCCATCGAGGTGTTGGGTATTCATGCCCGTGATCAGGATGAGCGTCGTCGGTATGCCGAGATGTGGGCACGTGCTATGCGCGAGGATGTGAGTCGGATATTGGCTTTTCAACACGCATACGATGAGGCCGGAAAGCGCTTGTATCCGAATGAACAATTGATCGATATCAATAGATTGCCCGGGCGCGTCGACACGACAAGTTCGTTGCAGCCTGGTGACCGTGTGCTTTTCTTCACCCGGCCGGATTGCCCTGCCTGTGATGCTTTGCTGGTAAAACTACTCAAACGTATTGATGCGGTGACGGGGATCGATATCTATATCACCGGCGTGAAGTCCGGCGATGACCAGGCGGTGAGAGATTGGGCGGCCGGTCACGCAATCAAGCCTGAGTGGGTGCGCAGTCGCCGTGTCACCCTCAACCACGAGGCGGGTGTACTCGAGAAACTCACTCAGGGAAAAGGAAAGATACCTTATATATTGAGGCGACAAGGGAAGGACCTGTCGGTGCTTCGTGCTTCGGAGCTTTAATTATGTATCGGGCACGACCCATGGTCATTTGGCTTGGTGCTGTGCTCGGGGGAATATGGTCAACCATGGCATGGTGCGTTGAAACCGTGCCAAGCGGTTACCGCACTATCGCGGCCGAATACGAAATCCCCTACACGATTCTGTATGCCGTCGCCCTGGCAGAAAGTGGTATGGCCTCGAACGACAACAGCATTCGTCGTCCGTGGCCATGGGCACTCAATGTCGCCGGACGCGGCTATTACTATCCATCCCGTCAGGCAGCGTGGCAGGCACTGAACCGTTTTATCGCGGGCGGAGAACGATCCATTGATATCGGTCTGATGCAGGTGAGCTGGAAGTATCACAAGGACAAGTTGGGCAACACCTGGCAGGCGCTGGATCCGTATCACAACTTGCGGATCGCGGCAGTGATCTTACAGGATTGTTTCAAGCAGCGGGGTGATTGGTGGGCCAGCGTTGGTTGCTATCACTCTCCTAAGAATTCGGGGCGTGCGCAACGCTACCGACTACGGGTCGTCGGTCATTGGCAGCGGCTGGGAGCAAACGGGTAACACATCCAAATGGCGAGGCAATACAATGGCCCTATATATAAAAAATAGTATCGTACTGATGTTACTGGCCATGAGCCCGTTGGGTGCATGGGCAGGGGTGATCGTGATCCATGACAGTGGCCAAACCCGATCGCTGGCACCGTATCTTGAGATACTCGAGTCCAGCGAGCGAGTAACCAATAGCCAGCCGATCCGCAACAACAAGCTCGGCGCCGCAGACATTCAAACGCTGTTGCCGATTCGCACGCCCGGACTGAGTCCGGGGCCGGTGCAATCACGGGCGCACAATCGACCATTTGCCCGTCCATTCTTTCTGATCGGTTCCGATACACGCTCCAGGCAATGGCTCGTTAAGCACCGTGAGCGCCTCAAAGTGATCGGCGCTGTGGGCATGCTGGTTCAGGCGGAGACGCGGGAGGATTTGCAGGCTACCGCCAATTTGTCAGGTGGGCTGCCCATTATGCCGGCATCTGCTGCCGATATCGCTACCGCACTGAACATCTCGCACTATCCGGTACTGGTGTCATCACAAGGCATTGAGCAGTGAGCACCCATCCCATCGAGGCCTTGCTGCGACCGCCGGTCGAATTGTGGTCGACGTTAGTGGCTTTCGCAACGGCGGCCATCGCTATGCTGACCCCCTGGGCGCTGATGATGCCACCGGGCGTGGCCTACAGCGCCGGTGCGACGCTCATGCTGATCGGAATGATCCGGGCCAGGCAGGCATGGAGGGTTATGCGTTATCAGCGCAATATGCGCCGACTGCCCACCTATCGCTTGTGCGCCGACAAGATTCCGCTCAGTCGCCACAAGCTGTTTCTCGGCAAAGGCTTTCGCTGGAGCCAGAAACACACACAGCGGTTGCGGGACACGATTCGTCCCGAGGTTCAACACTACGTGCAACCGGGGCGTCTGTATCAATGGGCACGTCGCAAGGAAGTGGCGTGGGAATCAATTCCGCTGTTGAATTTACTGGCCTACTATCTCCGTTCGCGCGGTTGGTGGAATCCCCTGGGGCCGCTGCCACCGGTCGGTGGAAAGCCGGCGCTGCATGCAGTGGAACCCGACGAGCAGGATGTCTGGATGGATATCGGTGAGCGGGTCGGTCATACACTGGTGCTGGGCACGACGCGCGTCGGCAAGACACGGCTTGCCGAGATCCTCATTGCCCAGGATATCCGGCGTGGCGATGTGGTAATCGTCTTCGATCCGAAGGGGGACGCCGATCTCCTGCGGCGGGTATATGCCGAGGCCAAGCGGGCGGGACGCGCCAAGGAATTCTACATGTTTCATCTCGGCTACCCCGAAGTCTCGGCTCGCTACAATGCCATCGGCAACTTCTCGCGTATCACCGAGGTGGCAACACGCATCGCCAACCAACTCCCGAGCGAGGGCAACTCCGCAGCCTTCAAGGAATTCGCCTGGCGCTTCGTCAACATAATCGCCCGTGCCCTGGTGGCATTGGGTCGTCGGCTAGACTACAACCAGGTTCGTCGCTTCATCAACGACATCGAGCCGCTGTTCATGGAGTACGCGCGGGCGCACCTGCGCCAGCACGGTGCGGAGGATTGGCAGGAGAAGGTGGCCGAGATCGCCGCCAACATCAAGGAGCGCAACCTGCCCAACTCGCTGCGCGGCCGCAACAACGAGGCCATCGCACTGATGCGGCATCTGCAGGAGCAGGATCTCTACGATCCCGTGCTCGACGGTCTGGTGTCCGCCTTCAAATACGACAAGACCTACTTCGACAAGATCGTGAGTTCCGTCGGACCGTTGATGGAAAAACTCACCACCGGAAAGATCGCAGAACTCATTTCGCCTGATTACCTGGACGAGACCGATTCACGTCCCATCTTCGAGTGGATGGATGTCATTAATCGCAAGGGGATCGTGTATGTCGGTCTCGATGCCCTGACCGATACCACCGTCGCCAGTGCGGTGGGTAACTCCATGTTTGCCGATCTCGTTTCGGTGGCCGGTCATATCTACAAACACGGCGTGAACGTCGATCCGATCAACGCCGGCAAGTTCACATCAAACACCATGCCAACGATCTCCATGCATGCCGATGAATTCAACGAACTGATCGGCGACGAGTTCGTGCCACTGTTGAACAAGGCCGGCGGTGCCGGCTTCCAGGTCACGGCCTACACTCAGACCTGGTCTGATGTGGAGGCACGCATCGGCAGCCGTGCCAAGGCCGGGCAGGTAGCAGGTAACTTCAATACGCTGATCATGTTGCGCGTCAAGGAGCTGGCCACCGCCGAAATGATGACCGACCAGCTGCCGAAGGTTGAGGTGTTTACCCTGATGAGTGTATCGGGTGTGGACGATTCGTCGGACCCCGGTTCCGGGGTGGATTTCAAATCCCGCAACGAGGATCGTATCAGTGTCTCGGAAGTCCCCATGCTGACACCGGCAGAGCTCGTGGCGTTGCCCAAAGGCCAGGCCTTTGCGCTGTTAGAGGGTGGTCAGCTCTGGAAACTGCGCATGCCACTCCCGGATACCCGTGGGGATCAGGCTATGCCGGCGGGTCTGGCGGATATCGCCAACGAGATGGAACGGACCTATATCACCAACGACCAGTGGTACCGCGTGCAGGAGCCGTGGTGGATGGCCGTGACCGACGTTTCGGCATCGAACGAGCCTGTGGAAAATACTCATGGCTGAAGCGGTTGCCGATCCACGACGAACGGCTGTACGGCAGGGCTTGTTCACCAGAGGTCTGGCAACGATCTCGCAAGCGATTCTGTGGCTACTTTTCTCTCTGTTATTTTCGATCGTCGTCGAATGGGTGGGGATGGTGCTCTGGTGGCCGGAGCAAGGCCTCGACCACAGCCGAACGATGCTCTCCAATGAGATCAGCTATCTGGATACCGACTTTCGCCGTAGCGTCGTGACATCAGATCCCGCCCGCTTCGCCAAAGAGGTGGCTGATGGGACTTATCACTACCTGTTTGAGGTTACGCGAGTCGTGGCCTTTATCCATTGGGTCTCTCCACCACTACGACAGGAAGAACAAGGCATGCGGCCAACACTGCACAAGATCTACCGGCCGCTCGCCGAGTTCGTCATCGCGGCCATGCAGGTGACCCAGGTGTTCTCGGTACGCCTGGCGATTCTCAGTTTGGCGACACCGGTGTTCCTGTTGTTCAGTCTTGTGGCTTTGGTTGACGGTCTGGTGCGACGGGATCTTCGCCGCTGGGGAGGAGGGCGGGAGAGTTCATTCGTGTACCACTATGCCAAGAAGGCCGTGCTGCCGCTCATAGTGATCACCTGGGTCACGTATCTGGCACTTCCTTTCAGCCTGCATCCTACCTATATCGTGATTCCATTCGCTGCAATGTTTGCATTCGCTGTGGCGGTAACGGCGAGTACGTTCAAGAAGTATCTTTGAGATTCCAGGCCCTTTCCGTCCCAGGCTGAGCCGACTACAAGGGAACAATCGAGTCACCAGCAATGCAGCTAAACCCGGACGATCACGTTCGAGAAGCCAACTGACGCTTTCGCCAATACCGACCTTCAAGCCCTAAATTGCGTGTGCCTGGAGCCACTTCTATAGTCCACTATTGGCCCAAGCGACCATATAATGATCAATTTGGAGATAAAATCTACCAGGGTAGAGATCACGAGCGTCAAAATGGGAGATCACGACTGCATGGAACTAAAAGACTTATTTGACCAACAGCAGCTAAAGGCCATGGAAAACGCACCACTGTACATGGGGACGAGACATCCGATTTGGTTTCCATTATATGGCGACAAGCAGCGTGCCATCGACTATCTGGTTCACAGCGCTGTACGTAACATCAGTCAGGAAAGCGGCGGCCAAAGCTGGCTGCGAGATCTGACTTCGCGTTTAACAGATCAGGAGGACATCAATAATGCTTCGTAAGCATTGGCCGAGATTAGGGCATACGGTGGGCTTTTGGATGCTGGTTTTGCCGTTACTCCGATCCCACGTCGTGACGATGCCACACCTGACTTCTACATTGACGCTGGCGACGGTCAGATCACAGTTGAG
>SWBZ01003244.1_pt1 | contig 19315 bp, 17 predicted proteins | sample 4693031 | NCBI WGS metagenome assembly SWBZ01 (sample SAMN10267274, study PRJNA491770) | bioreactor metagenome | isolation source: DHS bioreactor inoculated with | place: Japan: off Shimokita Peninsula
GACGTTTCCGGCTTTCTCGGTGCTTCCAGCCGTCTTGGACAGGCTTGCAAACCTCGCAGATGTTCTCTCAACGTTCCTTATTCGGCGTTTCGCTACGCCGGTGGACGACGAGGAGAGACCATGGCCTTTCATCATTCAACTATCGAGCTCATGCCGGTTGTACGGCTGCGTCCCTATGCGCAGAACGCCCGCACCCATTCCAGGAAACAGGTTACCCAGATTGCCGAGAGCATCCGTCGCTTCGGCTTCACGAACCCGGTTCTTGTAAGCGATGAGAACGAGATCGTCGCCGGTCATGGACGGGTGCTCGCCGCCAAGCACTTGGGCATGGCCGAAATTCCGGTGCTGCGGCTGTCGTATCTGTCGGCCGAGGAGCGGCGGGCCTATGTGCTTGCCGACAACAAACTCGCGCTGAATGCCGGATGGGATCAGGAGTTGCTGGCGCTGGAACTGCAAGCGTTGATCGATCTGGAATTCGACGTCACTGTCACCGGCTTTTCGCTCGCCGAGGTCGACCTGACGCTCGATCGTGCGCAAGAGGCATCTTCTGATGCTCCGGATGGTGCTGATCGAGTTCCGCCCTTGCCGGAACAGGCAGTAACGCGAACTGGCGACCTGTGGCAGCTTGGACGCCATCGGCTTTTATGTGGCGATGCCCGGAATGCAGCAGACGTCGAGCGTCTGGTCGGGGCAGGGCGTGTCGATCTCGTCTTTACTGACCCGCCCTACAACGTGCCGATCCAGGGCCATGTCGGCGGACTTGGTCGCACCCGTCACCGCGAATTCGCCTTTGCCTCTGGCGAAATGAGCGAGGCAGAGTTTACCGATTTCCTGCGCGCGACACTCGGCCACGCGGCTGCCGTCGCCAGGGACGGCGCGATTGCCTTTGTATGCATGGACTGGCGTCATATGCGCGAACTGATGACGGCGGCCGACGCGGTATTCTCGGAGTTGAAGAACCTGTGCGTTTGGAACAAGACCAATGGCGGGATGGGCAGCTTCTACCGCTCCAAGCATGAGCTGGTCTTTGTCTACAAGATCGGCACAGCACCTCACACCAATGCCTTTGGCCTCGGCGAGACCGGGCGTTACCGCACCAACGTTTGGGACTATGCCGGTATCAGCAGCCTCGGCGCCAGTCGAGCCGACGAGCTTGCCATGCATCCCACCGTCAAGCCGGTCGCCATGATTGCCGATGCGATCCGCGATTGCTCGAAGCGCGGCGAGATCGTTCTCGACCTCTTCGGCGGCTCCGGCTCGACGCTGATCGCCGCCGAGATCTGTGGCCGTGCGGCGAGATTGCTCGAGTTCGATGCCATCTACTGCGATACGATCGTTAGCCGGTGGCAGGCCTACACCGGCAAGCACGTCACACTGGCTGAAGACGGCCGCAGCTTCGAGGATATCGCGGCGGAGCGATCGGGGCATGCAGGCAGTGCAGTCGCGTCAAACGCGTCCGCCAGCCCTGATGCCGAGGGCAAAGGACACTGCTCATGAGTGACGGCAGCAAGTCGACCGACCAGAAGCCGAACGAACTGAGCGATGAGACTGTGGCGCGTATGAAGGAGCAGATTACCCATGGCGTCGGTTACCGCAGGCCGCCCGAGCATACCCGCTTCCAGAAGGGACAGTCCGGCAATCCTTCTGGTCGTCCCCGTGCCGCCAAGGCGGATGGATTGACACTGGAGGAACAGCCGCTCTTGCATGCGGTACACGAACGGGCGCAAAAGACGGTCAGAATGCGGGAGGGCGATATCGTCTCCGAGGTCGGCGCCCGCGAGGCCCTGATCCAGTCGATCCTGGCTACTGCTCTCAAGGGCAATGCGCGTTCACAAGGATTGGCGCTCGATCTGATCCGTTCGGCCGATATTCAGCGCGCACGCGATCGAGCCGAACGGCAACAGGCTGCAAAACGATACAAGGCCAATCAGGCTGAGGCGATCGCGGCTGCGATCGAAGCGGGCAAGGACACCAGGCTGATCCTCCCGCATCCCGACGATATCGTGCTCGACGACGACTACGGTTTCCACTTCATTGGCCCGTTGAACGAGGCCGAACTGGGTAAGGTCGAAGAATCCGTACACTACCGTGATGCGCTTATCCTGCAGGATGCGCTCGATAGCCGGCTTGGCGATCGCATGCCGAGCGCCAGACCAGCAGCTTCATCCAGTGGGACGCAATCCGGTGCATTGCTCTTCGCGACGGTTCTCAACACGACCTTGCCGGCACGTTACCAGTTGGACGACGCAACGATCGTTCATCGGCTGGCGCGCCACGAACGCATCAATCTGCGTCAGCTTCTGAAGGAGACCTATCAGGCATGGCGAAAGGCCGGCGTCAAAGTCAAACGAGGCGTTCGGTTTACCGATCTCGACACAGCCAGAAGAACGGTTGGATACACAATCGATTTTGGTCGGGCCTTCCGTGATGGTCGTTTGGATCTGGATGCGATCGCTCGTGACGGATTTGACGATGTGACCCTCGAACTCATGGAGCGACATGGCCTCAATGCACAGCGACCGTAGCGCACCACAAGTACCTCGCTGGTGCCCTGAAACCGAACGAGTGTGGAAACCGATCCGCAATGGACAGTCACAAATGGCGCTGGATCGGAAAGTTACTGATGATCCAGATGACCTTGGCGTCCGACGCTGTCTTGTTGCTAACGGCGTGTGGCTTGCGACCATCAAAGACGAAGCTGTCGCCCTCGCTGAGTATTGCCTCCTCGCCATCGACACTCATGACGATTTTGCCCTCAAGCACATAACCGCCCTTCTCAGCCATGGTCGTGAGCATGCTTCCGCCAGATGAGCCGCCCGGCGGAATGTGCAGTAGCATCATCTCCAAATGTTGGGTTGTACCCGTGGAGAGCAACTCTTTAGTGAGGTGACCGAGCTCGCAGAACGGGCGCTGATCCAGTCGCTTCACGAAAATCGGATCTCGGCGTGGCGGAAATGTAACGGCCTCCTCGCTCTTCGGTTGGTCGGGAAAGAGCGCTGCGGCGCTGGTCCCGAGAGCAACCTGAATTTTTGTCAACACCTTTAAGGATGGGTTGGCGAGGTTCCTCTCGATTTGGCTCAGCATGCCCGACGAAACGCCTGAGGCGCGCGACAATTCCTGGAGTGACATGTTACGCTCACGACGCAAGCGGCGAATAGCAATTCCCACATAGTTCGAGGGTGCTTCCATTTGTAAATTCTCTGAACCACCCGCTGCCTTCATTTAAGTATTTTCTTTCCAGCAAGATTTTCATAACGCGACACTCTAACCGAAACCGGCAAATAGCGACAATGGACACTGCCGCGATTCACACTTGGCAACGTGAGGTGCCACCCTACGCCCGTGAACGAAGAGTGGTCTACCAGATATTTCAATATAATGAAATTCAAACTGGTCAATTCGAAATTTTGGGGTTGACGAATGAAAGATTGCCTAGATATGTTCAACATATCAAAAAATGAAAAACGTCCGGGGGGGGGCGGCGTGGGTCAATCTGCCATTTTTAAGTGGACGAGAATCTCAGTGATCGCGAACCCGTTTGCGGGGCGGGGTAGAACGGATGATTAAGTATATTCTCCGTCGTGTGATCCAAAGTATCGTGGTTCTTTTTGGAGCGGTGGTTTTCTCGTTTCTGATCCTTCGCGTCATTCCCGGCGATCCCGCGGTAATGATGCTTTCCGATCTCGCCACCCCGGAGGAGATCGAACGCGTTCGTCAGTCGCTCGGTGTCGACCGGCCCATCTGGGTTCAGTTTTTGGTATATTTAAAGCAGATTTTCACCGGGGACTTCGGAGTTTCCTATCGGAGTCAGACACCGGCTCTCGGCCTGGTTCTCGGATATTTGCCAGCAACCTTCCAGCTTGCCGCTGCCGCCCTGTTGATAACTATCGTGGTTTCGGTGCCGTTGGGCGCGGTGGCAGCGATACGAAAGGGAAGCTGGATCGACAGTCTCCTCTCAGGCTTCGCGCTTGTCGGTCAGTCGGTGCCCGTTTTCTGGCTCGGCATCATGCTCATCCTGATATTCTCGGTACACTTGCGCTGGCTGCCCACGTCAGGACAGGGAGGTTTACAGCATCTCGTCCTGCCTGCTGTGACTCTAGCCGCCGCCCAGGTGGCGCTGGTGGCGCGCATCATGCGTTCCAGCATGCTGGAAGTGATCAGGCAGGACTACATCCGCACCGCGCGCGCCAAGGGGCTCTCCGAGACCTCGGTTGTTGTCGGTCATGCGCTACGCAATGCGCTGGCGCCGGTGGTTACGGTGCTCGGTCTCCAGATCGGCAATTTGCTTGGCGGCGCCATCATCACCGAGACCGTGTTTGGATGGCCGGGCGCAGGCAATCTCCTCGTCAATTCGATCGGCGCCCGCGACTATCCGGTGGTCCAGGCGATGATTGTCATCTCGGCACTCGTTTTCGTCGTTACCAACCTGATCGTCGACATCATCTATGTCATTCTCGATCCCCGCGTCAGCTACAATTGAGGCGCAAGATGGAGCTGTTCACCTTCATCCGCCATCGCCCGATATTGGCGCTTGCCCTGTTCATCCTGCTGCTGCTGGTCTTCATCGCGATTTTCGCGCCGCTGATCGCCCCGGAAAACATCGAAGCACAGAACATCTTCAACCGACTCAAGCCGCCGCTATGGGTAGATTCCACGGGCGTCATGTACCTTGCGGGCACGGATCATCTGGGTCGCGACATCCTCGCCAGACTGATACACGCTTCGCGAATCTCGTTGCTGGTGGGCGTAGTGGCGGTCGCATTTGGTGGCAGCGTCGGTCTGCTGCTCGGCCTGCTCGCGGGGTACTATGGCGGACGGGTGGATGCGGTGATCATGCGTTTCACCGACATGCAGTTGGCCTTTCCATTCATGCTATTGGCTCTGGCGCTGGTCACGATCCTTGGCCCCAGCATTATGAACGTGATCCTCGTGCTCGCACTAACGAGTTGGATCAACTACGCCAAGGTCGTGCGCGGCGACGTATTGCAATTGCGCAATCGCGAATTCATCCAGGCGGCGCGGGTGCTGGGGATTCCCAGCTACCGCATCATCTTCCGCCACATCCTGCCGAACGTCTTCTCGTCGTTCCTGGTCGTAGCGTCGTTTCAGGTGGCAGCGCTGATCATCGCGGAGTCCTCACTCAGCTTCCTCGGCCTGGGCGTGCCCAACAGCGTGCCGACATGGGGTTCGATGCTGGCTGACGGGCGCGAATACGTGCGCGACGCATGGTGGCTGTCGGTATTCCCAGGCGTGGCGATCATGTTGGCCGCGCTTAGCTTCAACATCATCGGCGATGGCCTTCGCGACGTTATGGATCCGACGCTGAGGGCGTCTGGCAATCCAGGTGGTGGTCGCCTGGTGCGCCTGTTTACGCGTCGCCAAGCCACGTCGTCACACGCGACGTCCGACACAACCCATCTCAATCCGTCATCCGCGATGGGCGGAATCGAGAAGTAGGAGGGATCATCGATGGCAATTGTCGTAGGAACGGCAGAGGCGAAGCCAGGCAAGTTGACGAGGGGCGAACTGCGCGTGGGCAGCATGGCTGACGGCTCACCGATCCGCCTACCGGTGTTTATCGCCAGCGGCCGGAAGGACGGCCCGACCGTCTGGCTCGAAGGCTGCATCCATGGCGAGGAATATGGGGGCGCCGCCTCCATCATCGATTTCATGCGCGGCGTCGACGTGGCGACTCTTTCCGGCACGATTATCGGCGTACCGGTTGCAAATCCGGCCTCGTTCAACTTCCGCTCCCGCGTGTCTTCGATCGACGGGCAGAATCTAAACCGCATTTTCCCCGGTAGCAGAGAGGGCAGTCACAGCTTCCAGCTGGCGGCTGTCATCGGCGAACTGCTTGCCAAGTATGCGGACTATGTGATCGACCTTCACAGTGGCGGCATCGGCGCCGAGGTGCCGTTCTATGTCATCTACAAGGACGACGGGACAAAGACCGCCGACCGCTCGAAGGAACTTGCCAAGCGCGTCGGCGTCGACACCATCTGGCGGGTGCAGGAGGCGGCAGGGATGGGCGGCACGGTCACCGCGGAATCACTTCGCCACGAAGCGCCCTCGGTGACGATAGAGTGCGGCGGCGGCACGTTTACCGAACAGCACCTTCAGGACTATCTCACGTCGATCCGCGGTTTCATGCAGGCAACCGGCGTATTGCCGGGCGAGGCGCCGGTGCAAGGCCGCTACACGATCATCAGCGGCGGCTCCTTCATCCACAACCGAGAGGGTGGCCTGTTCGTGCCGTTGTGCGAGGTCGGCGACATCCTGCCCAAGGGAGCGCCGATCGCCCGGATGATCGACCTCTTCGGCGAGACGGTCGAAGAGATCAACAACCCCTACGATGATTCCTACATCGCCGCTATCCGTTGCCGCTTCTACCCGACCCATGCGGGCGAGATCTGTGCCGAAGCGATCCCGGTGGAAAGCCACGAAAGAGTTTGATTCCCGCCATTCGCGTAGCGGCCGATTCCTTCCTGAACATCAAAGAAAGGGGAATGAAATGCTGATAAAGTCGTTGAAAGGTCTGACCATCGTCTCCAGCGTACTGCTAGGGTCGACTTTCCTAAGCCTCGGGCAAGCACTGGCCTTCGACCTCACGGTCGCGGCCGGCGCGGATCCGACCACGCTCGACCCACGTAAGACCTGGGTGGCGCAGGGCTATTCGATGAATGCGCATGTGTTCGAGCCACTGGTGTTCCGCGAAGAGAGGGACGGCAACGTGTTGCTGTATCCGGTGCTCGCCGAATCTTGGACCCAGAAGAGCCCGACAGAGCTCGAGGTCAAGATCCGCGAGGGCATCAAGTTTCACAATGGCGAGCCGCTCGACGCTGCCGCCGTGGCCTACACGATCACCAGTATCCAGGATCCCAACTTCACTACCAATCTGAAGCTGTGGACCCGCGATATCGTTGGCGTCGAGGTCACCGGCCCTTACACGTTGGTGCTGAAGACCGCGTCGCAGACGCGTGGCTTGCTCAATGTTCTGGCGCAGGTTCCGATCGTTGCACCGGAAGCGGCCAGATCACCCGATTTCGAGAAGCAGCCGATCGGCACCGGTCCGTACAAGATTGCTTCCTACACTCCGAGCGGCCAAGTGGTGATCGAGAAGAACGCCGACTACTGGGGCACGTCCGGAGAGGCCGACAAGATCACCTTCCGCATCATGCCAGAGAATTCCACGCGGCTCGCCGCGCTTGAGGCTGGCGAAGTGCAGGTGGCCGAAAACTTGCCGCCGGACAAACTGCCCGCGTTGCGCGACAACCCGGAGCTTCAGGTCGTCTTCACGCCCACGCTGCGCGTGGACTACATGATCATGAATTTCCGCAATCCGCTGATGAGCGACATCAAGTTCCGCGAGGCGCTGTCGCTCGCCATCGACCGTCAGGGCATCGTCGACAACCTCCTCGGCGGCACGACCAAGGCGGCAAACTCGATCTCGCCTCCCGGAACCGTGGGCTACGACGCCGATTTGCCGATCTATGCCTACGATCCCGTGAAGGCCAAGGAAGCGCTGGCCGAGTCGAGCTACAACGGCGAGGTTATCAAGGTCGGCGGGCCGGTAGGGCGCTACTCGATGGACAAGCAGGTCACCGAGGCCATCGGTGGCATGCTCCAGGCGATCGGCATCAAGGTTGAGATCGAGACGCTCGCATTCTCGTCCTACATCGCCAAATACAACGAAGCGGCCTACGACTTCGCCTTCATCGGCCAGACTGACTTCACCACCACTCCCCACAAGCACTGGGGCACGCTGTTCTATTCTCCGACCAACATCACGAAATACGTGAATCCGGAGATGGACAAAATCATCGAGGCGGCCTCGGTCGAGCTCGATGATGCGAAGGCGGCTGAGTTGTACAAGCAAGGCCAGGCCATCGCGCACGAGGACTTTGGCGGGGCGCTGCCGCTCTACTACGAGCCCCAGTTGATCGGCCTGAGCGCGAAGGTGGAAGGCTTCATCCCACGGCTCGACGAATACATCATCGTCACCACCGTGAAATCCAAACAATAGATAAATCGCGCCGTCGCCAAGGGGGCGGCGGCACTCATTCCCGAGACCAGAGGAAGAAAATGACCAAGTACATCGTGTGTGGTTCGCTCATCGACGCAACGGGCGCCGAGCCGCAGAAGAATAAGGCCATCGTCGTCGAGAACGACAAGATTAAGGCCATCGTCGACGCCGGCGCCGTGCCGACAGGAGCCGAGAAGATCGATCTTTCCGACCGCACCGTCCTGCCGGGCCTCATCGACTCGCACGAGCACCTGATCGTCGATCCAGGCGACGAGGCTGCCCAGTGCGCCGAGACGCAGAATTATCTGGCGATGAAGGCAATGTGGAACGCCAAGGCGATCCTCAAGGCTGGCATCACGACTATGCGCGACGTCGGCGAGAAGTACTTCATCGACGTCGACGTCAAACGTTGCATCGAGACAGGGCTCATCCAGGGGCCGCGCCTTCTGATCTCCGGTCACCCGCTCATCCGCACCGGTGGCCACGCCCACTTCCTCGGCCGCGAGACCGATGGCGTGTCCGATATGCGCAAGGCGGTGCGCGAGCAGCTCAAGCAGGGCGTGGACCTCATCAAGATCATGGCCAGCGGAGGCATGTCGACCAAGGGGTCGCTGCCTGACTCGCAGGAATTCTCCACAGAGGAGATCGTCGCCTGCGTCGACGAAGCGCGCCGTAACGGCCGCACAGTGGCTGCGCATCTGCATGGCGGGCCGGCGCTCAAGGTCTGCATCGAGGCCGGCGTCCACACGGTCGAGCACGGCATCCTCTACACAGAAGAGGATGTGAAGCTGGTGGCGAATTCGCCCACCTGGCTGGTCTTTACCACCGGCGTCGGCATGGTCGCGATGGAAAGCCCGGACACGCCCGCTCATTTCAAGGCCAAGGCCAGCGCCGCCCATGCCAACGGCCTGAAGGTCCGCAAATGGGCCAAGCAGCACGGCGTCAAGGTGGCGGTCGGCACCGACACCAACCACGGCCGCATGGACACCGAGGCGTGGGCGCTGATGGAGGCCGGCTGGAGCGCGATGGAAGCGATCCAGGCCTGCACCATCAAGGGCGCCGAGCTGTGCGGTCTCGGCAGCAAGACCGGCACGCTGGAAGCCGGAAAATGGGCCGACGTCATCGCGGTCGACGGTGACCCGCTGTCCAACGTCCGCGACCTGCGCAACGTCACCTTCGTCATGAAGGCGGGCAAGGTCGAGTTCGCCAACGCGGCTGCGGCGTGATGGACGCTCCCGTTCAGGACGTATTCAGCATCGGCACAGGCAGCGCTGCGGCTGGCGAGACTGCGATCGGCGTCCTGCCTGTCGCGGTCGGGATGGACGCTCGCGAGGTCGTGATACCGATAGCGATCGTCAACGGTGGGCGGCCGGGGCCGGTCGTCCTGATCGAGGGTGGATTGCACGGGATCGAAATCGTGACGGTGGAAATCTGCCGGCGCCTCAAGGAAGAACTCATCCCGGCGGATCTCGCCGGGACGCTCGTCCTGGCACCGCAGATCAATCCTTGGGCCTTCCTCGCTTCCAGCCGCTTCACGCCGCAGGATGCGCAGGACATGAACCGTGTTTTCCCCGGTGCGGCCGGCGGCAGCGTTTCGCATCAGGTGGCGCGCGTCATCACCCGCGAATTGCTGGATCGCGCCGATATCGTCATCGATTGCCATTCGTGCAATCCGCCATCCATTCATTTCACCATCGTCGGCGATGAGGGCGGGACCGAGGTGCGCAGACGCTCTGTCGAGATCGCAGAGGTCTTCGGCTATCCCGTCGTGCTCGCCAACACCGCCTATTCCGGCACCCTGTCAGGCTATTGTCTGGAGCAGGGCAAGCCGACCATCACGCCGGAATTCGTCTTCTCCCGCCGGTTCGATCCTGTGTCGATCGACACAGGCGTCGCGGGCGTGCGCAATGTGCTTCGCCATCTTGGCATGCTGGCCGGCGGGCCCGTGGCAGTCGACGTGCCGCGTCCGTTCGACGAGGTCAGGACCTACCGGTCGATCGGAGCAACGAAGGGGGGCTTCTGTTTCTTCGACGTCGAGTGCGGCGGCGCCGTTACGAAGGACGAGCCCATCGCCACGTTGCGCGACGTTTGGGGCACGGAGATGGAACGCATTCTCGCGCCGCAGGACGGTGTCATCATCGCCTTTCCGCTTCAGGGCAATCAGGCTGCCGGCACCGGCGACAAGGTTGCCTATCTCGCTTACCGGAGCGGAAACGAGCCATGACCCGCCCCTTGCTGGAAGTGAAGGATCTGCGCACCTACTTCCGCACGCCGCGCGGCGTCGTGCGCTCGGTCGACGGCGTTTCCTTTACGCTCGACCGAGGCGAGACCTTGGGCATCGTCGGGGAATCCGGCTCGGGCAAGTCGGTCACATCGCTCTCCATCATGCAACTTCTGCCGAAGCCTGCCGGCTATATCGCCGGCGGAGAGATCTGGCTCGAAGACCTCAATCTTGTGGAAGCAAGCGAACGTGAGATGCGTAGGATTCGCACCCGTGAGATTGCCATGATCTTCCAGGATCCGATGACCTCGCTCAACCCCGTCATCACTGTGGGCAAACAGATCGCGGAGCCGCTGCGGTTGCACATGGGTATGAGCGCTGCGCAGGCGCAGACGCGCGCGGCCGAACTGCTCTCCATCGTTGGCATTCCCGAGCCGAATCGTCGGCTGGACGACTATCCGCACCAGTTCTCGGGCGGTATGCGCCAGCGGGTGATGATCGCCATGGCCCTTTCCTGCGATCCCAAGGTGCTCATTGCCGACGAGCCGACGACCGCGCTCGATGTAACCATCCAGGCCCAGATACTGGAACTCATTGGCCAATTGCAGACCGAACTCAACATGGCCGTCATCATCATCACACATGATCTCGGCGTGGTTGCCGGCATGGCCGATCGCATCAACGTCATGTATGCCGGCAAGGTGGTCGAGACCGGCTCGACCGAAGAGATTTTCGCCCAGCCCCGCATGCCTTACACGATGGGCCTGCTGCGTTCGGTGCCTCGCGTCGATGACGAGCGCGGCAAGCGGCTCTATGCGATTCCCGGCACGCCGCCGGACGTCAGCACGCCGATCACCGGATGCGCGTTCCTACCGCGCTGCGACTATTCCAGATCGCTCTGTCGCAGCCGTGTGCCGGACCTCCGGCCGGTGGGAGTCGGCCGGCAGGCCGCGTGCCTGTTTGACATCGACGTCGATGCCGACATGTTGCACGGCGGTTTGGACCGCACAGGGGATTCCACCGGCTCCCGGCTATGGAGCGCATCATGAGCGGCGAGCTTCTCATGGAAGTGCGCGACCTCAAGATGCATTTCCCGATCAGGGAAGGCATTGTGGTGCAGCGGCAGGTCGGCGCGGTGCGCGCTGTCGACGGTATCAGCTTCGGCATCGCACGCGGCGAGACGCTCGGGTTGGTCGGCGAATCCGGCTGCGGCAAGTCGACCGCGGGCCGCGCCATCCTCCAGATGTATCGGCCGACCGCGGGATCGGTGCGGTTCCGGGGAACGGAGATCGCCGGTCTTGGCGACACCGCCATGCGTCCCTATCGCCGCCGCCTCCAGATGATCTTCCAGGACCCCTATGCCTCGCTCAATCCACGCATGACGGTCGAGCAGGCCATAGGTGAGCCCATCCGCATGCATGGGCTGCGCAGAGGATCGGCCGTACGCGAGCGGGTGAGCGAGCTGCTTGAACTGGTGGGGCTTAACGAAACGATGATGACCCGCTATCCGCACGAATTTTCCGGCGGCCAGCGCCAGCGCATCGGCATTGCGCGGGCGCTGGCCGTAGAGCCGGAGTTTATCGTTTGCGACGAGCCCGTTTCGGCTCTCGACGTGTCCATCCAGGCTCAGGTCATCAACCTGCTTGAGGATCTCCAGCAGCGCTTGGGTCTGACCTATCTGTTCATCGCTCACGGACTGAACGTGGTGAAGCACATATCGAGCCGCGTCGCCGTCATGTATCTCGGTCGCATCGTCGAGATAGCAGAAAGTTCTGAGCTCTACCGCCGGCCGATGCATCCCTACAGCCAGGCGCTGCTCAGCGCAGTGCCGCTTCCAGACCCGGTGGTTGAGCGCAAGCGAACGCGCACGCTCCTAAGGGGGGATCTACCAAGCCCGGCCAATCCGCCCAGCGGATGTGCGTTCCACACGCGCTGTCCCGTCGCTCAACCTATGTGTGCTGCCAATGCTCCGATACTTTCCGGTCCAACCAACGGTCATCAAGTCGCATGTTGGATTGTGCCATCGGCTAGCTGAAGTGGCCGGAGAGGACTTGACCTGAGATTGACCTGAGCCCTGACTGCCCTCCAGTTGTTTGGAGAGTCCTGGGTTTCATTGCTCTGAGACCGAACTTTGGAGCGCCGGTGGCTGGAGTTTTCCGGCTTTCTTCACGGTGACGGGCTGGCTTCGCCACCGGGATTTTGTAATGCGATCGGGACGTTGTATCCGATCGCCGAGTGAGGCCGAACCTCATTGTAGTATCTACGCCAATCCTCCAACTTTTCGCGGGCATCCACCAGCATCCCGTCGACCAGCTTGCGCTTCCGGGCAGGCCTCAGAGCTTTCGGCGAATGACGTCCTGCAGCATCTCGCGATCAAGCGTCAGGTCAGCGACGATCTTCTTCAGCCGACCGTTCTCGTCCTCAAGGGCCTTCAGCCGGCGCATCTCATCTGGCAACAGTCCAGCATACTTCTTCTTCCAGTTGAAATAGGTCGCCTGGCTGATCCCGGCCTTGCGGCAGATCTCTGCCACGGGCACGCCGTCATCGCCCTGCTTCAGAATGAACGCCTTCTGCGCGTCCGAAAACTTCGATGCCTTCATCGCTCTCCGCTCCATTCCAGCCAGGGAAAACTAAGCGGAAAAATCTAACCAAAAGCGATCCAGTTTGTGGGGATCAGAGCAGCAAAACGGAAAGACGCCTTACGAGGCGCTCCGAGAGAAGCTATAATCACTCAACCAGATGTCCCGAGAGAACCCGCCGCTTACAAAAATTTTATTATATCAATTTGACATAATAAAAAAAGAACGCTATTTCCAAGAGTGGAGGAGCGCAAATGGGGATAGTGGAATCTCGCACGCTACTTGGCGTTAAGCCAACGCTTTCGCTGCGCAATATCAGTAAGACCTACGGCGCAGTCCAAGCGTTGACGAGCGTCAGCGTCGATTTCTTCCGCGGCTGCGTTCACGGCATTGTCGGTGAGAACGGCGCCGGCAAGTCGACTCTGATGAAGGTTTTAACCGGGGCCGTTTCGCCGGATAACGGGGAATACATACTGGATGGGCAGCGGATCCTCATAAACCATCCGCGCGAGGCGCAGGCGCACGGGATCAGCATCGTCCATCAGGAACTAAACCTGTTCCCGCATCGGACCATCGCGGAAAACATCTTCGCTGGGCGGGAGCTTGTCAAAGGTGGGCGCCTTCAGATTGACGCGATGTGGCGTCGTACAGCCGAGGTCCTGAAGCAGCTGGAGATCGACCTCGATCCAGACGCTCCTGTGGGCAGGCTGAGCATCGCAAGCCAGCAGATGATCGAAATCGCTCGGTCGGTTGCCTTTGACGCCAGCGTGCTGATCTTCGACGAGCCGACAGCAACACTTGCCGAAGACGACTGCCGTATCCTTTTCTCGCTGATTCGAAAGCTACGTGCGAGTGGCCTCGTCATCATCTACATCTCGCACCGAATGGCGGAAATCTTCGACCTTTGTGACGAGGTCACCGTCATCAAAGATGGGCGCAAGGCGCTGTCCGTCCCAACGGCCGATGTCGACCCGGAGCAGCTCGTGTCCGCAATGATCGGACGGCGGCTTGATGAATATTACCCGGCAAGGAGGGGGCCGCAGTCACCCGCCAGGTCGGTGCTGAAGATCGTAGGTGGCTCGGGCCAGAACCTCTCGGACATAAATCTCGAGCTGCGGGGTGGCGAGGTCACGGGAGTCTTTGGTCTGAAGGGTTCAGGTCGATCCGAACTCGCTTACGCTCTTTGGGGCAGCCCTGGCTTCCGGGAAGGTGTGGTCACACTCGATGGCTGTCCGCTCGCTCTGACCAGCGCTGGCCACGCGATGCGCGCTGGCATCGGTTTCGTTCCGGAAGACCGAAAAAGTGAGGGGTTGGCGCTGGAGCTGCCGCTCTGCGAAAATTTGTTACTTGCCAAGCGCGTTCTCTCTGGCTGGCTTGGTGGACCCGACCCGGCTGGAGCCGTCGCGACCCAAGCGGTATTTGATCGTGTTGCCTTCGCTCCGGCCGATCCGAAAGCGCCTGTTTCGAGCCTTTCCGGCGGCAACCAACAAAAGGTGGTGTTGTCGAAATGGCTGCTTGTTGATGCCCAAGTTCTGATCCTTGCAGAGCCGACGCGTGGAGTTGATGTCGGCGCCAAGGCTGCGATCTACGGACTGCTGCGCAAGCTTGCCGACGAGGGGCGTGCAATTCTCGTTCTTTCTTCGGAGCTGCCTGAGGTGCTCGGGATTAGCGACCGCGTGCTTGTCATGCGAGACGGCACCCTCATCGCGGAGTTTCCACCCGACACGGCGGAGTCGGAGATTCTCCTCAAGGCGGGAGGCAAGCCCTATGCATAGTTCGACTGCCCATCCGGCCCCGAGGATCCGCTGGCGCCGCATGGTGCGGGCCGTGCCGCCGGTGTTCTGGGTGTTTACGTTGATGCTGGTTGCGTCCGTTCCATTACTCAGTGTCTATAGCCGTGCGGGCGGGATGTCATGGGCGTTTCTCTCCAACATGCTGGAACGCTCGGTGACCCTAGGTATCGTTGCGGTCGGCCAGACTTTTGTCATTCTCGTCGCCTCGATCGACCTGTCCGTTGCCTTCGTCATTTCCCTGGCAGCGGTACTTGCGTCGTTTATCATGCAAGGGAATCCGGCGATGATCGCAGTCGCGGTCCCGGTGATCTTGCTTTTCGGCATGGCCATCGGGCTGGTAAATGGATTGTTGGTGACGCGGCTGAAGGTCAATCCGCTTATTGCCACTCTGGGCGTAGGGCTGATCATTCAGGGTGTTCTCAGCACGACCTTCCAGAACTTTGCGGGTTCGGTACCGGCCGAATACCAACAGCTGGCCTATGGTAAGCCGTTCGGCATCCCCGCGCCGATTATCCTGCTGCTCTCGCTGGTGGGTGTCGCTAGCTACGTGCTGCATCGCTCGCGCTTCGGAGCCCACGTCTACGCTGTGGGCGGCAACCAGGAGGCTGCACGCCTCGCCGGCATCCGCACGGCGAACGTCATCACCAGCGCGCACGTCATCGCCGGGTTGCTGGCGGCGGCGGCGGGCCTCTTTCTGGCTAGCCGTCTCGGCTCCGGCGCGCCTTGGGTCGGCCCGGATGGAATCTACGACCTGGAATCGATCGCGGCCGTTGTCGTTGGCGGAACGCTCCTGACCGGCGGCAGGGGCGGTGTGTTCGGCACCCTAGCTGGCGTCTTGATCCTCGGCTTCATCGATAGCCTGTTCAACCAACTCGGCATTGACCCCTATCTCAAGCAGGTGCTGCGCGGCGCGATCATCATCGTTGCGGTAGCCGTCTACTCGGTCAGGTCCCGCGAGGAGGTCGCGTGATGAGCATCATCTCAACCAGAAACACGCTCCCCAGCCGCCTGCGCGAACTGCGCTCGATCGAGCCGATCTACTTCATCCTGCTGGCGATCGTCGTCGCTATGGTGCTGTCGAACCCGATCTATCTCGACTATGGCCCAATGATGCAGTTGTTGCGCCGTTCGTCCCCGCTGATCGTGCTGGCGATCGGGCAGCTGTTCGTCATCATCTCCGGCGGGTTCGACCTTTCAGTCGGGTCGTTAATGACGTTCCTGATCCTGGTTTGTGCCCTGCTCCTGAACAGCAGCCCGGAACTCGCCTATCCGGCCATCGCGTTGTGCCTTGTGGTCGGTCTTGCATCCGGTGCCGTCAATGGGCTCGTCGTGTCGTTTTGGAAGGTGCCATCCATCATTGCGACGCTTGGGATGCTGCTCATGCTGCGTGGAGCCGGCTTCTACCTGTCTGGAGGTTCGGCACGGGGCAATCTGCCGGACACATTCCGCGCATTTGGACGCGACAGCATGTTTGGTTTTCCGCTCGCGCTGATCGTCGTCATCGTCTTTGGCACGGCGGCATGGCTCATCCTGCATCGCACCAGCTTCGGGCGTCAGCTCTACATGGTTGGTGCCAACCCCCTCGCAGCCAGGCTTTCGGGTGTGAACGTTGCCGGCATTCGCATCGCGGCCTTCATGCTATCGGGCCTGAGCGCCGCGATCGCCGCAATCCTGCTCAGCGGTTTTTCGGGCGTCTCGACCTCAGCGGGTAATGGCTACGAACTGCAGGCCATCTCCGCTGCGGTGCTTGGGGGCGCGGTGCTCCTTGGCGGGCGAGGATCAGTAGTTCCGGTCATAGCTGGCGCGCTGGCGCTGCACGCTCTGTTCACGCTGCTAAACATCTGGGGCTTTCCCAAGCCGATGCGGGACGTCGTCCAAGGATTAATCATCATCTGCGCGGTGGCTTACTCCGCCCGTAGAAAGTGAGCGCAGCCAGAGCGCGTTCTGGCAATCGACCGGCGGATTATCCCGCCAAGTAAAAGGAGGAGAAGGGTATGTCACTGAAAAGCACGTTCAAGGGCGTCCTCGCCGCCGCTTTCGCGGCGCCGATGGCTATGTCGGCGCTCGCGCAGGACAATAAGTTCTTCGATCAAGCCGAACATGACCGCCAGATCGCCATGCTGGATGCGACGCCGATCGGGGATGCAGACAAGCCCTGGCTGCAATCTATGGCCGACAATTTCCGCGACACTTCGAAATATAAGAAGGACGGGCCGTGGACAGTGTGCTTCTCGAACGCGGGCATCTTCAACCCCTGGCAGGTCGTCGGTTACAAGACCATGCAGGAAGAGATCAAGCTGCATTCGAACATCAAGGATTTCATCGTTACAGACGGCGAAGGTAAGGACGACAAGCAGATCGCCGATATCGACGACCTCCTGGCCAGCAAGAGGTGTGACATTCTGCTTGTGACGCCAAACACCACGGCGGCATTGACACCCGCGGTGGAGCGTGCCTGTGCTCAGCTGCCGGTGATCGTGTTCTCGCGCGGCGTGGCGACTGAATGTCCCGTTACCTTCATCACGCCTATCGGTGGCTATGCCTATGGTGCTCAGGCAGCGCGTTTCGTCGTCGATGAACTGCCCGAAGGCGGCAACGTGCTTGCACTTCGCATCTCGCCCGGCGTGGACGTCCTCGAAACGCGTTGGTCGGCGGCCGAGCGGCTCTTCGCGGCCAACCCCAAGATCAAGGTCATCGGCTCCGAGTTCACCAGCGACGACCGTGCTATCGCCAAGTCTATCGTCGAGGACTATCTACAGCGCTTCGGCGAGATTGACGCTGTTTGGATGGATGCTGGCGCAACCTCGGTGGCGGCGATCGAGGCGTTCGAAGACATCGGTATCGAGATTCCGATCTTCACGGGAGAGGACCAACAGGACTTCCTCGCCAAGTGGAAGGAGAAAGGCCTGACGGCGATCGCCCCCACCTACCCTACCTTCCAGTGGCGTACGGCGATCATCGCGGCCACCCAGATCCTCAGCGGAGAAAAAGTTCCAGGCCCAATCTGGTATCTGCCCCAGCCGACAATTACCGCCGAAACGCTCGACAAGTACACCCAAGCCAACATGCCTCCACAGCATTATGCTCTCTGCGGCTGCGAAGACATGGCCGGCTACCCCGAGGTTTGGGGCGGCACGAAGTAAGCTCCTCCCGAGCAGAGCCGGGCGGCGACATCGGGGCCGCCCGGCTCAAACGAGAAATCGAAGCAGACGAGGCAGACATCGTGCCCAATACACTCTACGAATTGAACACACTGCGCATCGGCCTAGTCGGCGCCGGCTTCATCGCCAATTTCCATCTGGAATCGCTCATCTCGGTGCGCAACGTCGAAGTACGCGGAATCTATGGCCCGACCAAGGCGCGGCGCGAGGCGTTGGCCGCGAAGGCGAACCAGCTGAAGCTTGGCCCATGCGTCGCCTATCCTGATTTGAACGCGCTTCTGTCGTCTGGCGAAATCGACGCAGTCTGGATACTGGTCCCGAACCATGCTCGCCTGGAGACGATGCGCGCGATCCGCGATTTTGCTCTCGGCAATCCCGGCGTGCTGCGCGCGGTCGCGTGCGAAAAACCCCTCGCACGGACCGTACGGGAAGCGGAGGAAATGCTCGCGCTGGTCAAGGAAGCCGGGCTTCTGCACGGCTATCTGGAGAACCAGCTCTTCGCGACCGCGGTCGCCCGCGGTAAGGCCATCCTTTGGGAGCGTGCCGCCTCCGTTTCGGGCGCGCCCTTTATCGCAAGAGCGACCGAGGAACATTCCGGCCCTCACGAGCCCTGGTTCTGGCAAGGAGAGCGGCAGGGCGGCGGCGTGCTGCTAGACATGATGTGCCACAGCGTGGAGGTCGCCCGTTTCCTTCTGACGGCGCCGGGTGCCGCCCGCGACACCCTCACGCCCAAATCCGCCAACGGCACCATCGCCACGCTCAAGTGGAACCGCCCGGACTACGCCCGTTCGCTGACGAAGAGCATGGGGGCGGAGGTCGATTATCTCAAGCGCGCGGCGGAGGATTTCGCTCGGGGAACCGTAATCATGACCCGCGAGGACGGAACCGACGTCGTCATCGAGTGCGCGACTTCCTGGGCCTATGTCGGCGCGGGCCTGCGCATCCAGCTTGAGGTTCTGGGAGCCGAGTACTCGATGGAATACAATTCGCTGGGCTCGGGCCTCAAGCTCTTCCTCTCGCGCAATCTACAGGGTGATGCCGGCGAGGACCTTGTCGAGAAGCAGAACTCCGAACAGGGACTAATGCCTGTCCTGGAGGATGAACACGGAACCTACGGCTACACGAGCGAGAACCGCGCTATGGTGGAAGCGTTCCGAATGGGCGAGATGCCATTCGAGACCTTCCGCGACGGCGTCGAGGTGGTGCGGATATTAATGGGGCTTTACAAGTCCGCCGAAGAAGGCCGCACGGTGGAATTCGACAAGGAAGACCTGATCGATTTTGTACCGGCCGTAGCGCGGGGAGGCTCGTCTTGACGAGTCTCGTCGCCGACATCGGTGGAACCAAGGCCCGCATCGCCATTGTGGAGGGCCAGTTCCAATCGGAGCCGCAGGTGCTCCATTGCAGCGAATTCGGTTCACTTGAGGACGCGCTGCGCTTCGCAATCGGCAATGCCGGCGTCAAGGTCGATCGTGCCTGCATCGGTGTCGCGGCGCCGGTCATGGGGGATGAAGTCAATATCACTAACAATAACTGGA
>SWBZ01006334.1_pt4 | contig 19310 bp, 18 predicted proteins | sample 4693031 | NCBI WGS metagenome assembly SWBZ01 (sample SAMN10267274, study PRJNA491770) | bioreactor metagenome | isolation source: DHS bioreactor inoculated with | place: Japan: off Shimokita Peninsula
AGCTATGTGTTATCAGAGGCGTGGTGGGTTTCGAACCCACCCTACGACTCCACCTATCCTGTAAATCCCAGTTCGGATTATTATGTGTCATCGGGGGCATCAGCCATGAGCCATGAGCATTCAGCATTCAGCCATCAGCCATCAGCTACCAGCCATCAGCTTCACCTCTGTCCACTCTCCACTGTCCACTACGCACTGTCCACTTTAAACTTTTCTGACCACCTCCGCCACCACCTGCGAACCCAACGCCAGGTTTTCCAGCGAGATGCGCTCATCGATGCCGTGCATGCGCTCCAGCTCAGACGGGTCGATGATGATCGGGATCAGGCCAAAAGCCGGGACGCCCTTACGGCGGAAGTAGCGCGAGTCAGTTGCGCCGGGGGTCAGCATGGGTGCCACCTGACAATCCGGGATGAGGCCGGTGATACCAGATTCGAGGGCAGCAAAGAAGGGGTGCTGATAGGACGTGACGGAGGGCATGCTCAGGTCGGATGGGGTTTCCAGGCGCAATCGCTCATCCCCCAGCAGCTTTTCGAGCGCGGCGAAGAACCGCAGCGGATCTTCATCTGGCAACAGGCGTACATCCAGCATAGCTTCAGCCTGCGCCGGGATGACATTCTCCTTCTCGCCTGCGCGCAATACGGTGGGTGTGACCAGATTGTGCAGCATGGCGTTGAAGGTCGGCAGCTTGCCGAGTGCGTTGCGCACCAGCGGCCACAACAGGGGGTGGCGGGCATGCTGTAAGAGGAATGACTGCGGAAAATCAGCCGTTCGCCCCAAACGGCGCAGCAACTCGGTGGAGGTGTCCGTCAGGCGGGCGGGATTGGAATGCTGCTGAAGTTTGTGCAGGGTAGTGGTGAGCACGTCAATGGGGTTATTGCCGCGTGGAATGGACCCCAACCCGGCTTCCCCGCTGGCAATGATCCTGGTCCACAGGGCATTCTTCTCGGCTACGGAAACATAGAAGATGAGTTCATCTTTGAGTAAACCCCGCAGACCAAAGCCACCTTCATCCCAGATCATTTGCGGGGCGATGTGTTCCCAGTGGTTGTCCACCATCCAGCGCGCACCAAATTCCCCGTCCTGTTCCTCATCGGCCACCGCCAGAAAGATGATATCGCGCTCCAGCGGCCGGTCCTGTTCCTGCAGCAGATCGAGCGCTATCAGGTGCATGATCCCGAAGCACTTCATATCCAGTGCACCACGACCATACACAAAGCCATCTGCGATGTCGCCACTGAAAGGATCGTGCGACCAGTCAGCCGCATCCGCCGTAACCACATCCATGTGATGCAGCAATAGCAGGGGTCCTTTGCTGCCATCTCCATTGCCATGCAGACGGGCGACAACATTAGCCCGGCCGGGTGCACTGGGATAGATGTGTGGCTCGAGCCCACGTTGACGCAGTTGCTGGGCGTAGAATTCGGCTGTTTGGGCTTCATTGCCAGGCGGGTTGGTGGTGTTGATATGAATATATTCGCTCAGTAAGCGGGCTGCACGCTCTCCGATATCCGCCATGGGTTTCATTTCCATGCCACTCCCAGCCCGGGTGCCTGCGATGGCAGCAAGAACATGCGCTGCATGTCCACCAGGAAACCGGTAGCGGGATCATTTTTGACGAACAGTGGGCCAATGGCTTCACAGGCCAGAATATTTCTGGCGACAGATAAATGCACCGCGGCAGCGCTGGCGATGCTGCTCTCCCCCATCGAGCCAACGATGCAGGGAATGCCAGCCGCTTCGGCCAGGGACAGGATCTCCAAAGCGCGCAGAATACCGCCGCATTTCATCAGCTTGATATTGAACATATCCGCCGCTTGGCGGGCAATGATCTGGCGTGCATCCGCGGGGCTGTGCAGGCTCTCATCCGCCATAATGGGCACGTCCGCCGCATGGCAGACCTCGGCCATGCCTTCAATATCCGAGTCTTTGACCGGCTGTTCCACGTATTCCAGGTCAAATTCCTGCAAAGCCTGAATGGCAGCAATGGCTGTCTGGGCATCGCCCCAGCCCTGATTGACATCCACCCGCAATTTGATCTGATCTCCAATGGCAGCGCGAATGGCAGCCAGGCGGGCAACATCTTCTGCAATGGTGCCACCGATCTTCAGCTTCAGGGTTTTTGCCCCAGCCGCATACTGACTGGCAGTGGCCGCCATGATCTGCGGTGTGTCCAGGGGGATGACCGGATAGGCAATCGCAGCCTCACGCATTTTTCCACCGAGCAGCGTGTACAGCGGCAGTTTTAGTGCCTTACCCATCAGATCATAAAGGGCCATATCCACGGCTGCCCGCGCCGCCGGTGCTTGCGGGATGAGGGCTTCCAGCTCGCGCAATATGTTGACAAAGTCAAAGGGATTCTTCCCGATCAGCACCTCGCGGGCGGCTTGCAAGGCTGCTATGTCAGATGCCTGGGTCTCTCCAGTCACTGCCACATCCGGGGCGGCTTCTCCCATACCAGGTGAACCTTCATCCGTAACCAATTCCAGCAAGGCGTATTCAAAGACTTCATAACTGCCATACGCCACCGTCAGTGCCACCAGCGGCTCCAAATTCAGCGGCCGGATTTTTACATCCACTATCTTCATTGCTTCCTCCTCAGGAACCTTTCTTGCTGTTCATTTCGATCATTCAGAGCGTCCTTTTTATTGAGGTATGCCTTCCTTGCGCACTTTGAAAATGCCAAATACCAGCGGCAGGGAAAGCACATGCACAACAGCCAGGATCAAGAACATGGCTTTAAAACCCATGCCATCCACCAGCACGCCGGCCAATGGCTGTCCCAGCCCAATACCGATATTGCCGACCGCCATGATGATCGAGAACATAAAAGCGGCAATGCGCGGGTCGCTGAAGTCCATCCCCATGGCCATGTACACCGTCTCGTAATATCCAAAAGCCACACCAAAAACGAACACCACCACCCAGGCCAGGCCAGCAGAGGGCACCAGCGCCATGGCAGCGGTTACGATGGTTGTCAGCAGCAAAGCTGCCAGGATGCTGTTGCGCCGTCCGATGCGTTTCATTAAAGGTCCCCCCACCACAGCCCCCAATACTGCACCAATACCAAACACGGAGAGATACACGCCCACACTATCCAGCGAAACCCCCAACACTTCATTCAGGAACGGCCCAATCATGCTGTTGGCACTGTAAAGAGCCAGCGGGTAAAGGATGCCCAACACCAGGAAGAGGATAAAGCCCCAATCCTTGAAAGCCTTGAAAGCATCTTTTTGGTATGCGCCTTCAGCGATGTGTCGCTTGCCTTCTTTCACCGGCAAAGCGATGAATAATACCACCAGTGCCAAAACAGCAATCAGCGTGAAAACCATCGACCAGTTGCCACGTGCTGAGAGCAGCCCAAACACTGCCGCAAAGATGATCGAGCTCAGCGCACGCCCCCCCACCATGATGCCCTGCACCAGACCGCGGTCTTCCGGCGGGGTGGTATCGATCGATAAACCATCCGAACAGGTGTCGTAGGTGGACATCCCCAGCGCGGTGAGCAGCATCAGAACCAGGAAGAGCGGAAACTGACTGACCGGACTCACAAACTGGATGAAGAAAATTGCCAGCGCCTGCAAGACCAGCCCGATCAGGATGTATGGTTTGCGATAACCCCAGCCTGCCAGGTTAACCTTATCGCTCAGCAGCCCGATGAAGATCTTGAGCACAAAGGGGATCAGACTGATCCCGCCAATGACGCCAATCCGCGAGAAAGAAAGGTCGAAAGTGCGCAAATAGAGCACACTGAACGCTGAAAAATAAATCAGTACCGCCCCTTCTACAAAATAAATGCCTCCAAACAAAATCAGGCGGTTCAACCTCTGTCTCTTTTCCATGTTCTCCTCCAATGAAATCAATAAAAATCCGTATGGTTTACGGTTGGACGCACAGATAAGCAAGATAAGCGCGGGTGAGTTCCTCTACCAGCTTATGCGTGGGGATGGTGAATTCGTCGTTGCGGGTTCCCCACAGCAGAATCTCACTGGCAGTAAAAAAGGTCTGAATGAAACCAAAGCGGATGGCGAAATCGGGGTCGGGGTGCTTAATTTCTGCACGATGAAGACCTACAATTTCGTGGAAGAGAGGATACATCGCCCAGGCACGCCGTTCCCGTAGTTGGAATCCCTCGTCGCGGTGCTGTTTGGCATATAACACCAGCGCACGCAGCAAACCAGGATGACCGCCATAGACATCCACCAGGAATTGCACCATTTTGCGAATCACGACCAGCAAGGGTTCCGGCTTCGATTGCAACTTGGAGATCAGCTGGTGTGAGCCCGTATGGAAAGTTTCAAAATGGCGCGCATCAAGGACTTTCAGCAGAGATTCCTTGTCTTTGAAGCGGCCATAGAACGCCCCCACAGAACAGCCAGCCTGGTCAACGATCTCGGCAATGCTGATTTCCTCAAAGAGTTTCTGCTCCAGCAATTGGCTGGCCGCATCGAGGATCTGGTTCATGGTCTGCAGACTGCGCTCCTGTACCGGTTGTTGCACACCGTTTTTCATAAGATTACCTTTCTCATATCCGAATCAGAATTCTTATTCTAAATATAATAACAGAAAAAAATACCAATTTCAAGAGGGAATTTCGGATGAAATAAAAAGTGCTGGTGGAAAACGAATTATCCGCCCAACACCCTGCTATCCGATATTACTATTTAAAGAGGAACACCAATATAACTCCCCCAGAATGCGTGCTTATTCACATCAAAACGAAACAAAAGGTCTAGGCGCACGCATGAACAACCAGTGAATCAATAATTCGACCTTGGAAAACCTCAAAACTCAAAACTAAATTCTAAACCCTAAATATTATTTCTTATCTTTTTTCTTGTCTTTCTTCTTCTTCTTGTCTTTCTTCTTATCCTTGTCCTTATCTTTATCTTTATCTTTGCCCATTATTTTCTCCTTTGGCTTGAATTACAAATAGACACTATTTACCATAGCATATTTTGAGATGAAATACTAGGGGGATACTAGGGTTGAGGCTTGAGGATTTAGGTTTTTAATTTCGACTGCTCCCCAGCGACTATCATGCAGAGCGACAATCGCATCCACTTCCAGATCAGTCTTATCACGATAATGATACACATACCCACCAATATTTTGTGTATAAATTCGAAGATCTCGTATGCATAAAGACTCAAATAAAAGCCCGAATGTATTGAAATCTTTTAGCAATCCTTCTGGATTTGTTCCTAGCGCTGCAACTGCAATAGATGGGTCAACAAAATGTCGTATGGGTGAAGTTCTTATCGCTGTTTTGGTTCGCAAGGCAGGGCTCCAGGCAGGCTGATCTTCCTGAATGCATGATTTCATGATTAAGAGGAAGGGTAGAACCAGTCAGGATGAATTGTCCCGGTTTAGCGCGGTCATCCACAGCAAACCGGACTGCATCCCATAAAACGGGAGCCATCTGCCATTCGTCCAACAATCGCGGGGTATGTCCTTCCAGTAAAAGAGATGGTTGAGTATCTGCAATGCGCATATAATTTTGTGTTTGATCCGGGTCCTGCAACATCAGAGTACTTTTTGCTTGTTCTTTGGCAGTCCAGGTTTTTCCACACCACTTGGGTCCTGTGATCCATACTGCTCCAGAGGTTTCGAGTTTTTCTTTCAGGATTTCATCCGCAATGCGAGGTAAATAATTACGACCCATTATTTAATCTCCTTCAACATCAAACGATTAAAATAATTTAATCACAACTTTGCGATTTGGACGTGTTTTCCTTTACGATTTGGACATGTTTTACTATGCGATTCGGCACATATGTATGCAAAACGTGCGAGATTGGATCCATGGCTGATCCGTTGCCAATTTCAGGATAGAGGTGGGAAGCGATGAGCCGTAGTGAGGATTGAGATGAGCAATCAAAGGCGTGGTGGGTTACGAACCCACCCTACGACTTTGTGATCCTTTCAACTCTCAACCCTTCGCCTTTCGCCTTTCCCCTCTCTCCCCTTTCAGCGCAACCCTAATCCCTGAACCCGGCTTCCTCCACATATTCCAGGCTCTGATGCCGGAAGTAGGTGTTGTAGAGTTCGGCGTAATGGCCACTGGCCTGCATCAGGGCGGCGTGATCCCCTTCTTCGATGATGCTGCCCTCGCGCATGACGATGATGCGGTTTGCTGATTTGACGGTGGAGAGGCGGTGTGCGATCAGGATCGAGGTGGTTTGCGCCAGAATTAGGTTCAAAGCCTGCTGAATCTGCCATTCGGTGAAGGGGTCGATGCTGGCAGTGGCTTCATCCAGGATGAAGATGGCCGGCTTTTGTGCCAGCACGCGCATGAGCGAGACCAATTGCCGTTGTCCCATTGAAAGGCGGGAACCACGCTCCCCCACTTCGGTATACAGCCCGTTCGGCAACGTCTCCAGCCATTCGCCATCACCAATCTGGCGCGCCAGCGCTTCAATCTCGGTTGGATTTGCCTGAGCACAGGTGTAGCAGATGTTATCCATAACGGTGCCGGAGAAGAGAAAAGGCACCTGAGAGACGATACCCAGTTTTTGGCGGTAATTTTTCAGGTTGAACGAGCGAATGTCCTTGCCATCGATCAGAATCTTGCCCGACTGGTATTCATAGAAGCGTGCAATCAGCTTGGCAATGGAGGATTTTCCGGCACCGGTGTGCCCCACCAGGGCCACTGTTTCACCAGGCTGGACGTGCAGGTTGAAATCCCGCAGCACCGGCTCGGTGTCTTTATAGTGAAAGTTGAGATGACAGATTTCAATCTCCCCGCGCAAATCCGGGGTTTCACGATCATCCGTCTGCACCACGTCGTGATCGGCATCAATCAGGGCAAAAACACGCTCAGCGGAAGAAAGACCGTTCTGCACATTTGTCCAGAAGGTTGCCAGGCTCATCACCGGGTGCATAAAACGATCCAGGCTGAGGATGAAGAGGTACCAGGCGCCAGCGGTCACAATGCCCTGCGAGGTGGTGATCCCACCGCTGTACACCAGGATGGCAGTCACAATCCCGCCAATGGTGTTGAGGGTTGGGAAGACGATCGAAAGCACCAGCCCGCGATTGATATTAACCTTATAGGAAACCTGGTTGGCCTTGTCGAAGATTTCAAAGATGCTGGCTTCCTGGCGGAAATTCTTGGCGACGGCAATCCCACTGACGGTCTCTTTGATGGTCTGGTTCACTTCTGCCATGGCGCGCATACCCTCACGAGTCACTTTTCGGGCCACCTTGCGATAGAGCAGGGTCAGGGCAAAGATGATGGGCACCAGCGAGAGGACGATCAGAGTCAGGCGCCAATCGATGCTGAAGAGCACCACCGCCAGGATCAGGGATTCGATGATTTGAGAGGAGACATCGGTAACCAGCGAGACCAGCTCGCCAAATTGCATCGTATCAGAGGTGATACGCGATGCGATGCGCCCGGAAGAGTACTGATCATAAAAGGAGAGGTCGTGCTCGGTGGAGGCTTCAAAAGCCTGGGTCGCCAGCTCAACCAACAGGTCAGCGATCACGCGCACGGTCAACCGGCGGCGAATGTAGTTCATCAGCCAGCTGGTGAAACTGATCGTCATAATGGCGATCGCGATCAGATAGATGCGGCGTATCTCAGGGTTGCTGCCCATCAGGTCCAATCCGCGCGAGACGATCACAGGTTGCAGGGCATCACTGCCGGAGATCAGCAGCGTGGCGAAAACGATCACCACCAGGCGTCTGACAAAGGGCCGGAAATATGTCAGAATACGGGCCATCAATTGCCGGTCTGTATACTGGCGGTCATATTTCTCTGCGTTTAAGCCTGCAAAAAATCCCATAGCTCAGCGGGTCCTAGCGCAATAGAACCTGTTCTCCTTTATTCACTGAATATCCTCCGGTAGGCTTCCGATGTTTTCATTAAATCATCATGATTGCCGGCTGCCACCAGTTCCCCACCGCGCAGCACAAGAATCTGGTCTGCCCAGCGGATCTGGGAGAGGCGGTGTGTGATGATGAAAGTGGTGCGTCCTTTGGCGGCGGCGTAAATAGCCCGCTGGATTAAGTCCTCTGTCTCCGAGTCGATGGCACTGGTGGAATCGTCCAGAATCAGAATGTGCGGGTTGGTCAGAAAGGCGCGCGCCAATGCCAGCCGCTGACGCTGGCCGCCCGAAAGCGTGACACCTCGTTCCCCGATCACGGTCTGGTAACCTTCCGCGGAGTCACTGATAAACTCATGCGCCTGGGCATTTTTAGCAGCCTGAATAATTTCCTCCAGGCTGGCATCCGGCCGGCCAAAGGCGATATTCTGGGCAATGGTCTGCGAGAAGAGGAAAATATCCTGCTCGATGATGGAGATTTGCTGGCGCAGCTCTTCCAGATCCCACTCCCGCACATCGACGCCATCCACCAGCACCTGACCGTTGGTGACATCGTACGTGCGGTTGATCAGGCGTACCAGCGAAGTCTTCCCAGATCCAGTTTGGCCTACAATCGCTACCGTCTGGCCTGGTTTAATTTTAATGTTGATGTTCTCCAGGATCGGATCATTGCCCTCGTACGCAAAGCTTACATTTTTGAATTCCACCTCACCGCGCATAGCGCTGCCGTAGCCGCCCTGGTTTTGATCCAGATCGGTGGTGCGGTTGATCAATTCAAGAATGCGGCGAGCACCGGCAACGCCGAGTGCAATGCGCGAGTAAGCCCACATCGAGGCGAAAACCGGAAAGCCAAGCATGGAGAGCAAACCAAAATAGGAGACCACATCACCGGTATTGATGGCACCCTGACGATAGAGCAGCATGGCGTGCAACAATCCACCCGCGAGCGCAAAACCGAGCAGCAGCAGCGGCAGGAAACGCGCTTCCACATCTCCCTGGCGCACCATTGAATCACGATACTCGTGGACGTTTTTCCCAAAGCGCAGCACTTCCTGGTTTTCCTGAGCGCTGCCTTTTACAATTTCAATGCCATCCAGGGCTTCCGCCAGACGTGTGTTCAGCTGCCCAAAGGCATGCCGCACCTGGATGGTGATCGGGCTGAGGGTGGCCAGATAGTGCCACAACGAAAACCCATATAAGATCGTGAAGATAATCGGGACCAACAGCAGATCGGGATGGTAACGGTTGGCAAAAATCAAGGGCATGATCAGGAAGTTCAGCGAGCCGATAACCACGTTCCAGCCCGGACTGAACATATAGTTGACCTCGCGCACGTCATTGGTAGCGCGGGCCATGGTATCGCCCACCGGTTGCAGATTGTGGAAGGTCATGCTCTTTCCGAGCAGGTTGGTGTAAAGCTCATAACGCACTTCGCGTTCGATGCGCTGGGCAGTGAATTCGAAGCCATAATTGCGCCCCAGTTGCAGCACACCGCGCAGCACTTGTGACCCGGCCATGAGCAGCGCAATCTGCCCCAGCCGTTTGAGGTCTATGTTGCCGGAGAGCACAATGTTGAAGGCCTCACCGGTCAGGATGGGAACGACTGCCATCATGGCTGCATTGCCAAAAGCGCCAATTAAGGAAGCGATGATAAATACCCATTGGCGAATCGCATGCGACCAGATCCAACGTAATGGTCCACGCTTATCAGTGGCATAGTGCTCAGGGATACGAAATTCAGCGGATGCTTGCACAGGGTAAGTATAATGTGAAAATGAAAATTATGAGAAGAATTATGATACATTTATGCTGACACAATTTGAATAAATGAATAGAATTTCATCTATAAAATTAACAAAAATTGTCAAATGATTGATTTTCCTTGCAGGGTTATGTATAATTCTAATTATTCAATGATCGGAATGATTTGGAGGAATTATATGGAAAAGAAAATCACCCGCCGGGACGCCCTGAAAGCCATCATCGCTGGCAGTAGTGGAATTGTGGCTGCTGGTTTTGTGCCGGAAAAATGGCTTAAACCAGTGGTAAAGACTGGAGTTTTACCCGTTCATGCCCAGGCATCCTCGCCAACCCCAACACCGGATTATATACGCGGTGGTTATGAACGACTTCAAGATGGTATTTTAGCAACCGCCCTGGTATCCTCCCAACCGATTGCAGAAGAAGATAATCAAGCGACATCTTCCACCAAGAGACCTGGTGTTCCTTACCCGGTAGAAGGCAAGGATGTAACCTTATATGTGAATGGTGTTATAGAATCAACAAAACCGACGGATGAGTATGGATACGTGGAATGGGAATTGGAGTTTGCTGGTACACAACCTGTTCAAATTAATCCTGACGGACCGGTCACGTTAAGGTTTGAAATGGTTGATGGCTTTGATGTAGTTGTTGTTCAAATGGTGGAATAATATTGAAATAAAATTGCTTTCATAAATCCTCCCTTTTATCATCTAGAGGGGGGATTTTTTTTGCATCTGAAAAAATTAATTTTCCCCAACATTCATTAAAAACCGAATACAATTATTAAAGATGACCATGCACGCAGATTCCTTCCTCCCGCTTTTTTCACTTTGCGCTCATTTCGAACACTCTGATGAGCTCAAATCCCAAATCCAATTTGCTTCCAGACAAATCGATAACTGGCAGAACCTGCTCATCGAAGCCGAAAAGCAAGGCATGGCACCCCTGATCAATTACCATCTTCGAAAATCAGATGTATCTGTTCCACAGGAAATCCTGAGAGGATTATCTGCATTAGCGTTACGTCACCGGTTGATCAACCAGGTGCGTACAGACACCCTGATTGAATTAGGCGCTTCCTTTCGACAGGGTGAAAATCCGTTTCTGGTGCTCAAAGGGATTGCGCTGGCTCACATGCTTTACCCCGATCCAGCCTTACGTCCGATGAAGGACATGGACTTGCTGGTGAAAGTGGAAGACTGTGAGCGGGCAACCCAATTTTTATTGGACAATGGGTTCAAACAAATCATCGATAAATTCTTTCATCCCTCAGCGCTGCATTTACCCACATTTTCCAAAGAGATAAATGGATTCAAAATTTCCATTGAGGTTCATCACCGCTTGCTTCCGGAAAAGAATGGTGAATATTGGGGATATGCAGGGAAATTTAAGTTGCCCAATCAAGGTTTTTCCCTCTCAAAGAATGTGTGTTTCGAAACGATCAACAAAGAAGAATTTCTATATCATCTCTGTAGACATACATTTTTCTCCTATCATAATCTGGAACCTCTGAACATGATTTGGGTCGCGGATATTTGTAATTTCGCAGAAAAATTTAAGAATGAAATGGATTGGCAATTTATCCAATCCAATTACCCAATTGTCCAACACACATTGGGCACACTTTATAAAATTTTTCCGCTATCCAACGAGTTATTGCAGATCGGGAATATCCAAGCATGGGGTACCAGGGATAAAACCGTCCGCACTTATCAAGGCTGGCCGGGCATTCCATTGAGAGATGTCAGGCAACGCGATATTTGGCGATGGTTCAAAAACACGTGTTTTCCCTCAGATTGGGTATTGCATTTGTATTATGGCAATGGCCGCATCAAAGCAAAATGGTACAATTGGTGGAAACATGTAATGAACCTGGCAGCAATTACCATCATTCACATGAAGATTCGTATGCGCTCGAAACACACATAAAAAACTCAGGAACCTGCTGACATGGAAGATAAAAAACCCCTTCGCAATCAGGACTTTCGTCTCGAAAAAATGGACGATGAACTATTGTTGTTTAATCCGCAGACAAACAATATCCTGTATCTTAATGAAACCGCTGCTTTGATCTGGCAGCTTTGCGATGGTCACAGCGCGGTTGATAAAATAGTCAGTTTATTAACAGAATCATTTCCTGAAGCTGGCACTGACATCAAGCAGGATGTAGAAGAAACCATCGCCCTTTTCAAGATTCAGGGAGCTATTCATTTGATATGATATCCGCTGGGAATCGGGTCATCCATTATGCCGGGACTTCTGTTGCCCTGGAATTTAATGATCCTGCAGCCGAAGCACTACTCAATCGCATCGTTTACCCCATTCCGGCAACAACTGAAACTGACCCCTCCGCGACCATTCGCATCGAGATCTTTCATGATCCTGACCCTGAGTATCAGCTTTACCTGGATGGAGAAAAGATTTATAAAAGTAAAAATAAAATCGACTTTGCAGAAAATCTGTTGAGCAAGATTTGTTATCTACTCGCATTCAGCAGTAAAGAGGGGCTGCTCTTTCATGCCGCTGGATTAGGGATTAACCAGGCCGGGATCCTCGTGCCGGGTGGAATCGGATTTGGAAAAAGCACCTTCACTGCCTGGATGGTCTCGATGGGGTGTGATTATTTCAGTGATGAATTTGTTTATTTTCCCTGGGAATCCGACAACATGTACTCGTTTTATCGCCCCCTTCATTTAAGGAAACCTTCCCGCAAGGTATTAAGCCCAATCATCGATTATGATGCTGATGAAGCGTTAATTATGGCCGGCAATCATTCCGATCTGATCCATCCAACCCTGATCAAAGCGGATAATTGTTATCGGCAGCCTCCCCTTCAGTTAATCCTCTTCCCGCACTATCAAGCGAAAAGTGAATTGCAATGGCATGAATTGACAGCTGGTGAAACCGGTCTTGAATTGATGCAATTTCTGATCAACGCCCGTAATCTTCCAGAGCATGGTTTTGGAGAAATTGCCCGGTTGGCGCGTAAAGTAAAAGGCATTCAATTTACCTATTCCGCCTTTGAACAAATAGAAGTTCCTGTGCGGGCTTTACTAAAATCTTTTCATGATTAACACCAAAATTCAACACCAATGGTACCTGACCAGGATCTCTGTATTTAAATTGGATCAGGTTTGCGAGTACCCTTTTATTCATTTTTTGCTTAAAATATACTTATGATTAAGTCTTTATTCTATCTGAATGGTGTTACCCAACACGACCTGACCCTGGATGAAATCAAAACAGCATTGCTACATAATGAAGGCGTGTTATGGGTCGACCTGGTGGAAACTTCCTACACGGAAAGTGAAAATATCCTGCTGGAGGTATTCGGGTTCCATCCTTTAGCCGTATCAGATGCATTGGATGAGGTACACGTCCCGCGTGTGGATGATTGGGGTGATTATCTTTATCTGATACTGCACAATATTCAGTTCGATCCGGGGCAGGAAGATGTTCTGGAAACCAACGAACTGGATATATTCCTGGGGAAACACTATCTGGTCACCTACCAGAATGTCGCCATTCCGGTGGTAGATAAAGTGCGCCAGTATATCGAACGGGATGCCCGCTTTCTGCAACGCGGTGCCGACCACCTCTTCTATAAACTGGCAGACGACCTGGTGGCGGAAACATTAACGGTTGTGGATCGGATGGATGATGCCATCGACAGCGTTGAGGATTTGATGTTTAAAAGCAGCAATCAGGCGGTATTAGAGCAGATATTTACACTCAAACGTTCACTATTGCATTTACGCCGTACGCTCATGCCGCAACGGGAAGTCTTCAACAAACTGGCGCGTGGTGATGATCATGTGATTGACGAGCAGGAACGGGTCTTTTTCCGGGATATTTATGATCATATGGTGCGGTTGTATGATATTTCCGAAAGTCTGCGCGATCTGATCAGCGGTGCCCTGGAGACGTATCTATCCGTGATTAATAATCGCATGAATGATGTCATGAAAACGCTCACCATCATCACCACCCTCTTCATGCCGATCTCTTTCCTGACGGGATTCTTTGGGATGAACTTCTTCGCTGCTGATCCCCCCTTCTCAGGCTGGACATCAGAACCAATCTTCATTATGATTCTGTCTATTTTCGTGATATTACCGGTGGGCATGTTCGTCTGGATGCGCAGCCGGAAGTGGATGTAGGTTTGGGAGTTGAAGATGAGTGACAAGAAGTTATCCAACAAGGCACAACGGGTGCAGGCAGCGCTGGCGGAGATTGGTTTGGACCTGGTGGTGATGGAATTCCCGGAGTCGACCCGCACAGCGCAGGAAGCTGCTGAGGCAGTTGGCTGCCAGGTGGGGCAAATCGTTAAATCACTGATCTTCCAACGGCAACCCAGTGGTCAGGCAATTTTGATCGCAGCCAGTGGGAGCAACCGGGTGAATGAGAAACAGATCAAAGTGCTGCTGGGGGAAAAGATTGTGCGCGCAGATGCCGAATTTGTGCGCCAGATCAGCGGCTATCCGATTGGTGGCGTACCCCCCCTGGCCCATGACCAGAAGATTGAAACCATCATCGACCAGGATTTATTGCAATATGAGCAAGTCTGGGCTGCTGCCGGAACGCCGAATGCCGTCTTTCGCCTGTCTCCCCAGCAATTGGTGAGGATTACCAATGGCAGGCTGGAGAAGATCACTTAGTTTTCCATAAGGAAAATATCACAAGTTGCTGGTTGCCAGCACAAGTTTGGGTTTAAAACGCAGGAAGATAGCATATCCAAAATACAATGTCGGAAACATTAGCGAAGCTAAAGCGATCAAACGATTATCAAAAATAACAACCATCACCAGCATCAGAAAATAAACCAGTGCCAGTCCTTTTGCGAGCATAACTTTCCCCGGTGTGCTGAAAGAAACAAATTTAAAAGGCACAAAGACCAGAATGGTGAAAGTCAACAGAATGAATAGATTGATCACCTCTGACCAATTGAATATGAATAGATACAAAACCAGCACATTCCAGAAGTTGGGAAAACCCGTGAAATAGCCATCATCCGTTTTTGCTCCAGATTGGCAGAAGCCATAAATGGCAGCAATCAGGACGAGGAATAAAATAAATAAGCCTGCGCCGGTTACCAGCTCGAATCGCCACATGAAAAAAACCGGCAGAAAGGCATAGTTGAGATAATCAGTGATGTCATCTAATTTTCGCCCGTCAAAGCGAGGAGTCCATTGTTTGATATTAAATTTGCGTGCCAGGGTTCCGTCCGTGGCATCAATGACAAGAGCAATGCCCATCCAAAAAAACGCTGATTTTGCATTTTGGTCGACGATAGCGATCAATGCTAAAAAACCGGTCATCAAACCAAGACTGGTATAGAAATGAACCAACCAGGCACGCAATTCATACCATTTCACACGCTTCCAATTGTTCATTGTCATTCCTTCATCGGATTATTTTTTGGGAAGCATGTGAGACTTCTTCACACCCTCTCAACGCTTGATTTTACCAAATCTTTTCATTCCTGACGGACGCATTTTAGAGGTAAAAGCAAAATATCCATCCAGAGGGCTGGAAAAATCCATGAAAGCTATACAATACACCTAAAACCCTTGTAATTCTACGCGTTTTACCTTATAGTAAAAAAAGTCAGGCGTGAAATTGGTAAATTTCTCGTTTCAACCTGGCTGATATCAACCATTTAGAGAAGGAGATACTCCATGGATTTTGAAGGTTATTGTGTCAAGTGTCGTACAAAGGTTCAGGTAAAGGGCGGAACCGTAAAGGTGTCAGAAAATGGTCGTAAGATGGTGCAGGGTGTCTGCCCAACGTGTGGTACCAAAGTAACCCGGTTCTTACCCAGTAAATAAGTTTTTTTCAGATTTTATAACCATAGACCGACTCTCATCTGAGTCGGTCTACCTTTTTAAACCCAACTGCAAGATTTAATTTATGGTATTGTTGTGAAATTGCTTTGCTGGCGTTCACCCACTGATCTGGGCGGGCATTGAGGATGAACTTTGAGTTGATTTCCAGCAAAGATAGTATATAGAACGCCTCTTTGCAGTGATTCCTGAGGATAGATGATAACAACTTGATATCGATAAAATAATGAGCTGATCTGGATGGTTGCATTCACTTCAGTGCCATTTTGACAGGCATTAGAATTCTCATTTATTTTTTGGCAGATCACCACATGCTGCTCATCTCCATAAGTAAATGTGGTCGGATCCATGGATTGATTAAAGTAAATGACAGGATTGACCGTCAGCGAGACGTTCTCCGACCCATCTGTGGGGAGAAACAAACCAATCAATTCGACATCGGGATCATTGTTACATTTGATGGCTGGGTCGGTCGTTGTAGGCGTAGGGGTTGGGGTGGGGGTTGGCGTCGCTGGGGGAATGTCTGTAGGCGTTGGGGTTGCCGTAGGAGTGTCCGTGGCTGTTGGGGTTGGCGTGGCAGTCGAGGTAGGCGTGGGCGATGATGTTGGGGTGCTGGTGGGTGTAGGCGTTGCTGTTGCGATGTTGGTGGGTGTAGGCGTTGCTGTTGGGGTGTTGGTGGGTGTAGGCGTTGCTGTTGCGATGTTGGTAAGCGTGAGCGTCAGGGTTGGTCCTTGAGTCGCTGTGTGGGTTGGCGTGGAAGTTGGAGCGGCAGTGGGGGTTCTGGTTGGCGCACTCGTTGGTGTCAACGTTGGTATAGCGCTGGGCCTGTACGTCGGCGTCGGAGTTTGTGTCTGGATAGAAGGAGCTGTCTTTGTGGGGGTTATGGTGGGCGCGACCGTTGCTGTATATGCAGTCGTTTTCGTAGGCAAGAAAACCACAATTTGAGTGATGGCTGGAGATGGTGACACCGCATTCGTGATCGTCGCCGACCTGATTTGTGATGTCGCTGTATTGATCAAAACAGTTGTGATGGCAGGGGTATTTGTAACAGCAACAACTGGTTTTTCGTTGATCACCGGCAGAACCGGTCCGCCAATGAGGGGAACCGGTGACTTTAATTCTTCGATGAACTCATTCATCCGTGTTTCTACTTCATCCGGACTAATTTTTTCTTCATCAAGCACGGCGCGGACAATCGATACATCCACTGCTGGTAATGCATTTTCCAGGATTTCCGCACCATAATCCGCTTTTTCCTGTGCATGAATACTCACTGGAATTTCACGAAATTTCTGGTTTTTTGAACTTGAAAAGATGTTTGAATTAACCATCATAAAAATGAAAAGCGTCAAAATAATCAGAATCAATGAATATTTTGTCAGGTTATGCTGGTTGATGCTTTTCAGAGGAGATGTTTTTTTCATAGCTGTTTATTGGGTTTCACAAAGAGCTGACCACTTTTAAAAATATCTCCGTGATATCTGGGTCAAAATGATTGCCAGCTCCATTTCTAATCGTTTGAAAAGCTTCCTCTTTACTCATCGCCTGGCGATACACGCGATCATTGGTGATGGCATCCCAAACATCCACCAATGCAAACATTCTGGCTTCTATCGGAATTTCCTGCCCTTTTAACCCGCGTGGGTATCCTTCCCCATCCCACCTTTCATGATGACATAATGGAATTGTGAGCGCAGGACGCAAGAAATGAATATCTTTCAATAGCTCGTATGCGTAGGTCGGATGAAAACGCATGATTTTCCATTCTTCTTCAGTCAATTTACCCGGCTTATTCAGAATTCTGTCGGGAATGCCCATCTTACCGATATCGTGCAGCAGCGTACCACGCCGGATATTCGTCAACCTTTGGCCTTCAATTTCCATCGCCACACACATTTTATCCATTAAATCAGTTACCCGGTCTGTATGACCTTTGGTTTCTTCACTCCGTAAATCCAGCGCTCTGGACCAGCCTTCTAAGGTAATATCATACGACTCAAGAATTTGTATCCGGAATTCATTGACGTTCTTAATCATTTTATTAAACGTGCTTGCCATTACTGCCAGTTCATCTTTGCTGGTGGGGGTGACGGTGACGTTGTAGTCGCCCTCCATCACTTTATTAGACGCGCTGACCAAATCGCGGATCGGCCGGGTGATGATGTTGGACAAATTCATCCCAATTAATAAAATCAAAATAAATACCAAAACAGCTAACAAAGCAATCTGCAAGCGGGTGGCTCGTGTGGTGCTGACCAGAAAGGACTCCCCTAACCCGATGCCTAATACGCCTAAATCTTTTCCACCGCGAACCTCCCAGGCTGAAAATATTTCACGATAGCCAATATTTCGCACACTTACATTGCGGCTATTCGTTTCCATAAACGTACTGTCATCCTGATGATCTAAAATGCTACTAACCTCAGCAGTCACCAGCGGGAAAGCGGAAGAAAAAGTACTGGCCAGGGGTTCCCCTTGCAGATCATAAATGGTGATTTGGGCCAATGTTTCTTCCCTGATTTGCTGCGCTAAATCATGAAGTGGTTTTCCCAATAAAACCACACCGATTTGCTCCCGATTATCATTAAGGACGGGCCCGGAGATGAAAAAATAATTCCCTTGTTCGGTTTGGCTGTATCCTGAAAATTTATTTCCTTCGTTGTCGATCTCACCTGATAACACGGATGAGACAAAAGGTTGGTCTTTTAATGCAGAAAATCCCCCGCTGCTGAATTCATATTCTTCTACGTTGCCCCCTTGGATGTGATAGGCGGACAACACAAGCTTGCCTTCCATATCCAGAAACAGCACAGCTGCTTGACGATTATTGATGATATTTCCAATGGTTAACTCGCGTAATCTTTCTGGATCGGCCTTTTCCAACGCGTCCGGGACTCCCTCGCTATATGCCAACAAACGCAATACCTTGAGCATCTGGTTTTCTTCCACAACCATCCTTTCAGATGCTAAAATGCCTGCTTCCAGTAACTGGTTTGTGAAACGCTCTTCGATCGTATCAAATACCACCCTGGTAACAACAAAGGCAGCTCCGACAATCAAAATAATTCCCAGGATTAAGTAAGGAATGGTTACTTTTTCTTTAATATTTATCGGTAGATTGTTGAAGGAGTTTGAGATCGATTTCGTAATATTCACAGTATATTCCTATCAGGTATTTTTTTAATTATCGCATAATTTCTATACATATTGTAAAAATTGTTCTTTTTCTTTCGAAATTGATAATTTCATTGCCTGTGTTTTATCATTCCAGTATCGTCGTGAAATTGCTCTGCTTTCTGCCACTCATGGGAGTAGAGGAACATTGAGCATTAACTTTTATCTGATTGCCGGCAAACAAGGTGTATTGCACGCCTCTTTGCAAAGGTTCCTGTGGCAGGATGACGACCAGATTGGACCGCCATATGAGTGATCGAATCTCAACGGTTGCATTTACTTCTGTCCCACTGCGACAGGCATTCGAATTTCCATTTGTTTTCTGGCAAATTACGACGTGATTCGCATCCCCATACGTTAACGTGGACGGATCCATCGATTGATTAAAGAAAATGATAGGAATAATGTTTGTCGGGACGTTGACTGAGCCATCTGGTGGCCAAAAATAACCCAGTAATTGCAAGTTTGGATCATCATTACAAATGACCGCTGGTTGAGTTGCAGTGGGTGTCATCGTAGGAGGCGTGGCTGTGACCGGTGTCTGAGTCAGGGTTGGCAAAAGCGTCAGTGATGGGGTGAGTGAGGGAAGCAAGGTGTTTGTTGACGTAAACGTCGGCGTATTGGTCAGTGATGGTGTCAATGTGAACGAAGGGGTCAGCGTGAACGTTGGCGTCAATGATGGGGTCAAGGTATGAGTTGC
>SWBZ01006335.1_pt1 | contig 19277 bp, 20 predicted proteins | sample 4693031 | NCBI WGS metagenome assembly SWBZ01 (sample SAMN10267274, study PRJNA491770) | bioreactor metagenome | isolation source: DHS bioreactor inoculated with | place: Japan: off Shimokita Peninsula
CCCCCGACGCCGGGTAGGAGCGGCCTTCGGCCGCGAACACGGTCGTCTTCACAGCGAACGGTTCGCGGCCGAAGGCCGCTCCTACAGGAGGTCAGCCCGCCCGCGCCAGGTAATCCAGGAATATACCCGCGAACACCACCGCCCCGAACCAGTTGTTGTTGAGGAAGGCCTGGAAACACTGGGCCGGGGCGCGGTCGCGGATGAGGTATTGCTGGTAGACCATGAGCGCGGTGCCGACCAGCAGACTGAAGTGGTAGTAGAGACCGAGCTCGGCGTTGTGGCCCACCAGCAGCAGGGCCAGCAGCAGCATGACCTGCAGGATGCCGATGATCATCCGGTCCGCCGAGCCGAACAGGATGGCAGTGGATTTGACCCCGATCTTGAGGTCGTCCTCTCGGTCCACCATGCCGTACTGGGTGTCGTATACCGTGGCCCAGATCACGTTGGCGATGAACAGCAGCCAGGCGACACGGGTCAGCTCGCCGGCCTGGGCGGCGAAGGCCATGATGATGGCCCAGCCAAAGGCGGCACCCAGGTAGACCTGGGGCAGCTGGGTGTAGCGCTTCATGAAGGGATAGCTGGCGGCCAGCAGCGCACCCACCAGGGACAGGGCGATGGTGAACCAGTTCATGAGCAGCACCAACGCGAAGGAGACCGCGCACAGCACCGCGAACAGGATCAGCGCCTCGCGTTCGCTCACCTGGCCGGCGGCGATGGGCCGGTCTTTCGTGCGCGCCACGTGGGGGTCGAAATGGCGGTCGGCATAATCATTGATGACACAGCCCGCCGAGCGCATCAGTACCACACCGGCGACGAACACGAACAGCACCAGCGGATCGGGCCAGCCGCCGGCGGCGATCCACAGGGCCCACAGGGTGGGCCACAGCAGCAGCAGGATGCCGATGGGGCGGTGCAGCCGCATCAGCCGGGCGTATTGCCGCCATTGTTCGCGGGGGATGTTCATAGGCAGCCCATTTCAGCACAAAACACGGACCCAAACCTAGACTTGACACTATCATTGACAGCGAAAAGCACGCTATCGTTGGCCGGGAGACAACCTTGTGCGCATGCCGCCTTGGCATAGGACTGGTTGTCGGTGATTCGGAACCATACCTGGAATTCTGCTTGGGGAGCCGTCTATGAAACTGGCCATGATCGGTCTGGGGAAAATGGGCGCCAATATGGCGCGACGATTGGCACGTGACCGGCATGAAATCCTCGCCTATGACCTGGATGTCCAGGCCGCGGCCGGGCTGCAGCGGGAAATGCCGGGCATCACGGCCATCGCCAGCCTGGCGGAACTGGTGCAGGCCCTGCCCAGGCCGCGCGCCATCTGGCTGATGGTGCCACACCAGTTCGTGGACGACAGTATCGCGCAATTGCTGGCCGCCGGTGTCGATGCCGGCGACCTGGTCATCGACGGCGGCAATTCCAACTACAAGCAAAGCCAGAGACGAGCGCAACAGCTGCTGGAGCAGGGTATACACTTCGTGGATGCCGGGACCTCGGGTGGTGTCTGGGGGCTGGAGAACGGTTACAGCATGATGGTCGGCGGCAGTGACGAGGCCGTGGCCATGATCCGGCCGGCCCTGGAGACGCTGGCGCCGACCCCCGCCAGCGGCTGGGGGCATGTCGGTCCCGCGGGTGCCGGGCATTATGTGAAGATGGTCCATAACGGCATCGAATACGGCATGATGCAGGCCTTCGCCGAGGGCTTCGAACTCATGGAATCCAGGAAGGAGCTGGAGCTGGACATGCACCAGATCGCCGGCATCTGGCAGCATGGCAGCGTCGTGCGCTCCTGGCTGCTGGACTTGATCGCGGACGCCCTGGCCGATACGGGCGCGGTGGAGCGACTGAGCGACTACGTGGAGGATTCCGGTGAAGGTCGCTGGACCATCGAGGACGCCATCGAAAACGCGGTCCCCACACCGGTATTGAGCCTGGCCCTGCAAATGCGCTTTCGCAGCCGTCAATCACCTTCCTACGCCGGCAAGCTGCTCAATGCCATGCGCGCGGGCTTTGGCGGACACGGTATCCGCCAGTCAAAAATCCTCGGGAAGGACGAATGATGTCCAGCAAAGACAACCCGAGCCCGCGGGGCGAAAGCACCGAACCGACGAACATCGTGATCTTTGGCGCCACCGGCGACCTGACCAAGCGCAAGCTCATGCCGGCCCTGATCAAGATGGTTGAGTATGGCCTGGTTCACCCACAGAGTCGCATCATCGGCGTCGCCAACAACAACACGGAAGCGGAATGGCGCGACCTGGTCAAGGAGAGTCTGGATAAATACCTTGATGATGGTGCCATGAGCGAAGAACGCTGGCGATCGTTTTCCGCGATGCTCAAGATGGTCCCCGGTGATCTCGCCAATGACGATACCTATGTGCGGCTGGCGGAATCCATCGAGACCCTGGGTGGCAGGAAGAATGCGATGTTTTATTGCGCGATTCCGCCCCAGTGGTATCCCGCGGTCACCCGCGGCCTGCAGCAGGCCGGCCTGGTCAAGGAGCAGGACGGTTTTCGTCGCATTGTCATCGAAAAGCCATTCGGCATGAATCTGCAAAGCGCCCGGGAGCTGAACGGGGAATTGCAGTCGGCATTCGATGAATCACAGATCTATCGAATCGACCACTACCTCGGCAAGGAAAGCGTGCAAAACCTGCTGGTGTACCGCTTTGCCAACAGCATCATGGAGCCGTTGTGGAATCGTAACTACATCGATCATATCCAGATTTCCGCCGCGGAGACCCTGGGCATGGAGTACCGGGCGAAGTACTACGAAAACTCCGGTGCCCTGCGTGACATGATTCAGAGCCACTTGATGCAGGTCATGACCCTGGTGGCGATGGAGCCGCCCGTGGAGTTTACCGCCAACGCGGTGCGCGATGAAAAGATCAAGGTACTGCGTGCCATTCGCGCCATTGCTCCCGAGAATATCGACAGAATGGCCGTGGGCGCGCAATACGCCTCCGGCGTGGTCGATGAGGAAAAGGTGCCGGCCTATGTGGCGGAACAGGATGCGTCTCCGGATTCCGCCACGGAAACCTTCGCCGCCGTGCGCTTCTATATCGATAACTGGCGCTGGCAGGGAGTGCCATTCATTCTGTGGACCGGCAAGCGCATGAAAAGGCGCGCCTCGGAGGTCATGATCCGCTTTCGCGTGCCGCCCTTCAACCTGTTCGACAGCCATGCGTCGCCGCCCAAGGCCAATGCCCTGGTGTTCAGACTGCAACCCGATGAAGGTATCGTGCTGCGCATGAACGCCAAGATGCCCGGCCTGACCACGGACGTGCAGCGCATGGTGATGCGCGCGCCCTATGCGCGCGACGACATGTATGTGCCAGAGGCCTATGAAACCCTGCTGCAGGACGTGCTGCTGGGGGATGCCACCCTGTTTTCGCGCGCCGACGAAGTGGAGGAGTCCTGGGAGATCGTCGAGCCGATCCTCGAAAAATGGAAAGACCGCTTTTCCATCAGCCGCTATCGCGCGGGCACCTGGGATGTACCGGAGATGGACCATTTACTGGAGGGCTGCGTAGGCGGCTGGCACAAGCCCACCTGAGCGATCCCCCGGGGGATCGCTCAGCGCCCGTCGTGCACCATCAGCCCGTGACGTTCACGCGGCAGGTCCGGCAGGAAGATCTCCGCCACCAGCAGCGGCTTGCCCGCCAGCCGGAACACCGAGCGACGGCCCCAGATTTCCCGCGGACGGGTACGCCGCTCGCGACACGCCGCCTCGTACAGGGGCTGGCCGCGCAGGATGCGCGCTACCTGCACCGGCCCGCGCCGCATGCCGGGGTCGGCGAACAGCACCGCGCCCAGGGGTCGGTTGCCCAGATGGGCCAGGCGGCGCTGGCGCCCGGTAAGGGTGGCGTGGGGGATGACGGTACGGGCGTATACCCACACCTGCTCGTCGCAACGCAGTTGCACCTGGCGGATCAACGCGCGCTCATTGGCGCGCATGCCCAGGGCGGCGATCTCGTCCCGGCGAGGCCGCCCCCAACCCTGTTCCAGCACCCGCACCCGGAAAGCACCGTGGCAGGCCAGTTGGATGCGGCGGGTGAGGGAAGCGGTGTCCAGCAGCCAGTCCAACAAGCCCTCCGGCACCTGGCTGCGCAGCACCTGGCGCGCAGGTTTCCAGCGCAGACGGTAGGCGAGCGTGTTGTTGGCACGGGGATTGTTCAAGGGAATGTCATCGGGTGTCGGCACAATGGGTGGGATTATTGCACAGCCTCGCGCCGCTCACGCGTGCATGTGGCTTGCCACCCGTGCGTATGGTCCCACCCGTAGGAGCGGGCTCTGCCCGCGAAGACGCCAAGTGGCGCTTCAGACGGTTCGCGGGCAGAGCCCGCTCCTACAGGCGCGATCATACCGCTCCATACTGTTCCGCCTGCCCCAACCAGCGGCGGATCAGGTGCGGCACATGGTCGGGATGTTGCTGCAGCAGCTGTTCCGCCACCTGTTCCACCGGTTCCAGCAGGGCCGCGTCGCGCAGCAGGTCGGCGATGTGGAATTGCGCCAGCCCGGTCTGGCGTGTGCCCAGCACCTCGCCGGGGCCGCGCAGCTCCAGGTCCTTCTGCGCCACCAGGAAACCGTCGTTGGTCTCGCGCATGGTATTGATGCGGACCTTGGCGGTGCGCGACAACGGCGTCTGGTAGAGCAGCACACAGCTGCTTTTGGCGGCGCCACGGCCCACCCGGCCGCGCAGCTGGTGCAGCTGCGACAGGCCCAGACGCTCGGCGTTCTCGATGATCATCAGTGAGGCATTGGGCACGTCCACGCCCACCTCGATCACCGTGGTGGCCACCAGCAGGTCCAGCTCACGTTGCTGGAAGGCCCGCATGACGGCCTCCTTCTCCGCCGATTTGAGGCGCCCATGCACCAGACCGACGCGCAGTTCCGGCAGTTGCTCGCGCAGCAGTTCGGCGGTATCGGCAGCGGCCTCGCACTGCAGCACTTCGGATTCCTCGATGAGGGTGCAGACCCAGTAGGCCTGGCGGCCGGCGGCACAGGCCTCGCGCACCCGTGCCATGACCTCCGGCCGGCGCGTGCCGGGAATGGCCACGGTCTGCACCGGCGTGCGGCCCGGCGGCAGCTCGTCGATGACCGAACTGTCCAGATCCGCGTACAGGGTCATGGCCAGGGTGCGCGGAATGGGCGTCGCGGTCATGACCAGCTGATGGGGGTGCAGGCCGTTCTTGCGTCCCTTGTCGCGCAGGGCCAGGCGCTGGTGCACGCCGAAACGATGTTGTTCATCGACGACCACCAGCCCCAGGTGCGCAAAGGTCACCTCGTCCTGGAACAGGGCATGGGTGCCCACCACCAGTTGTGCCGCGCCGGTCTCGATGGCCGCCAGGGTGGCACTGCGCGCCTTGCCCTTGATGCGGCCCGTAAGCCAGGCCACCGTCACGCCCAGCGGCTCCAGCCAGGCAGCGAAGTTACGATAGTGCTGTTCGGCCAGCAGTTCCGTCGGCGCCATTACCGCCGCCTGGCAGCCGGCCTCGATGGCCTGCAGCACGGCCACCGCGGCCACCAGCGTCTTGCCGGAACCCACGTCCCCCTGTACCAGGCGCAGCATGGGATGGGGCTGGCGCAGGTCGCTCGCGATCTCCGCGCCGACGCGTCGTTGCGCCGCCGTGAGCTGGAAGGGCAGGTTCGCGAGCAGGGCGGCACGCAGTGCGCCATCGCCCTCCAGTACCGGAGCATGCTGGGCACGTGCCTCGTGGCGCAGCCGCCGCAGGCTCAGGTGATGGGCCAGCAGTTCCTCGAAGGCCAGGCGTTGCTGGGCGGGATGCCGGCCCTCCAGCAACTGGGCCACGGAGGCCTCGGGCGGTGGACGGTGCACGTAGCGAATGGCCTCCGCCAAGCCGGTGAAGGGGAAACCGGTCAGCAACTCGGGCGGCAGCCAGTCGGGCAGCACCCGATCGTGTGGACCTTCGAGGGCTTGCAGGGCCTGGTCGGCCAGGCGGCGCAGGGTCAGCTGATGCACGCCCTCGGTGGCGGGATAGACGGGCGTGAGGCTTTCTTCAACAGCGGGCGCGACCTCTTCCTCCAGGCGCTGGTATTCGGGGTGCACCATCTCCAGGGTCACGGCGCCGGGGCGCGCCTCGCCATAACAACGGATGCGCGTGCCACGCTGGAAACCCTGCTGCTGCAGTTTGTTGAAATGGAAGAAGCGCAGGGTGAGCGCGCCGGTGCCGTCGCTGATGCGCACCAGCAACGAACGACGCTTGCCGAACTTCACCTCGGCCAGGTCCACCTGGCCTTCCACCACGGCCCACTGGCCGGCGCGCAGCGCGCCCATGGCCACCACCCGGGTGCGGTCCTCGTAGCGCAGCGGCAGGTGGAAGAGCAGGTCCTGTACCGTCTCCAGACCGAGCTTGTGCAGCTTGGGCGCGCTGCGCGGCCCGACGCCCTTCAGCGCGGTGACGGGAATGCGGTCGAGGCGGGTGGCGGGCGCGTCCATGGGCCGGGCACCGGAAGCTGACCGGGACTCAGCCACCTAGGAGCCTGTCGGACTTGAGACTGATCTACTGCGCCGGTGGGAGAGCGGTCCATTTTTCCGATCCTTTTCGTCAAATAGCACGACTATTCTCCTCAAACGATCGAAAAAATGGCCTCACTCTCCCACCTTGCTCGCAACGATCGCTCAAGTCCGACAGGCTCCTAGCTCCAGGATGGCGTCCATCTCCACACCGGCACCGCGCGGCAGGGAAGCCACGCCGATGGCGGCCCGTGCCGGGTAGGGCTGCTGGAAATACTCGGCCATGATCTCGTTCACCAGCGGAAAGTGGGCGAGGTCGGTAAGGAAGATATTGAGCTTGGCGACATCGGAGAGACTGCCGCCGGCGGCCTGCGCCACGGCGGCGAGGTTGTCGAACACGCGGCGGATCTGCGCCTGCATATTGCCTTCCACCAGTTCCATGGTGTCGGGGACCAGCGGGATCTGGCCAGACATGTATACGGTGGAGCCGGTCTTCACCGCCTGGGAATAGGTGCCGATGGCCTGCGGGGCCTGGTCGGTATGGATGATTTCACGGGCCATGCCATGCTCCTTGAGGACTTTGTGGGCGCCATTGTGCCACAGGGCGGGGAATACGAAACACCGGTTGCGCAGCCTACCCTGTGCGCGGCCGTGCGCCTGTAGGAGCGGGCTCTGCCCGCGAACATTCGCGGCCATGCCCCAGGGCACCCTCTCGACCGCTACGCGGTCTCATCTTGAGGCCGCTCCTACAGGGTGGGCACGAGGAATGACAGACCCCTACCGCCGCCCCCGGCTGATGCGCATCACTTCGGGAATGTTGCGCACCCTGCGCATGACCCGCGCCAGGTGCTGGCGGTCGCGCACCAGGATTGTGAAGCTCATGCTGGTGTCGAGGCCGTCACGTTCCTCGATGGAGACGTTCTCGATATTGGAGCCGGTCTCGGAAATGGCGGCGGCGATGGTGGCCAGCACGCCGCGCTGGTTCTTCACTTCCATGCGTACATCGGCGGCGTACTCGCCGTCCACATTCGGTTCCCAGGCCACGTCCACCCACTTGTCCGGGCGGTCGCGCAGTTCCATCAGGTTGTTGCAGCCTTCACGGTGGATCACCAGGCCGCGGCCGGCGCTGATGAAGCCGACGATCTTGTCGCCGGGGATGGGATGGCAGCAGCGCGGGAAATTGACCACCATCCCTTCGGTGCCGCGGATGGCGAGCGGGAGGGTGGTGCCGGTAGGGCTGGAGACGGCCGGTTGCCCGCCCTCCGCACTTTGCGCGGCGAGCAGGCTGCGTGCCACCAGGGCGGCGGTGCGGTTGCCCATGCCGATGTCCACGAACAGATCCTCGGGCCGGGCGATATTGCACTCGCGCAGCAGCTGCGTCCATTGTTCCTCCTGCAGTGCATCGAGGGACATGCCCTGGCCGGCCATGGCCTTTTCCAGCAGCCGCCGGCCCAGGCTTTCCGCCTCATTCTGCTTGAGGTTCTTGAGGTAGGCACGCACGTTGGAGCGGGCCTTGGCGGTGACCACGTAGTTAAGCCAGGCGGGATTGGGATGGGCGCCGGGTGCGGTGATGACTTCAACGGTCTGGCCGTTGAGCAGCGGCGTGCGCAGCGGCGACAGGCGCCGGTCGATCTTGGTGGCGATGCAGGTATTGCCCACGTCGGTGTGCACCGCATAGGCGAAGTCCACGGCGGTGGCGCCGCGCGGCAGGTTCATGATGTCGCCGGCGGGAGTGAACACATAGACCTCGTCGGGGAACAGGTCGATCTTGACGTTCTCGAGAAACTCCAGTGAATTGCCTGCCTTCTGTTGCATCTCCAGCAGTCCGCGCAGCCATTCGCGGGCGCGCGTGGCGGCGCTGTTGCTGCTGCCATCGCCGGTCTTGTACAGCCAGTGGGCGGCAATACCCGCCTCGGCGACGCGGTCCATGTCCTCGGTGCGGATCTGCGCCTCGATGGGCACGCCGTAGGGGCCGAACAGCACCGTGTGCAGCGACTGGTAGCCGTTGGCCTTGGGAATGGCGATGTAGTCCTTGAAGCGGCCGGGCACCGGCTTGTAGAGATTGTGCATCATGCCCAGCACCCGGTAGCAGTCGTCCACCCGCGCAACCCGGATGCGGAAGGCATAGACATCCATGACCTCGGAGAAGGACAAGGACTTGCCGCGCATCTTTTTATAAAGGCTGTAGAGATGTTTTTCGCGGCTGGAGATGCTGCAGTTCATGTGCTCCTGCTCGAGCCGGTTGCGGATGGCCGATTCGATCTTGTTGAGGATCTCCTTGCGGTTGCCGCGCGCCTTGCGCACCGCCTCGCGCAGTACCCGGTAGCGTACCGGGTACATGGCCTCGAAACCCAGTTCTTCCAATTCCAGGCGCATGGCGTTGATGCCGAGGCGATTGGCGATGGGGGCGTAGATGTCGAGGGTCTCGCGGGCGATGCGGCGGCGTTTGTCGGGGCGCATGACACCCAGGGTGCGCATGTTGTGCAGGCGGTCGGCGAGTTTCACCAGGATGACGCGGATGTCGCGCACCATGGCCAGCATCATCTTGCGGAAGTTTTCCGCCTGGGCCTCGGCCTTGCTCTCGAAGCTGATCTGGGTGAGCTTGGATACCCCGTCCACCAGCTCGGCCACTTCCTCGCCGAACAGGCGCGCCACCGTTTCCTTGGAGCTCTGGGTGTCCTCGATCACATCATGGAGGATGGCCGCCATGATGCTCTGGTGGTCCATGTGCATCTCGGCGAGGATCTGCGCCACGGCGATGGGATGGTAGATGTAGGGTTCGCCGGACTTGCGGTGCTGGCCTTCGTGGGCCTCGGCGCTGAACAGGTAGGCGCGGTAGACGTCCTGTACCTGGTCAGGTTCCAGGTAGGTCTCCAGGCTGCGGCACAGGTCGCTGATCAGAAAGCGCGGCTTGTCCTCATGCAGACGTTCCGGTTCCCCTGTCATCGCGGCCCTGTTCCTGTCCTCGTGGTAGTGGCGCGCCAGATTGGTGCGGCCATGGTTCGAGGGACCCATCATAGGGTAAACCCGTTCACTGCAACACCGGTCATGGAGGGGCTGGCCCGGGCGGTGGACCCGGGTCGGGGAAGGCTTATTCGGCGGGCGGGGCGGCCGGGGGTTCCTGGTCGAGGTCCAGGTCGGCGGCCAGGTCAAGGACGATCTCCGGCTCTTCGCGGACGGGCTCATCGAGGATGGCGGGGCCGACATGGCCCTCGGCGATCTCGCGCAGGGCGGCCACGGTGGGCTTGTCGTTTTCCCAGGCTACGAAGGGCTCGGCGCCATTGGCGAGCTGGCGGGCGCGCTTGGTGGACACCAGCACCAGCTGAAAGCGGTTATCGACGTTTTCCAGGCAATCTTCTACGGTAATACGGGCCATATTCCACCTGAGTTCGGGTCTGTGCAGCGGGCCGCAGAGTGTAACCGAATCGTCATGCAGGGGCCAGCAAGGCCTCCAAAAGATCCGGGTGGCGGGCCTGCTGCCGGGCCAGGCGCTGCCGCTGGGCCAGGAGGATGGCCTTCAGCTCCACCAGGGCGGTCTCGAAGCGGTCGTTGATGACCAGGTAGTCGTATTCGTGGAAATGACTCATCTCGCTGACCGCGTCGCGCATGCGGCGCTGGATGATGGCGTCGCTGTCGGTGCCGCGCCCGCGCAGGCGCTCCTCCAGGGCCTCGCGCGAGGGTGGCAGCACGAAGATACTCACCGAGCCCGACCGCCAGTCGCGCACCTGGCGGGCGCCCTGCCAGTCGATCTCGAGGATCACATCCTCGCCGGCGGCGAGCTGGGCCTGCACGCCGGTCTTGCTGGTTCCGTAATAATTATCAAAGACTTGAGCATGTTCCAGGAAATCGCCCCGGGCCACCATGGCCTCAAATTCAGGCTTCTCCACAAAATGATAGTCGACTCCATTTTCTTCCCCGGGGCGCATGGCCCGGGTGGTGTGGGAGACCGAGACGCTGGCGCTCTCCAGTTCGCCCAGCATGGCCTTCACCAGGCTGGTCTTGCCGGCGCCGGAGGGGGCGGAAATGATGTACAGGGTGCCGGTGGCTTGGGTCATATGGGTCTCGCTTTTTGGGGTTTTGCGCCTTTGCGGTGAATACAATGGTTATTCCACATTCTGAACCTGCTCGCGCATCTGCTCGATCAGCACCTTGAGCTCCACCGCGGTGCGGGTGGTGTCGGTATCGGCGGACTTGGAGCCCAGGGTGTTGGCCTCGCGGTTGAATTCCTGCATGAGGAAATCCAGCCGCCGGCCCACGGGTTCCGGTCGCTCCAGCACCCGGCGTACTTCGGCGATGTGGCCCTCCAAGCGGTCCAGCTCCTCGTCCACATCCATTTTCTGGGCGAGGAACACCAGTTCCTGTTCCAGCCGGTCCTGGTCCACCTGGGCCTGCAGTTCCGCCAGCCGTGCGCCGAGCTTGTCGCGCAGGCGGGCCCGTACCTGGGGCAACCGGGCCCGCTCCGCGGCCACCAGCTCCTCCATGGTGGCACAGCGACTGGTCAGCAGCTCGTGGATCTGCGCGCCTTCGCGTTCACGGGTGGCGCGCAATTCCTCCAGGGCCTGGTCCAGCAGGTCGCCGGCGGCCTCGGCCAGGGGGGTGAGGTCGCGCTCGGTGTCTCGCTGCACGCCGGGCCAGCGCAGCAATTCCAGGGGATTCAGGGGCTGGATCTGGCCGAGCTGGGCGGCGAGCTCGGCGCAGGCGCGCCCCACCCGTTCCACCGCCTCCGGATCGAGCTGCAGCGGGGCGTTGGTGTCGGCGGCGGGACGGTAGCGCAGGCTGCAGTCCACCTTGCCCCGGCCCAGGGCCCGGCCCACCCGTTCCCGCACCACCGGCTCCAGGCCGCGCAGTTCCTCGGGCAGCCGCAGGCTGACTTCCAGGTAACGATGGTTGACGGAGCGCAATTCCCAGGCGAGGGCGCCGAGATCGGTGTCCGCTTCGGCGCGGGCGAAGGCGGTCATGCTGCGGATCATCTCAAGTCCCTCATTCCGCTGGCCGATGAAGAGGGAATGGTAAGCCTTCCCGGGCGTCCAGGGAACCGGGCCCGGCCCCGGTCGCGCCCGCTACGGAGTTTCATGAGCAAGTCACTGCAAAGTCTGCCCGCCGGCACCGAACTGGACGGCTATCGTTTCGAGCGTGTGCTGGGCGGCGGCGGTTTCAGCATCGTCTACCTGGGCACCGAGCTGGCCAATGGCCAGGTGGTGGTCATCAAGGAGTACCTGCCCACCCGGCTGGCCGAGCGTGACGCCGCCGGCCAGGTCGTGCCCCTGGGCGAGGCGGAGGCGGACAAGCTCAATCGCGGCCGCAAGCTGTTCTTCCAGGAGGCCAGCACCCTGGCCAACCTCAAGCACGCGAACATCGTACAGGTACTCAACTTCTTTCAGGACAACGGCACGGTGTACATGGTCATGCCCTTCGAGGAGGGCAAGAACCTGCAGGATTACCTGCAGGCGCGCAAGGGGCGGCTCAGCGAGCGTTTTTTGCGCACCGTGTTCCCGCCCCTGTTGGACGGCCTGGCGCTGCTGCATTCGCGCGATATCCTCCACCTGGACATCAAGCCCGGCAACATCCATATTCGGCCTGGCGGCCAACCGCTGTTGCTGGACTTCGGCGCCGTTCACGGCTTTGGTGAAAGCCGGCGGGCGCAGCCGGGCCAGGTGATCAGCCCCGGCTTCTCGCCCGTGGAGCAGTATGAACCCAACGGCTACGTGGGGCCCTGGACGGACATCTATGCCATTGGCGCCACCATGCGGGCCTGCATCGAGGGCCGCGCCCCGGTCGACGCCCGCGAGCGGCGCGTGCGTGACGAGCTCAAACCCGCCAGCCTGGCCTTTCGCAAACGTTATTCGGACGAATTGCTGCAGGCCATCGACTGGGCCATGGAGGTGGATCCCTTGTTGCGTCCCCAGAATGTCGCCACCCTGCAGGAGCTGTTGCGCAAGGAAGTGGATCCGCCGGCGGATGAGCCGGCCTCGGCCCTGGGCAAACTGGCCAGCACCCTGCTGGGCAAGAGCTGAGCGACGGTAGCCGGGCGATGCGCTACCAGTACGCACTGACCAACCGCCTCGGTAATCGCGCCAGCAACCAGGATCGTTGTGTCATCCGCCATGGTGAGGAGCGCGCCCTGCTGGTGGTGGCCGACGGCATGGGGGGTCACGCACGCGGCGACCTGGCGGCGCAGACGACGGTAGACACCCTGAGTCGCCTGTTTCGCGAGCAGGACGGCCCCATCCCGAACCCGCAAGCCTTCCTGGACCGCGCCCTGGCGCGTGCCCATGAGCAGGTGGTACGGGTGGGCCAGGCCCAGCAGCCGCCCATCGAGCCGCGCACCACCTGCGTGGCCTGCCTGGTGCAGGGCCGCTCCGCCTGGTGGGCTCACGTGGGCGACAGCCGCCTGTACCTGTTGCGCGAAGGTCAGTTGCTGCTGCGCACCCGTGACCATGCCTATGTGGAGGAACTGTTGCAACGTGGCGAGATCAGCGAGGCCGAGGCCCGTCATCACCCCATGCGCAACAGTGTGAGCCAATGCCTGGGTGGCAGCAGCAGCCTGCCCGAGGCCAGTTTCGGCCAGATCGACGAATTGCACCGTGATGACTGCCTGCTGCTGTGTTCCGACGGCCTGTGGGCGGCCTTGCCCGAAAACCTGCTCCTGACCCTCTACGACAAGCCGGATCTCAACCGGGCGCTGGAGAAACTCGCCGAGGACGCCGAGCATGCCAGCTATCCGCGCAGCGACAACATCAGCGCCGTCGCCCTGCGCTGGCTGGAGCACAAGGCGGCGCGGCCCGACCCCGAGCCCGCGCGCGAGCAGGCGGAGCCCCGCGACCCCCTCGATGCCGCCATCGACGAGATCCAGCGCGCCATCGCCGAATATGGCGGTGAGCTGGAGCCCGGGCGCAAATAGCCGCCGTTCCCCGCGACACGATCCGTTATACTGGGCGGGTTTTCACCATACCGCCCCGAAGGATATCCCCATGCGTCCCAGCGAACGCGCGCCCGATGCCATGCGCTCCGTCAAGATCACCCGTCACTACACCAAACATGCCGAGGGTTCGGTGCTCATCGAGTTCGGGGATACCAAGGTGTTGTGTACCGCCTCCGTGGAAGAGCGGGTGCCGGGCTTCCTGCGTGGCAAGGGCCAGGGCTGGATTACCGCCGAATACGGCATGCTGCCCCGCTCCACCGGCAGCCGCATGGACCGCGAGGCGGCGCGTGGCAAGCAGGGCGGGCGCACCATGGAGATCCAGCGCCTCATCGGCCGTTCCCTGCGGGCCGTGGCGGACCTGAAGGCCCTGGGCGAGCGCAGCATCACCATCGACTGCGATGTCATCCAGGCCGATGGCGGCACCCGTACCGCGAGTATCACCGGCGGCTACGTGGCGCTGGCCGATGCCGTTGCCCACTTGCGCAAGGAGGGCCTGATCAGCAGCGATCCCCTGCGTCAGTACGTGGGCTCCGTCTCGGTGGGCATCTACCAGGGCACGCCGGTACTGGACCTGGACTATGCCGAGGACTGTAATGCCGAGACGGACATGAACGTGGTCATGAACGATGCCGGCCAGTTCATCGAGGTGCAGGGTACGGCGGAAGGCCACCCCTTCTCTCAGGACGAACTGAACGCCATGTTGACGCTGGCCAAGAAGGGCATCGGCGAACTGATCGAACGGCAGCGGGCGGCGCTGGCGGAAGGGTAGGGTTTGCCTAGGATTTTTCACCGCAAAGGCGCAAAGGGCGCAGAGAAAATCTTCATGATTGAGGCGTGCGTTTGCGAAGGCCCGAATTATAGAGAATAACTTTGCGTACTTTGCGCCTTTGCGGTGAATCAGTTATTCACCTGAACAGGAACCACAGACCCATGAGCAAGATCGTGCTGGCCAGCAATAACCCGGGCAAGGTGCGGGAGTTCAACGAACTGCTGGCCGGCGCGGAACTACAGGTGGTGCCGCAGTCGGAATTCGGCGTGCCCGAAATCGAGGAAACCGGCCTGACCTTCGTGGAGAATGCCATCCTCAAGGCGCGCAATGCCGCCGCTCACACCGGCCTGCCCGCCATCGCCGACGACTCGGGCCTGGAGGTGGACGTCCTGCATGGTGCGCCGGGCATTTACTCGGCGCGCTATGCCGGCACGGATGCCGACGACGAAGCGAATCTGCGCAAGTTGCTCGTCGCATTGCAGGAGGTCGCGGAGGCGCAACGCACGGCGCGTTTCCAGTGCCTGATGGTGTACCTGCAACACGAACTGGATCCCACTCCACTGATCTTCCAGGGCACCTGGGAAGGTCGCATCCTGTTCGAACCCCGGGGCGACAACGGTTTCGGCTACGACCCGGTGTTCTACGTACCGGAACAGGATTGCGCCTCCGCCGAGCTGCTGCCGGAGGTGAAGAACCGGCTCAGCCATCGCGGCCAGGCCCTGCGGGCGCTGGTGGCAGCGTTGAAGTCGGGGGTTTGAGACTTCGTATTGTGATCACCGCAAAGGGGCTGTTACACCCATGACCCCCATGTTCCACTTCACTTCCACCCCGCCGCTGGCGCTCTACATCCACATCCCCTGGTGCGTGCGCAAATGCCCCTATTGTGATTTCAATTCCCACGAAGCGAAGTCGGGCCTGCCGGAGCGCGAGTACGTGGCGGCATTGTTGCGCGACCTGGAGCAGGAACTGCCGGCGGTGTGGGGTCGCGTGGTGGACACGGTGTTCATCGGCGGTGGCACGCCGAGCCTGTTTTCCCCGGAAAGCATCGATGCTTTGTTGGCCGGGGTGCGGGCACGCGTGACCCTGAAGCCGGATGCGGAAATCACCCTGGAGGCCAACCCCGGCACCCTGGAGCAGGGCCGCTTCGCCGAGTTTCGCGCCGCCGGCATCAATCGCCTGTCCATCGGCGTGCAGAGTTTTCGCGATGACGCATTGGAGCGCATCGGCCGCATCCACGACCGGCGTGCCGCCATCCGCGCCGCCGAGGCCGCCCACGACGCGGGCCTGGACAATTTCAATTTGGACCTGATGTTCGGCCTGCCGGACCAGACCCTGGGCCAGGCGCTGGAGGACCTGCGCACCGCCGTGGCCCTGGAGCCGGCCCATCTGTCCTGGTACCAGCTCACCATCGAGCCCAATACCTGGTTCGCCCACCACCCGCCGCTATTGCCCGACGACGATGCCCTGTGGGAGATGCAGGAACAGGGGCAGGTGCAACTGGCGCAGGCTGGCTATACTCAGTATGAGATCTCCGCCTATGCCCGCGACGGGCGTCAGTGCCGCCACAATCTTCATTACTGGCGCTTCCACGACTACCTGGGCATCGGTGCCGGTGCTCACGGCAAGATCACCGATGCCCAGGCGCAACGCATCCGGCGGCGCTGGAAACAGAAACACCCACAGCAGTACCTGGAGCAGGTCGGCAGCGAGGCCGTGCTCGGCGGGGTCTCGGAGCTGACGGCCGCCGACGCGCGCTTCGATTTTGCCCTGAACCTGTTCCGGCTCCACGAGGGCACCGACCGGGCCGCCTTCACGGCCACTACCGGTCTGCCCCCGGACTACCTGCAGGCACCCCTGGAACGGGCCCTGGAGTTGGGGCTGCTGGAGGAGAACCAGGAGCGGATCCAGACCACGGAGCGGGGGCGGCGTTTTCTCAACGACTTGCTGGCACTGTTCCTGCCGGAGGAGAAGGAAACATGATCGAGGCAACCCGGATCCAGTGTCCCTACTGTGGTGAGTCCTTCGACATCACCCTGGATGCCTCGGCGGGGACCCAGTCATATATCGAGGATTGTGAGGTCTGTTGCCGGCCCATCGAGTTGCACGTCGAATTCGATGACGAAGGCGAGTTGGCCGGCATCCAGGTACGGCGTGACGATGAGTGAGTACACACCCATCGATTGCGAACTCTACAACCAGTATGAACTGGCCATCCTCCACCACCGCCGTCTGCGCGTGTGCTGGCGCGACACCCGGGATGAGACCCATATCGCCATGCTGACCCCCCGCGACCTGCAGACCCGCGAGGGTGCCGAGTTCATGATCGCCGAGGACCAGGACGGTCAGTCCCTGGAGCTGCGCCTGGACTGGATCCAGCACGTGGAAATGCTGTAGGGAAGGCATTTCGGTACACTGCGTCCATGAATGATCGTCACGATCTCGAACTGGTATTGCGCTCCCATGTGCCCATCGTGGTGCTGGAGACTCATGATGAAGCCCGGGTGCTGGACCAGTTCCGCCAACTGGCGGTGCGCCTGGGCAAACCGGTGCTGGCCTGGACCGTCACCACCGGGCTGCGGCGCATCGACCTGGATCTCGAGGTCACCGGTCCCGTCAGCGAACCCCGTGCCCTGCTGGAACAGGTCCGTGACACGGAGGCGCCGGGCATCTACCTGCTGCTGGATTTCCATCCCTATCTCGACGATCCCGTTCATGTGCGCCTGCTGAAGGAAATCGCCTTGCGCAGCGACCCGGGCGGCCACACCCTGGTGCTGGTCAGCCATGCCCTGGACCTGCCGCCGGAGTTGCGCGGTTTCACGGCGCGGGTGGAGATGGCGCTGCCCGATGCCAAGGCCCTCGAGAGCCTTATCCGCGAAGAGGCCAAGGCCTGGTCCGGCGCCAATGGCGGGCGGCGGGTCGCCACCGACAATCGCACCCTGGAATTGCTTATCCGCCACCTCGGGGGGCTGACGGCGGCCGATGCCCGGCGCCTGGTGCGCCATGCCATCCAGGAGGATGGCGCCATCACCCAGGAGGACCTGCCCCAGGTGATGCAGGCCAAGTACCGGCTACTGGATCGCGGCGGGGTACTGAGTTTCGAATTCGACACCGCCCACTTTGCCGATGTGGGCGGCCTGACCCGGCTCAAGCGCTGGTTGCAGCAGCGGCAGACGACCTTTCTGGAACGCGAGTCGGGACTGGAGCCGCCACGCGGCATCCTGCTGGTGGGTGTGCAGGGCGCGGGCAAGAGCCTGGCGGCCAAGGCGGTGGCGGGACTCTGGGGGTTGCCGCTGCTACGGCTGGACTTCGGTACCCTCTACAACAAGTTTCACGGTGAGACCGAACGCAACCTGCGCGAGTCGCTGGCGGCGGCGGAGGCCATGGCCCCCTGCGTGCTCTGGGTCGACGAGGTCGAAAAAGGCGTGGCCGCCGACCAGCACGATGGCGGCACCTCGCAACGGGTGCTGGGTACCCTGCTGACCTGGATGGCGGAGCGCAAGGCGCCGGTGTTCCTGGTGGCCACCGCCAATGCCATCGAACGGCTGCCGCCGGAACTGATCCGCAAGGGACGCCTGGACGAGATCTTTTTCGTGGACCTGCCCGATGCCCGGGTGCGCGAGGAAATCTTTGCCATCCACTTGCGCAAGCGTGAACAGGATCCTGCCGCGTTCGACCTGCCCGCCCTGGCCGCCGCCGCAGAACAGTTCTCGGGTGCGGAGATCGAGCAGGCGGTGGTGGCGGCCCTCTACCTGGCCCGGGAGCAACGCGTCCCCCTGGAAACCCTTCACCTGCTGACCGAGCTGGGACAGACCCGTCCCCTGGCGAGGGTCATGGTCGAGAAAATTTCCGCTTTGCGGAACTGGGCGCGGGACCGGACCGTACCCGCCAATGGGGACTGAAAGGGCCTTTCCATGGCCTGCCGGTGTCTGCGTGGTCGCGCCGGAGCCGCGCCCGGGCCCGGCAGGGGTCGCGGATGGTCGGAATTCTATACAAAGTTTTCAACAGCGGACCCCGTTTTCGCGGCGTTGCGGCGCCGGAATCCCGGCACTCCTTGCCGGGGATTGTAAGTCATTGTAATAATTCCTCTATAAGTATTCCTTTCTATTCCGGGAGCAGGCGGCAAATGGCGTTGCGCCAAGCAGTTAGCTGGTCTTTTCAGGATTGTTCCACAGAGTTATCCACACCCTGGCTGAAATTCACAAATCTCCCGATGACACGGGTACTTAGCCCGGGATAATGGGCTAACAGGTGGATCGGGCAGGCATTTGTCGAAAAGCTGTGGTAGTTTTTCTCCAGGGACAACAACAAAAACAGTGTGGCACGGGAGCCACCCAAATCAGGCGGAGGGTACCATGCCCGATTCGTACTCCACCCGGCAGGGGCACTTCGACTTCGAGCAGTGGTCGAGCCTCGCCACCCTGGACCCCGAGGCCTTCGAGGCCCGGCGTCATGCGCTGATCGAGGAGGTGATCCGCAGCGCCCCGCTGCACCGCCAGCCGCGGCTGCGCGGCCTGCAATGGCGCCTGGACCGGATGCGGGAACGCTCCGGCACCCCGCTGGCGGCCTGCATCCGCATGAGCGAAATGATGTGGGAGGCCCTGCTGGGGGAAGGCGGGCTGCGCGATTCCCTGGAGAGCCTGACCCAGGCGCGGCCGGAAGCGCCGCGACGCCCGGTTGCACGGGTGCTCTACCTGGATGCCGCGCGGCGCCATCGAACCCAGTAGGCCGGGCTTGTCCCGGACCGCGGCTTCCCGTATCATCCCCGGTCTTTCCCGGCCCGACTGGCCGCGGGACAGGGCCGGCAGGCCCGCGAAACCGAATCTGAGGATCGACCCATGCAAGCGGAAATTCATCCGGCCTACAAGGAAATCAACGTCAGCTGCAGCTGTGGCGGTACGTTCAAGACCCGTTCCACCGTCGGCCATGACCTGCAGATCGAAGTCTGCTCCCAGTGTCACCCCTTCTTCACCGGCAAGCAGAAGATGGTGGATACCGGCGGGCGTGTGGACAAGTTCCGCCGCAAGTACGGCGGCATGGGCAAGTAAGCCCATCGTTGTGCTGGCGCGTCGAGCGCGGAAAAGGGCGCCCCTGGGGGG
>SWBZ01006236.1_pt1 | contig 18929 bp, 17 predicted proteins | sample 4693031 | NCBI WGS metagenome assembly SWBZ01 (sample SAMN10267274, study PRJNA491770) | bioreactor metagenome | isolation source: DHS bioreactor inoculated with | place: Japan: off Shimokita Peninsula
AAAAAAACCCGCTGTTCGCCAAGCGAAAGCAGGTGCCATCGCTTTAGCTGAATTTATTACGCGCCCGCAAGCTGAACTCAAATCGGCGCAGAGATCACAGCCTAGTACAGGGCCGCGGCGGGTGTCAAGATGGCGGGCCGAACGCCTGTCCGGTGCCACTACGGCCTTGCTTGCGCCCTTCCGGCAGGAACAGCGATTTCACGCGTTGTTATGCAGTTCGATGATCTCCGCTTCCTCTTCGCGGCGCTTTTCCTTGGCGGAGTCGTTGCGACTGTCGCGCAGTTGGTTGAGATACTGCTCGCTCACGTCGCCGGTGACATATTCCCCGTCGAACACCGAACTGTCGAAGCGCTCCAACCGGGCGTTGCGCTTGCGCACCGTGTATTCCAGGTCGGCGAGATCCTGGAACACCAGCCAGTCGGCGCCAATGGCCGCACACACCTCTTCCTCGGTACGATCATGGGCGATGAGCTCTTCCTTGGTGGGCATGTCGATGCCGTACACATTGGGATAGCGCACCGGGGGCGAGGCGGAGGCGAAGTAGACCTTGCGGGCGCCGGAATCGCGCGCCATCTGGATGATCTGCTCGGAGGTGGTGCCACGCACGATGGAGTCATCCACCAGCAACACCGTCTTGTCGCGAAACTCCAGGTCGATGGCGTTGAGCTTCTGGCGCACCGATTTCTTGCGCTGCTGCTGGCCGGGCATGATGAAGGTGCGACCGATATAGCGGTTCTTGATGAAACCCTCGCGATACTTCACACCCAGACGGTTGGCGAGCTGCAGGGCGGCGGTGCGACTGGTGTCGGGTATGGGGATGACCACGTCAATGTCATGATCGGGTCGGATGCGCAGGATCTTTTCCGCCAGTTTCTCGCCCATGCGCAATCGCGCCTTGTAGACCGAGACATCGTCGATGATGGAATCAGGCCGGGCCAGGTAGACATATTCGAATATACAGGTGGCGTACTGGGGGTTCTCCGCGCACTGGCGGGTCTCCGCCTTGCCATCCAGCGTCACCACCAGTGCCTCGCCGGGCTCCAGGTCACGTACCCGCTCGAAACCCAGCGCGTCCAGGGCCACGCTCTCGGAGGCAACCATGTATTCCGTGCCCTGGGCCGTCTCCCGCTTGCCATATACCAGCGGGCGTATGCCGTAGGGATCCCGGAAGGCAATGATGCCATAGCCCATGATCATGGCCACTGCGGCATAGGCACCCTTGCAACGGCGGTGCACACCGGCCACGGCCTCGAACACATCGTTATGATCGATGCGCAGCTTGCCCTGGCGCGCAAGTTCATGGGCGAACACGTTGAGCAGGATTTCCGAGTCGGAATTGGTATTGATATGGCGCAGGTCTTCCAGGAACAGGTCCTGCTGGAGTTCCGCGGCATTGGTGAGGTTGCCGTTGTGGGCCAGGCTCACGCCATAGGGTGAGTTGACGTAGAAAGGTTGCGCCTCGGCGGAACTTTCACACCCGGCCGTGGGATAGCGCACATGGCCAATGCCCATGTTGCCGCGCAGGCGCAACATGTGTGACTGGCGGAACACGTCGCGTACCAGGCCATTGTCCTTGCGCAGGTAGAGGCGACTGCCTTCGCAGGTCATGATGCCGGCGGCATCCTGCCCACGATGCTGAAGCACCGTGAGACCATCGTACAGGGATTGATTGACGGGGCCCTTGGCTACCAGGCCGATTATGCCGCACATAGGGGGATCTCGCTTCCGGTTGTCACTACATCAATACTGAATATTCTCTGCAATATCCGTGGGCAGGAAACTGCGCATCCACAGGGCCAGTTCCACGAAATGCTTGAGAAAGACGGACTCCTGCCACCAGGGATCCTGGGGCACCTGGGTAAGGCCGGCCAGCAGCACCAGCACCCCCACCACCATGACCCCGCGCGCAATGCCGAACACGATGCCCAGGGCGCGATCGGTACCCGTGAGACCGGTCTTGCTCACCAGCTGGCCGACGAGGTAATTCACCAGCCCGCCAAGGATCAACACCAGCACCAGCAGGATGCCAAAGGCCAGCGCGAGTCGCGCGGAGGGCACCGATACCCAGCGTTCGAACCAGGGCGCGAAATCCTCATAGAAAAGTATCGCGATCACCGGGGCCGCGATCCAGGTGAGCAGTGACAGTGCCTCTTTCACGAAGCCGCGCCACAGGCTCAACAGCCCCGACAACAGGACGACGCCAAGGATGAAGTAGTCCACCCAGATCATGAAGCGGGAATCTCGTCTCGGGCAATCATGATAGAGGGGGCAGGCGTCCCCGGACGGCTGTTGGCGGGCATGGCGCGTATTCTAGCAGACCGGCGCGCGCGGGTGCGCGATCTCCCGCTCAGGGATGTGGCATCACCCGTACCTGCAGGCCCGAATCCCGGCCCAGCCCCGCCAATTCGGCCTCGGCCGCGCTGCGTTCCACGTAGGGCCCGACCCGCACCCGGTAGACGGTTTTCGCGTCCACCACGACCCGCTCCACGAAGGCGGTATACCCGGCCTTGCGCAGGCGATCGCGCAGGGCGATGGCATTGGCCTCCTGGCCGAAGGCACCCACCTGCACCACCCAGCCAGCGGTCGCCGGGGCTGGTGGGGTGTCGCGGGCTTGAGGCGCGGTATCTGGCTGGGGTTCCGGTGCGGTATCCGCTTGCGGCGCCGCCGCGGCGGGTGACGGGGTTTCCGCTCCCGACTCGGGAGCCGCCTCGGTGGCGGGGGCTTCTGGCACGGCCACCGTGGTATCCGGTGCCATGGTGGCAGTCCCGTCCTCGCCAATCACCACCGTGGTCACCGGATCGGGCGGCACCACCAGCACGGGTTCCATGGGCTCGATCCGGCCTTCACGCATCTCCTCGATGGGCTGGGGAAGATCCAGGGAACGCGGCCCGGCGTCGTCGTCGGGTCCCTCCAGCAGGATGGGAATGAAGATCACGGCCAGCGCCACCAGTACCACGGCGCCCACCACCCTTTGTTTCACCAGATTGTCCACGCGTTTCCCCTGTCTCAGGATTCCAGTACGGCCATGACCTCGGCCACGGTATGAAAGGAGCCGCTGACCACGACCCGGTCACCGGGCCGGGCCTGTGCCATGGCGGCGCGATAGGCGGCCGGGACATCCCCGGCCAGGGTCACGCCTGCCTCGGGCAGCCGGTTTGCGAGGCGTTCCCGCAGGGCCTGCGCACTCAGGCCGCGCGGCGGCGCCAGGCCACCCAGGTACCAATGATCGACGCTCGGCAACAATGGCGCCACGAAGGCGTCCACATCCTTGTCCGCCAGCATGGCCAACACCAGATGGGTGCGCCCCGAAACCGGCTGCGCGGCCAGGGTTCGTGCCAGGATTCTCCCGCCCTGGGGATTATGCGCCACGTCCAGTACCCGTTCCACCGCACCCGGCAGGCGCTGGAAGCGGCCCGCCAGGGACACGTCACGCAGGCCATGCTCCAAGGCTTCGCGCGGCACCGGCAAGCGCGCCTCCAGGCATACCAGGGCCTGGATCGCCGCCGCCGCGTTGTCCAGTTGATGATCGCCCGGCAGGGCCGGCAGGGGCAGTCCCGGATATTCCCGCCCCCTGCCCCACCAGGTCCAGTCCTGCTCACCACGATGGTAACCAAAGGCCGCATCGCGCCCGTACCAGAGGGCATCCACTGCCCGCGCCGTGGCCGGCACCGATGCCGGCGGCGCCGGATCACCGCACACCGCCGGCCGGCCGGTGCGGAAGATGCCGGCCTTCTCGCGGCCGATGCTGTCGCGGTCATCACCCAGCCAGGCGCTGTGATCGATATCAATGGCCGTCACCAGGGCCACGTCGGCATCGAGGATGTTCACGGCGTCCAGGCGTCCGCCCAGTCCCACTTCCAGCACCATGACATCCAGGTCCGCTCCGGAAAACCATTGCAAGGCCGCCAGGGTGCCGAATTCAAAATAGGTCAGCGAGCGCTCACCACGCGCGGCGTCCACCTGTGCGAAGGCACTGCACAGGTCCGCATCAGCCACCATCGTGCCATCGATACGGATGCGTTCGTTGTAGCGCAACAGATGGGGCGAGGTGTAGGTGCCGACGCGATAGCCGGCGGCGCGCAGCATGGCCTCGAGCAGGGCTACGCTTGAACCCTTGCCGTTGGTGCCGGCCACGGTGATGACGGGACAGGCGGCCTTGAGCAGCCCGAGATCCTCCGCCACGGCGGCGATGCGTTCCAGCCCCAGGTCGATGGCATTGGGATGCAGGGTCTCCTGCCAGGCCAGCCATTCGGCAAGGGTGGCGAAACGCGGGGGGCTGGTTTCACTCATGGGCGTTTGCCGGGGATCAGGCATTCGTTTTCACCGCAAAGGCGCAAAGGTCGCAAAGAAATTCCGCATTCGCGGGAATGACGGGTGATCAGTCACGGGCTCTATGAGGTTTGCTTTGCGCCCTTTGCGCCTTTGCGGTGAAAAAACTCAGGCAACGGAGGCACGCTTGCCCAGCATGGCCAGTAATTCGCCGATCCGCGGACGCAACTCGCGGCGGTCCACGATCATGTCGATGGCACCATGCTCGAGCAGGAATTCACTGCGCTGGAAGCCTTCCGGCAACTTCTCGCGTACCGTCTGCTCGATGACCCGCGGGCCGGCAAAGCCGATGAGGGCATTGGGTTCGGCCACATGAATATCACCCAGCATGGCGAAACTGGCGGATACCCCGCCCATGGTGGGATCGGTAAGCACCGACACGAAAGGCACCCGCGCATCGGCCAGGCGCGCCAGGGCGGCGCTGGTCTTGGCCATCTGCATGAGGGAGAACAGCGCCTCCTGCATGCGCGCGCCGCCACTGGCGGAAAAACACACCAGGGGGATGTGGTGTTCCAGGGAAACGTTCACGGCACGCACGAACTTCTCGCCCACCACCGCGCCCATGGAACCCCCCATGAACTTGAACTCGAAGGCCGCCGCCACCAGCGGCAGGCCCAGCACCTGCCCGCGCATCACCACCAGGGCATCCTTCTCGCCGGTGGCCTTCTGGGCCTGGGTGATGCGGTCCTTGTATTTCTTGCTGTCCTTGAAGCGCAGTTCATCGATCGGTTCCAGGTGCGGAGCAATCTCCTCGCGCGACTCGGGATCCAGGAAACCGTCCAGCCGGCGGCGCGCATCGATACGCATGTGATAATTGCACTTGGGACAGACATCCAGGTTACGTTCCAGTTCGGCACGGTACAGAATCTGGTTGCAGCCGTTGCACTGGCTCCAGATCCCTTCCGGCACCTGGCGCTTGTCGACCCCGTTCCGTTCCGTACGAATCCGGGATGGCATCAGTTTTTCAAACCAGCTCATAATCGCTTCGCTCTGTAATCATGTTGTACCCCTGTCGGGCTGAAGCCCGACATCAACCTTCAGCCGCCACTGGCCGCCTGGGGCTGAACGGCATCCATGGCGGCACGCATCTCCGCCAACACGGCAGCCAGGGTTTCCGGGATGCGATCCGGTGTCGCCAGCAGCTCCGGCACCCGGCTCACCAGGGCGCTGCCCACCACCACGGCATCGGCCACCGCCGCCACCCGCGCGGCGGCCTCGGCATCGCGGATACCGAAGCCCACGCCCACCGGCAGCCCGGTGTGGCCGCGGATCTCGGTGACCTTGCCGGCGACGGCGGACACATCGAGTTGGCTGGAGCCGGTGACACCCTTGATGGAAACATAGTAGATGAAGCCGCTGGCCACCGCGCTGATACGATCCATGCGCGCGCCCGAAGAGGTGGGCGACAGCAGGAAGATGGGGTCCAGGGTTTCGGCCTGCAGCGCCTGCACCAGGTCATGGGCCTCTTCCGGGGGCAGGTCCACGGTCAGTACACCATCCACGCCCGCCTTGGCGGCGGCGCGGGCGAAGTCCTCGTAGCCCATGACCTCGATGGGGTTCAAATAGCCCATCAACACCACCGGGGTATCGGCATCGCGGGCGCGGAACTCGTGCACCATCTCCAGCACGTGGCGCAGGCTGGTGTGGTGGACCAGGGCGCGCTCGCAGGCGGCCTGGATCACCGGGCCATCGGCCATGGGATCCGAGAAGGGCACACCCAGTTCGAGGATATCGGCGCCCGCCGCCACCAGGGCATGCATCAGCGGCACCGTAACCCCGGGTTCGGGATCGCCCGCAGTCACGAAGGGGATGAGAGCCTTGCGCCCGGTGGCGCGCAGCTCGGCAAAACGTCCGGCGATCCGGCTCATACCTCGAGGCCCTCCAGTTTTGCCACAGTATTGATGTCCTTGTCGCCACGACCGGACAGATTGACCACGATGCTCTGTTCGGGAGACAGGGTCGGCGCCAGCTGGGTGACATAGGCCAGCGCGTGACTGGATTCCAGCGCCGGGATGATCCCCTCGATACGGGTGAGGTCGTGGAAGGCCTGCAGGGCCTGCTGGTCGGTGACGGACACATAGCGGGCACGCCCTGTGTCCTTCAGCCAGGCGTGCTCCGGACCGACGCCGGGATAGTCGAGGCCGGCCGACACCGAATGGGTCTCGATGATCTGGCCGTCGGCGTCCTCCATCAGGTAGGTGCGGTTGCCGTGCAGCACACCGGGCTTGCCGGCGCACAAGGGCGCGGCATGATGCCCCGTGTCCAGGCCATCACCAGCGGCCTCGACACCGTACATTTGTACCTCGGTATCGGCGAGGAAGGGATGGAACAGACCGATGGCATTGGAACCACCGCCCACGCAGGCCACCAGGGCATCGGGCAGCTTGCCGGTGCGCTCCAGCATCTGGGCGCGCGCCTCGCGGCCGATCACCGCCTGGAAGTCGCGCACCATGGCCGGATAGGGGTGAGGACCCGCCACGGTACCGATGATGTAGAAGGTGTTGTCCACGTTGGTGACCCAGTCGCGCATGGCCTCGTTGAGGGCATCCTTGAGGGTGCGGGAACCGGACTTCACCGCCACCACCTCGGCGCCCAGCAGGCGCATGCGGTAGACATTGGGCGCCTGGCGAATGATGTCGTCGGCGCCCATATAGATGACGCATTCGAGACCCAGCCGCGCCGCCACCGTGGCGGTGGCCACACCGTGCTGACCGGCGCCGGTCTCGCCGATGATGCGGGTCTTGCCCATACGGGTGGCCAGCAGGGCCTGGCCGACGGTATTGTTCACCTTGTGGGCGCCGGTGTGGTTGAGGTCTTCGCGCTTGAGGTAGATCTGCGCGCCACCCAGTTTCCGGGTCCAGCGCTCGGCGTGATACAGGGGCGAGGGCCTTCCCACGTAATGGGCCAGGTCCTGGTCCAGTTCCGCCTGGAAATCCGGGTCGCCCAGGTATTTTTCATAGGCCAGGCGCAGCTCTTCCAGCGGGCCCATCAGGGTCTCCGCCACGAAGCGTCCGCCATAGGGACCGAAGTGCCCGTTCTCGTCGGGCAGGTCCAGTCGCAGGGCCTGGGGATCAACCGACTTTGCTTGTGTCGCCACTGCTCACTCCTCGCATGAAGCCCTGGATCCGCGCCGGATCCTTGATGCCCTTGTCTGCTTCCACACCACTGCTCACATCCACCGCATAGGGCCGTACTGCGTCGATGGCCGCGGCCACATTGTCCGGGGCTAGCCCGCCGGCCAGGATGCAATGGGCACGCAGGGCCTCCGGGATCAGTTCCCAGTCGAACACCGCACCACTGCCGCCGGGCACCGTTTCGTGCCAGGCGTCGAGCAACAGGGCGCGCGCCTCCCGATAGCCTTGCGCCGCCGCCAGCAGGTCGCTGTCCGGCCGCACCCGCAGCGCCTTGATAAAGGGCTGGTTGAACTGGCGGCAATAGTCCGGGGTTTCGTCACCATGGAATTGCAGCAGGTCCAACCCCACCGCATCGGCCATGGCGCGCACCATACCCGGCTGTTCGTTGACGAACAGGCCCACCACCGTGACGAAGGGCGGCAATGCACGCACCACCGCCAGCGCCTGGTCCGGTGTCACGAAGCGCGGGCTGCGCGGGTAGAACACCAGGCCGATGGCGTCGGCTCCCGCCTGCGCAGCCACCACCCCATCTTCCGGGCGGGTAATGCCACAAATCTTGACCCTGGTACGCACGGACGGCCCCGCTGCCTTGCCAATGAAACCAAAGGGCATAGGGTACCAGAACTCGGACCGGGACCCGAACCCCGCCGGCCCCCATCAGGCGAAGTGGGGTAGGCGCCCCAACTCCGGGATGCCGAATTCCCCGGGGTAACGCACCCCCACCAGGTAAAGGCCGGAGGCCGGTGCCGTGGCCGCGGCCAGGGTGCGGTCGCGCCGTTCCAGCAACTCCCGGGTCCAGTCCGGGGCCTGTTCGCCGCGGCCGATGGCCAGCAACACCCCCACGATATTGCGCACCATGTGGTGCAGAAAGGCATTGGCCACGATGTCCACGAGGAAATACTCCCCGGACTGGCTGACCTGCAGGGATTCCACCGCACGGATGGCATGGTTGGCCTGACATTGGGCGGCACGGAAGGAGGAAAAATCATGCTCCCCGACCAGGTGGCGAGCCGCCGCCTGCATGGTTTCCAGCACCAGGGGGCGGTATTCCCAGCCCACCCGGTGGCGTTCCAGGGCCGAGCCGACGCGCCGGTTCAGGATCACATAGCGGTAGCGGCGCGCCCTGGCACTGTAGCGGGCATGAAAATCCTCGCTCATCTCGCGCCGCCACAGTACCCGCACATCGGCCGGCAGTTCGGTGTTGGTGCCCAACAACCAGGCCCGTTCCGGGCGCACGGCACCGGTATCGAAGTGCACCACCTGGGCGGTGGCATGTACGCCCGCATCGGTGCGCCCGGCGCAACTCACCTCGATCTTCTCATCGGCCACCCGCGTCAGGGCCGTCTCCAGGCATTCCTGTACCGAGCGCACCCCCGTCTGCTGGCGTTGCCAGCCGCGAAAGGCGCTGCCATCGTATTCGATTCCCAGGGCGATGCGCATGATACGGTCGGATGATACTAGGACAGAAGGCTGGAGGAGGCCCGGACGCCGTACCAGAGCAACAGGCCGATCGTCACCGGAACCAGCCACTGCCAGACGGGCACCGGGCCGATTTCCGGAACCTCGCGCGTACCCGGCTCGGTCGCATCGGCCTGGGCCAGTACGGTGCCATAGAGGTGGCGGGCCCGCGCCGCGAGTCGTGCCAGGCGTGAACGCCCACCCTCCCCGGACTGGCCGAAGCGTGCCGCCACCTCCTGCACCCGGGGCACCACCTCCAGGGTCAACAGGATGCGCACCGCCAGCCGTTCGTGGTCGATACCCAGCCAGCGCAAGGGCGCCGTGAAGGCCATCACGGCGCCCAGCAGGGCGTCCCGCTCCGTGACACTCATGACCCAGTGCACCGCGGCCACGATGGCCAGCAGGACGCCCAACCGCGCACCGCCCTGCCTCAGGCCTTCCAGGCTGGGGCCATGGTCCCCGAAGCCGTCCCAGAGTGGATCGCCCGGTGTCCACCAGCCGTAGAGCACCAGGATGGACAACAACAGCCAACGAATCCGGCGCACCATAGTGAACAGGCCATCGAGATGCACCATGCCCGTGCGCGCATACAACAACAACAGCAGCAGCAAGCCGGGCAGCAGGCCGGCCGCGCCGGTCAGGGCGAGCAACAGGATGAAGACCAGCAGGGAATGGAGACGGATCAGGGGATGCACACGGGAAGGGTACTACATCCCCCGCAAAGACTGCCAACCTCGGATCAAGGGCCAGGTGCGGCCCCCAGGGTAAAGAAAAAACTGGCGCCCTGGTCCACGGCCGACTGGGCCCATATCCGGCCACCATGGCTCGTCACCACACGCCGCACAATGGCGAGGCCCACGCCGGTGCCGGGGAACTCCTCCATGGCGTGCAAGCGCTGGAATACACCAAAGAGCTTGTCGTAGTACTTCATATCAAAGCCGGAACCGTTGTCCTTCACGTAATAGACGATCTCGCCCGCTTGCTCGAAGGCACCGATTTCAACGCGTCGTTCCTGCCTGTGGCCCGTGAATTTCACGGCGTTGGAAAGCAGGTTTTCCCACACCTGGTGCATGAGTGCTCTATCACATCGGGCCTCCGGCAGGGAGTGCACCGTGAAATGGACCGAATCAGTATCCGTGGTGTTCTGGATGTCAGCGATAATCTCTCCTACCAAGGCATTCATGTCCACCTTGCCGGGAATGACGGCGGTACGGCCAAGCCGGGAAAAACGCAGAATGTCGTCGATGAGCATGCCCATGCGGTGCGCATTCTCGCGAATCCTGGACAGCTTGTGCTTTCCGTACTCATCCAGGTGCTCCGCACAATCCTCTACCAGCGCCTCACTGAACCCGTCGATGGCACGCAACGGGGCGCGTAAATCATGGGAAACGGAATAGCTGAAACTCTCCAGTTCCCTGTTTGCCTCCTCCAGCGCCTGGGTTCGCCTGGAAACTTCATTTTCCAACCGGGCCTTGGCCTCGCGATCCTGTTCTGCCTGTATCCTTTGCCCCTTAATGCGATAGGCCATCCACAGGGCGCTGAAGACCAGCAGTATCAGCAATACGTCTGAAATCAGGATGCGCCTGAACAGGGTATTTTTTGCCGCGAAAACCGCCTTTTCCGGCTCCATGACCACAAGCCCCCAGCCATGGTTGGGCATGGGTCCATAGGCAACCACCATATCTTCCCGTGGATTTATACCCGGCAGGGTTTCAACGCCCCTGCGTCCTTGCAGCAAGCGACGAACTGCGGGAGAACCAGAGAAATCCAGCAATTGCACATCACTCTCGTAACCAGGATGAAAGGCGAGTGTCCCATTGCGGTCCACCACGTACAGGTTACCCTCGGATCCGGCATCGAGATGTCGGGTCCACTCGAAAAACGTACCCAGGCTGACCTGTAGCACCAATATTCCCGCTACACGGTCAGCGATATCCTCTATGGGTACAGCCACCGCGAACACATGGATTTTTGGTTCTGCCGCACGTTGGTAGACCTCGGATATATAGGGACGCCATTCCCTGGATACCCCCTGGTACCAGTCCCGATGCTGAAAGTTTCTGCCCCTGACACCACCGGGGAGCTCCGGCATATCCACCATGAGGGTTCCATCCGGCTTGGCGACAAAAACACGATCGATGTACGAAAAAGCATCTGGCACCTCCGCCAGGATGATCCCGGCATCGTCCCAGGCACCCGCCTGCACCAGGGCGCGGAATCGTACCCGGGTAGACAGGGATATGGCGACATCGACGAGCCGGTCGAATCGTTCGGTCAACAGTTCGGCAGACAAGTACGCGATGGAGGATCGCTTGGAGAGCGCAGACTCGACAAGCTCTTTATGGATCAGCTTGTAACCCTGTACAGAAACGGCGATCACGATCACTACGAAACATAGCGCAATTAGTGCGGGCAGCTTGTGCCCGCGAAAGATCTCCCCCCAAAGGCCCTGCTTCGCATTCGTCTTCGGCATTGCTCCCTCATTAAAGAATGGCCAGGGACCCAGCGCTCAACTACCTGTTTTTATGTAGAACTATCGACGAGACTGCTCTTGTCCGAGTATAGACGCCGACGAGGAATCCGCGACCCCGTCACCTCTGCGTCACCTTCGTTACTGTGATCCACCACGCAATTCCTGAATAATACCGCCATGGACGACTTGGCTCCCTTTTTCACCCTGGGTGTTGCCTTGGCTCTGGGCCTTTTGATCGGTCTCGAACGTGGCTGGAAAGACCGTGAACAGGCGGAAGGGAAACGTGTCGCGGGTATCCGTACCTATGCATTGATCGGCCTGCTGGGCGGCGCCTGGGGACTGATGTCGGAGCAACTCGGGCAGGCCCTGTTGGCGACGGCCTTCTTCACCCTGGCAGTGGTGCTGGTGGCCGCCCATGCCCTGAGTCAGCGACAGGAGATGGATGTCGGCATCACCGGCGTGATCGCCGGGCTGCTGACCTTCGCCTTTGGCGCCATGGCCACCCTCGGGCAGGTCACACTGGCGGCCGCGGGAGCCGTGGTGACCACCATATTGCTGGGCACCAAGCCCATCCTCCATGCCTGGGTGGGCCGGCTGGAAAAAAAGGAACTGCATGCCACCCTGAAACTGCTGCTGATCTCGGTGGTGGCGCTGCCCCTGCTGCCCAACGAAGGCTACGGCCCCTGGCAGGCCCTCAATCCCCAGCGCATCTGGTGGATGGTGGTGATCATCGCAGCCATTTCCTTTGCCGGCTATTTCGCCATGAAGATCGTCGGCAAGCGCAGGGGCATTCTGGTGACGGGCCTGTTGGCGGGACTCGCCTCTTCCACCGCGGTCACGGTGAATTTCTCGCGCCTGGCACGCGGCAGCCCGGGCCTGGAGAACACCCTGGCGAGCGGGATCCTGGTTGCCTGCGCCACCATGTTTCCACGTATCCTGGTGGTCAGCAGCATTTTCAACCCGTCCCTGGCCTGGGCACTGCTAGCCCCCTTCCTGGCAATGACCGCCACCAGTTACCTCGCCGCCTGGACCTTCTGGCATCGTGGCGAACCTCACCACGATCATGCCAGCACACCATTGCGCAATCCCTTCGAACTCGTACCGGCCCTGATCTTCGCCGGCCTGCTCACGGCCATCCTGCTGCTGTCGCGGATCCTGTCCAACACTTACGGCGATACCGGCATTTACCTGCTTGCCGCCGTCTCCGGCATCACGGACGTGGACCCCATCACCCTTTCACTCGCCAACATGGCCGGGGAGACGCTGGGCATCGCGCCGGCCGCCCTCGCCATCCTGATCGCGGCCTTCACTAATTCCCTGGCCAAGGCGGGGCTCACCCTGGGGATCGGCGGCGTCCGGATCGGCAGCCGGGTCGGCCCGGCGATGCTGGTCATCCTGGGCACCGGTTTCGCCACCTGGTGGCTGATCCACTGGCCGTCATAATGCAAGCTGGGCACCTCATCGATGATATTCGCCGGCACGCTCCGGCTGGTACAGGATCTCTTCGACACATACCTTCAGCGTGCCACCGCCCGGACCCGGCCATTCGATCTCATCGCCCTGTGTCAGCCCCAGCATGGCGCTTCCCACCGGCGCGAGAATAGAGATGGTCGTGCCACTTTGATCCACATCCCTGGGATACACCAGCGTCAGGGAAAATTCCTCATTGGAGGAGGACACCCGGAACTTGACCGTCGAGTTCATGGTAACTACGCCAGGCGGAATCTCCTGGGGAGGAACGATTTCCGCGCGTTCCAGTTCGGCCTGCAGCGCTGCCTTGCCAGGAAAGGCATTCGCGGGCAAAGACGCCAGCAGGTCTTCCAGACGCTCGGCGTCACGTTCCGAGATAACGATCTTTGGTCTTGCGGTCATAGCGCACCTCTTTCATACAGACAAATAAAAAGCCCGGCATGTGCCGGGCTTCGTTCCGGGGATGCGGATACTCGAACTATAGCTGGCCCAACAACTCCCGGGCCTCGTCCTGCTGGGTCTCGTTGCCTTCCTGCAGGACCTCCTCGAGGATGCTGCGCGCACCATCGGGGTCGCCCATGTCGATGTAGGCACGGGCCAGGTCCAGCTTGGTCGAGACCTCGTCCATATCCGAAAGCAGGCCTTCGCCCTGATCTTCCTCGTCCAGGTCGGCGCCACCCAGGTCCAGGTCCCCCAGATCGAAATCCAGGTCATTGGAGCTCTCGGCTGTGTCGGGTTTGCGTTCCTCCTCGCCGCCCAGGTCGAATTCCATGGGCTCGTCTTCTCCCGGGGCAGGCTTCGGTTCCTCTGCCGCGGTATCGAGATCGAAGTCCATGTCGCCCAGTGGTGGTTCCTGGCTGGTGAGACCCGCATCATCATCGCCCAGGCCAAGGTCGAAATCGAGACTGTTGTCCTCAACGCCAGGAGGAGGCGCATCCGCCGCGCTGTTCCGGTTCGTGGTCGGAGCACCACCAGGCTGGTAGAGGGGATTGTCGGGACTCAGTTCGCGACCCATGTCCGCCACCTTCAGCCACAGGGGATGTTCCTGGTTTTCCAGGCGCGCCAGCACCTGCTCCGCATGGGCGTCGAAACCGGAACGGTTCTGGGCGGCGGCGTAGATCTCGAACAATTTGAGGTTGAAGTCATCGCGCTCCGGTTCGGCCTCCAGGGCATCACGAATCAGATCCTCGGCTTGCTGATAACGGCCATAGGCAAGGTATACGTCGGCCTCGGCCAGGGGATCGGCTTCACTCTGGTTCTGGATGGCGCCCAGATCGGAAGTGGCGAATTCACTCAGCAGGGAGGAATCGCTTTCCCGCGGCCGGGATTCCGACTCCGATTCGGCCGGCCGGGGGGTATCCGGCACCACCGGCGCCGAGGCGCGGGTGGGCCGTTCCTCCCGCTCCTGCAGGATGCTTTCCTGGAATTCGGGTTCGCTGGCGGAACGACGGCGCAGTCCCAGCAGGACCAGCAGGGCCAACACCACCGCACCGGCACCGAGCCAGAGAGGATTGGCCAGGATCCGGTCCAGCAGGCTGCGGGATTCCTCGAAGGGAGGCGGTTCGACCCGCGCGGACTGTGGCGGTGTTGCCTGCATGACAGGTTCCGGCACGGGTTCCGATTCCGGTGTGGCGGCCATGTCTTCACCGGGCACGGCTTCACCAGGCATGGCTTCTTCCAGCGACCCCTCGGCCTCGGTTTCCGCTGGCGGGGCCGTGCCCTCGCCCTGGAAGAGTTCCGCTTCCAGGGCGTCGACACCACTGGGTTCCCCGGGGGCGGTCTCGGGAGCGGGGATACCGGTTGCGCTCGCCTCCTCGCCCGCCTGGTTGGCCAGCAGGGCCAGCTGGTCATCCTTGAGCTCGATCAGCCGTTGCATCTTGGCAATTTGTTCTTCCAGGACCTGCAGCCGGGATTCCAGCTGCTCGCTCTGGGCCCGCTGTACCTCGGTGGCCTCGGTGGCCAGCACCAGTTCACGGCGCAGGGCATCCAGGTTATCCCCTTCACCTGCCACGGCAGCCGCGCCCGCGGCCGCCGCCTCCTCATCGGGAGCGGTCAGTTCCAGCTTGCTGCCGGCCGGGGCTGGGGCCGGCGCCGGCATGGGCGCGGCGGTTTCGGCCGGGGTGGGGCGGACTCGACCCTCCCGCCACTCCCGGTTCTGGGTACGCACCTCGGCACTGGCGTCGGCGGTACTGATGGAGGTGAATTCTGCGCGATCGGGGATGCGCAGCACATAGCCCGCCTTGAGATTGTTGATGTTGTGCCCGATGAAGGCGCTGGGATTGGCGTTGAGCAGACCCAGCATGGCCTGCTCCATGCCCACCCCTTCAGGTCGCACCTTGGCGGCAATGTTCCAGAGGGTGTCGTTACGGCCGGTGGGGCCGTAGGTATCGCCGCTATGGGTGCCGACATCGGCGGCAGGTGTAGTGGTCGCCGGTCGGGGCGCGGTCGCCCGGGCCGGGGTCGGGGCAGGCGCACGGGTAACCGGTAGCTGGGCGGTCGGGGCCGGGGCCGGCATGGTGACCGGCGGATCCACCAGCACGGTGTAGGCGCGCACCAGTTTGCCGTTGGCCCACACCACTTCGAGCATGAAGTCCAGGAAGGGCTCGCGCACGGCTTCGCGACTGGTGAGCTGGATTACTGCGCTGCCATCGGGCTTGCGTACCGGCTCGAAGCGGATATTGGAAAGAAAGGACGGGCGATCGATACCCGCTTGCTGGAAGATCTCCGCGGAGGCGAGGGCAACGCGCAGTTCCTGCAGTTCCTTTTCGGTGACAGACAACAACTGCACTTCCGCCCGCAGGGGCTGGTTGAGCGCGGACTTGAGTTCGATATCCCCCAAGCCCAGTGCCAGGGCGGACTGTGCCGCCAAGGCTCCCCACATGGCCATGGCCAAGGCCGATTTCCTGAACATAGTACTCCCCTTCATGGCGGTTTAGCCCGCTTCCACTCTGCAGGCCCCGTCCCTTCATTGGGACGGGTATTCATTCAACGATGACGGCCCGGCCGCTTGTCGGCCCGAATATAGCCTACAAGTACTCTTTGACCAAGATTTCAGCGATTTGCACGCTGTTGAGGGCCGCCCCCTTGCGCACATTATCGGCGACCACCCACAAATCTAAACCTCGCTCGTGGGAGATGTCCTCGCGGATGCGCCCGACGAACACCGGGTCCTTGGTGGCGGCCTCGGTCACCGGCGTGGGATATCCGCCATCCTCGTGCTTGTCCAGCACCACCACCCCCGGCGCCTTCTTCAACAGGGCACGCGCCTGCTCGGCCGTGATCTTGTCGCGGGTCTCGAGATGCACGGCCTCCGAATGTCCGAAGAATACCGGCACGCGCACGCAGGTGGGATTCACCCGGATGTCCATGTCACCGAAGATCTTCTGGGTCTCCCAGACCATCTTCATCTCTTCCTTCGTATAGCCATTGTCCTTGAACACATCGATGTGGGGCAGGACGTTGAAGGCGATCTGCTTCGGGTACACCTTGCTTTCGATGGACTTGCCGTTGAGCAGGCGCGCCGTCTGGCCGGCAAGTTCCTCGATCGCCTCCTTGCCGGTACCCGACACGGCCTGGTAGGTGGCCACGTTGATGCGGGTGATGCCCACGGCATCGTAGATGGGCTTCAGGGCCACCAGCATCTGGATGGTGGAACAGTTGGGGTTGGCGATGATGCCCCGGTTCTTGTAGTCGGCGATGGCCTCGGGGTTCACCTCCGGCACCACCAGCGGGATGTCCGTGTCGTAGCGGAACTGGGAGGTGTTATCCACCACCACGCAGCCGGCCGCCGCCGCCTTGGGCGCGTACTCCTCGGAGACGCTGGCGCCGGCGGAAAACAGGCCGATCTGCACCTTGGAGAAATCGAATTCCGCCAGGTCGGTCACGTCCAGGGTCTTGCCCTGGAAACGGACGGTCTTGCCCGCGGAACGGGCACTGGCCAGGGGGTAGAGGTTGTTCACGGGGAACTCCCGCTCCTCCAGGATCTCCATCATGGCTTCACCAACGGCGCCGGTGGCGCCCACCACGGCAACATCAAATTTCCGGGTCATGATCGTTGTATTCCTTGTAATGCGTGTGATTAAAGCAAAATGCCCCGCCTCCACCTGTGGAGTGGGTCACAGTTCCAGTCTACAGGGCGGCCACCACGGCGTCGCCCATGGCGGCGGTGCCCACCTGCTGCATGCCGGCGGCCATGATGTCCGGCGTACGCAACCCCTGGTCCAGCACCCGGCCGACGGCGGCCTCGATGCGGGCGGCGGCGGCCTCCGCGTCGAGACTGTAACGCAGCATCATGGCCACGGAAAGGATGGTGGCCAGCGGGTTGGCCACGCCCTTCCCGGCGATGTCGGGGGCGGAGCCGTGGATGGGCTCGTACATGCCCTTCCCGTTGGCGTCCAGGGAGGCCGAGGGCAGCATGCCGATGGAGCCGGTGAGCATGGCGGCGGCGTCGGAGAGGATATCCCCGAACATGTTATCGGTGACCATGACGTCGAACTGCTTGGGCCACTTCACCAGCTGCATGGCGGCATTGTCCACGTACATGTGGGACAGCTCCACGTCGGGGTACTCCTTGCCCACCCGGATCATCACCTCGCGCCACAGCTCGGTGACCTCCAGGACGTTGGCCTTGTCCACGGAACAGAGCCGCTTGCCACGCTTGCGGGCGATCTCGAAGGCGGAGCGGCCGATGCGCTCGATCTCCGATTCCCGGTACACCAGGGTGTTGTAGCCCTGGCGCTCGCCGTTCTCCAGGGTGCGGATGCCGCGCGGCTCACCGAAGTAGATGCCGCCGGTCAGCTCGCGCACGATCATGATGTCCAGCCCGGCCACCACCTCGGGGCGCAGGGTGGAGGCGTCCGCCAGCTGGGGATAGAGCACGGCGGGGCGCAGGTTGGAGAACAGCTCCAGGCCGGCGCGCAGGCCCAGCAGGCCCTTCTCCGGACGCAGGGCACGCTCCAGGGGCTCCCACTTGGGGCCGCCCACGGCGCCGAGCAGGATGGCATCGGCGGCGCGCGCCTGCTCCAGGGTGCGTTCCGGCAGGGGGCTGCCGGCCGCGTCGTAGGCGGCACCGCCCACCAGGCCCTGCTCCAGTTCCACGCCCAGGCCTTCGCGGTTGAGGGCCTCGAGCACCTTGACGGCCTCGGCGACGATCTCGGGGCCGATGCCGTCCCCGGGGAGTACCAGTACTTTCTTGGTCATGTGCGTTCCTTCGGAGGGTAAAGATCAAAAGCTTGTTATCACCGCAAAGGCGCAAAGTACGCAAAGTACGCAAAGTAAAACATTAAATAATTATTTTTATTAATTGTTTTATATTGGTTTTCTTTGCGTACTTTGCGCCTTTGCGGTGATAACGAATTTTTCCGCGCCTTTGCGGTGATAATGATTTTCAAAACAACCACGGCGCCTCAACGCGGCGGCGCTGCTCGTAGGCGCGGATGTCGTCGGCCTGCTGGAGGGTCAGGCCGATGTCGTCCAGGCCCTCCAGCAGGCAGTGCCTGCGGAAGGCGTCCACCTCAAAGGGGATGGCCTCGCCGCTGGAGCTGGTGAGCAGCTGCTGCCCCAGGTCCACGGTCAGGGTGAATCCCTCCGCCTGCGCGGCCTGAAACAGCCGCTCCACCACGGCCGCCTCCAGCTGGATGGGCAGCAGACCGCTCTTGAAGGCGTTACTGCGGAAGATGTCCGCGAAGCTCGGCGCGATCACCACCCGGAAACCATAGTCGGTCAGCGCCCATACCGCGTGCTCGCGGCTGGAACCGCAGCCGAAGTTCTCCCGCCCGAGCAGGATCCGCGCACCGGCATAGCGTGGCTGGTTGAGCACGAAGTCCGGGTTCAGCGGCCGCGCGCTGCAATCCTGGCCCGGCTCGCCGTGATCCAGGTAGCGCCACTCGTCGAACAGGTTGGGGCCGAAGCCCGTGCGCCGGATGGACTTCAGGAACTGCTTGGGAATGATGGCGTCGGTGTCCACGTTGGGACGATCCAGCGGCACCACCTTCGAAGTAAAGACCGTAAATTTTTCCATCACCAGACCTCGGGGTTCTTGCTGTTTCGTTGTCGATCTCAAAAAA
>SWBZ01006426.1_pt1 | contig 18888 bp, 21 predicted proteins | sample 4693031 | NCBI WGS metagenome assembly SWBZ01 (sample SAMN10267274, study PRJNA491770) | bioreactor metagenome | isolation source: DHS bioreactor inoculated with | place: Japan: off Shimokita Peninsula
TTTTTTTTGTCCGGAGTGGTGCCCCGGAATATGGCAACGATCGCCGAGGTTTCTAGGATGATTTATGCGTAGTCTGCGAAGTTTTCATCTGCTGGTGGTGCTGGCACTTGGGATGCTGATTCTGTCCACATTGCGACCTGCGGCTGAAAAAGCGCCGCCATCGTACCAGTACGGTATGACCCCGCTGTCCGAAGAAATAAAGGCACTGGATGCCTTGCCGGAGCCCCGGTAAGCTATTGCATGCTTGTGGGACCAGGGAATTTTCCTGCCGGCCCGTGGTCCTAGTCGCGACATGTCCGGGCACGCTGACTCCGTATACAAGGGATAAACTGACGGTGGTGAAATTTTCCTGGCCGGTTCGTGTGTACTATGAGGACACGGACGCCGGCGGTGTGGTCTACTACGCCAATTATTTGCGGTTCATGGAGCGGGCGCGTACCGAGCGCTTGCGACAGCTGGGGGTGGAGCAACAGGCCCTGCGCGAGTCTTCCGGGGTCCTGTTCGCAGTTCGTTCCGCGGAGCTGGATTTTCTCAGGCCCGCGCGCCTGGATGACGCCCTGCGGGTGAGCGCGGAACTGGTGGAATGCCGTCGCGCCAGCCTGGTTTTCCAGCAGAACGTGTACCAGGACGGGGACGAGTCCCGGGTGTTCTGCAGCGCCCGGGTGCGGGTGGCGTGCCTGGCGGCCTCCACCCTGCGGCCCCATCCTATTCCGGATTTCATATTGCAGGGACTGACTCGTGGGAACTGACCTTTCCTTTACCCATCTCATTGCCAATGCCAGCCTGATCGTACAGCTGGTGATGCTGTTGCTGGTGCTGATTTCGCTCGCATCCTGGACCCTGATCTTTCGCAAGGGTGCCGGCCTGCGCGATGCCCGTACCGCCGCGCGGGACTTCGAGGAGCGTTTCTGGTCCGGCGGTGATCTCGGCGGTCTGCACCGGGAGGTGGCGGAGCGGGAGGGGGAAAGCGCCGGCCTTGAAAACATCTTTCAGGCAGGTTTCCAGGAATTCGCCCGGCTGCGCGGCCAGAAGGGCATGGAGCCCATGGACGTGGTGGAGGGTGCCCAGCGTGCCATGCGCGTCTCCCTGTCCCGGGAAGTGGATGGATTGGAGCAGCACCTGTCCTTCCTGGCCACGGTGGGTTCCACCAGCCCCTATATCGGCCTGTTCGGTACCGTGTGGGGCATCATGAATGCGTTTCGCGGCCTGGCCAATGCCCAGCAAGCCACCCTGGCCATGGTGGCACCCGGCATCGCCGAGGCCCTGATCGCCACCGCCATGGGACTGTTCGCCGCCATTCCCGCCGTAGTGGCCTACAACCGCTATGCCAACGAGGCGGAGCGGCTGATTTCCCATTACGAATCCTTCATAGACGAATTCGCCAGCATTCTGCAGCGCCAGGCACATCCATGAAGCGGCCCGAAGGGAGTAAGAACTGAGTCATGCGCCATCGCCTGCGCAAACGCCCCGTGGCGGAGATGAACGTCGTGCCCTACATCGACGTCATGCTGGTCATGCTGGTGATTTTCATGGTTACCGCGCCGTTGCTCAATCAGGGCGTGGAAGTGGAGCTGCCGACCGCCTCCGCCCGTCCGCTGGCGCCGGAACAGCAGGATCCCCTGGTGGTGAGCGTGGACGCCGAGGGACAGTTGTTCCTGAATATTGGCGGCGATCCCGCCGAACCGGTCAGCGACGAGGACCTGCAGCTGCGCGCCGCGGCCGTGCTGCGGCGCCGTCCCGATGTGGCCGTCATGGTGCGCGGTGACCGCAGTGTCGCGTACCAGCACGTGGTCCGTGCCATGGTGTTGCTGCAGGGCGCGGGCGCAGGCAATGTGGGCCTGGTCACGGACCTGCCGGGCAAGGGGCGTTAGGTCTTACGATGTGGCGGATTGTGAAGGAAAACCCGCGCGCGGTGCTGTATGCGGTACTGGTGCATCTGGCATTGCTCGGGCTGCTGATGATCAATGTGGACTGGACCAGCATGACCAAGGTGGCACCTCAGCACAGCAATGCCCCGGTGCAGGCCCGGGTGGTGGAAGAGGATACATTACAGCAGGAAGTGCAGCGCCAGCAGCAGCTGGAGGAGCAACAGCGTGCCGCAGAGGCGGAACGCCAGCGGCAGCTGGAGGAACAGGCGGCCGAGGCCCGACGCCAGCGTGAGCGGGAAGAGCAGCGTCTGGCGGACCTGAAGCGACAGCAGGCGGAAGAGGCGCGACGGCTGGAAGAGGCCCGGCGCAGTACCGAGCAGGAGGCCAAGCGCCGTGAGGCGGCGGAAGCCAAGCGTAAGGCGGAGGAAGCGGAGCGCCAGAAGGCGGCGGCCGAGGCCAAGCGCAAGGCCGAGGAGGCGGAGCGCCAGAAGGCGGAGGCGGAAGCCAAGCGCAAAGCTGAAGCAGAAGCACAACGCAAGGCGGAGGCGGAAGCCAAGCGCAAGGCCGAAGCAGAAGCCAAGCGCAAGGCCGAGGAAGAGGCGCGCCGCAAGGCCGAAGAGGCCGCGCGCCAGGCGGAACTGGCGGCGGAGCGGGCACGCCTGGACCAGGAACGTCAGCGCGCCGTGGCGGCGGCCATCAACCAGTACTCAGCCCATATCCAGGACAAGGTGCGGCGTAACTGGCGCCTGCCGGCCAATTGGCGCGGTCTGTCCTGCACGGTACGGGTGAGCTTGATCCCCGGCGGTGATGTGGTCAGGGTGCAGATCGTGCGTAGCAGCGGCGATCCGGTCTTCGATCGTTCAGTGGAGAGCGCGGTATTTCAGGCCGCACCGTTGCCGGTACCTTCGGAGCCGCACCTGTTCGATGCGTTCCGGGAATTCCAGTTTGAATTCGACCCCAACAGGAGTTGAGGCATGCAGATGAAAGATATGATGCGCTGGTTGTTGTTGGCGGCCCTGCTCGCGGGCAGTCGCGGTGCGCTGGCGGTACTGACCATCGAGATCACCCAGGGCATGGAGGGCGCGTCGCCCATCGCCGTCGTGCCCTTTGCCACGCCGGCCGGTGTGAAGCTGCCGGAGGATATCGCCGGCATCATTTCCTCCAACCTGCGTCGCAGTGGCCGTTTCGCGCCCCTGCCGGAAGCGGATCTCATCGCCCGACCACGGGAGGCCGCTGATGTCCGTTTCCAGGACTGGCGCGTACTCGGTGTGGGTGATCTGGTGATCGGCCGCGTGTTGCAGCCCGCGCCGGGCCGCTACGAGGTGCAGTTCCAGCTCTTCGACGTGTTTCGTTCCCGCCAGCTGACGGGCTACAGCATCCCCGCGCGACCCGATGAACTGCGCCGGGTCGCCCACCGCATAAGCGACCTCATCTATGAAACCCTGACCGGTGAGCCCGGCGCCTTCGACACCCGTATCGCCTATGTGACGGCAGAGCAGGGCGCGGAAGGAAAACGCTATGCCCTGCAGGTGGCCGATTCCGATGGGCACAATTCCCGCACGGTACTGCGTTCTCCCCAGCCCCTGATGTCGCCGGCCTGGTCGTCCGATGGCCAGCAACTGGCCTATGTTTCCTTCGAGGGGCGCAAGGCGGCCATCTACGTCCAGGATGTGGGTACAGGCGCGCGCAGTGAGGTGGCAGCCTTTGATGGCATCAACGGCGCTCCGGCCTGGTCACCCGATGGCCGCCGGCTGGCCGTGACCTTGTCCCGCGATGGCAATCCGGAGATCTATGTGCTGCATTTGGCTGACAAGCGCCTGCAGCGGCTGACCAATAATGCCGCCATCGATACGGAGCCGGCCTGGTCGCCGGACGGCAATCACCTGGTGTTCACCTCCGACCGGGGCGGGGCGCCGCAGCTCTATCGCATGGACAGCCGCGGCGGGAACGTCGAGCGCCTGAGCTTCGAGGGCAACTACAACGCGGGGGCGGATTATTCGGCCGACGGCAAGCGCTTGACGCTGGTACACCGGGATGGCCGTAATTATCGGATCGCGGTCCTGGAACTGGACAGCAAGCGTTTGCGGGTACTCACCGATGGCAGCCTGGACGAATCGCCCAGCTTCGCGCCCAACGGCAGCATGATCATCTACGCTACCAGTGTAGGCGGTCGTGGTGTGCTGGCCGCGGTTTCGGCGGATGGTCGTTTCCGGCAACGCCTGACCCTGAGCGGTGGCGATGTACGGGAGCCGGCCTGGTCACCGGTGTTGCGGCGTTGAAGTGTTCCGGGAAGGAGATGACATGATGCAGGAGCGGGCTCTGCCCGCGAATAACCCGGAGACCCGGTAAGCCCCTTCGTGGCGACAGGCCGTTTCTACGGATGATTTCTGTCCGGTATCGTTCGATGATTTTTCAGTTCAACTTCCTCTAATCAAAGGAGAGGGTAATGAAACAACAAATGAAGATGTGGTCCGGTCTGGTCCTGGCGTTCGGACTGGTGTTGACATTGAGTGCCTGTGGTACCCGTGGCAAGGCACCCCTGGATGCAACCGTGGAGGATCGTGGCAGTAGCGCGGGAGGGGCGGGGACCGGGACCGAGGCCTTGGGGGTGCAGGATTATGGCCGTCTTGGCATGGAAGCCCTGCAGGATCCCGCCAGTCCCCTGTACCAGCGGGTGGTGTATTTCGAGTTCGACAGCAGCACCCTCAGTGAGGCGGACCAGGAGATTCTGGCGGCCCATGCGGCCTTCCTGGCGGGTCACCCCGAACTGACGGTCGCCCTGGAAGGGCATACGGACGAACGTGGTTCCCGCGAATACAACATCGGCCTGGGTGAGAGTCGTGGTCAGGCGGTACGTCGCCAGCTGGAATTCCAGGGCGTGCGGCCGGACCAGATCCGGGTGGTCAGTTATGGTGAGGAACGTCCCGCCGCGGACGGCCATGACGAATCGGCCTGGCGTCTGAACCGGCGTGTCGAACTGGTCTACGGAGGCCAGTGACATGGCCCTGCAGCGAGGGGTCTGGCTGCTGATCGCACTGATGCTGGCGGGTGTTACCACCCAGGCCCTGGGTCGTGATGACCCGAGCCTGGTGCAACGGGTCGAACGCATGGAGCGGATGTTGGACAGCCGCTCCATGCTCGATCTGCTCAACCGGCTCGAGCAACTGCAGCGTGAGGTGCAGCAGCTGCGCGGTGAGCAGGAAGTGCAGGGTCATACCCTGAACGGCCTTCAGCAGCGTCAGCGGGAGCAGTACCTCGATATCGATCGTCGCCTGCATCGGCTCGAGGCGGGAGGTGCTGCGCCGGATGTATCCGGGTCACCGGGGGCCACGGAGCTTCCCAAGCCGCTCGATACGGGCGTGGCACCCGCTGCCGGGGTTCCGAAGGATGTGGCAACGGCGGATCCGGGCAAGGAACGGGAGCGCTACGAACATGCCCTGGATATCCTCAAGGAGGGGCGCTACGAAGAGGCCGCCAAGGCCTTTCGTGACTTCCTGTCCAGCTATCCGGACAGTCGCTACGGGGCGAACGCGCGTTACTGGCTCGGCGAGGCGCACTACGTGGTGCGTGATTTCGATACGGCCCAGCGGGAGTTCACCGAGGTGGTGGAGCGCTTTCCCCAGGACCCGAAAGTGGCCGATGCGCGCCTGAAACTGGGCTTTATCCACTACGAGCGCCAGGAATGGGGCAAGGCCCGGGAGACCCTGCAGGCCGTGGTGGATCAACACCCCGGCTCCACCGCCGCGCGGCTGGCCCAGGATCGCCTGGCGCGCATGGGGCAGGAGGGGCGCTAGGAGCCTGTCGGACTTGAGACTGATCTACTGCGCCGGTGGGAGAGCGGTCCATTTTTCCGATCCTTTTCGTCGAATAGCTACGGCTATTCTCCTCAAACGATCGAAAAACTGTCCTCGCTCTCCCGCCTTGCTCGCTACGATCGCTCAAGTCCGACAGGCTCCTAGCCGTCCGCCGGGTACCGGGTCGGGCTTCGGCCCGACAATGTAGTACCATTTCACCATGACCATTGCCTCCATCCCCGTGACGCCCGATGTGCTGGCCCTGCCGGTGCGGATCACGGAAATCTTTTATTCCCTGCAGGGCGAGTCCCGCACCGTGGGCGTGCCCACGGTGTTCGTGCGCCTGACGGGCTGCCCCCTGCGCTGTGGTTACTGCGATACGGAGTATGCCTTTCAGGGCGGGCACAAGATGGCGGTCGGCGAGGTGCTGGCCGAGGTCTCCGCCTGGCAGCCCCGCTATGTCACGGTGACCGGCGGCGAGCCCCTGGCCCAGAAGAGTTGCCTGCCGTTGCTGTCCCGTTTGTGCGATGCCGGCTACGAGGTGTCACTGGAAACCAGTGGTGCCCTGGATGTCGGCGGCGTGGATCCGCGGGTGGTCAAGGTGATGGATCTCAAGACCCCCGGTTCCGGCGAGTGCGAACACAACCGGATGGAGAATTTGCGCCATCTCGGTTTTCGCGACCAGGTGAAGTTCGTGATCTGCGATCGCGCCGACTACGACTGGAGCCGCGAGCTGATCGCGCGCGAGGGTCTGGCGCAACGTTGCGAGGTGTTGTTTTCCCCCTGTCACGGCCGTCAGGATCCCGCCGAGCTGGCGGACTGGATCCTGGCGGACCGGCTGCCGGTGCGCTTTCAGCTGCAGCTGCACAAGTACCTATGGGGCGACGCGCGGGGAAAATGAAGGTGAACGGGAAGGCGGTCATTCTGCTGTCCGGGGGGCTGGATTCGGCCACCTGCCTGGCCCTGGCGCGGGAGCAGGGCTATGATTGCCATGCCCTGAGCCTGGACTACGGGCAGCGCCACAGCGCCGAGCTGGCGGCGGCGCGGCGGGTGGCCCAGGCCCTGGGTGTGCGTGAACACAAGGTCATCCGCCTGGATCTGGGCGGGATCGGTGGCTCGGCCCTGACCGATCCCGCCATCGCGGTGCCGGACACCCCGGCGGAAGGGATTCCGGTCACCTATGTCCCGGCTCGCAATACGATTTTCCTGGCCCTGGCCCTGGGCTGGGCCGAGGTCCTGGGGGCCTGGGACCTGTTCGTGGGCGTCAATGCCGTGGATTACTCCGGCTATCCCGACTGCCGCCCGGAATATATCGCCCAGTTCGAGCGTCTTGCCAATCTGGCCACCAAGGCCGGAGTGGAAGGGGGGCGGTTCCAGGTCCATGCCCCCCTCATTCACATGAGCAAGGCGGATATCATCCGTGCCGGCAACCGTCTCGGCGTACCCTACGCGGATACAGTCTCCTGCTACCGTGCGGATGCAGAGGGACGGGCTTGCGGGCGCTGCGATTCCTGCCGCCTGCGGGCCGCGGGCTTCGAGGCGGCGGGGATAGCGGATCCCACCCGTTATTCAGGGGATTGATGTCGCCCGCGCCCGGTGAGTGTCCTATTATTCACGAGCCGGTCCTTCCGGCCCGTTACAGATGGTATTGAGAGGTAAGCATCATGGTCTTCGAAAACTTTGCCGCCGCCCAGGGTTATCTACTGTGGGGCACCTTCCTGCTGGCCCTGGTGTTGGGCGCGGTCGCCAACAAGACCAACTTCTGCACCATGGGTGCCGTCTCCGACTGGGTGAACATGGGCGATACCGGCCGCATGCGCGCCTGGTTGCTGGCCATCGCCGTGGCCCTGCTTGGGGTGACGGTACTGGAGGCCATGAACCTGGCGGACCCCGACAATGCCTTCCCGCCCTATCGAATGAGCCAGCTGATCTGGGCCGAGAACCTGCTGGGCGGACTGCTGTTCGGCATCGGCATGACCCTTGGCTCCGGCTGTGGCAACAAGACCCTGATCCGTATCGGGGGTGGCAACCTCAAGTCCGTCATGGTGTTTCTCATCATCGGTGCGATCGCCTACTACATGGTCAACCCCATCCGCGGTGACCAGACCCTGATGTCGCTGCTGTTCATTGACTGGATCCGTCCCCTGGCCATCAACCTGTCCGGTCCCCAGGACCTGGGTACCTTCCTCGCAGGCCCGGAAGCCGCCGACACCGCGCGTCTGGTCATCGGCCTGTTGCTGGCCCTGCTGGTGCTGGGTCTCGTGTTCAAGTCCGCGGACTTCCGGCGCGGTTTCGACAATATCCTCGGCGGCCTGGTGGTGGGCCTGACGGTGGTCGGCGCCTGGTATATCACCTCCAACCTGATGCTGAGCTACGAGTCCGAATTCGAGGGCGAGATGGTGGTGAGCACCCGTGAATTCGTCGATCCCACCTCCACCAGTGGCTGGGCGACGATCGCGGACATGGGCATGGCCGACGAGGCGCCGGTGCTGGAAGGCTGGGACGCCAGCCGTCCGAATGTGGCGAGCCAGAGCCCCCAGTCCTTCACCTTCATCAATCCCATGGGCCAGACCCTGGGGTATGCGGGCAGGGGCTTCGAGCGCTCCGAGCTCAATTTTGGTGTCATGGCGGTGCTGGGCGTGATCCTGGGTTCCTTCCTGTGGGCCATCCTCAGCAAGGGTTTCCGTATCGAGTGGTTCAGCTCGGGACGGGATTTCGCCAATCACCTGGTGGGTGGCATCCTGATGGGCTTCGGCGGCGTGTTGGCCATGGGTTGCACCATCGGTCAGGCGGTCACCGGCGTGTCCAGCCTGGCCATTGGTTCCTTCATCACCTTCTTCGCCATCGTGCTGGGCAGCGCCCTGACCATGAAGGTGCAGTACTACCGCATGGTGTACGAAGAGGCCAGCTTCCCTGCCGCGCTGGTCAGCTCCCTGGTGGATTTCCGCCTGTTGCCCAAGGGTCTGCGCAGACTCGAAGCGGTTTGATCTGTAGCGGGCGCCCTCTTTCATTGTGGAGAGGGCGCGGCTTCGCCTGGTCTGCTACGGCTGATGGGTAGCGGCCCGGCATCGCGGCTTCCATCACCAGGCTCCAGCTTCCGAGGGACTTTCCAGGGTTGTCATTTCTCCCCGGTACGGTATTATTCCCGGCTCGCTTTACGGGTCGTTAGCTCAGTTGGTAGAGCAGTTGGCTTTTAACCAATTGGTCATAGGTTCGAATCCTATACGACCCACCATCCAGGCAATAAAAAAACCCCGGTCTGTCAACAGACCGGGGTTTTTTATTGGTACGAGTACCGATTACATGCGGGAACCGGGGCCGTTGATTTCCAGACCATTGCTCATGTAGGTATGGAAATATTCCAGGTTCCGGTACTCCTCGCTCTGCGGATCGAAGGATGCGGCACGCACCTGGCGGTTACAACCACCATAGCGACGATGCAGGGTCCCCATGTTCTGCCACTTGGAGCGGAAGGTCGGGAAGTGACTGGTCTGACCCAGGCCCGGGCTCAGGATGTTGGCCCGCACATAGTAGCCGGGGTAGGACACGTGGCAGTCGGCACAGGACATGTTGAGCTGCCCACGCTTGGCGTAGTAATGCTCCTTGCCGCTTTCGTAGGCCGCCAGGGCGCGAGGATCGTTGGGGATCTTCACGTTGATGGTGTTGCCCCGCGAGGTCCAGGACATATAGGCGGAGATACTGGCAATGGCACCTTTTTCATAGCCCAGTGGCTTCTCGCCGTTCTTGACCCGGCACTCGTTGATTTCCATCTCGATGGTCTTTACCTGGCCGGTCTTGGTATCGAAGTAGGGGTAGTCCTGCTTGATGCCGATACCGCCGTTCTTGAAGCAGCTGGCATAGGTCTTGCCATTTGCAAAGGGGGTATTGAACAGTTTTTCACCCTCTTCGACGGCTACGGTGTAGGGTGGGAAATCCTCGATGGCTTCCCACTGGGAGCGTTTTTCCGGGTCGAGCGCGTACAGCCCGTTGACGAAGTCATCGTGCGGCACGTTCGGGAAACGCTTGTGGAAGTGGTCCTGGTATTCCTTCATGTCCTGTTCCGGGGTGGCCTGGGCGACGATGGGCACGGAGCCCATCAACCCGACTGCCACGGCCATGGTCAGTAGTTGTTTCATGGATGGTTTGCCTCCAGTCGTGTTTGGTGCGTATTGTGGTTGTTGGCAGGGCTCAGGCGACGGTGGCTTCCGCTGAGTCGCTTTCGCCCTTGTTGTCCACCCAGCTCATTTTCAGGGTATCGCCCTTCTTGGCGCCGGAGAAACGGAACGACAGGTAGGGATTGGTGGAAATGGCCGGTCCCCAGAGGCTGGTCAGGACCGTATTGCCATTGTGTTCACAAACCACTTCCTGGATGAAGTGTGCCGGGATGAGATCCCCGGTTTTCTTGTTCTTCATCATGCCGGTTTCCATGGGGTGACTGATCAGCGCTCGAACGGTGGTCACGTCACCTTCCAGGTTGGCGCGCATTCTGATTGAGTTTGCCATGCTTCTTTCCTCGTTTCGGTCTTGGTTCAGGGTATCGGTACGGGGTCGGCCTTAACCGCCACAGCCACCGATCGTGACCTTGACCTCTTTGCGTGAGCTATGCAGTTTACCGTCGGCCTTGACCACGGCGATGACATCGGAGGTCTTGCCCATCTTCATGCGGGTGGCTACAAAGCCTTCCGCGCCCGCGCCCAGTACGAAGGAGGCGGTGAGAGGCGATGCATTCTTCTCCGTCAGGATGCTGATGGACTCGATGTTGGCGATGTTGGTCTCGACGGTGATCGGAACCACGTTGCCGTTTTCCGCGATATCCGGCGCTCGGATCTGGATCTGTTCGTTGGTGCTCAGGTCGGCGGAGCCGGCCAGGTTGGTCAGGGCGTCGTCCACGCTCTTGGATTCAAAGGCGGACTTGGGCCAGGCAGCCAATACCATGCGCGGGGTCAGGAGACCGGCGCCCAGGGCGAAACCGACGCTGCTGATCGCGGCGGTGCCTTTCAGGAAAGTTCTGCGTTTCAGGCTGTTCACGTGTGCTTCTCCTAAGGTTGCCGTAATCGGGTTACAGCGTGTACATGTATTCAACGATCTGATCGATTTCCTTCTCGGTCAATACCTGATGACGGCCGAAGGGCGGCATGATGCTGTTTGGGTTGGCCTTGGTGGAATCCCATATCTGGGCGCGCAAGCGGGCCTTGTCCGGGAAGCGGGCCTTCATGGCGACCAGGGGTGGCCCGATGTTACCCGTCATATCTCCGCCCTCGACGGCGTGGCAGGCCAGACAATTGCCCTTGCGGCGGTCAAAGGCCACCTGTTTGCCTTGTTCGGCGGCTGAGGCTTCTGCTTCTTGCGCAGATACGGCTACCGGCGCCAACGCCAGACTGCCCAGCAGTGCGGCGATGGATGTGGCTGTGGTAATGATGCTCGGGAATGGCCGCATCGTTTCCTCCTATGGTGTTGGATTGGCTCGAATGGTTGTTTCCGTGGCAAGGGCTTGCCCGCGGCTTGTGGAGCGTCTTGCTTGCGAATACCGCACTACTGACATTGATGGCTTGGGCGTCATGTTGCTACTACGAACGACTATAGCTTCCCCCCTGTTGGGAGTCAAAGCCCTGTCGCAGCAGACATGATTGAAAGTCATCATCGACATATTAGAGTTTTTTAACATACCGTTTGTGGACATTGGCAAGCACACGGTGGTTCGTGTGCGGTACAACGAACGACTCGTGAATGCTGGGACGCCACCGGTCGGGATTTTATTCCCGGTACTCCAATGCGGGCATCAGCGGGCATCTTCCTGGCGTGCCTCGTTCTTGAAGGTATGCAGGCGGGCGCTGATGCGGGCGTTATCGTAGAACTCCAACCCGGGCACCTGCAGGGCCAGCTCCAGCTGATCGATGGCCGCGTGGGTCTGGCCGTTCAAATAGTAGTATTCCGCCGTGGCTTCGTGGGATTCGCGCCGCCGGCCTTCCTTGCCCGCAGCCTCGGCCAGCAGCCGGTAGAGCTCCGGTTGCCGGTTCTCGCCCCGTTGGATCAGGCTGGTCAGCAGCTTGCGCGCCCGGGAGGGCTCGCCGTGGGTGAGCAGGGCGGCGGCATAGGCGCGGGTGACGGTGACGTTGCCGGGATTGAGTTGCAACAACTCCTCGTACAGGGCCAGGGCCCGGGCGGGCTGGTTCCGCTCCAGCTCCAGCCGGGCGAGATTCAGCGGGTAGTGCAAACGATCCGGGTTCTGTTGCCGCAGGCGGGTCAGTTCCCGTCGTGCACCCTCGTGGTCGCCCGTGCGCCACAGTGCCAGTGCATAGCCGAAGCGCTCCGCCTCGCCTAGGCCCTCGGCGCGCGCTTCGTAATCCGCCACCAGATCACGCAGTTGACGGCTGGACTCCACTTGCAGGCTGGTGCGCGCCAACTGGAAGCCGAGGCTGTCCTGCCGCCCCTCACCGGCGTGGGCCTCGGCACGCGCGGCCGTTTCGGCAATACGGCTGGTGGTGACCGGGTGGGTGCTGAGGAATTCCGGCAGTCGGTTGCCGTAGAGCCGACTCTGTTGGTGGAGGCGCTCGAAGAAGTCGGGCATGCCCCGGGGATCGATGCCGGACCGGACCAGGGTCTGGATCCCGACCCGATCCGCCTCGTGTTCATTGGCGCGGGTGAAATTGATCTGGTACTGGGCGCTGGCGGCCTGCAGTCCCACCAGGGCCGCCTGGCCGGCCTGGCTGTCCTGGCTGCCAATGAGGATGGCAGCAAGCAGCGCGGCCGCGGTGGGCAGGCTCATGCGCTGGGCGGCTTCATAAGCCCGCAGCAGGTGACGCTGGGTCACGTGGGCGATTTCATGGGCCAGCACGCCGGCCAGTTCACTTTCATTGCGGGCTGCCAGCAGCAGGCCGGTGTGCACGCCAATATAGCCCCCCGGACCGGCGAAGGCGTTGATCGAGGGGTCATCCACCAGGAAGAAGTTGAAGCCGTAGCCGGGTGCGTCGCTGGCAGCGGCGAGCCGGTAGCCCAGCTGTTGCAGGTAATCGTTGAGTTCCGGATCTTGCACCAGCTTGCCGCTGCGGCGGATCTGGCGCATGAAGGATTCACCGAACTGCTTTTCCTGTTCCGGGGAAATCAGCTGGCCCGCGGTGTCGCCCATGCTGGGAAGATCGGCCAGGTCCGCGTGGCTGAAGGGCAGGGCGGCGAAGCCGAACAGGGTGCCGGCAAGGGTAATGCGGATGAGGTGGTTCATTCCATGCCGCTACTGCGGCCCGTCTCCAGAGATCATCGGTAACAAAGCCTCCCCCCGGCTGGTGCGCGGCTGGCTGCTTGGTGAGACCACCATACCGGCCCCTGGGTTCCGGGGCCAGCGGGAGGTGGTTGACCGCCGCGTTGATTATTAGAATATAATGATATGCAATTTTACAGCATGCCAGCAGGCGAGGAACTTTGCCCATGTACGGAATCCAGGAAATCGATAGTGCCACCCTTGAACACCAGCTGCGTGCCGACCCCGACCACTACCGCCTCGTGGATGTGCGTGGACCGGCGGAATGGCCGCAGGGCATCATCGAGGGCGCCGAACTGCTGCCCCTGCACCTCTTGCCACTGCAGGCCGGGCAATGGCGTGATCCGCGGCCAATCCTGTTCTACTGCCGTTCCGGTGCTCGATCCGCCCAGGCCTGTGCCTGGATGATGGCGCAAGGCCATGGGGCTGTCGTCAATCTGCGCGGGGGGGTGCTGGACTGGGCGCGCCATGGCCTGCCCCTGGTGCCGCCCGGGGAGGCTCGCGCAACGGGCTGACGTCTCCCGGGGTGGGGCCCGGGGGATTCCCGGCAGGTGCGGGAGTCGTATGGCTTGCTATAACGCCGGCCTGGTGTTGTATACTGGCCGCCCGGTTAGCCTGACCAGGTGCCGCTGGCAACAACAATTTACAGATTCAGGAGCTTTCAAACATGGCGAATTACGACGACGAGCTGGATGCATCCGGCCTGAACTGCCCCCTGCCCATCCTGCGCGCGAAAAAGGCCCTCGGTGCCCTCGACAGCGGCAAGGTGCTGCGTATCATCGCGACCGACCCCGGTTCTGTGAAGGATTTCGAAGCCTTTGCCAAGCAGACCGGTAACCAGTTGCTGGAATCCAAGGAAGCGGGCGGCAAGTTCGAATTCCTGATCAAGAAGGCCTGAGTCCCGGTCTTCCCGTCTCGCGCCCGGCCCGGCCCAGGGGTCGCCGGGTGGCGGGACTGCTGCAAGAACCGTCCGGCTTCGTGCCGGACGGTTTTTTTATGTGCTCACAAAAAGCGTACCCTTTTCAAGGGAAAATCCCGGGCTCCATCGGTCGGCAGCAATGCCGGGTGCGTGCTACTGTATCGGGATGTGATGAAATAGATTTGCCACAACCAACGTCTATCGCCAATACCCCACATAGATTGCCCTGAGTCGAGAGGAGAACCAATGAATCTGTCCCGCCGAGAATTCTTGCAGATGCTGGCGGCGGCCAATGCCGCCGGCTTCGGCCTTACCGCCTGTGGTAACGATGGCTCCGGGCAGGGCGCAGGCGGAGCGGTCGGGACCGCGAAGGGGCCGGCCAATCCCTACGAGTTGCCCAGCTTCGGCAATGTGAGCCTGCTGCACTACACCGACTGCCATGCTCAACTGCAGCCGGTCTATTTCCGCGAGCCCAATATCAATCTCGGCGTGGGCAGTATGCGCGGCCGGCCGCCGCACCTGGTGGGCAAGCGCCTGCTGGAGTATTTCAATCTCGAGCATCCCACCCTCTGGTCCCATGCCTATACCCACCTGGATTTCACCGCCCTGGCGGAGAAATACGGCCGCGTCGGCGGTTTTGCACACCTGGCCACCCTGGTCAAGAACGTGCGCGCCCAGCGCCCCGACTCGCTACTGCTGGATGGTGGTGATACCTGGGGCGGTGGCAGTGGCACTGCCGTCTGGACCTATGCCCAGGACATGGTGGACGCCCAGAAGCTGCTTGGTGTGGACATCATGACCGGCCATTGGGAATACACCTATGGCGCCGACCGGGTGCGCGAGGTTGTGGAGAAGGATTTCGCCGGCCATATTGATTTCGTGGCCCAGAACGTGGTGGACGTGGAATGGGGCGAGCGGGTCTTCCGGCCCTATGTCATCCGCAGCGTCAACGGTACCAATGTGGCCACCATCGGCCAGTCCTTCCCCTATACCCCCATCGCTAATCCCCGCTACCTGGTGGAGGAATGGTCCTTCGGCATCCGTCACCTGGAGATGCAGGAAGTGGTGAACCAGGCCCGTTCCGAGGGTGCCGAGGTGGTGGTGGTGTTGTCTCACAACGGCATGGACGTGGACATCAAGATGGCCGGGCTGGTGGACGGCATCGACGCCATCATGGGCGGGCACACCCATGACGCCGTGCCCCAACCCATGGAGATCAAGACCCCCAACGGTGGCACCTGCCTGGTGACCAATGCCGGCTCCAATGCCAAGTTCCTCGGCGTGCTCGACCTTGACGTGCGCGAGGGCAAGGTGCAGGGGTACCAGTACAAGCTGTTGCCCGTGTTTTCCAACCTGATCGAGCCGGACAAGGAAATGGCCGACTATATCGAGAACATGCGTAACCAGACCGTTACCTACGAAGGCGAGACCTTCCGCATGGCGGACAAGCTGAGCGAGAAACTGGCGGTCTCCGAAGACCTGCTCTATCGGCGTGGCAACTTCAATGGCACCTTCGACCAGGTGATCGTCGATGCCCTCATGGAGCAGGTGGATGCCCAGATCGCCTTCTCACCGGGTTTCCGCTGGGGCACTACCGTGCTGCCGGGCATGGACATCACCTTCGAGCACGTCATGGACCAGACCGGCCTTACCTACCCTTCGGTCACGCGTAACGAAATGAGCGGCGAGACCATAAAGACCATTCTCGAGGATGTGGCCGACAACCTGTTCAACGAAGACCCCTTCTACCAGCAGGGTGGTGACATGGTGCGCGTGGGTGGCCTGAAATACGCCATCGACCCCACCAAGGACATGGGTCAGCGGATCTCCGAGTTGGAACTGAACGGCAAGCCCCTGGACCCCAACGACACCTACATCGTGGCCGGTTGGGCCAGCGTGCAGGAACACCCGGCGGGTGATACGGGCCGCAAGATCTGGGATGTGGTGGCCGAATACCTGCGCGACAAGAAGACCGTGAGGGTCAGCGATCTCAACCAGCCCCTCATCAAGGGCATGGACGGCAACCCAGGACTGGAACCGTTGTAGTTGAGTCTCCCGCCGGCCCCCCGGGCCGGCGGTTTGTTGTTATTTTCCCCCGAGCATATCCGCCAGGCTTTTGGCGTTGCAGTCCCGCTATGCTGGCCGGATAGCCGCTCTACCCACGTGCTCCAAGGGCACGAAGCCCGTTCCGGCGCGGGTTTTTCTCTCTGTTGTATTCTTGTCACGTTTGACCCGGATCCCACCGCGCCGATGCTGGCACGTCTGTTGCTTGTAGGCATTCGCATTGACAATTTTCAGGCACATGCCCATGCTGGGCGTTGCGCCACAGGATTGTTGTTTAAACGCAACGGGGCAGGTTCTCGGACAAAACACGAATGAGGAATGGAGATATGAGCACTTTCGCACGCACACTGGCCGCCATGGCCGTTTCCGCGGCATTGGTGGCCCCGGCCGCCCATGCCACCAACGGGTACTTCAAGATCGGCTACGGCACCAAGAACCGTGGTATGGCGGGTGCGGGTATCGCCTTCTCACAGGATTCCCTGGCACCGGCCACCAACCCCTCCGGCATCGCCCTGGTGGGCAACCGCATGGAAGGCGGTGTCGAATTGTTCAACCCGAACCGGTATGGACGCCTGGATGCCACCCTGATGGGCGGCGCGGATACTGGCAAGGTGGACAGTGGCGCGACCCTGTTTGCCATCCCACATGCCGGCTTTTCCTTTGACATGCGCGATTTCGCCGTCGGCCTGAGCATGACCGCCAATGGCGGCATGAGTACCCGCTACAACTCCAATCTGTTCACGGACGGCTTCGCTCCTGCAATACCCGGTTTTGCGGGCATGCTCGCAGGGATGAACCCCGGCCTGGCGGCGGACATTAACAACAATGCCATGGCACTCGGCATGAATCCCAACAACAACCCCTCCCTGGGCGTGAACCTGTCCCAGCTCATCATCGCCCCGACCGTGGCCAAGAAACTGAACGATGACCACTCCGTGGGCGCCTCCCTGCTGATCGGCTACCAGCGCTTCCGTGCCTATGGGCTCGGCCTGTTCCAGGGTCTTTCCGCCAGCCCCGGCAATGCGACCAACCAGGGTGACGATGACGCCTGGGGTGCCGGTGTGCGCCTCGGCTGGACCGGCCAGATCACCGACAACATCACCCTGGGCGCCCAGTATTCCTCCAAGATCTTCATGCAGGAATTCGACAAGTACGCGGGCCTGTTTGCCGAACAGGGTGACTTCGACATCCCGGCCAACTTCGGTGTCGGTGTTGCCATCAAGGTCACCCCGAAGACCACCGTGGCCTTCGATGTCCAGCGTATCCAGTACAGCGACGTAGCCTCCATCGCCAACGCCGGTCCTACCGCGGACGACTTCTTCGGTGCCCTGAGTTCCGCGCTCATGATGGGTAGCTATGCCGGTCCTGGCCAGCTGGGTACCGATGCGGGTTGGGGTTTCGGCTGGGATGACGTCACCGTCTACAAGCTGGGCATCAATCACGAGTACAACGATCGCTGGACCTTCCGCGGCGGCTTGAACTATGGCGAGAACCCCATCGATGACGACCAGAACCTGTTCAACATCCTGGCGCCCGGCGTGGTCGAGAAGCACATCACCCTGGGCTTCACCTACATGCCGAACCCGATGAACGAGGTCAGCGTCACCTATATGCGTGCACTGACCACGAAGCAGTCCTACACCTATCAGGGAACCGGCGGTTTTGCTCCGTTCAGCTATGACACCGAGATCGGTATGGACCAGAATGCCCTCGAAGTCAGCTATGCCTTCAAGTTCTAGGCAGAACGACTCGCGGGATTGACCGAGCAAAAGGGGGCATGAATCCATGCCCCCTTTTTTTATGACAATGTTTTTTGTTTCCACGCCCGGGCGAAATGGCATAGAATCGGCGCGGTCCACAAAAAACAACAGGAGGTTGAGGGGTTATGATGAAACACTACGCAAAATGGATGTCCGGCATCCTGGTCATGCTGGCCATGTTGTTCGCGGCCACGGCCCACGCCGCGGACCGTTATCTGCCTTTCATCCTGGCCTACAAGGGCCCGGGTGACTTCGAGGCCAAGATCGCCGAAGTGAAGCAGAGCCTGGAAGGAGCCGGTTTTACCATCGCCGGTGATTACGTGCCCTATGAGAATGCCCACATCGTGATCTTCACCAGCGATGCCCTGCGCAGGGTGGCGGCCCAGTCAGAGATGGGTGGCTTCGGTGCGGCCATGCGCGTTTCCATCAACAAGGTAGACGATGAAGTCCAGGTGGCCTTCGTGAATCCGGAATACCTGGCGGTTGCCTACCGCATGAAGAGCGATCTGGCGAACACCCGCACGGCGCTTGAGCAGGCCCTGGGTGTGGTCCAGGAATTCGGTTCCAAGGAGCTGACCAAGCGCAAGCTGGGTCGCTATAACTACACCTTCGGGATGGAATACTTCGACGACCCCTACGTGCTGGCTGAGTATCCCAGTCATCGGGAAGCCCTGGCGGCCGTGGAGCGTAACCTGGAAAGCAACAGCGCCGGTGTGCGTCCGCTCTATCGCATCGACATTCCCGGCAAGGAAGAAACCATCTTCGGCGTGTCCATGAAGATGCCGGAAGGCGGCTCCGAGCATATGGATGATACCTTCCAGATGAGCGTGGTGGACTTCGAGGAACTGAAGCAGAACGCCTACTTGCCCTATGAAGTGATGGTCATGGGCAACAAGGTCATCGCCTTGCACATGCGTTTCCGCATGGCGGTGCACTTCCCGGGACTGAAGATGATGGGTTCCAACAGCTTCATGCGGCTGATGTCCAGCCCCGAAGCCATTCGCAAATCCCTCACGGAAGCGGTGGGCGGCGACGCCTCCTGATCCCTGCCTGGTATGTACAAGGAACCCCCGGTATACCCGGGGGTTTTTTTTGCCCTGCCACAACTTGGGTCGCGCCGTTAAAGCCACCGCCGGTATCGGCCGCTAGCCATGCAATTAGAGCGGGTTCTTCTTTGTCGGGGTGTGATTCACCCGGTCGGACGGACCCGTCCATGATGGCCGGGGGG
>SWBZ01001487.1_pt1 | contig 18787 bp, 16 predicted proteins | sample 4693031 | NCBI WGS metagenome assembly SWBZ01 (sample SAMN10267274, study PRJNA491770) | bioreactor metagenome | isolation source: DHS bioreactor inoculated with | place: Japan: off Shimokita Peninsula
AGCAGGATGGTGGTATCGGCGGCGATCTCGCGGAAGGCGGCGATCATCGCGCGGATGATCGCCGGCGCCAGACCTTTCGTCGGCTCGTCGATCAGGATCATTTCGCGCTTTTCGATGATCGCGCGCGAGATCGCCAGCATCTGCTTCTGGCCGCCCGACAGCGCGAAAGCCTGCTTGGTCCAGAATTTTTCCATCGCCGGAAACAGGGCAAAGACGCGGTCGAGCCGATCCTTGTCGAACTGGCCCGAACCGGTGGCGAGCCGCATGTTCTCCTCGACCGTCAGCCCGCCGAATATGCCCATGTTCTCCGGCACATAGGCGATGCCGAGGCGGGCGATGTCCGGCGTCGCCAGGGCGGTGATGTCGTGGTGGCGGAAGACGATCGCGCCCTTACGCGCGCGCCATAGTCCCATGACGGTGCGCAGCGTCGTCGTCTTGCCGGCGCCGTTGCGGCCCAGAAGCACATGTACGCCGCCTTCCGGCACGTCGAAGGAGACGCCGTGCAGGATATGATACTGGCCGATATCGGTGTGCACGTCGTCGAGGCGCAGGATGGCGTCGCTCATCACGCCACCTCCTCTTCGTCGTCGGCGCCGACGCCGAGATAGATCTCGCGCACGATCGGCAGCGTCATCACCGTGTCCGGCGCGCCGTCGGCGACCAGTTCGCCGTTGTGAAGCACGACGATGCGGTCGGCGAGCGCGCGCACCACGTCCATCTTGTGCTCCACCAGAAGCACCGTCTTGGTCGTATCTTTCTTGATCTCGGCGATCAGGTCGAGGATCGCCGGCGCCTCGTCGACCGACATGCCGGCGGTCGGCTCGTCGAACATGTAGATGTCGGGCTGCATGGCGATCAGCATCGCCACTTCGAGCTTGCGCTGGTCGCCGTGCGGCAGGGCGGCTGCCGGATAATGTGCGACGGCCGCAAGCCGTGCGCTTGTTAGATGCTGTGCTGCCTCCTCGCGGATAGCATCCAGGCCGGCCGCCCGGCGGAAGATGCTCGGCCCGGCGCCCTGGCGCGCCTGCACCGCCAGGCGGACATTTTCCAGCACGGAGAGCTGCGGAAACAGATTGGTGAGCTGGAAGGCGCGGCCGATTCCGGCCTTGGCGCGCGCCGACGGCGACAGCGCGGTGAGGTCGCGGCCGTCCTTGTAGACACGGCCCGCCGTAGGATGAAGCTGACCCGAGACCAGGTTGAACCATGTCGTCTTGCCGGCGCCGTTGGGGCCGACGATGACCGTCAGCTCGCCGGGGCGAAAAGCGCAGTTCACGCCGTCGACGGCGGCGTGGCCGCCGAACCGGATGGTCAGGTCTTCGGTGCGCAGGGAAAAACGGTCAGACATCGGCAAGGGGTCCTGACGTCAGGCGGGCATGCTGCTTGGTTGACGATTAAGAACGGGGTGCGGGCAGATCGTCGCCGGCATGTCCGCACCCCCTATCATCGGTGCCGCTCCCCGCGAGCGGGGAAGGCAGACTCGTCACTCCTGGTTGTTGCGGCCGATCGGAATGTTCATTTCCTCCGGCTTGATCTCGCGGACCAGTTCCGGGATCGCCCAGTCGACGGCATCGTCGACCTTGATCTTGAAATGATACATGGACTGCAGCGCCTGATGATCTTCCGGACGGAAGGTCATCATGCCCTTCGGCGTGTCCCAGCTCATGCCTTCCATGGTGGCGATCAGCGTCTCGGTCTCCCAGTCGTCGGCCGTTTCCAGCGCTTTCACGATGGCGAGCGCGGCCGCCATGCCGCCGGCGGTGAAGAAGTCCGGCGGCGCGTCGAAGCGCTTCTTGTGCTCTGCCACCAGCCAGTCGTTGATCGCGTTATCCGGGTTTTCGTAATAATAGTAGATCGCGCCTTCCATGCCGGGCACGCGCTTGTAGGTCGGCAGCACCGGCAGGATGTGGCCGCCGGTCGAGATCTCGATGCCGTAGCGCGACGGATCGGCCGACACCAGCGCCCCCATCGGATCGCCGGAGCCGGCGACGTAGATCAGCACCACCTTGCGGCCGTCCTTGTCCTTGAGCGCGTTGAACAGCCGTTCGATGGTCGCCGTGTAGTCGGTGGTCTTCAGCGGCACGTATTCCTCGGCCACCAGGGTCGCGCCGGTGCCTTCGAGCGCTGTCTTGAAGGCGGCGATGCCGTCCTTGCCGAAAGCGTAGTCCTCGGCGAGCGTCGCCACGAACAGCGTCTCGTCGGGTTTCAGCGCCAGCGCCTGGGCCTGCATGTCCATCGACGAGTTGCGCGAGGTCTTGAACACGTAGCGGTTGGAGTCCGGACCGGTGAGCGAATCGGCGACCGCCGGCTCGACCAAAAGGATGCGCTCATATTCGGCCGCGATCGGCAGCATGGCGGTGGTCACACCCGAGGAGGTGCCGCCGACAGCGATCAGAACCTCGTCGTCGCCATAGGCCTCGGCCAGTACCGAGCGGGCGACGTCCGGCTTGAACTGGGTGTCCTTCTCGATCACCTCGATCTTGCGGCCCTTGATCTCCATCGTGCCGTTGGTGGCGTATTCGAGACCGAGAGTGAAGCCGTTGGTAGTCTGTTTGGAAAACGCCTCGAGCGGCAAGCCGGACAGGCCGTGCACGAGCGCGATCTTGACGGGGTCCTCCTGGGCGGGCGCGTTGGCCACGCCAGCCACGGCCAGCGCCGTGGCGAGGGATAAGGCGGAGAGTATCTTTTTCATCGGGGTTCCTCCTTCAAAGTCCGGTTTCTCGGCGCGGTCAGGCCGCGTCCCGTTCGCGACGCCGGGCCGCTGGCGTGCGGATCCCGGTCTTCGACCCGTCGTCGCAGGCGATGTTCGGCGCACCGGCGACCGTGCCATCGTCCGTCGCCGGCGCGGGCCGGTCCGGGCACAGACGAGCGGTTCTGACCAGCCAGGTGGCCAGGTTCATGCCGGTTTTCCTCCCTGGTGCGCGCTAAAAACGGCCATATGCCATTGCGGTATTGCGAAGCTGCGCGCCTTGGTACTATCCGACTGGCCGGGACTTGGTGCAATATCGTACAAATACGCATGATCGATCGCGAAGACACGCTGCGGGAACTGGCCTTCGAGCACGCGCCGGTGGGAATCGTGCTGACGGAAAACCGCGTCATCCGCGCCTGCAACGTCACCTTCGCCGCCATGTTCGGCTACGGCCGGGGCGAACTGGTCGACCAGTCCTTCGCCATCCTCTACCCTTCTTTCGAGGAGTTCGTGCGCATCCGCGATGTCGGCGTCGAGCCGCTCAGGGCGACCAATCGCTATTCCGACGAGCGGATCATGGCGCGCAAGGATTCCACCCTGTTCTGGTGCCGGGTGCGCGGCCATTCCTTCACCCGCGACGAACCGCTGGCGCGCGCGGTCTGGACCTTCGCCGACCTGTCGGCCTCGCGTCCCGTCACCCGGCTGACGACGCGCGAACGCCAGATCGTCATGCATCTGGGCGAAGGCCGCACCAGCAAGGACATCGCCCGGCTGCTGTCGCTGTCGCCGCGCACCGTCGAGGCGCATCGCGCCCGGCTGTTGAAGAAATATCACGCCGCCAACGTGGCCGAACTGCTCGCCGGCCTGAGCGGCATGCCGCACTGAACACGGCCTCACCGGCTGGAATAATGCACTGCAAGACCGGCTGCGCGGCGCGCGAACGCGAACGGGCCGCCGCCGGGATTATCCGCTCGGCGCCATCACGACCCTCACGAGTCCGCTTGGAAGTGCGGGCACCACATCCCTGCGAACGGTCTGTCCCTTGATCAGGCGGATTTGAGGCCAGCCCGCAAGGCGCGTTCGATTTCCTGGAATGCGTCATAGGCCTTGAGGCGCTCGGCGTGAATAGCGGCGACACGTCCCGTCGCCGGCTCGAACCGCGCCCCGACATGCGACATAGTCTCCATACAAGCCTGGAGAGAAGGCTTGTGGCCGGACGCGACCGCGCCCAGCATCGCCGCCCCGAGAAGAACCGGTTCTGGACATGTCATCGAAAGCACCGGAAGGCCGCTGGCATCGGCGAGAAGTTGCTTGATGAAGTCACTTTCGCCGGCCCCCCCGCTGACAACCACGGCGCCGGGCGTCACGCCGTGCGCGCTCTGGGTATCGATTATCTTGCGAAGCCCGTAGCCGACACCCAGGACCCCGGCCACATAGGTGGCCATAAGGTCGTCGATCCCGACATCCAGCGTCATGCCCGACATGATGGCTGTTGCATGCGGGTCGGCGAAGGGTGCGCGATTGCCCAGGAAATCCGGCACGATCATGCGGCTGCCGGCCAGCATGACGGCTTCGCTCGGATCCGGACAGCGGCGCTCGACTTCCGAGAGGAGATACGCCTGAACGGAGATGCCGGCCGCCTCGGCGGCGGTCTCCGCGGTTTGCCGGGCAGGATGTGTGGCGATGAGATGCGCGATCGCTTGCCCGGCGGCGGACTGGCCGCCTTCGCTCAGCCAGAGACCCGGAACCATGGCGGAATAGTAGGGACCCCAAACACCCGGAACGAAATGCGCATCCGCCGACGAGGCCATCGTGCACGCGGATGTGCCGAAGACATAGGCCATGGTCAGTTCGGGCCCGGCGGAACCTTCGGCGCCGACCGTACCGATACCGCCGGCGTGGGCGTCGATCAGGCCGGCGCCGACCGCCGTGCCTGGCCGCAATCCGAGCGCATCGGCGGCTTCCTGTGTCAGGCCTTGGCCAACCGGCGCTCCCGGTGCCACGATCTCCCGGCCGATACGGGCGTAGTCCTCATCGGCCAGTTCGCCCAGCCCGATCGCACTGAAGTAGCTCGAGTCCCACGCATCTTCGTGGGCGAGATAGGTCCACTTGCAGGTGACGGTGCAGGCCGACCGGGCCAGCGAACCGGTCGCGATCCACGTGAGGAAATCCGGCAGGTCGAAGAACTGCCCGGCGCGTGCGAAGGTCTCGGGCATGTTTTCCTTCAGCCAGAGCAGTTTCGGCGTCTGCATCTCCGGCGAGATGCGGCCGCCTACATAGTCGAGAACCCGATGGCCCATGGCGTTGATACGATCCGCCTGATCGACGGCCCGATGATCCATCCACACAATGATGTTGCGCGCATTGTCCCCGGAAGGGCTGATACTCAGCGGCTTCATGCCCCGGTCGAGCACAACAAGCGAACAGGCCGCGTCGAAGCCGATCCCGGCGACCGTATCCGGCGAGATGCCGGCTTCCTTGACGGCGGCGCGGACCGAAGCGCAAACGGCACACCAGATGTCCTCGGAGGACTGCTCTACGATGTCTCCGGCCTCGCGCCAGCTCCTGATGTCCTGCTTGCGACCGGCAAGCAGCGTGCCGTCGGGATCGAACACTCCGGCACGGGCGCTGCCGGTCCCGACATCGACGCCGACGAAGAACCGGTCCGACATCTAAAGATCGACCGCGCTGGGGAGAAGAACGAGGTCCCGGATGGTCACGTTTCTCGGCCGCGTCAGCATGAAGACGACGCAGTCCGCCACTTCTTTCGCCTGCATAAGGCTGCCTTCCGCCAGCGCCTGCTCCATCTTCGCCTTCGGCCAGTCATCGAGAAGGGCGGTGACCACTGGCCCCGGCAGGATCGCCCCGACACGTACGCCATGCTTGGACATTTGGCGGCGTACGGTATGCGTGAAAGCCTGCACCGCATGTTTCGATGCTGTGTAGATCGGCTCCCATACCACCGGGATGACGCCTGCGACCGAACTGGTCATGATCACGTCGCCGGATTTTTGCGCGGCCATGTGAGGCAGGACCGCGTGAACCGAGCGGAACGTGGAATTGATGTTGAGATTGAGGACCCGGTCCCATTGATCGGCATCCCCTTCGAGGATATCGCCGCCCACATAGGCGCCTGCGTTGGCGTGAAAGATATCGAGCCCTCCGGTGGCGTCGAGGATCTGCGGCAGCATCCCCGATATACTGTACGGGTCCATCAGATCGACCACGACCGGAAAGGCGTTCGCGCCGAGTTCCCGACAGACCTTTCGCAGAGCCTCCTCGTCCCGGTCGACAAGCGCAACCTTCGCGCCGGCAGCGAGACACTCCCGCGCACATGCCAAGCCGATGCCGGATGCCGCCCCTGTAATGGCAGCAACCTTGCCTTCAAGACTGTTTGTCATCGGTCCCTCCTCATATGCTCGAATATCCGCCCTCGATCATCATGATTGCCCCGTTCACCAGATCCGAGGCTGGCGACGCGAGATAAAGGGCCATGTCGGCGATCTCGACCGGCTCACCGAAGCGTCCCAGCGGTGTACGGGCAATGAACGGATCCTTCTTTTCGGGCGCCGACCAGAGTTGCCTGCCCATTTCAGTCATTATGACCGTGGGGCAGATCGCATTGACTTGTACATTGTGCGGCGCGGCCTCAGTCATCAGCGATTTCGTGAGCGCGTTGAGACCGCCCTTCGATGATGCGTAGGCTGAATGGTCCTTGAGCGCGATGACTCCGGTCTGGGAGGAGACGTTGATGACCTTGCCCATCCGGCGCGCCATCATTCCCGGTAGCAGAGCCTTCGACAGGATGAACGGCGCTGTGAGGTTGATGGTGAGCGTGCGCACCCAGTCATCGACCGCAAGATCGACAGCCGGCCCCGTGATCGCGATACCCGCGCAATTCACCAGGATATCTATGCGGCCGTCCGCGGCGGCAAGCGCGCGTGCTGCAATGTCGGCCGTCTCGTCCGTCGATGCCAGGTCGCCGGCGATCGGCGTAAATCGCCGGCCCTTGGCCTCGACCCGCCGGCCAATATCCCCGAGCCGGTCCTCCGCGCGGCCGTGCCCGATGACATCGGCACCGGCATCGGCAAATACCTCCGCAATGGCATGACCGATACCTGACGAGGCCCCGGTCACCAGAGCAGTGCGTCCGGCAAGGCTGAAACGGTTCACCCAGTCAGGCATCTGTCACTCCAGGTTGGTATGACGCGCCCGCATTGTCTCGGGATCGAGATCCAGGCGGTCGCGTAATTCGAGGACCAGTATCTCGAAGAACAGAAACATCAGCACCTCGAAGAGCGAACCCATGGGCAGGACCGAAGAGGCCTCGTCGCCCCGATCCGCCGCCATCGTCTGGGCGGGCAGGGTGACGATCAGATCGGCCTTCGCGGGATCGGGGCCATCCGGCGTCGCGGTGATGCAGATCACTTTTGCTCCGGCACCGCGCGCAACGCCGGACAGCGCCTCCACCGTCGAGAAATGGCCCGGCCCGGCACTCGTGAGAAGAACGTCGCCACCTATCAGCGGCGGGGTGGTCATGTCGCCCACAACATGAGCGTCGAGGCCGAGGTGATAAAGCCGCATTGCGAGCGCCTTCATCATCAGCCCCTCTCGGCCGACGCCATAACAAACGATGCGGCGTGCCGCGGCCAACGCGGCGGCAAGATCGTCGATCTGCCGAAGAACATCGGCGCTCAATCCGGGACGGAGCTCGTCCAGAACGCGGTTGGCCAGTTCATCCCTTGATCCGACCACGGTTCAGGAGTCCTGCAGCTTGATCTGGATCTTCACATCGGTCGGCCGCGCTTCCACGGCGCGCTCGAATGCGGCCACACTTTCCTTGAACGCGAATGTTTCGGAAACCAGCGGCTTGAGATCCACTTTTCCCGACGCCATGAGCTCGATGGCCCGGTCATAGACGTTCGCATATCGGAACACGGTTTCCATTCGGATTTCCTTGGACTGCGCGAGCACGATGTCCATGGGAACAGGATCGACGGGCATTCCCACCCAGACGACGCACCCGGCCGGCGCCACGGCTTCGAGCGCGGTCTGTACCGACTTGGCCGTGCCGGCACATTCAAAGACGACGCTGGCACCCCATCCATCGGTCGCTTCCGCGATGATTTCGGCGGGAGAAGTTCCGGTCGCGTTGATCGGGTGGATATTGCGATACTGGGCCGCCGTGTTGAGCTTCTCGTCCACGAGATCGGAGATGTAGACTTTCGAGCAGCCGCCGGCCAACGCAGCCAGCGCGACCATGATGCCGATCGGCCCGGCCCCCGTGACAAATGCGACGTCGCCCGGAGTGATCCGGGCTTTTGTCGCCGCCTGCATGCCGATGGCGAACGGCTCCACCATCGCGCCTTCCGCAAAGCTGAGATTGTCCGGCAGCTTGTAGGTGAATGCGGCTGGATGCACGACCGAAGGCGTCAGGCAGCCGTGAACAGGCGGCGTTGCCCAGAAGCGCACAGCGGGATCGACATTGTAGACCCCCAGTTTAGAAGCTTTCGAGGCCGAGTCCGGTATGCCAGGCTCCATGCAAACCCGATCGCCTACCGCAAGGTGTTTTACGTCACCGCCAATCTCGGTGACGATCCCGGATGCTTCGTGGCCCAGGACCATCGGTTCGCGCACGACAAACGGTCCGATCCTGCCATGGGTGTAGTAATGCACGTCACTGCCGCAGACGCCGACCGTGTTGATCGCAACCCTGACATCGCCCGGCCCAAGGGAATCCCGTAGCGCGATCTCCCGCAGTGCGAGCTTGTTCTTCTCTTCCAGAACCAAGGCTATCGGCATCGGATCGTCCTTTCGATACTCGGCTATTCGCGGGCCGGTCGCGCGCCGTTGCCTGTCGAAAGCAATGCGCTGGCCGTGTCGACATCGGTGACAAGCGTATTTACGAAACCGCGCAAAAGAGCCGCGCGAATGACCGAAACCTTGTGCATACCGCCTGCCGCGAGAATGACATTCGGTATCTCGTGCAGATCGGCGAGCGAAACTCCGATGACGCGCCGGTTCAGTTCATGATCGATGACTTCGCCATTCGCGTCGAGAACATGGCCGATAATGTCTCCCACCCCGCCGCGTGCAATCAACTCCTTGCTGTCGATGTCACGCGGCAGCGCGTCGCGTACCAGCAGCGAACTCGACAGATCTCCGGTCGCCAGCGCGATCGCGCCGCATGATCTGATCTTCTCCAGCATTTCGACGATCACGTCCTGCGCCATGAACAGTTGCTGGCTCTCCGGACTTCCCGCAAAAAGCGGCGCGGTAAAGAAGCTGTGCTCCGCGTTGCAGAGATCGGCGAGGCGCGTTGTGATCTCGTAACCGTTGACGTCGGAGCCGCGCGTAACCCCGCCCATGACCGACACGATCTCTAGGTCAGGCCTGTCGATCGGACGGATGAATCGGGTTGCCAGGTTGAGCGTGTTGCCCCACGACATGCCGAAGGCCTTGAGCTTCGGATCGGTGAGAACCGTGCCGAGATAGCTGCCCAGCCCTGCACTTACGAGCGTCGTGACGGCGGACGGCTTTTCTGGAGTCGGCACAACGACTGCGCGCGACAGTCCGAACCCGCGTTCCAACTGCCACTCCAGATCCGCCGCAGCGGCATAGATCGAATCGATGCTGACGCGCAGTATGCCCCGCTGGCGTACCTCGCCCAGCGCCTTGTTCACCCGGTTCCTGGTGACACCGAACCGCTCGGCAGCCTCCGCCTGGGTCAATCTCTCGATCTCGCAGGCCCAGGCCAGACGGACCAGCAGCTGTTCTTCTTCGTCGATATTGTCGACCTTGACGCGTCGCGACATAACACCTCACCTTGCGGCAGGACTAACAGGCACGCAGGGCATGAACACCGAAACAACAGGCTATCGAGCCGCAACGCATCACTTCACCGCCCCCATGGTGAGGCCCCGAACGAGTTGTTTCGATGCGATGAGTCCAAAAATCAACACCGGGATCACGATCAGCGTCGACGTGGCCATGATCTTGCCGTACGGCAGGTTGTAGCCCTCCATGAACGAAACGGCCATTGCCGGAGCGGTCTTTGCGTCGGATCGCGTCAGGACCAGGCCGAACATCAATTCGTTCCAGGAAAAGATGAAAGCAAAGATCGCGGAGACCGCAACGCCGGGCATCGCGAGCGGCAGGCAGATCTTCCGCATGATCGTGAATTGCGACGCGCCTTCAAGCCGCGCCGCCTCGTCCAGATCATAGGGTATGCCGCGAAACTGGTCGGTGACGATCCAGATGACAATCGGCAGGTTGAAGGTCAGATAGATCAGTATCAGCGTGATGTGCTTGTCGAGAAGGTTCAGGTTTCTCGCAATCAGGAAGAACGGCAGTGCCAGTACGATTGGCGAGACCATGCGGTTGGTGATGAACCAGAACCAAAGATCCTTCTTGCCGCGGAACTCGAACCGCGCGAGTGCAAATGCGGCGGGAACGCCGAGCAGTAGGGCCAGCGCCGTGGTGGAAATGGCGATGACCAGCGAATTGATCAGCGTGCGGAAAACGCCGTCCTCAAACAACGCCTCACGGTAGTTCTGCAACGTCGGCTCGAAAATCCAGAGCGGCGGCGCTTCCAGAGCGGCGATCTGCGTTTTCAGCGACGTGGTCACCATCCAGTAGAACGGGAACACACAAATGGCGATGATCGCCACAATCAGCAGGATCTGCCACAGGACGGACCGAGATGTGCGCATGGCTCAGACCTCCTTGTAGAACACGCGAATGTAAATCTGCGCCAATATGATTGTGATGATCAGCAGAATGATCGCCTGCGCGGAGGCGAGCCCCTGATCGAAGCCGCGGAACCCGACGCGCTGGATCATCAGCGAGATGAACTCGGTCGCCGAGCCCGGTCCTCCGCGTGTCAGTGTGAAAACCATGTCGAACAGTTTGAGAGTATCGGCCGTCCGCAGGATCAGCACCGCGACGAGACCCGGCACCAGAAACGGGAGTTGCACATGGCGCAGCACGGTCCACCAGCTCTTGGTTTCAAGCCGCGCGGCCTCCTCGACCTCGCCCGGAACCATCGTGAGCCCGGCAAGCAGGACGAGTGCAACGAAGGGTGTCCACTGCCAGACGTCCCAGAAAATAATCATCGCAAATGCGTTGGTCGGATCACCGATCCAATTGATGTTCGCGTTGCCGAGAAGCTGGTTAACGACGCCGAACTTCTGATTGAACATGACCTGCCCGAGGAGGCCGACGACCGCATAGGTTGTTGCCATGGGAAGCACAAGGCTCAGGCGCGCCAGCGTCTTGAGAAAGGTCAGCCCCGGCTTGTGCAGGACGAGCGCTATTCCCAGGCCGAGCGCGATCTGCAGCGGCAGGGAGGTGCAAAGCAGGAAGAAGGTTCTTCCCATCGCTTGCCAGAAAACCTCGTCAGTCAGAACGCTCCAGTAGTTTTCTAGCCCGATGAACTCGACGCGCCTGAGTTTGGTCAGGTTAAAGAAATACAAGGAGGTCCAGGCCGCGTAGATCAGCGGAGCGATACCGACGATCGCCAGCCCGAATACGGCCGGGCCGATAAATGCGAGGATCGTGCGTTTGGAAACATGTCCGCGCATAGCGGTTTCCCCAATTGTCGGAAGAGTGGCGACGGCGCCATAGGCGCCGTCGCGCTGTTAGCTACTGAGCCAGCGGCTTGTCGCCGGAGTAGTAGCCGGCATCCTCGAGGACTGCCTCCATGCGGGTGCCGATTTCCTGCGCGCCTTCTTCGGTCGAAACCTCACCCAACATCATCTTCGTGCCCCATTCCTGCACGATCTCGGTGATTTCCGGCCACTCGGCGAAACGGGGCCGGAACTCCGGAACGCCTTCCTGCCAGCTTTCGACCAGCGCCGGCACGAACTTGTAGGTTTCGGCCAACGCCGGATCTTCATAGGCCGACTGACGGGCCGGAACGCCACCGCGCTCGAGATATTCGCGCGCATTGGCCTTCGACGTAGCCCACTGAATGAAGAGCCATGCCGCAGCCTGTTCGTTTTCATCCGCCTGGCTTGCAACGGCCAGGGAGAAGCCGCCCAGCGCGGGCTTGCGGCCTGCCGGCCCCATTGGCTCCGGAGCGATTTCCACGCAATCGGCGACGCTCGACGTTTCCGGCGACACGACCGTCGAATAGAAAGCGGACCACTCGGTGATCATTGCCACGTCGCCCTGCGCGAAGCCATTGACCGTCTCTGCGTGGTCATAGGCGACGATGCCGTCGGGCATGTATTGCATCAGGTCCTGCCGGAACTGGAGACCGGCTTGGGACTCCTTGGAATTCAGGTTGGACCTGAACTCCTCATCGAGGAAGGAGCCGCCAAACGGCCAGAGCATCCGCGCGAAGCTATCGGCCGACTGCGGGGCGGTACGGTCGGACTGCAGCGCGAAGTCGTATTTGCCGTCCTTCGTCAAGGCCGGTCCGTAGGTGTCCTTCAACTCGGTCCAGGTTTCCGGCGGTCCGTCAAATCCGGCGTCCTTCAGCATGCAGCGGTTGTAGAACAGGAGGCCGGAATAGTTGTCGAAGGGAAGGCCGTAGATCGTGCCATTCCACCCTCCGAAGGCGTTCAGGACCAGCGGGAAAAAGTCATCGATGTCCAGATCCGGATCCGTGATGTCTGGATTGGACGTGAAATTCTCGATCGGCAGGATCCAGTCGTTTTCGGCGAAGTTGCCGATCCAGACAAGGTCGATCAGCGCGATGTCGAGGTCGCCGCCGGCCACGAAGTCGCGGACCTGTTCGCCAAGCGCATTCTCGTAAGGATGCTTGATGATGTTGACGTTGATGCCGGTTTCCGACTCGAACTCCGGCAGCATGGCCTCAATCGCTTCGTAGCCGGGACGCAGCAGAAAGACCACGTCGACCGTGGTTCCGGCATAGGGTTCTGCCGCTTTCTTGAAGCTCCATTCATGATTGTCGGCAAGCGCACCGGTCACCATGGCGCCGGTCAGCGCGACAGAGCAGAGTAGTCGATTCAGTTTCATCAGATGTCCTCCCTAAGGCAGCAAACCGATTGACTTTCATTTGCCTCGGTGTGATTACAAATGTAATTTTTTGGTGAAAGTGTCAACTTTGTTTTCCGTCCCGAGGCGGCCGGGAAGGCGAAATTATCGGGAATGCGGGTCCTGAGGAGGGTGCCATGGCGGCGATAGAAATTCGCAATATCAACAAGTCCTACGGGAAAATGCAGGCGCTCTTCGATGTCGATCTCGATATTGCCGATGGCGAGTTCGTGGTCTTTGTCGGCCCGTCGGGGTGTGGCAAGTCAACACTGCTGCGCAGCCTTGCCGGCCTGGAGGACATCGACTCTGGAACAATAGTCATCGGCGGCAAGGACGTCTCGAAAGCCGAACCGGTTGACCGCGATGTCTCAATGGTCTTCCAGTCCTACGCGCTCTATCCGCACATGACCGTGTTCCAGAACATGGAGTTCGGCATGAAGGTGAACGGTGTCGATCCTGCGGAACGCGAAAAACGGATCGCGGAAGCCGCCAGGATCCTGCAGCTCGAGGACTATCTGGACCGCAAGCCCTCGCAACTCTCCGGCGGCCAGCGGCAACGTGTGGCGATCGGGCGGTCGATCGTCAAGAACCCCAAGGCCTTCCTGTTCGACGAGCCGCTATCCAATCTCGACGCGAAGCTCAGGGTCCAGATGCGTGTGGAGTTGGGCGCTCTGCACAAGCAGCTCAACGCAACCATGATCTACGTCACCCACGACCAGGTCGAGGCGATGACCATGGCCGACAAGATCGTCGTGCTGAATGCGGGGCGTGTCGAGCAGGTCGGAACGCCGATGAACCTCTACCACAAGCCGGTGAGCAAGTTCGTGGCAGAATTCATCGGGTCCCCGGCGATGAATGTCTTCGCGCCGGTAGCATTAGCCGGGCTGAAACTTGATCCTGGAGCGCGGTATGTCGGGTGCCGTCCCGAGCATTTCGAGGTTCTCCCCAAAGGACAGGGCAACATGGATGCGGTCGTCACGGTCAAGGAACAGCTAGGCGGCGAATGTCTGCTCTACCTCGCTGGCGATCACGACATAACGTATGTGGCGCGTGTCGACGGCGACGACGAGACGGCGATCGGTGACACGGTCGGACTGGGAATACCCGAACACCGTCTGCACCAGTTCGACAGCGACGGCCGGGCGCTTCGGTGAGGGTTTTCGTCAGTGACGAAGCTTCATGGCACTTCCCAACGAGTCCCGCAGGCCGGAGATTTGACGCAGACCGGCCTCGTCATCCTTGATTTTGACGGCGTTGTGGCCAACAGCGAGGTCATATCGCTATCCACCTTGCGTGCAGCGATGGGCGAGTTCGGTCTTCATCTGGAGCCCGACCAGGTAAGGCATCGCTATCTCGGCGTCGCGATCGACAAGATAGAACAGGACCTCGAAGCCCAGGGCTCCTTCCGGACATCGGTTGGCTTCAGAAAAGCGTGGCATGACGCGCTTTTCGAGAGGTTCCGCAATGAGTTGACGCCGGTTCCCGGCCTGGCTGGTCTTCTCGACCGGATCGACGACCGCGGTATTCCGTATTGCATCGCGTCGAGCGGCACCCTTGATCGGATCGGAGTCGCGCTTGACTCCATGAGACTGGGTGGGCGTTTCAAGCACGTATTCAGCGCACAGCAGGTCGAACACGGCAAACCGGCTCCGGACCTCTTTCTGCACGCCGCCGACGCATTCAACATCTTGCCTGGCCAATGCCTCGTTATCGAGGATTCGCCGCACGGGATCAGAGCGGCAAAATCGGCCGGGATGCGCGCCATTGGATTCCTCGGCGGCGAGCACCTGACGGGCATTCGCGACGCCCATCGCAAACTACTGATCGAAGCAGACGCGGACGAGGTGTTCGAGAGCCTTGACGAGATTATGATCGGTTGAGCGGGAAAAATGCACCGTACGTGGCGCATTGTTTGCCGCCCCTGCCCAGCCTTGCGGGCGAGACTCGATCTGCCCACTACGTGATTGCGGCAGCGAGGTAGCCGGCAGTAAGGACGAAATAGGCACGTTTTCGGTATCGTGTCGCACGGCGCCGGAAGTCCCTGAGGGGCAAGACATGCACTCGGTGAGGTTTCGGCCGCGATAGGCCCGGTCGTTGGAGCCGGGCGTCAGAGCCCAGGCGTCCGGTCGGCCAGGATGGTCACTCAGCGCATGGATTATCGTCGTTCGCCCGCCGCAGAGCAGTGGCCTTAAGCAGTGGGCGTTAATATGGATGGAGGCCACCGAGCCGGTGAACACGCGACTCGAGCCGGTCAGCGCGTAGAAGATCCGCCCCACACGTCCTGTCGGCTCCATCGCGTCCAGCGATTGTAGATCGTGGTGTAGGGGCTGAAGACTGCGGCGCAGCCCTTCCAGCGGCCGCCCGAGCGCGGCATACTCAGAATGCCTGAGATGACCCGGGTCATCCACGCGGCGTGCCCTGCGACCGGGGCTGATCGCGCATGCGGCGCGGGCCGGTGGCGCGGCGTAATTTGTGACAAAGACGGATTTGACTGTCCGCTTGCGGGAACAAGTGTGTTCATGCCGCGTTTTGTGCATGTCGAGCGGCCGCGCCCCAGCCTCTCTGCCACGATCGGAAAGGGCGCGGCCGTGCATACGAATGATGCACAAGGAGATTTTATCATGATCCGCAAGCTTATGGCGACATCCGCCCTTGCCTTGCTGGTATCGAGCGGCGCGATCGCCCAGACCAGCACCACCGTTCCCGCGGACCCGGCGCAGCAGACCCAGCCGACCGCCGAGGTTCCCATGGTCGTCAAGGCCGACGGCCAGCTCGCCAGCAACATTATCGGCGAGTCGGTTTATAACGGCGCCGGCGACGAGGCCGAAAATATCGGCGACGTGAACGACATCGTCTTCGACGCGGACGGCAATATCCAGGCCGTGGTGATCGGCGTTGGCGGCTTTCTCGGCCTGGGCGAGAAGCACGTGGCGATCGAATATGATCTCGTGAAATGGGCCGAGCGCGATGGCGATCGCTGGCTCGTGGTCGAGACGACCGCCGAGGCGCTGAAGGCGCAGCCCGAATTCGACCGCATGGCCTATCAGCCGGTGCCGGCCGATGCCGACGTGGCGGAAACCAAGCCCGCCACCGCCGACGATCTGGCCACGGCCGAAACCGCCGAGCCCGCCGAGGCGATGCCCGTCGAGGACAAGACCGCGGAGGCCCCGGCCGACCAGGACATGGCCATGGCGCCGAAGGACGAGACGGCCAAGACCGAGGATCGGGTCACCGAGAACCAGGACACGGCCGCTTCGCCGCTTGAGGATCCGGCCAAGGCGACCGACGCTACGGAGACCGCGGCGATCGACCGCTCCAGCCTGCAGCCGCTCGCCAGCGACCAGATCAGGGCCGAAGAGCTGATCGGCACCACGGTCTACGGCGTCGGTGACGACCATATCGGCGAGATCGGCGATGTCGTGCTGTCGCAGGACGGCAATGTCGACGCGATCATCGTCGACGTTGGCGGGTTCCTCGGAATCGGCGAAAAAGAGGTCGCCATCGGCATGGACAATCTCGAGTTCATGAGCGACGGCGAGGGCAACCGCTATCTCTATACGGCCTTCACCCAGGAAGAGCTGGAAGCCCAGCCGGCCTATGAGGAGGCAGCCTATGCCGAGCGTCGCGACGAGATGCGCATGATCGTGCCGCAGTAATCGGCTCGACCATCGCGAACAAGGGCCCGTGCCGCCATGCGGCGCGGGCCTTTTTCGTCTGCCGGGGCTGACGGGTCCAGGCCTCGGCGAGGCCGGGGCCGGCCGGGAGTGGGCGCGCCAGATTACCCCTTGAGATAACTGGACTAAATCCTTCGCTGGCCGATACGCCGCTCACCGGCCCGAATCATGGCGCCGGATTTGGTTTTTTGGCCCGGAACCCCTATATCTCACCAGTCCAGCGGCGCGTGATTCGGGGTGGCGGAAGCGCGTCTTTCCAGCGGCAAAAGAACAGCGGTATTTCATGAGCGACTCGTCCGAAAATCAGCCCGGCGGCACGCCCGAATACGGCGCGGAATCGATCAAGGTCCTCAAAGGCCTCGATGCCGTGCGCAAGCGGCCCGGCATGTATATCGGCGACACCGATGACGGCTCCGGCCTGCACCACATGGTCTACGAAGTGGTCGACAACGCGATCGACGAGGCGCTGGCCGGCCATGCCGATCTGGTGACGGTGACGCTCAACCCGGACGGCTCGTGCACCGTGACCGACAACGGCCGCGGCATCCCCACCGATATCCACCACGGCGAAGGCATCTCCGCCGCCGAGGTGATCATGACCCAGCTCCACGCCGGCGGCAAGTTCGACCAGAACTCCTACAAGGTGTCCGGCGGTCTGCACGGGGTCGGCGTTTCGGTCGTCAACGCGCTGTCGACCTCGCTGAAGCTCAAGATCCGCCGCAACGGCAAGATCAACGAGATGAGCTTCACCCACGGCGTGGCCGACGCGCCGCTGGCGGTCACCGGCGATGCCGGCGCCGAAACGGGCACGGAGGTCACCTTCCTGCCCTCGCCCGAAACCTTCACCATGACCGAGTTCGACTATGCCACGCTCGAGCATCGGCTGCGCGAGCTCGCCTTCCTGAATTCGGGCGTGCGCATCGTCCTGACCGACCGGCGCCATGCCGACGTGGTTACCAACGAGCTGCTCTACGATGGCGGGCTCGAGGAATTCGTGCGTTATCTCGACCGGGCGCGCAAAGCGCTCATTCCCGCGCCGATCTCGATCCGCGCCGAGCGCGACGACATCACCGTCGAAGTGGCGATGTGGTGGAACGACAGCTATCACGAGAACGTGCTGTGCTTCACCAACAACATCCCCCAGCGCGACGGCGGCACGCATATGGCCGGTTTTCGCGGCGCGCTCACGCGCCAGGTCACGAGTTACGCCGAAGCGACCGGGATCGCCAAGAAGGAGAAGGTCTCGCTTACCGGCGACGACAGCCGCGAAGGGCTGACCGCGGTCCTGTCGGTCAAGGTGCCCGATCCGAAATTTTCGTCCCAGACCAAGGACAAGCTGGTTTCCTCGGAAGTGCGGCCGGTGGTCGAGAGCCTCGTCAACGAGGCGCTGAGCACCTGGTTCGAGGAACATCCGGCGGAAGCCAAGATCCTGATCAGCAAGGTGGTCGAGGCCGCCGCCGCGCGCGAGGCCGCGCGCAGGGCGCGCGAGCTGACGCGCCGCAAGGGCGCGCTCGACATCACCTCGCTGCCCGGCAAGCTCGCCGACTGCCAGGAGCGCGATCCGGCAAAGTCGGAACTGTTCATCGTCGAGGGCGATTCGGCCGGCGGCTCGGCCAAGGGCGGCCGCTCGCGCCAGAACCAGGCGATCCTGCCGCTGCGCGGCAAGATCCTCAACGTCGAGCGCGCGCGCTTCGACCGCATGCTGTCGTCGGACATGATCGGCACGCTGATCACCGCGCTCGGCACCGGCATCGGCAAGGACGAGTTCAATCCCGAGAAGCTGCGCTACCACAAGATCATCATCATGACGGACGCCGACGTCGACGGCGCCCATATCCGCACCCTGCTGTTGACCTTCTTCTTCCGCCAGATGCCGGAGCTGATCGAGCGCGGCCACCTCTATATCGCGCAGCCGCCGCTCTACAAGGTGACCCGCGGCAAGAGCGTGCAATATCTCAAGGACGAGCAGGCCTTCGAGGAATATCTGATCGAGGGCGGCCTGGAGGATTGCGCGCTGGAACTCGCCAGCGGCGAGGTCAGGGCCGGCCCCGATCTGCGCGCGGCGATCAACGACGCGCTGGCGGTGCGCACGCTGATCAACGGCCTGCATACGCGCTACGACCGCGCCGTGGTCGAGCAGGCGGCGATCGCCGGCGCGCTCAGTCCCGAAGTCATGATCGATCTCGGCCGCGCCAACGAAATGGCCGGCCGCATCGCCGAGCGGCTCGACCTGATCTCGGAAGAAACCGAGCGCGGCTGGGAAGGGCGCATGGCGACCTCGAACGAGGGGCCGGGCGGCTTCATCTTCGAGCGCACCGTGCGCGGCGTCAAGGATGTCGTCCATCTCGACATGGCGCTGATCGGCTCGGCCGACGCGCGCGCGCTGCACCGCTATGCCGGCCGCCTCGAGGAGGTCTACGGC
>SWBZ01006349.1_pt1 | contig 18642 bp, 12 predicted proteins | sample 4693031 | NCBI WGS metagenome assembly SWBZ01 (sample SAMN10267274, study PRJNA491770) | bioreactor metagenome | isolation source: DHS bioreactor inoculated with | place: Japan: off Shimokita Peninsula
CCCCCAGGATCCTGGGCGGGCTGATTGCCGTGCCGGCACTGACCATGATCTTCATCGTGGTGGGGATCTTCGGTGGCTGGTTCGTGGGCGTGGTGCTGTTCGGGGTCAGCGAGGCCGCCTATTTCCACGGCATGTACGACACGGTGGTCTTGCACGATGTCTGGATGGGTGTGGTCAAGTCCTTCGTGTTTGGTCTCATCATCGTCTGGGTGGCCACGGTGCGCGGTTTCTTTCTGCATCTGGACCGGTCCGGCGTGTTCGGGGCGGAAGGGGTCAGCCGCACCACCACCAATGCCGTGGTGTTTTCCACCATCGGGGTACTGGTTTCGGATTATCTGATCAGTGCGGTCATGCTGTAGGAGAGGCAAAAATTCATGAAACGCTTGAATCTGGAATTCGGGGTGGGCCTGTTCCTGTTGCTGGGGCTGGCCGCGTTCTTCTACCTGGCGATCAGGATGGGCGATGTCGGCCTGCTGCGGCAGGAGGGCTATACGGTGACGGCACGCTTTATCAGCAGCTCGGGCCTGAAGGAAGGTGCGATGGTGGAATTGGCCGGGGTGCGGGTCGGCAAGGTGCGGCGAATCGCCCTCGATCCGGAGCGCTATGAATCCGTGGTCACCCTTGCGATCGAGCCCGGTGTGCAGATCACCGAGGATACCATTGCCTCGGTGCGCACCGCCGGTATCATCGGCGACAAGTTCATCAAGCTGACCCCCGGCGGCATGGATCTCTACCTCGCCGACGGGGATGAGATCGTCGACACGGAATCCTCGCTGGATATCGAGGAGCTGGTGAGTAAATATATATTTGAAGGTAGCGATACGGCCCAGAGTGAGTAGGGATTCCGTATTTACTCAGGAGTGAGTATTTACCGCTACAATCGAGTCCCGTCATTCCCGCGAAGGCGGGAATCCATGGATTTTAAACCACTGGATTCCCGCCTTCGCGGGAATGACGAGCCCCGGTCTGTAGACATGATTACTGACTCCTGCCAGGATTAATGACCAGGGAGTTATCTCATGAAAATCGCATATCACTTGTCCGCACTCATCGGCCTGCTGTGCTGGGCCTTGGCGACCCAGGCGCTGGCGGCGCCCGCACCCAAGGAGCGCGTGCAGGATACCGTGGATGCGGTCCTGGAGGTGTTGCGTGACGAGACGCGGGACGTGGAAACCAAGAAGCGGGACATCCGCGTCCTGGTCCGTGAACGTTTCGATTTCCGGGCCATGGCCCAGAGCACGCTGGCGCAGAACTGGCGCAGTGCCAGTGAGGAGGAGCAGAAGCGCTTCGTGGACCTCTACAGCCGTCTGCTGGAGGATACCTACCTGGTCATGGTGGAGGAATACACCAACGAAACCGTCGAATACCGCAATGAAATCCTACGCAACGAGAACAATGCCCAGGTGGATACGGCCATCCTGGCCGCCGACAAGGAAATCCCGGTGGTATACCGCACCCGCCTGAAGGATGGCGACTGGTATATCTATGACGTCATTATCGAAGGTGTCAGCCTGATCAGTAATTACCGCAGCACCTACCAGCAGATCGTGCGCCGCGAAGGCATGGATGGGCTGCTGGCGCGACTGGAGGAGAAGACGGGTTGCGCGGACGGGAATTGTTGAGCATTATGCCCCACTGGGCGGATGCTCGCGGGCCCTTGGACACCGTGTGCAAGTAGCGGGAAAACCGGGGGAAAAATCTTTAGGAATCCGCCGTCAGCGTTCTTGACAGCCCCCCCCTTCCTGGAGTAAAGTGCGCGCTTCCATTTCGGGGCTATAGCTCAGCTGGGAGAGCGCTTGCATGGCATGCAAGAGGTCCGCGGTTCGATCCCGCGTAGCTCCACCAGATTCTCCCGTGTTGGGAATGGGTCGTTAGCAGTATGCGACGATTCGGTGTGATCAGCGTCTACGCTGGAATCCTGTTGATCATGGTGGGACTGATCGGCGGCTTCGGCGCTCTGTTTGTCGACGCGGACCACATTGCGGTAAACCTGCTCACGCTGGTTCCACTGGGCTTCGTGGCCCTGCTGACCGGCACCGTGGTTTGCCAACTGAACCGCCCACGCGGACCTCAGTGAAAAAGAGTTCTGTCCCCTTCGTCTAGAGGCCTAGGACATCGCCCTTTCACGGCGACGACAGGGGTTCGACTCCCCTAGGGGACGCCAATTCAGTCAAGGCGTCATCAAGAAGGGCCGCGCAAGCGGCCCTTTTTACTTGGTCAGCCCTGGTTAATCTCTTCGTTGTCATCCATTGGCGCCGCCTTGCGCACCGCCGCGATATCCTCCGCATTGTCCAGCCCCTGTTCGGCCCGTCGCAAGGCCAGCCGGGCATACTTCAATGCGGCTTTTCGGAGTGGTTCATCGTCGAGATTTGCCAGTGCCCGCAGGCCCTTCTGCAGGCGGATCCCAACCTCCACCACGGCAGCACCGTCTCGGGCGATCGGTGTGAACGCATCATCGAACATATCATCGACTGATAGAAGCGGGACCTCAATCCTGTCGTAGCGGGGTTTATCCTCATCTGACTTGTTGGTGTCCGCCTGGTGTGGCTGACCCCAGAGTACGAACAGCCGCACCAGTCTGCCGATGATATCGATACCGGTGCCCGGATCATTTACAGCCGGTGACAATGCGTGGCTGGCTATTTCCGAGAGCACCACCAGCGCAAAACGCGGATCATCTTCAAAGGTTCTCACTTTGCCGATCAGAAAGGCCTCGAGCAGTTTTTTACGCTTGGCCTCTGTCAGTTCACCAGATGTACTTCTGATGAAGGCCAGCGGACGATCAGGCGTGACAAAGGTGCCGGGCAGTACGGCCAAGCGGATTCGGTCCTTCCACTGACAAGCGCAGTCCTGTAGCTGAGCCATGTCGATATGCTGGATATAACCGACCATGGGGCTGAACAGTTTCTCCCCCGTGGGGTTGTCCCCGGTGGCGGGGATGCCGCCCAGCGCAGGTGCATCCCGGCGACGGCGCATGGCATTCGCCGCCGTTCGCTCGACGGTGTCAACGGTCGTGCCAACCCTGCCAAGGCGGGCGATTCTGTCGACCCAGCGCACAAAGGTGAGGATCACGATGGAAAATACCAGCGCGGTCAGTGCCAGCAAGGTGAAAAGGCCTGCGCCCTCGTAGTACTGGTTTTTTACCGCCGTCAAGGCCACGATGCTGAAAATAAAGGCACCGATAAAGGTCGACAGGGCGTTCTGCGACAAATCATCGGCAATCACCAGTTTCAACGATCGTGGCGTTGCTGTGCTGCTTGCCGAGGCGTAGGCGGAAACCATGGAAGCCACTGCCAGTGTGGCAATCACCATCATGCTGGTGGCAATCACGGATAACAGCGTCTCCACCGCTTCGGGGTCGATCCTTGGCAACCAGGTGTCCAGGCCCAGATCGTCAGTCAGTTTTGCCAGGAAGGCCGCCCCCACCGAAAGCAGGGAGATGATCAGTGGCTTGACCCACAGTTGCTTGCGCAGTCGTTGCAGGAAAAATCTGAGCCTATCCATCGACAGGTATGCGGTCATCTTCGTCTCCATTGCATCCATGCCATTCGGCGGAGTCTACCTCCGCTTCCGTGGATATTTGAGCGCGATTATTCTTTTAGTTTTACCAGCAGGTAGCCCTCTTTTACATGGATGTATTCGACGCCATCGGCGAAGCTTTTCCAGAAGCCCTGATCGGCGCCGAACTCCTGAATGAGGTCGACATTTTTCAGATTGCCCAACCAGGCGTTGGGAATTGGCACGCCCATCAGGCTGACACCCTTCAAAACGACGACGGGCCGGTTCTCCTGATAGGCGAGTTCCACACCGGCATTCACGCGCAGAGTCTTGCCGCCCAGCATGGGGAAGTCCGCGTCCAGGGGGATCAGCAGTCTGGCGCTGACCAGGTCGTCAGCCAGGTCGACGGCGAGCTTCCGCGCCAGGTCGGTATTCCTCGCCAGCATGGCATTCAGTTCCCGTTCGCTGAAACTGACCTCGCGACTGGCGCCGATCTCGCTGTAGGCTTCGGGCTCGAGTGTAGCGGTGTCGGTCCCGGTATCCCGCACCTCGACGCCGATCACCCGGAGTTTTCGATCGAGCACCTGTTCCTCCCCGGGTTTGAGCTGGACGGGCTTGAATTCCTTGAGGAACAAATACTGGCTGAGTACCCAGTAGGTGACCCCCGCGGTCACGGCGATGGTGACCAGGACGATGAGAACCACCTGTGGCCAGCGCAGTGCGGGGCGCGTCCCGGTGTCAACGGTGTGATCAGTGGTCATTCGTCCATTCCCGCATCCAGTTGTCCATGAGCATATCAGGGTTGATCGCCCCCTGTATGCCATGCGGGCGATGTATGCCTGCATCCTATACCCGGAAGAGACCCTGAACAATGATGGCAAGGGTTTGAAATCCATGACGCTGGTTGAGTAGACTCAAAGAGGAACTATACTCAGGAAAACGCTGATTAATCCGCTGGGCCCACGAGTTAATCCGTCATACCCGCGTACGACTGCATGGATGCAGGAGGTGCAGCAGTGCATGGAGCAATTGCCGAGGCGGACAATCAGATATTTGGATGCATGGATTACTCGCTTGGCTCATCGACGGAGTGGATGGTGAAACAGGTTCCCGATAAGTCTCATGTCAAGCGAATGCAGTCGCCGCTATTGGGTATCGCGGCCAGCATACTGTTCGTTGCCGCCATCCTTGCGGTTATGGTTTATTATGACGTGCATGAGCAGGTGCTGCAGCTGCTGGGTTGGTTCGAGGCGCAGGGCGCATGGGCGCCGTTGCTCTTTATCCTGGTCATGACGGCGGTTGTGGTGCTGTTGCTTCCGGGTGTGCTGTTCACGACCGGTGCCGGTTTCGTGTTCGGGCTTGTGGAAGGTTCCATCTACGTTGTGGTGGGCACCACACTCGGTGCAACCCTGGCATTCCTGATCGCACGCTATCTGTTCGGGAATCGTGCCAGGCGGTTCATCATGGCCCACGCCAGGTTGCGGCTGGTCAGCGACGAACTCACGCCAAACGGCTGGAAGATCGTGCTCCTGACACGCCTGATCCCGTTTTTCCCGAGCAAGATCTCCAATTACTTCTTCGGTCTGACCCGGTTTTCCTTGCGTGGTTATATAGGCGGCTCAGTGCTGGGTTTCATACCTTTTTCCATCCACAATGTGTATCTGGGCTCCATCGCGGCCGATATCACCACACTGGGCGCCCGTAACCTGGATCGCTCACCTCTGGAATGGAGCCTATATGGTGCGGGTTTCATTGTCACCGTTATCGCGGTCGTCTACCTGAACCATCTTGCGCGCCGGGCCTTGGCGCGCTATGCGGAAAAAGGTGACATCGAGGAGGATATTGCGTGAGCTGGATGAAATGGTTGCCCTGGCGCTTTATCGTGCGCCATGTCGCGCGCAAGCAAGGGTTTCTGGACCCCATTGCCCTGCTGGGTCGTCTGCATAACTTCGCCCAGCCTTCCGAGGTCGGCGAACCCATCGAGTTGCTCAGGGCCGGGGTCGTCTTTCACGCGCGTGGCTTGATCAACAGCCGCGTCATTCAGCACAACCTGGACTGGGTCTGGCCTTACTGGATCGAGCGTCAGTTCGATCCATACGACGAGTCGTTTATTCCGCGGGCTTTTTCCATCACCCATATCAATCTTACCCATCGCAACTGGACCGCGATCGGGTACCCGGATTGCCAGGAACTGCCAATCGTCGACCCCCGCGGCCTGTTGACCCCCTTCCTGGACGGTTGGTCGCTGGATGGCTGGTTGCTGGCCAAGGATGGCCGTTGCCTGTTGCCTTCGCGCGCTCCCGACTGCCGCCAGCACCAGGAGATGGACGCAGGTGTTTGCATCAGCACCGAGACGGAAATGGACGGCCTGGCCCTGGCCAGCCGGGCCTGGGTGGAACTGGAATCCGGTATCCCCGTCTGCAGGCTGAATTTGCGGGCACATGCCGATAGGGATGCCTGGATCGTCCTGGCGCTGCGACCGTACAACCCGGAGGGGATCAGCTTTGTCCACCAGGTCAAGCTCACGGAGGAACGCAAAACCTGGATCATCGACGATACCCGGCGGGTCGAATTCAGCTCGGCGGCGGAACGACACCACGTCTCCGACTACCGCAACGGTGATGTATATATCCATCTCAAGGACACGGAAGACCAGGTGGAAGGGCTTTGTGACGTGGGAATGGTCACCGCGGCGGCGCTTTTCCCGGTAAAGGCCGGTGAGAATGGAGAGTTGACCGCGACGATTCCACTCGCGGTCGCGGACACCGAGATGCTCGGCACCGATGCCTGGAACAACACGCACCAGGGTCTCTGTGCACTAGCCTGTCCGGAACCGCGTTACCAGTTTCTCTACGACGCGGCGGTAGCCTCCCTGATATTGCATTCTCCGGATGATGTCTATCCTGGGCCCTTCACCTACAAGCGCTTCTGGTTTCGTGATGCCGCCTTCATCATTCATGCGCTCCTCTGTGTCGGATTGACGGATCGTGCCGAGCGTGCACTGTCGCGGTTCCCGGAACGACAAACCGTGCTCGGGTATTTCCGTTCCCAGGAAGGCGAATGGGACGCCAATGGGGAAGTGTTGTGGATCCTGAAGCGGTTCTTCGACCTGACCGGAACGGCGCCCTCGGACGAATGGCACGGCCCCATCCAGCGGGGCGCGCGCTGGATCATACGCAAGCGCCTCGACGACGAACTGGATGCACCCCATGCCGGCTTGCTGCCGGCTGGTTTCAGTGCCGAACACCTGGGTCCCAATGATTATTATTTCTGGGATGATTTCTGGGGAATTGCCGGCCTGCGGGCCGCGGCGGCCATGATGAATGAGGCGTATCCCGATCAAGGAAAGGAGTTCGAACTGGCCGCGGAGGAATTTACCGCGGCGGTGGATCGCAGCCTGGCGGGTTGCGCAAGGCGCCTTGCGCGCCCGGCCATGCCGGCATCACCTTATCGCCGACTGGATGCCGGCGCCATCGGTTCCCTGGCGCTCGGGTACCCGGTGCAGCTCGGCGCGCCGGACGATCCGCGCCTGTTGGATAGTGTGGAGTTCCTGATCGACCGTTGTTTTGTGCGCGGCGCGTTCAACCAGGACATGATCCACTCCGGGCTCAATGCCTATCTCACGCTACACGTCGCCCAGATATTGTTGCGCGTCGGAGATCCGCGCTATCTCGACCTGATGGACGCGGTGGCTGCCCTGGCCTCGCCGACAGGGCAGTGGCCCGAGGCCATACATCCACGCACTGGTGGTGGCTGTATGGGTGACGGTCACCATGTCTGGGCATCCGCCGAATGGATCATGATGATACGCAACTGTTTCGTCCGCGAGGAGGGGGATTGCCTCATTCTCTGCGCCGGTATACCCGCGCGCTGGCTCGACCAGGATGCCCCGATCCGTTTTGGCCCCGCACCCACGTCCTTTGGCGCTGTAACCCTGACGATAATGCCGGATTCAAAGCAAGGGCCACGCATCGAATGGCAGGCTGACTGGCATGATGGCATGCCGGAAATGGACATTCGTCTGCCCGGTTTCGAGCCGGTAAAGGTAACTCCCGGCATGGACTCCGTGGTGCTCGTCAAAAAGGATGCCTGACAGATGAACATTCTCATACTGACCAACACCTTTACGCCACACGTCGGCGGTGTCGCGCGTTCGGTCGCGGCCTTCACCGAGGAATACCGTAATCGCGGGCACCGGGTTCTGGTGGTTGCCCCGGAATTTCCCATGATGCCGGAACATGAAGTCGATGTGGTGCGGGTTGCCGCGATCCAGAATTTCAACGCCAGTGATTTTTCAGTCGCACTGCCGTTACGCATCGGCCTGACGGATGTGATCGATGATTTCGAGCCTGATATCGTTCACTCGCAACATCCATTCCTGCTTGGAATGACCGCCTTGCGGATTGCACGATACCGGGAAATTCCCCTGGTATTCACTCACCACACATTGTACGAACAGTATACCCATTACGTTCCTGGTGATTCTCCCGCCATGAGGCAGTTCGCGATCAACCTGGCAACCCGTTATGCCAATCTCTGTGATCAGGTATTCGCGCCCAGTGAAAGTGTCAGAGATCTGCTGGTGGAGCGTGGTGTTACCACGCCCATCGCGGTGGTACCTACCGGTGTCCATCTGGAAAGCTTTGCACAGGGAGACGGGCAGGCCGTGCGTGCAAAAAGGGGTATTCCGGAACAGGCTTTCGTGGTTGGACACCTGGGCCGTCTCGCACCGGAGAAAAACCTGGAGTTCCTGACCCGCGCGGTTGCGGCTTTCGTCGCTACACATCCGGATGCGTATTTTCTGGTAGTCGGTACCGGTCCCTCTGAGGAGGCCATGAAGTCTGTTTTCGCCAAGGCGGGCATCGAGGAGCGCCTGCATATCGTCGGTACACTCCAGAAACAGCAATTGGCCGATGCCTTGCACGCAATGGATGTCTTCGTCTTTGCTTCACAGAGCGAGACCCAGGGGATGGTCCTGACCGAGGCCATAGCAGCTGGCCTGCCGGTCATCGCTCTCGATGGCTCCGGTGTGCGGGAGGTGGTCAAGGACGGGAAGAACGGGCGATTGTTGTTGGAGGAAACCCCGGAGGCGATTGCTTCCGCCTTGCAATGGCTGGCAGGGCTACCGTCCGAAGAGGTTCACAAGCTCAAACAGGCGGCGCTCGATACGGCCGAGGCCTTTTCCATGCCACATACGGCAGACAAGGCCCTGGCCTGCTACGAGGAGGTCTTGTCCCGGGTACCGCCGGTTCCCAGTGAGGATCCCGGAAACTGGGACGATGTCCTGGTCTGGGTCAGGACAGAATGGGATATCCTGAAAAGTGTCGCCGGCGCGAGTGATGCGGCGCTTGCCGCCAGTATTTCACCCGATAAGGAAGACTGATGCGGCACTCCTATTGGACCGGTCGATCGGTGCCAGGCCCATGATCGGACGGATCGAGGTTCTGTTCAGACGCATACGTCGTATTCTCAGTCGCAGTGTCTGGCTCTCCCGCTTGCTTCAGTTGCCGGTATCGGAAGGCTCGCCGACCCGTCCAGGGCTGATCCTGATCCAGATCGACGGACTTTTGCAGCCACAATTGGAGCGTGCCCTGAAGCGCAGGGAATTGCCATTTCTCGCGCGACTGATCCGACGCGAACACTACAGAATCCACGCCCATTATTCCGGTTTACCTTCCACGACACCCGCGGTACAGGCTGAACTGTTCTATGGCGTCAAGGGTGCGGTGCCGGCCTTTTCCTTCAAGGAGCACGAGACGGGCCAGGTGGTTCGAATGTACGAACCGGATGCGGCTGCGCGCGTCGAATCCCTATGTTCGGATGAAGGACATGAACCATTGCTCAAGGATGGAAGCGCCTACTCGGATACTTTCACCGGTGGTGCGCAGGAGAGCCATTTTTGCCCGTCCTCCATGGGTTGGGGTCCGTCCCTGCGTGGCGCCAACCCCCTGGTGCTGATCGTGTTTCTCCTGGTCAATTTCTACAGTTTTTTGCGTATCGGGATCCTGCTGTTGATGGAATTAGGCCTCGCACTGATCGATTTTGTGCGCGGGCTCATTCGTGGGCAGGATTTTTTCAAGGAACTGAAATTCATACCGACGCGAGTGGCCATTTCCATTCTATTGCGGGAACTCTGCGTGATCGGCGGTAAGATCGATATCAGCCGTGGCCTGCCCGTCATTCACATCAACTTCCTCGGTTACGACGAACAATCGCACCGTCGCGGCCCGCGCTCGCTGTTCGCGCATTGGACATTGAAGGGCATCGACGACGCCGTCGCACGGCTCTGGCGTGCCGCCAACCACTCGGTATGGCGACACTACGACGTCTGGATCTATTCCGATCACGGCCAAGCCCGCGTCAAGGCCTATCATGAGCAGCAGGGATATAGCCTGGAGGAGGCTGTCCAGCGGACGTTCGAGAAATTGAATGTTGACCCAAAAGCGACCCGATTCAAGGACGCGGGCAGCGTACAGACCCAGCGCGTTCGCCTTTTGGGCGGAAACAGGGTACAGCGTCTGTTCTCGGTGTTCGGCGTGAATGAGGATACCCCGCATGAGCAGTATCCCGCGCTCGCCGCGCTTGGTCCTGTCGGGCACATCTATTCGCCATGGAAATTAGACGAAGAGGAACGGGATTCCGCCGCCCTCGAGCTGTCGCGCACGCACCAGATTCCCGTCGTGCTTACCGTCGAGGCACCGGGTGTATTGTGCGCCCGCACCGCGGAGGGTGAATACCAGCTGCCGCGCGACTGTGCCGAGCTGTTCGGGGCGCAACATCCGTACCTTGGTTCCATTGGCGAGGATCTGGTGCGCCTCTGCGAGCATGTGGATGCGGGTGATTTCGTGATCCTGGGTTGGCGAGACGGGCTTTCCCCGCTGACCTTCGCAGATGAGAACGGCGCGCATGCCGGTGTCTCACCGGATGAGACCAACGGGTTTGCATTGCTTCCCGACGACACACATCTGCCATCGAACGGACATGGCTACCTGCGTCCCATGGACCTGCGTAACGCAGCCTTGCGACACCTGGGCCGAACGGACCACAAACCCGGCGCCTTGCGCAGGCATGTGGCCACCACCCAGACCGATATCCTTCGTGTCATGACCTATAACGTCCATAGCTGCGTCGGAATGGATGGCAAGATCGATGCCGAGCGGATCGCACGTGTCATTGCCCGCGCCCGACCCGACGTGGTGGCGCTGCAGGAGCTCGATGTGGGCCGTGAGCGTAGCTATGGAATGGACCAGGCGCAGCTGATCGCCCATTACCTGGAGATGGAATTCCATTTCCATCCGGCCATGCACCTGGAGGAGGAACGCTATGGTGATGCAATCCTGACTCATCTGCCCCAGCGCCTGGTGAAAGTCGGTTCGCTGCCGGGGCTGGCGGAGCGGCCCAATCTGGAGCCGCGTGGAGCGCTCTGGGTTGCCATCGATCTGAATGGCCAGGAAGTCCAGGTGATCAACACCCACCTGGGGTTGTTTCCACGCGAACGCCTGGCCCAGATCGAAGCCTTGCTCGGTGATGACTGGCTGGCCAATGAAAAATGCCAGGGCCCGGTGATCTTCTGCGGGGATTTGAATGCCAATCCTTCGTCGCCCGTATGTCGCCGGGTCGGTGCGAGGTTCAGGGATGCGCAAGTGGTGGCGCGGGACCACCGTCCCAAGGGTACCTTCACCAGCCGCTTCCCGAACCTGCGTATCGATCACCTCTTTGTCAGCCCCGGTATCGAAGTGACCGGCATCGAAATCCCCGCTTCGCAGCTCGCGCGCATTGCCTCCGATCACCTGCCGCTGCTGGCGGAACTGCGCATTCCCGGAGAGGATGGCGCCGCCAGTCACCCCCGACTTTGATGGTATGATTCCGTCTTCATTCCCGCCGGGCGGCCTGGCCCGGCTTCAGGCCCGGGGGCGCGTTCTGGAACCACGCATCGGTACACTGCAGACGCTGCTGGAAGAACTCGACCAGGGCGTCACCCTGGTCACGGCCAATGCGCGCCTGGCCACGGCATTGCGTCAGGCCCATGACCGGCTGTCCCTGGATCGCGGTGAGCTCGTCTGGTCCAGTCCGGACCTGCTGCCCTGGTCGCGCTGGCTGCAACGTTGTCGGGAGGAGCAACTCCTGGCGCCGGGTGCACCGCCTCCCGCCCTGCTGCTGTCCGATGCCCAGGAGTTGCTGTTATGGGAACGGGTCATCCAGGCCAGCGCGGGCAATGTACTGCTGCAGGTGCCGGCCACGGCACGCCGGGCGCGCGAGGCGGCCGAACGCCTCCTGGCCTGGCGCCTGGACGATGCACGCCTGGCAGCGGCCGCCCAGAACGAGGACAGCCAGGCCTTTCGCACCTGGTGGCGGGAGGTGCGCCATACCTGTCAGCGCGAGCACTGGCTGCTGCCCGCCCAGCTCGCCGATCACCTGTTCCTCGCCCCGGAAGCGCCATCCGTTCCGGCCCGCCTGCTACTGGTCGGCTTCGACGAACTCACCCCCCAGCAGGCGCACCTGATCGAACGCCTGCGCAGCGCCGGTTGTGTCGTGGAATGGTTTGCCTTCGAAGCCCTGCCGGCTGCACCGCTACTGCACGTTTGTGCCGATGCCCGCGAGGAGGCCCTGCGCGCGGCACGCTGGGCACGGGCGCAACTGGAACGAAATCCCGCGGCGCGTATCGCCATCGTGGTGCCGGACCTGCAGGCCATGCGCCCCGCCCTGGTACAGGCGCTGGACAGTGTCCTGCTGCCACCCGCCCTGCAGCCGCAGGAGTGGCAACGGGTCCGTCCCTACAACCTGTCCCTGGGCCTGCCCCTGAGCGACCATGCCCTGGTGCAGAGCGCCTTCGACGGGCTTGCCCTGCTGGATCGCGCCATCGCTCTGGACAGCGTCAGTCGCCTGTTACGCAGCCCCTTCCTGGCGGGCTGGGAAGAGGAGGGCGCGGCGCGCGCCCTGCTGGATGCGCGCCTGCGCCAGCGCGGCGAACTGCAGGTTACCCTGTCCACACTGCACTACGAAGCGCGCCGGGAGGATCGCCCCTGGCACTGTCCCGGGCTCGCGACCGCGTTGGCCCGCCTGCGGGAATCCGCCAAGGGCCTGCAGGGCCGTCGCAGCCCCGGCGCCTGGGTGGAAGGCTTCAGCACCTGGCTGCGGGAGCTGGGGTGGGCGCAGGGACGCAGCCTGTCCAGCGCCGAGTACCAGACCCGGCAGGCCTGGCGTGAGCTGCTGGCCAGTCTGGCCGGCCTCGAGCCCCTGGAACCCCGACTGGAGCGGGCGGCGGCTCTGCACCGGCTGCAACGCCTGGCGGCGGCGCGCCTGTTTCAGCCGGAGACCCCCGATGTGCCGCTGCAGGTACTGGGTGTGCTGGAGACCTCCGGCCTCCAGTTCGATCACCTCTGGGTCATGGGCCTGCACGATGGTGTCTGGCCCGCGGCGCCACGCCCCAATCCCTTCCTGCCCCTGGCCCTGCAGCGCGAGCTGGGGCTGCCCCATGCCAGTGCCGAGCGGGAATTGGAGGTGGCACGACGCACCACCGCGCGGCTGTTGGGCAGCGCCCATGAAGTGCTGGTGAGCGTGCCGCGTAACGAGGGGGACCGGCCGCTGCGCGCGAGCCCCTTGCTGGAGGGCCTGCCCCTGGTGGCGGTCGAGGCATTGGAGCTGTGGGGGGAACCCCTGTGGCGGGAACGGTTGTTTGCCGCGCGCGCCACGGAAACCCTGACCCCGGATCCGGCCCCGCCGGTCGACGCGCTCCAGGCGCGCGGGGGCAGCGCGGTGTTCAAATACCAGGCCGCCTGTCCCTTCCGCGCCTTTGCCGAACTGCGCCTCGGTGCCAGACCCCTGGAGCAGGCGGAGATCGGCCTCGATGCCCGCACACGGGGTTCCCTGTTGCATCGTATCCTGGAAAAGCTGTGGCAGGTCCTGGGCAACCAGGCAGGCCTGCTGGCCCGGGCCGAGGAGGAACTGCGGGTCCTGGTGGGAGAAGTGGTGGCCCAGGAACTGGAGCGGGTCGAACAACAGCATCCCTTCACCATGACGCCGCGCTTTCGCGAGGTGGAGGCGCAACGTCTGCAGCGCCTGGTACTGGACTGGCTGGCGCTGGATCGCAACCGGGCACCGTTCCGGGCGGTGGAACCGGAACAGGAATACCCGGTCCTGCTCGGCGGCATCGAAGTGCGCATCAAGATCGATCGCATCGATACCCTAGAGGATGGCCGCAAGCTGCTCATCGATTACAAGACCGGCAAGGTGGAGGCGCGCCAGTGGTTCGGTGAGCGACCCGAGGAACCCCAGCTGCCCCTGTACAGCGCCGCCCTCACCGAGCCAGTGGCGGGGTTGTTGATCGCCCAGTTGCAGACCGGCGGCCTGGGCTTCAACGGTGTGCTGGAGGAGGCCGGACTGGTGCCCGGGGTAAAGGCCTTTTCACAACTCAAACAATGCCGCGAGCAGGCCGACTGGGCGGCCTTGCTGGCGGACTGGCGCGCAACCCTGGAGGCGCTGGGCGCGGCCTTCCATGACGGGCAGGCGCAGGTGGATCCGCGCGACTATCCCAATACCTGTCAGTACTGCACCCTCACACCCCTGTGCCGTATCCAGGAACAGGTCACGCTGGCACCGGAACCGGAGGGTGATGGCGATGACTGAGCCTCGCCCCGTGGAAGATGCGGCAACCCGTGCCCGGGCCCTCGATCCCCGGCAATCCTTCATCACCCAGGCACCGGCGGGTTCCGGCAAGACCGGACTGCTGACCCAGCGTTTCCTGCGCCTGCTGGCGGGGGTCGACAACCCCGAGGAGATCATCGCCATCACCTTCACCCGCAAGGCGGCGGGGGAGATGCAGGCGCGCATCCTCGAGGCCCTGGAAGCGGGCACGTCGGAGCAGCCGCCGCAGGCGCCCCATGAACGCCTGACCTGGGAGTGCGCCCGTGCGGCCCTGGCGCGGGATCGTGAACTGGGCTGGTCGCTGCGTACCAACCCGGCGCGGCTGCGGGTGCAGACCATCGATTCCCTGTGCGCCGCCCTGGCGCGGCAGATGCCCTTGTTGTCCCGCTTCGGTGCCGTGCCCCAGACGGTGGAGGATGCCCAGCCGCTGTACATCGAGGCGGCGCGGCGCACCATCGCCGAACTGGAAACAGGCGAGGACTGGTCCGCCGCCGTCGCCCACCTGGTACGCCACCTCGACAACCGGCTCGAGTACGTGCAATCGCTCATCGCCACCATGCTGGCGCGGCGCGAGCAATGGCTGCGTCACGTGGCGGACCGCAGCCATCCATCCATCGCACGCGAAAACCTCGAGGCCACGCTGGCGCGCGTGGTGGAAGAGGCCCTGGCGGAACTGCGCGCCCGCCTGCCGGATGCCTGGCGGGACAGCCTGCTGCCGCTGGCGCGCTACGCCGCGGCCAACCTGCCCGATGCGGCGCCCATCGCGGGTTGCGCCGGTCTGTGGGACTGGCCGGCGGCCAGCGTGACCTGCCGTCACCAGTGGCAGGGCCTGGCGGAACTCCTGCTGACCCGGGATGGCAGCTGGCGCAAGCGCTACACCCGGGAAGAGGGCTTCCCCGCCCAGGGCGAGGCGGTCGATGCCGAACAGAAGGCGCTGTTCAAGGAGATGAAGGCGCGCATGCTCGAAGTGCTGGCCGAGGTGCGCGAAGAGGAAGAGCTGCGCGAGGCCCTGGCGGGCCTGGCCGCGTTGCCGCCGCACCAGTACCGCGACGAGGAATGGGATATCCTGCAGGCATTGTTCGACTTGCTGCCCTTGTCGGTGGCGCAGCTCAACCTGGTGTTCCAGGAACGCGGCCAGGTGGATTTCACCGCCATGGCGCGCGCCGCCATCGAGGCCCTGGGCACGGACGAGGCCCCCACCGATCTGGCCCTGGCCCTGGACTACCGGATCCATCATCTGCTGGTGGATGAATTCCAGGACACCTCCCTGACCCAGTACGCCCTGCTGGAACGCCTCACCGCCGGCTGGCAGCCGGGCGACGGTCGCAGCCTGTTCCTGGTGGGCGATCCCATGCAGTCCATCTACCGCTTCCGCGAGGCGGAGGTGGGCCTGTTCCTCAAGGCGCGCCACCAGGGCATCGGCCAGGTGCCCCTGGAGTTCCTGCAACTGACGGTGAACTTCCGTTCCCAGGCCGGGGTGGTGGACTGGGTCAACCAGGCCTTCCCGCACATCCTGCCGCAGCGCGACCAGGTGGCCGATGGGGCGGTGTCCTATGCCGCCTCCACCGCGCACCATGCCGCCTTGAGCGGCGCGGCGGTGACCCTGCATCCCTTCCTGGACAAGGATGCCGTCGCCGAGGCGCGCCAGGTGCTGGACCTGATCGAACAGGCCCGGGTGGAGCAGCCGCAGGGCAGCCTCGCCGTGCTGGTGCGCGGCCGTAGTCACCTGGTGGAGATCGTCGCCGCCCTGCGCAGCCGGGGGCTACCTTTCCGTGCCCTGGAGATCGAGCCATTGGGGCACCGGCCGGTCATCCAGGACCTGCTGGCCCTGACCCGTGCCCTGGAGCATCCTGCCGATCGCATCGCCTGGCTGGCGGTGCTGCGTGCTCCCTGGTGCGGCCTGGCGTTGTCGGACCTGTACGCGCTGGCCGGACAGGACCTGGACTCCCCGCTGCCGCTGTTGCTGGCACGGCAGGCGGAACACCCAGCCCTGAGTGCCGACGGCGAGGCTCGCCTGCAAGGCTTCTGGCCCGTGCTGTCCAGGGCATTGGCCGAGCGCCAGCGCGTTGCCCTGCGCGGCGCGGTGGAAGGGGTCTGGCTCAGTCTGGGCGGTCCTGCCTGCCTGGAGGATGCCACCGACCTGGAGGACGCCGAGGTGTATTTCCGCCTGCTGGAGGAGCTGGAGGAGCACGGCCACGCGCCCGATCTCGCCCTGCTGGAGGAGCGGGTGGCGCGGCTGTTCGCGCTTCCCGACGTGCGCGCCGACGACCGCATCCAGCTGATGACCATTCACAAGTCCAAGGGCCTGGAGTTCGACACCGTCATCCTGCCGGGTCTGGGCCGCCAGCCCCGCAGGGACGATGCTTCCCTGCTGGAGTGTCTGGAACGGCCCAGGGAGCCGGAGGAGAGCGATCTGTTGCTGGCACCGATCAAGGCCGTGGGGGAAGACCAGAACCCCATAGGCGCCTTCCTGAAGCGCCTAGCACGGCGCAAGGGCGAGTACGAAGACGGTCGTCTGCTGTATGTGGCCGCCACGCGCGCCCGGCGTCGGCTGCACCTCCTGGGGCAGGTGGACGTCCGGGACACGGACTCGGGTCCGGTGCTGGCGGCCCCGCGCAACGGCAGCCTGTTGCAACGGCTGTGGACGGTGGTGGAGGGGGAATTCCAGACGGCCCTGGCGCGGCGCGGCGCCAACCCGCCGGAAGCGGAGGGCGCCACGGCCGAGCCCCGGCCTTCGACCGGCATCCGGCGCCTGCCCCTGGCCTGGTCGCGCCCCGCGCCACCGCCTGGCCTGGAGCTGGCCCTGGAGGTGCGTGCACCCGAGCCGGAAGAAGCGCTCGAGTTCACCTGGGCCGGGGAGACGGCACGCCACGTGGGCACGGTGGTGCATCGCTTCCTGCAACATTTTGCCGGCGCACTGCCGGATGCCACCGATACGACCGTACAGGCGCACTACCGGGACCTGGGTCGTCTGTGGCTGCGGGGCCTGGGCGTGCCCGGTGAACACCTCGAAGCGGCCGTGAATAAAGTCCAGGAGGCCCTGGACACGATATTGGGCGATGCGCGCGGACGCTGGATCCTCGATCCCGCCCACCGGGAAGCGCGTAACGAATATGCCCTGAGCGGGGTGCTGGGTGGCCGTATCTGGCACCTGGTGCTGGATCGTACCTTCGTCGATGCCGACGGCACCCGCTGGATCATCGATTACAAGACCGGCAGTCATGCCGGCGGCGGGCGCGAGGAATTCCTCGACCGCGAACAGGAGCGTTACCGCGCGCAGCTGGAACGCTACGCGGCCCTGCTCCGCAGGATCGATCCGCGCCCCATCCGGTTGGGGCTGTACTTTCCCCTCATGGCCGCCTGGCGGGAGTGGGGGCTTGACGAATAAGGGAGCCATTCATGAAAAAGCGCATCGTGATCTGTGCCGACGGTACCTGGAACCGACCGGAGCAGGACCTGGACAAGGACTGTCCCAGCAATGTGTTGAAACTGGCCCGGGCCATCAAGCCGGTGGCCGGCGACGGCGTACCCCAACAGGTGTTCTATGACTGGGGCATCGGTTCCTACGACGACAAGCTGATTGGCGGCATGACGGGGCGGGGGATTCACAAGAACATCATGGATGATTATCGCTACATCGTGCAGAACTACTCACCGGGAGATGAACTGTACCTGTTCGGTTTCAGCCGCGGCGCCTACACGGTGCGCAGTCTGTGCGGTCTGATCAACAACTGCGGGATTCTCAAGCGCCCCGATGCGCGCCTGATCGAGGCCGCCTTCGATCACTACAAGAAACCGGGCCGGGCCTTCGCTCCGGACGGGGAAAAGTCCATTGCATTTCGCAAGACGCACTCCCACCCCTCCCGCGAGGTGTATTTCGTCGGGGTCTGGGACACGGTGGGCGCGCTGGGGATACCGGTTACCTTTCTGGGTCTGCTGGATCGCAAGGATGAATTCTACGATACCAAGATCGGTCTCAATGTGTGTTTTGCCCGCCATGCCATGGCCATCGACGAACAGCGCACCGATTTCGAACCGACCATATGGGAGCCGCGTGAAACCATGGACATGAAGCAGGTATGGTTCGCCGGTGTGCACAGCGATGTGGGCGGCAGCTATAAACCCGACTCCGATGGAGGATTGCTGTCCGACATCGCCCTGGGCTGGATGATGCGCGAGGCCGCGCTAGCGGGTTTGACCACCGAGCCGCATCTGCGCCAGGGCCTCAATCCCCGCCCCACCGCCAGCCTGCACCAGTCACGCAAGCACATCTACCGCTCTCGTCGGCCCTATCACCGGCCCATCGCGCATGACAAGGGGGAGGTGTTGATTCACAAATCGGTGAAGCAGCGCTGGGAGCAGGATCCGAAATACCGCCCGAAGAACCTGGCGGAATACCTGGAGAAGGCGGGATGGACGCTTGAATAAACTCCATGATTCCCGCGCAGGCGGGAATCCATCACCCGGTGGTGGGGCACCTCATTCCGATAATCACCCCCC
>SWBZ01006350.1_pt1 | contig 18589 bp, 16 predicted proteins | sample 4693031 | NCBI WGS metagenome assembly SWBZ01 (sample SAMN10267274, study PRJNA491770) | bioreactor metagenome | isolation source: DHS bioreactor inoculated with | place: Japan: off Shimokita Peninsula
CCCCCGTGCGCCTGCTCGATCTTGCCGACCTGGCGTCGGTGGGCACCGGTAAAACTGCCCTTCTCGTGTCCGAACAGCTCCGACTCCAGCAGCGCTTCCGGGATGGAGGCGCAGTTGATGCAGATGAAGGGTTTCTTGCGGCGGCGGCTTTCCCGGTGCGCCATGCCGGCGAACATCTCCTTGCCGGTACCCGACTCACCCAGCAGCATGATGGGCGCGTCACTGTCCTTGACCTGGTCGATCTCCTTGACTGCTGATAATAGTGCACGGCTGGACCCGATGATGCCATGGGCCTCGCAGAGTTGAATGAAGTGATCGCTGTCGCGATCGAGCTGGCCCGGCACCAGGCTGATGTGCTGGGCGCGATGGCGCAAGGACTGCAGCACCGGCCCCAGCAGGCTGGCGATGACCCGCAGCAGGTCCACGTCATCGGCATAACGGCGGCGCGGGTTGGCGCGACGCTGGGCCGAAAGCACCCCCACGGTCTTGCCGTCCACCATGATGGGCACGGAGATGTAGCCCACATGATGCTTGCTGCCTTCAATGGGTTCGGCGATGCGGGTGAGGAATACGGGTTCGCTGAGCACGTCGGTGACCAATGCCACCTGGCCACTGCGCCACACATAGCCGGTCAGGCCCTGGTCGAAGGGTACTGTGTACTCTGCAGTCGCCACCTTCTCATGGGACAGGCCGTAATAATAGGCGACTTCCAGTTCACGGGTCTGGTAGTTGGGGAGCAGTACGCGGGGGAAGTGCAGTTTCGACCACTTGGACAGCAAATGCAGCACATGGGTGATCTTGGGTCCCGAGGCCATGGACTTGGCCATGAGCTTGGCGACCTCGATGAGCAACACGGCATTGACCTGCCGGGGATCGCTTTCCTGGGCCATGATGCTCGCAGGGTTGGGGAAAAAAACCGCGGCAGGACATCCTGCCGCGGCGGGTTACTGCTTAGAGGTCGAAGCCGTAGGTCAGGCCGAATACCATGGTGTCGTCGTATTCGGTGCCGCTGCGGTCTTCGCCGGCGACGGTGTACTGGGCGTACATGTCGGCACCGGTGTTGCCCACGGGATGGGACAGGGTGATGTTGAAGTGACGGAAGCCGGAATCCTGGGTGGTTACGCCGCCCAGCTCGCTGTTGTCGTCGTCGTCATAGGTGTAGTACCCCAGGTCGAAGGCGAGACCGAACTTGCTGTTGGGGATCTCCATGGCGTAACCGGCCTTCCAGTAGATATCACCGGCATTACCCCACCAGCCGTCGGTGAGCAGGTACTGCATGCCCACGTAACCGCCGCCCATGCTCAGGGTGGCGGTCAGTTCGGTGAGGTCGGAGTCGTCGACGTTGACATACAGGTACTGGATCAGGCCGATGTCATAGCCGAAACCGCCGGCTTCACCGGCGAAGCCGGCATAGAAATCGTTTTCCACACCGTTGCCCGTGACATCGGCATCGGCGGTGGCTTCGTAGTTGTAGCCCAGGCTGGAGAACCACCAGCCGGCATAAAAGCCGCTTTCATTGCTGTAGTCCAGGCCGCCCTGTATCGCTGCATCGTCGTTCTCTTCGAAGATCCCGCGCAGCAGGTACTTGGAATGCACGCCGATGTTGCCGGACATCTCGGCATTGGCCGCGGTGGGCACGAACGCGGTAGCGCTTGCCAGGGACACAGCCAGTGCCAGCGGGCTTGCTTTCAAGAGGCTCAATTTTTTCATGTTCAAAATACTCCGTAGTGTGTAGGGCAGTGGGTGAAGCAGGATTCCTCTGGTAACGTCCCCATGAATCCTTGTCTGGTTCGGGAGTGGCTACCTGAAAAGGGTAAGAGCAAGCGCCGTGCCAACCCGTTGCATCTGCCTGTAATGGCTGAAAATCAGGCAGTTATTCGGGGATTACGCCACAGCGTGGTTTCATTGCGACAACTCGCTTGCACCAGAATGATGCCTGGCAAGTGCAGGGCGCGCGCATATGGGGCGCACTCACGACAACAGGCCCTGATGGCGGATGAAGTCGACGATTGCCTCCAGCCCTTCCCCGGTCTTGAGGTTGGTGAACACGAAGGGTTTGTCGCCGCGCATCTTCCTGGCATCGCGATCCATTACCTCCAGTGATGCCCCTACATGGGGTGCCAGGTCGATCTTGTTGATGATCAACAGGTCGGAGCGGGTGATGCCCGGGCCGCCCTTGCGCGGGATCTTGTCACCGGCGGAGACATCGATGACATACAGGGTGAGGTCCGACAGTTCCGGGCTGAAGGTGGCGCTGAGATTGTCGCCGCCACTTTCCACGATCACCATGTCCAGGCCGGGGAAACGCTGTTGCAGCTCCGCCACGGCGGTCAGGTTCATGGAGGCATCCTCGCGGATGGCCGTATGCGGGCAGCCGCCGGTTTCCACGCCGATGATCCGTTCCTGTGCCAGGGCGGCGCTGCGCACCAGGAACTGGGCATCCTCCTGGGTGTAGATGTCGTTGGTGACCACGGCGAGTTCATAATGGTCGCGCATGCGCTTGCACAGTGCATCCACCAGGGCGGTCTTGCCGGACCCTACCGGTCCGCCGACACCCAGGCGCAGGGCGGGTTTGTCATTCATACGGATCTCCAGTGTTAACAAACGCCCATGCAGTTCTTTCCCCGTCATGCCGGCGCATGCCGGCATCCATGTACTGGACGGCATAAGCCGGCATGACGGGAGTGATGTCGATCAATGGGCATACAGTAATCACGACCGAAACAGCCGGCTGTACTGGGTTTCATGCCAGGCACTGGCCATCACCAGTGCAGCTGCCAACTGGCCGATGTCCTCGTCCTCGCAGTCGGCCGCTGCGGCCGCGATGGCGGGGATGCGCGCGGCACAGTCCACCAGGATGCGCTGGCCGGCGGTCTGACCCAGGGGCACCAGCTTGATGGCGGCGGCGACCTGGTTTTCGCACCAGGCCCACAGGTAACCGAGGGCGGCCGTTTCGGCCGGCACCTTCCAGTGCACGGCGGCGAGGGCGAACATGGCCGGCCAGTTCACGTCGGCGTGCGTCACCCAGGCGCGCGCGGCCGCGCAATCCAGGTCCACCAGCAGGCGCGCCAGGGCGGTGCCGGTCTGCCGGTCCTCGCTGCGCAGCTCCGCCGTTTCGCGCGCGGCGCACAGGTAACGGCACCAGTAGTCCACTTGATCATGATCCGCATGGGACCAGGCCCGGTGCAGGCGCAGCAGCAGCGGCACATCGAGCTGCCCCAGGTTGTGTTCGAGCAGACCGGTGATCCAGTCACCCGCGCTGGCCTCGTCCCGTATCCAGCCGGCCTGTACCGCCTGCTCCAGGCCCTGGGAGTAGGCATAGGCCCCCACCGGCAGGGCCGGACTCACCAGTTGCAGCAGGCGCACCAGCGCCAGCGCATGGGGGGCTTCAGTCATGGTGATGTCCGTGGCCATGCCCATGACCATGGGCGGAATGGTAGGCGCCGGACTCCGGGTCGAAGGGCGCCAACTCATAGCCTACCTCCAGGCCCAGGTGGCGCAGCATGTCATCCAGTACATGGTCATGGCGGTAGCGCACCCAGCCCGGACCGATCTGCAGCGCCACATGACGATTGCCCAGGTGATAACAGGCGCGCGCCAGCAGGATGGCATCACCGCTCGCCGTGGTGGTGACCGGTTCCGGCGCGGCGCGCACCTCCACCACCAATCCATCGTCAGCGCGCAGGCGATCGCCGTCACGCAGGATCTGACCGCGTTCCAGGAACAGGGCGGCCTCCTCGCCGTTGTCCAGATGCACGCGCAGACGGCTCTTCTGCCGTGATTCGAAGGGCAGGGTGAGGGTGGTGTCCGCGTGCTCCGGAGTGTTGCTGAAGAGGCTCAGTTCATGCATATGGGTGGTCGGTCTGCTCGTGAAGGGTTAAATTCATTTGTAAGCCGTCATTCCTACCTTTAAGTCGTCATTCCCGCGAAGGCGGGAATCCATGTCGTTCGAGGCACTGGATTCCCGCCTTCGCGGGAATGACGGGATACCCGGGGTCGACGGGATATCTCAAAACAGAAAATACCGCTGCGCCAGGGGCAGCTCCACGGCCGGCTCGCACACCAGCAACTCGCCATCGGCGCGCACCGCGTAGGTCTGCGGATCCACTTCCATGTGCGGCTGGTAATCGTTGTGGATGAGATCCGCCTTGCGCACGCCACGGCAATGGTGCGAGGCCACCAGGCGTTTGCGCAGGCCAAGCTGTGTCGCAAGATCGGTCTCCAGCGCCGCGCCGGACACGAAGCTCACACTGGTCGCGCTGCGTGCTCCGCCGAGCGCGCCGAACATGGGCCGGTAGTGCACCGGCTGCGGCGTGGGGATGGAGGCGTTGGGATCGCCCATGGGCGCGGCGACGATCATGCCGCCCTTGATGATCATGGCGGGCTTGGCGCCGAAGAAGGCCGGCTTCCACAACACCAGGTCGGCGAGCTTGCCCACTTCGATGGAGCCGACCTCGTGGCTGATGCCGTGGGTGATGGCCGGGTTGATGGTGTACTTGGCGATGTAGCGCTTGGCGCGGAAGTTGTCGTGGCGCGCCGGGTCCTGGGCCAGGCTGCCGCGCTGCACCTTCATCTTGTGGGCCGTCTGCCAGGTGCGCGTGATCACCTCGCCGACCCGGCCCATGGCCTGGGAATCGGAGGCGATCATGGAGAAGGCCCCCAGGTCATGGAGGATGTCCTCGGCGGCGATGGTCTCGCGGCGAATGCGTGATTCGGCGAAGGCCACGTCCTCGGCGATATTGGGATCGAGGTGATGGCAGACCATGAGCATATCCAGGTGCTCGTCCACGGTGTTCACGGTGTAGGGTCGTGTCGGATTGGTGGACGAGGGCAGCACGTTGGCGGCGCCGCAGGCCTTGATGATGTCGGGGGCGTGGCCGCCGCCGGCGCCCTCGGTGTGGTAGGTGTGGATGCAGCGATCCTTGAAGGCGGCCAGGGTGTCTTCCACGAAACCCGACTCGTTCAGGGTATCGGTGTGAATGGCCACCTGGATGTCTTCCTGCTCGGCCACGGTCAGGCAGTTGTCGATGGCGGCGGGCGTGGTGCCCCAGTCTTCGTGCAGCTTCAGGCCCATGGCACCGGCGTGGATCTGTTCCGTCAGCGCGCCGGGCAGGCTGGCATTGCCCTTGCCGAGAAAGCCGAAGTTGAGCGGCAGCGCCTCCACGGCCTGCAGCATGCGATGGAGGTACCAGGGGCCGGGGGTGCAGGTGGTGGCATTGGTGCCCGCCGCCGGGCCGGTGCCGCCACCGAGCATCGTGGTGGTGCCGGACATGAGCGCATCTTCCGCCTGTTGCGGGCAGATGAAATGGATATGGGCGTCGATGGCGCCGGCGGTGAGGATCAGGCCCTCGCCGGCGATGATCTCGGTGCCGGCGCCGATGACGATGTCCACCCCCGGCTGCACGTCGGGATTGCCGGCCTTGCCGATGGCGGTGATGCGGCCGTCCTTGAGGCCCACATCGGCCTTGACGATGCCCCAGTGGTCGAGAATCAGGGCGTTGGTAATGACCGTGTCCGCCACCTCGGCGCCGAAGCGCTGGCCCTGGCCCATGCCGTCGCGGATCACCTTGCCGCCGCCGAACTTCACCTCTTCGCCGTACAGGGTCTGGTCCGCCTCCACCTCGATCCAGAGTTCGGTGTCGCCGAGTCGTACCCGGTCACCGGTGGTGGGCCCGTACATCTCCGCGTAGGCGCGGCGGTCGATGCGGCTCATGATCGTGGCTCCAGCGCACCCATGATCTCGCCGCGAAAGCCGTATACCTCGCGCGCGCCGCCGTAGGCCACCAGCTCCACGGTGCGGCTCTGGCCCGGCTCGAAACGCACCGCCGTGCCGGCGGGGATGTCGAGACGGAAACCGCGCGCCCGTGCACGGTCGAAGTGCAACGCCGGGTTGGTCTCGAAGAAATGGTAATGCGATCCCACCTGGATGGGACGGTCGCCGCTGTTGGCCACGGCCAGGCTGACCCGCTCGCGGTCCGGGTTGAGCTCGATGTCGCCATCCAGGATGGCCATTTCTCCGGGGATCATGTTGTTCTCCTGTTCACACAATAGGGTTGTGCACCGTCACCAGCTTGGTGCCATCGGGAAAGGTCGCCTCCACCTGCACCTCGGGGATCATCTCGGGTATCCCCTCCATGACGTCCTCGCGGGTGAGCAGGCGCGTACCCTCGTGCATGAGGTCCGCCACGGCACGGCCGTCGCGGGCGCCTTCCAGGATGGCAGCGGAGATATAGGCCACCGCCTCCGGGTAATTGAGTTTCAGGCCGCGCGCCTTGCGCCGTTCCGCCAGCAGCGCCGCCGTGAACAGCATGAGCTTGTCCTTTTCCCGTGGTGACAATTCCATGGTGGTGTCTCCTCAACAGTTCCAGATTCGGGGCGGCACGGCGTGCCGGCCGAGTACGGCCTCGCGCAACCAGCGCCAGGCAGTGCCGAGATGGTTGCGTGCCTGCTCGGCCGAGTCGCCCAGGTAGCGCACCAGCAACACGCCGTCGCGCTGCGTGATCGCGCACAAGGCGCCGTCACAGGGTGGCAGCCACTCGCGCAGCCCCGCGGCCAGGCCCTCCGCTACCGGGCTGCATACGAGGGTGCCGAGCACACTGTGGCCGCGCAGTCCCCAGGCGGCCGTGAACACCGGGCTCTGGTCACGGTAGTGGCTGCGCTCCAGCCACAGGGGGCGGCCGTCGCGCCAGAGCTCGAAACGCTGGCGCAGGTCGCCGTGGCGCAGTGGCTCGTGGCTGGCAGGCCGTCCCAGGCAACTGATTTCCCAACCCAGGAAGCGTGCATCGCCTTCCAGTTCCACGCGCGTGCCGAGTTCAGCGCGCGCGCCGTCGAACAGGATCATCTCCTGGGGTAGCCATTCCAGCGTGCCGCCCCGGGCGATGCGCAGGGTCTGCTGCTGCTGCACGCCCTGCCCATCGCTGCCATAGACCTTGCCGGCGCCGGGGGTGGTGAGCAGTGCCCAGGCGTCGCGGCCAACCGCGATGTCGATCTGCAGTTCATCACCACTCACCAGCCCGCCCGGGGGATGTAGCAGGTACACATGGCATACCTCCCGCGACTCCGGGTAGAAGGGCCGTTGCACCCGCAGCGGGCCCTGGTGCCGACGCTCGCTCAGCAGGGTCTCGCCAGCGCGCACGCTGAAGCCCAGCCGCAGGTGCGCCGGCCAGTGGCGCGGCGCCTTGGCGGGCAGGGCGTTCATGGTGTGGTGCAGGCATGGGTTCCCATTGAGGGAGTGCCATCGCAAGGAGCGTGCCAGGGCAGGCAGGACGCCGGGGGCGCGTAAATGCAGGGGGTTACAGGAATGGCCAGGGGAACGGGGCGGGCATTCTGCGCAGAAATGGTGCACGCCCTGGTGCAATGCACCGAAAAGGTCGTCGATCCTTTTTCAGCGCAGCCGCTGGGCGAACCTGTCCTTCCAGGATTGGGCCAGGGGCGCGAGCTCCACGGCGATGCGCGCGGCATCGCGGTTGCCACGCTCCACATGGTTCCAGCGCCACAGCTCCTGCACCGAATGCCAGGGTTCGTGGCGGGCGACGATCTCGATCCCGTCGCCGGCACAGACCGGACCCGCCTCGAGCACACGCAGGTAGAACCCCACCCGGCCGCTGTCCTGGAAGCGGCGCGGAAAATCCTCCGCCCCCATCTTGATGCCCAGCTTGAAGCAGGGCGTGCGCGGCTGGCTCACCTGCAGCAGGGCGCCACCGATGCGCAGTCGGTCGCCGATACCGAGTTCATGCTCCAGCAGGCCCTGCACGGTAAGGGTTTCACCGAACTGGCCGTGGGGAAAGGGCTCCCTGCCCAGTTGTTCCTGCCAATACGCATAGTGTTCGATGGGATAGGCATAGGCGGCCTTGTCCGGGCCGCCATGTACCTTGAGGTCGGCCTGGCCGTCGCCTTCCAGTCCTTCGTGGCGCAGTGGCACGGGGCCGGCGACCGGTTCCTTGTAGATGCCGGTCATGACGCTGCGGCCCTTGTAGTCCACGGCGCGGGGCATGGCGAGGTTGACGGAGAGGAGTTGCATGCGCGGTCCGAAAAGCTTGAAAAGGGGTCAGAGCCCTTTTTCTCCTGAGAAATGTCTCGTCCGTCATTCCCGCGTAGGCGGGAATCCATGTTTTTGAATACCTGGATTCCCGCCTACGCGGGAATGACGAATAAATCATCAACAAAGGGCTCTGACCCCTTTTTCGTCTTTTTGGATTCTTGCACAAAAAAGCCGCCCGGAGGCGGCTTTTTCGCGGTTACGGCGACCTGGCCTTACTTGCTTTCGCTGATCATGTACTCGACGGCGGCCTTGAGGTCTTCGTCGGAACAGGCGAAGCATGTGCCCTTGGGCGGCATGGCGTTGAAGCCGTTGAGGGTGTGCTGCATGAGGGTATCCATACCCTTGTCGATGCGCGGTGCCCAGGCGGCCTGGTCGCCGATCTTGGGCGCGCCGGCGGCGCCGGTGCCGTGGCAGGCGAAGCAGCTGGCCTGGTAGATCTCCTTGCCCTTGCCGGAAGCGGCGGCCGGCTCGGCGGCTGCGGCGGTGGGGGCGGCTGCGGCCGCGGGTGCGGATGCCTGGCCACCCTTGGCCTCGACACCGGCTTCCTTCAGCAGGTGTTGCACGGCATTGCGCAGTTCTTCCTCGCTGCAATCGGCGCAGGTGCCCTTGGGCGGCATGGCGTTGAAACCGTTGAGGGTGTGCTGCATCAGGGTGTCCATGCCCTGGGCTGCGCGCGGCGCCCAGGCGGCCTTGTCGCCGGTCTTGGGTGCGCCGGCGGCGCCCGTGGCGTGGCAGGCGATACAGGCGGCGGCGTAGACATCGCTGCCGGAGCGGGCGGCGCGCGGGGCGGCGTCCTGGGACGCGCTGCTTCCGCCTACCCGGATGTTCTCGATCGGGGCGATGTTTTCCAGGATCTTGGCCTCCATGCGCGGATCGGGTCCACTGGCCTCCTCGCCGCCACCGGTGACGCTGCGGGCGATGAAATAGAATGCGAAGGCGATGACGACCAGCACGGCCAGTACGCCGACGAAGGTGGTCATGAACGTGCGGTCCTGTTGACTCACGGTATACCCCTGAATAATCAAATAGTTATCAGAATGCCGCCCCGGGTTTCAGGGTGCGGCCTGGCGCGGCGGGCCTGCATCCGCGCGCGGCGAAAAATACGGCGGCAAGTATAGCCGCAAAGCTGTATGCGGCGAAACTGCCAACCCGGTCACAGTTCAGGCATATCCGGGGCTTAAAGTCCCCGCGGCGCCAGCCGCTAGCGAGTATGCAGGGGAGCGCCACACGCCATGGATAGCCCGATACAAGAGGCACCATGATCGATTCACCTCTTCCACCGCCGCAGTTGATGGTCATGCCCGTGCGACCGGAGCCGGTCCCGCCAGGGCTGGCCACGGTGCGCCCGTCGCCGGCACCCAATGGTGCCGAGGCCGGTGCCCGTCACCCCCTGACCGATCATCAGCGCGACGATACGAAGGCGGCCCGCGAACGTCCCGAGGCAGCCAAGGGCAAAGGTCCGAACCAGGCGGAACTGGATGCCGGCGCCCACCGCCAGCTGGAAGAACTCAAGACGCGGGACCGCGAGGTGCGGGCCCACGAGGCCGCCCACAAGAATGCCGCTGGCCAGCTGGCGCAAGGCGGCGCCACCTTTGAATACCAACTCGGCCCCGATGGACGGCGCTATGCCATCGGTGGTGAGGTCAGTATCGACACCAGCCGTACCGGTGACCCGGCGCGGGATATGGAAAAGGCCCAGGTCATTCGTCGCGCGGCCCTGGCCCCGGCGGTGCCCTCGGCCCAGGATCGTCTCGTGGCGGCGGAGGCCGCGGCCATGGAGGTGCGCGCGCAACAGGAACTGCAGGCCACGCAGCGCACGGAACAGACCGGGCAGGCGGAACGCCTGGCCCCGGACGAGGAGGCGGCCAACGATGATTTCAATCCCGACGTGGCGGCGCGGCAAGTGCTCCAGACCGGGGCGGCGCGCATCGGCCAGGAGCTCGATGTCTATGTATGAGGTGATGTCATGAAAATCGGTGGAGCCTTCAACCAGGCCATGCTCGGTGTCCAGCGCGGACTCCAGGGCGCCCAGGAAAATGCCGCGAAGATCGCCAGCGCCGGCCAGATGGGCGGTACCCCCGCCGACCTGGTGGAACCGCTGGTGGGTCTCAAGCTCAACGAACTGCAGGTGCAGGCCTCCGCCGAGGTCATCAAGGCGGTGGACGACATGCTGGGTTCACTGCTGGACGAGAAGGTCTAGGAATCCCGGATCTATTCATCGCCGTCATTGCGAGGCGGGAAGCGCCGCGGCAATCTCCCAACCGGCTGCACCAAACGTTTGAGATTGCTTCGTCACTACGTTCCTCGCAATGACGGCTTGCTGTTTTGCCGGAATTGTCAACTCCCAACCCAGGTATATCCCAACCCAATCAGCGCGCAGGCGCCGATCACCTTCAGGATATCCACCTTGTAGCGCCACAGGGCGATGAAGGCCGCCAGTGCCACCAGGGCCTGGAGCCATTCGAAGTCCCCCGCGAAGGGCGCATCCGCTGTGCCCTCCGGCCACAGCACGTGCCAGCCGAAGAACAGCGCCAGGTTCAGGATCACGCCCACCACCGCGGCGGTGATGCCGCTCAGCGGCGCGGTGAAGCGCAGGTCACCATGGGTGGCCTCCACCAGCGGTGCCCCGCTCAGGATGAACAGGTAACTGGGCAGGAAGGTGAAGAAGGTCGCCACCACGGCGCCCGTGAACCCCGCCAGCAACAGCATATCCGGCCCGAAGATCTCCTTGGTCCAGGCGCCCACGAAACCGACGAAGGCCACCACCATGATGAGCGGCCCGGGTGTGGTCTCGCCCAGGGCCAGGCCGTCCATCATCTGCGGCCCGGTCAGCCAGCCATGGGTCTCCACCCCGCCCTGGTACACGTAGGGCAGCACCGCGTAGGCGCCGCCGAAGGTGACCAGTGCCGCCTTGGTGAAGAATTCGCCCATGGTGCGCAGTTCCGGTTCCAGCAGCAGGGCCATGGCCGCCAGCCACAGGGCGAGGAACAGCACCAGCAGCGCCACCAGCCGTCCGGCGCGGAAGCGGGTATGGGCTGGCGGCGGCGTGTCGTCGTCGATCACCGCCGGGCCATAGGATTTGCCGCTGGCGCCGTGGCCGCCGCCAACGGCGAACTTGCCGGGCAGGAACTTGCCGCCGATGAAACCCAGCAGGCCCGCGCCCAGCACGATGTAGGGGAAGGGCACGTTGAAGGCGAAGATGGCGAGGAAGGCCGCCGCCGCCAGGATCCACAGCACCTCGTTCTTCAGCGCCCGGGAGCCGATGCGCCAGGCGGCGAACAGCACGATGGCCACCACCGCCGGCTTGATGCCATTGAAGACGCCCTGCACGAAGGCGAGGTCGCCGTAGGCCAGGTATATATAGGTAAGGGCCGCCAGGATGAACAGGGAGGGCAGCAGGAACAGGGTGCCGGCGACGATGCCGCCCCAGCTGCGGTGCAGCATCCAGCCGATGTAGATGGCCAGCTGCTGGGCCTCCGGCCCGGGCAACAGCATGCAGTAGTTGAGCGCGTGCAGGAAGCGCCGCTCGGAGATCCAGCGCCGTTTCTCCACCAGTTCCTGGTGCATCATGGAGATCTGCCCGGCGGGTCCGCCGAAGCTGATGAAGCCCAGCTTCAGCCAGTACAGGAAGGCCTCGCCGAAGGAGGGCGGGGCCGGGCGCTCCAGCGCCGGTTCATGGGGTGCGGTCGGGTTCATGGCATGTCTCGCTTGGAAGTGGAGCCGGCGTCCTGTGCATAGGCCGCCAGCAGGCCGTCGAAGATATCGCTGGCCGCCTGCAGCAGGCGGTCGTCATCCGTGAGGGAGGTGCGCAGTCCCGCGAGGATGCATTCCACCCCCGCCGCCTCGCCCGGCTGCACACCGCCCACATCGAGGTAATGCACCAGCGCGCCCAGCTGCCGCAGCGCAGGCTGTTGCAGGCCGAAGCTGTCCAGCAGGGTCTCGAAGCTGACCCTGTCGCCCACGTGGGTGAACTCGGCGCCATCGAAGTCGAAGCCCAGCGCGTCGGCGGGCAGGTCGGCGGGTGAATCCAGCCACAGGATGCGGGCGTCGGGATCGATGAAACGGCGGATCAGCCAGGCGCAGGCCAGCCGGTCCACCCAGGGGCGCCGGCGCGTGGCCCAGCGCCGGCCGCGGTAGTCGGCCGGGTCGCGGGCCTCGATGGCCCGCTCCGCCGGCCGGGGTTCGTCGGGCGCAAGGGCGCGGTTACCCGCCGTCTCCAGTTCCAGCAGGGCGGCATCCACCCGCGCGGCGCTGTCGTCGGGAAAGAAATCGATGTCGCACAGGGCGGTGAAGGCTTTGCGCAGCTTGCGCGCCTGCTTCAGCACCTCGAGGGCGTTGTCGCCGGCCAGGCCGCCGCGGCAGTCGGCGATATCGCCCAGCAGGGCCTCGAAGGCCTCGCGCCGGGAGAACAGGGCGGGGAATTCCTCGCAATCGGCGCCACCCGTCTCCAGCAGGCTGGCCATGCCCCCCGCCCCCTGCACCTCGGAACGCACCGACTCCAGGGTGGCGCGGCAGTCGTCCCGCGCCGGCAGCAGGTAGACCCCGTCGCGCAGCACCGCCGCGCCGGCCGCCTTGAGCATGCGCCAGGCGCGCATGCGCACGGTGGCGTTTTCCGTGGGCAGACTGAGGATGAGGAGCAGCCAATTCATTGTGTAACGGACTCTACATATCTGTAGAAATCATTACAACTAATATTTGGGTGCCAGCGACGTGGATCCCGGCATGCGCCGGGATGAGGGGGAGGGGGTATGTAGGAGCGGCCTCTGGCCGCGAAGCCTTTCAACCAATGTTATTCGCGGCCAGGGCCGCTCAGGCGGATTTCTCCAACCAGGCCCGCCATCCCCCCGATGAGGTGATGTCCGTGGCACCCTCCACCCCCTGCCCCTCGCAGATGAAGCCCGTCACCCAGCGGCCATCCGCCAGTTCCACCTTGCCCAGTCCCAGGGGCGCGGGGATGCCGGCGAGGAAACTCCCCACCTGCGCCAGCGGCAGGGCCCAGACCTCCAGCTCGATGGCGGCCCCGCTGGTGGCGCGCACCAGGCCGGGACGCTGGGGCGGGCCGCCGGCCAAGGCATATAAATGATAGGAGGGCGCGGTGCGGGTGCATTCCAGCAGGAAGGCGCCGCGCTCGGTGAGCTGGTGATTGAGCGCCAGCCCCGAGAGGTGGGCGCCGCACACGGCCAGGGCCAGTGTGCCTGCCGGCGCGTATTCTTCACGGTCAGGTGTCGTCGCCAGTGGATGCCGCGTGGCACCGAGAGACAAGGGCTGGCCGTGATGAAAGCGCTCGGCAAGCGCCAGCAGCGACGCATCGGCGAAGGCCGGCGCGCACAGGGTGATGCCGAAGGGCAGTCCGGCATCGGTCATTCCCGCCGGCACCGCCACCGCGGCGAGGTCCAGCAGGTTCATGAAATTGGTGTAGTAGCCGAGGTTGGCGTTGAGGCGGATGGGGTCGGCCTCCACCTCGTCGAGGCGGTAATGGGTGCCGGCGGTGGGCGTGACGATGCAATCCAGGTGTGGCCATACGGCTTCCGCCAGGCGCCGGCATGCGGCCAGCCGGTACTGGGCCTTGAAGGCGTCGGCGGCGCTGGCCGCGGCGCCGGGTTCGATAATGGCGCGGGTGACCGGGTGCAGGCTGTCGGGTTGTGCGCGCAGGAAATCCTCGATGGCCACGTAGCGTTCCGTGACCCAGGGGCCTTCGTAGAGCAGGCGCGCCGCTTCCAGGAAGGGTTCGAAATCGATCTCGACGCGTGTGCCACCCAGGGTTTCGAGTCGTTCGACCGCTGCGGCGAATAGCCGCGCATATGCCTCGTTGCCGAAGAACTGCAGCTGGTCGGCGCGTGGCACGCCGAAGTGGAATGTGGTCGCGGAGAAGGCCGGGATGGCGACCGGTTGCGGGCGGGCGTAGGCATCCTCGCCGTCATATACCGCCGCGACCTCGACCACCCGGCGTGCATCGGCGCAATCCAGCGCGAAGACGGACACGCAATCCAGCGAGCGGCAGGCCGGCACCACGCCCTGGGTACTGAGCAGGCCCCGTGTGGGCTTGATGCCCACCAGGTTGTTGAAAGCGGCGGGCACGCGCCCGGAACCGGCGGTGTCGGTGCCGAGCGCAAAACTCACCTGGCCCATGGCCACCGCCAGGGCCGAACCGGAACTGGAACCGCCAGCGATGTAATCGGGGTCGAAGCTGTTCTGCGCGGCGCCATAGGGCGAGCGCGTGCCCACCAGCCCGGTGGCGAACTGGTCCAGGTTGGTTTTGCCAACGGGGATGGCGCCGGCCGCGATCAGTCGTGCCACCACGAAGGCGTGTTCGTCGGGTATGTAGGCGTAGTCGGGACAGGCCGCCGTGGTGGGGATGCCGTCCAGGTCGATATTGTCCTTGATGGCGAAGGGCACGCCGTACAAAGGCAGGGCATCCGCTTGCTGTTGCTCGAGGGCCGCCAGGTAGGGTTCCAGTTGCGAATCGTCCAGCAGGTGGATCCAGGCGTGGTGGTCGGATCGTGATGCGATGCGCTCACGCACCAGAGCGATGAGTTCGCGGGGCGTGAAGCGACCTTCGCTGTAGGCACGTGCGAGGGCGGCGAGGTCGAGGCTTTGGTCGTTATAGATCATGATCTTAAGTCACCCGCACTGTCCAACTCGATCACCACCAGCGCCTGCCCGGCCTTCACCGGGCTGCCCTGGCTGCACAGGATCTCCCGCACCAAACCGCCCTCGTCGGCTTCCACGGCGATCTCCATCTTCATGGCCTCGACGATCACCAGTTCCGTGCCCGGCTCGATGCGGTCGCCCACCTTGACGGGGATCTCCCACACACTGCCGCTCACGGGCGAGGCCACCGCCATGCAGCCCGCGGGGATGTCCAGCAGGGCATCGCCGCCGGCGGCCTCCGGTTCATCGGCCTCGTAATGGGCCTGGCCGGTGGCCTGCCAGCGCTCGCGCTCGGCGTCGAAGGCGGCCTGCTGGCGCTGCTTGAAGGCGGTGATGCCGTCGGCTTGGTCCGTAAGGTAATTGCGGTAGTCGCGCAGCTTGAGGTTGGTGGGCTCGATGCGCAGCTGGAAGCTTCCGGCGATGAAGTCCTCGCGCAGTTGCTGCAGTTCCTGCTCGCCCACGGGATAGAAACGGATCTGGTCGAAGAAGCGCAGCAGCCACTGCTTGCCGTCGACGAAGTCGCGGGTCTGGCGGTAGCGGTTCCACATCTGCACCGTGCGGCCCACGAACTGGTAGCCGCCCGGGCCTTCCATGCCGTACACGCACAGGTAGGCGCCGCCGATGCCGACGGCGTTCTCCGGCGTCCAGGTGCGCGCCGGGTTGTACTTGGTGGTCACCAGGCGGTGACGCGGATCCAGCGGCGTCGCCACCGGCGCGCCCAAGTAGACATCGCCCAGACCCATGACCAGGTAACTGGCCTCGAACAGTATGTCCTGCACCTGCTGGATGGAGTCGAGGCCGTTGATGCGGCGGATGAACTCGATGTTGCTCGGGCACCAGGGCGCGTCCGGGCGCACCGACTGCATGTACTTCTCGATGGCGAGGCGGGTGGCGGCGTCGTCCCAGGACAGGGGCAGGTGCACGATGCGGCTCGGCACCTCCATGTCGTCGATGGCGGGCAGCTGGGCTTCCGCGTCGCGCAGGAGGTCGAGCAGCTGCGCCTGGGTGAGGACGCGGCTGTCGTATTGCACCTGCAGGGAACGGATGCCCGGTGTCAGGTCGGTGATGCCCTTGATGGCCTGCGCCTGCAGACCGGTCATGAGCGCATGGACGCGGAAGCGCAGGTCCAGGTCCAGCACCGGCGGGCCGTATTCCACCAGCAGGTGGCGGTCGCCGGCCTGGCGGTAACAGACGGCGGGTGCCGCATCCGTTGCCTCCTGTTGATGCAGGATGGGGCTGGCCTCCACGCCGGGTACCAGGGCCTGTTCACTGGCCGCATATTCCCCTTCAAGCAATGCAATGGCGGCATCCTGGATCTCCTCCAGGCGATTGGCCTCCTCCACGGAGATGCACGTAAAGCGCAGGGTGTCGCCCGGACGCAGCTGGCCCAGCTTCCACAGGTCCGCCTGCACGATGGTGGCCGGGCACACGAAGCCGCCGAGACTGGGGCCGTCGGGCCCGAGCATGACCGGCATGTCACCGGTAAAGTCGATGCTGCCGATGGCATAGGCATTGTCGTGGATGTTGGAGGGATGCAGACCGGCCTCACCACCATCGGTGCGCGCCCACAGCGGTTTGGGGCCAATGAGGCGCACGCCGGTGCGGCTGGAGTTGTAATGCACCTCCCAGTCGGTGGCGAAGAAGGTTTCGATGTCCTGGTCGGTGAAGAAGTCCGGCGCACCGTGGGGCCCGTAGAGCACGCGCACGTCCCAATGGTGTTCATAGCGCGGGATCAGTTGCCCGGGTATCGCGGCACAGCTGCCATCCAGGTGCGCGGGTCCGTGCAGGCGCAGCACATCGCCCACCCGCAGGGTGCGGCCGCCATGGCCGCCGAACTGGCCCAGGGTGAAGGTGCTCTTGCTGCCCATGTAGTCGGGCACGTCGAAACCGTCCTTCACCGCCAGGTAGGCGCGGTTACCGGCACCCTGGATGCCGCGCATGCGCAGGGTGGCGCCGGCGGACACGGCAATGGGTTTCCACAACTCGATTGTTTCGCCGTCCAGGGTCGCCTGCATGGGCGCCCCGGTCAGCGCGATGACGGTATCGGTGTTGAAGCGCAGGGTGGGGCCGTTGACGGTGAGTTCCAGCGCCGCCATGCCTTCCGGGTTGCCCAGGGCGCGGTTGGCGAGCCGGAAGGCCAGCGCGTCCATGGGCCCGGAGGGCGGCACGCCGATGCTCCAGTAGCCGGTGCGGCCGGGCCAGTCCTGGACCATGGACTGGGTGCCGGGGGCCAGCACATCTATAGTATGGGGCCGGTAACGGAAGCCATCCAGGTAGCGCGTGAACTGCTCACCCCTGGCATACACCGCATCGGCCAGTACCTGGCGCAGGTAGGCGAGGTTGGTCTCGATGCCGTGCAGGGAAGTATGGTCAAGGGCTTCGAGCAGTTGCGTGCGCGCCTGTTCGCGGTTGTCCGCATGGGCAATGATCTTGGCCACCATTGGGTCGTAGCAGGCGGGGATGTCGGTGCCCGTCTCCACCCAGGTGTCGACGCGCACGCCGTCAGGGAAGCGCGCCTCGGTGAGCAGGCCGGGGGAGGGCTGGAACTGCTTGCCCGGATCCTCGGCATAGAGGCGCACCTGGATGGCATGGCCACTGGGCTTGTGTGCGTAGCTGTCGATGAAGCCGGTCTCGCCGGCGGCGACGCGCACCATCCATTCCACCAGGTCCACGCCCGTGACGGCCTCGGTTACGCCATGCTCCACCTGCAGGCGGGTATTTACCTCCAGGAAATAGAATTCACCGCTGTCGGCATCGTAGACATATTCCACCGTGCCGGCGGAAAGGTACTGCACCGCCGCGCCCAGGCGTACGGCGGCGGCCATGAGCTGTGCGCGCTGTGCGTCGGTGAGGCCGGGCACCGGCGTCTCCTCGATCACCTTCTGGTTGCGGCGCTGCACCGAACAGTCGCGCTCGCCCAGGGCCACCACCCGGCCCTGGCCGTCGCCGAAGATCTGCACCTCGATGTGGCGGGCATGCTCGACGTATTTCTCCAGGAAGATGCCGCCCTGGCTGAAGTTGTTGCGCGCCAGCCGCTCCACGGAATGGAAGGCATCCACCAGGTCCTGTTCCTGCCAGCATAGCTGCATGCCGATGCCGCCACCGCCGGCGGTGCTCTTGAGCATCACCGGGTAGCCGATGCGCTTACCCTCCGCGCGGGCCTGGTCGAGGTCGGCCAGCAGCCCGGTGCCGGGCAGCAGCGGCACCGCATTGTGCTGCGCCAGTTCGCGGGCCGTGTGTTTGAGGCCGAAGTCGCGCATCTGCTGACCGGTGGGCCCGATGAAGGCGATGCCCGCGGCCTCGCAGGCGGAGGCGAATTCGGCATTCTCGCTCAGGAAGCCGTAGCCGGGATGAATGGCCCGGGCGCCGGTCGCGCGCGCCACTTCGAGAATGCGCCGGCCGTCGAGATAACTCTGGGAAGCCGGCGCGGGGCCGATGCAGACGGCCTCGTCCGCCTGGCGCACGTGCAGGGAATGGCGGTCGGCCTCCGAATAGACGGCCACCGAGGCGATGCCCATGCGCCGCAGGGTGCGGATGATGCGGCAGGCGATGGCGCCGCGGTTGGCGATGAGGACTTTGCTGAACATGATGGTCTGTAGTGTCCTTGCAGGGCCGGATATCTTCCGAACCGCAGCCGGGGCGTCCCGGCGTATTCAAGCACCTGGCGGGTCGTCCCGGAGGTGATGTTGCGGTGAATACACGAATTTCGTACTCCCTCCCCAGGCGAGAGGTTGGTCAGGCATCCCAGACCAGCACCTCCACCGGCGTCGGGTTGTAGGCATTGCAGGGATTGTTCAGCTGCGGGCAGTTGGAGATCAGGATCAACACATCCATCTCCGCGCGCAGTTCCACGTAGCGACCCGCCGCCGAGATGCCGTTGGCGAAGCTCAGGCCCCC
>SWBZ01005514.1_pt1 | contig 18575 bp, 12 predicted proteins | sample 4693031 | NCBI WGS metagenome assembly SWBZ01 (sample SAMN10267274, study PRJNA491770) | bioreactor metagenome | isolation source: DHS bioreactor inoculated with | place: Japan: off Shimokita Peninsula
GGGGGGAACGGTAATAACTCCATTACTCTCAAGCTCGAGGGGAACGGCAAAACGACCAACACCTCGGCAATAGGGGCCCGCGTCGAGGTAAAGACGCCCGCCACAGGTCTTCAGGTAAGGGAAGTCTCGGGCGGGAAGGGGTGCTGCGAGCAAGACATGCTCCCCGTCTATTTTGGCCTCGGGTCTGAGAAAGCGGTGGATATTGTGGTAAAATGGCCGGGAGGCGAAGCGTGCAAGTTCGAGAAAACCCCGGTCGGCAAAAATAAGCAGTTCATAATCCGCGAGGCAGGCTGCAAGCTCATTCCCTCCGGGTAATTATCCGAAGGATAAACTTGCACGGTAATCGAAACGAATAAATGGCTAATATATCCCTATCCGTGGTACTTCCGGCGCACAACGAAGAAGAAAATATCGCGAACACAGTTTCGGACTGCCTTTCTTACCTCGGCTCAAATTTTCCTGAATACGAAGTTATAGTTGTCAACGACGGCTCCCGAGACCGCACACGCGAGATAGTCGAGGAGCTTTCCTCGAAGAATCCGTCCGTAGTGCTCGTAAACCATGAAGTCAACAAAGGCTACGGCTCGGCTGTTAGAAGCGGTTTCGACAAGGCGTCCCTCGATTACATCTTTTTCATGGACAGCGACGGCCAGTTCGACATAACGGATCTCGACAAGCTCGTCCCTTTCACAGGGGGGAATAACGTCGTCATAGGCTATAGGCGGAACAGGGCGGATTCCTTCATACGCTCCCTCAATGCCTGGATGTACGGCCTTTATATCCGGCTCGTATTCGGCCTCTCCGTAAAGGATATGGACTGTGCGTTCAAGATATTTCCGACCGAAGCATATCACAAAGTAAGGCCCATCAAGGCGGGCGGCGCGCTCTTCAGCGCGGAATTTCTGATAAAGCTGAAGAGAGTAGGATACGTGTTCAAGGAAGTTCCCGTGAGGCACTTTCCTCGCAAGTTCGGCACTCAGTCCGGCGCCAACTTAAGGGTTATACTCCGGATGTTCAGGGAATCATGGAAGCTAAGAAATGAGCTCAGGAACAGCTGACAGAGCGGACTTCCTGAAAAATCCCGCAGTCCTTCTCGCCATCATACTCGCGGCCGGATTCGCACTCCGTATTTTGCTTTCGTTGTTTTTAACATATGAACCCGACTTCAATACCTGGCGGATCTGGGGAATGCAGATATCTGAAGCCGGATTCGGCAAATTCTACGACCGGCACTGGTGCGACTACATGCCCGGCTATCTCTACGTCCTCTGGTTGCTCAACGGTATAAACAAGGCATTACCATGGTTTCCGGTCGAGATTCTGTTCAAACTGCCCGCGAACCTCGCCGATCTCGCTATTTCCGCTCTTATATTCTTCTGGGTAAGGGGAATCGCTTCTGCGAAGACGGCTCTCGTTTGCGCCTGCGCATATTTTTTCAACCCTGCCGCCCTCTCGAATTCCACGTTCTGGGGCCAGGTAGATTCCTTTCACGCCTTTCCCATAATGCTCTCTGTTTTCCTTGGCCTCCGAAATAGGTTCTTTCTCTCCGGGCTTTTCATGGCACTCGCTTTCATGATAAAACCCCAAAGCATAGTTGTCTTTCCAGTTGTCGGGCTTTTGGCCGCAAGGTCGCTTCTCGTCCCCAGGCTTAATTTCAGACTCGATTCGATCCTCCCGGTTATCCTCTTCCTCGTCGCAGGCGCACTGACAATCTTTATAGTCTCGCTGCCTTTCATATGGGATAAGCTCGATTCGGTGACCTATGCCTTCACGGGCCCCGTAGAGCTGATAATAAGCAGGTTCAAGGCAGCGTATGGTGAATATAAATTTACCTCCCTTAACGCTTTTAATTTCTGGGGCGCGGCTGCGATGTGGATGAACGACGAAATCGTCAAGCTCGGCCTTACAGTAAGAACCTGGGGCACGATCGCTTTCATGACGTTCTATGCATTAGTAGGCTGCCTTCTCGTATTCTTCACGGTTGTGAAATCCAATGTAAAAAGAGATTATGCCTATCTTTTCCCGGAAGCCATAACGCTCATTCTGTTTGCCCTTTTTCTCATCGTGACGCGAGCCCACGAGAGACATCTCCTCCCGGCAATCGCATTTTTCACCCTAATAGTCTTCCGTTTTTGGATATTTTGGTGCTTATATGCTATCGTGTCGTGTATTTACGTAATTAATATGGCATATTCCCATTTACAGCTTGTGACCAAATACGCCGGGGTGCAAACAGTTCTCGGGGTTTCGGAGAATTTGGCCAAGGTGTACATATGGATTATGGTGCTCTTGTATGTTGCTGCGTTTCTTGTAATATTCCGGGATTATGTGATAAACGCGATCAATTATAAAAAACCTATATTTCCCCTTCGCGGCAATTAAATCCGAGAAACAATGAATTCAGATTCCTTCATACGTAAATACAAAATCGAAATTCTCCTTCTCCTGGTGCTCACGTTCAGTATCGGCATCAGGATGTATAACCTCGAAAGGCCGGAGAGCTACTACTTCGACGAGGTGTACTTTGCCTTTACAGCGCAGGAGATGGCGAAGGGGAACCGCGCAGCGTGGGAAAGCTGGGCGACGGCGCCGAAAGACCTGGCCTACGAATGGACGCACCCTCCCCTGGGCAAGGAAATAAGCGCAACCGGTATATTGATCTTCGGACCGAACACCCTCGGATGGCGCTTCTTCCAGGCGCTCTTCGGTGGTATGGGTGCCCTTTTCATGTATCTTCTGGTCAGGAATCTATTCGATAGCAAGACCGCCGGGCTCATTGCAGCCCTCATTTACAGCTTCGACGGCTTTTTCTTCGTCCTTAGCCGAATCACCATGGTCGATATATTCATGGCCAATTTCCTGATGCTGGCCTCGTTATTTATCGTGAAATACGCCCGGACCAGAAAGAATATCTACCTCATGCTGACCGGTTTATTCTGCGGCCTTTCCATGTCCATAAAATGGAGCGGTGTTTATATATGGGAATTTCTGGCCGGGGTCGGGCTGTTCCTGGTTTATTACAATGAGATTTACAAGGCCGATACCAAGGACGGTAACTACCTGCTATCCCTTCTAAAAATAGTTCCCAGGCTGTTTCTGGCCTTCGTCCTCATACCGATAGTCGTATACATTCTTACTTACCTGCCGTTTTTCTATCACGGGAACTCCTTCATGGATTTCCTCACCTTGCAGCAAAATATGTATATATACCATGGGGGCGTTACAGAAACTCACCCATATCAATCGCCCTGGTGGCAGTGGCCGCTCCTGATAAGGCCGGTCTTCATGTTCTACGATGAGCTCGGCGGGGGGCTGAGGGCCTACATCTACCTCCTGGGAAATCCATTTATTTGGTGGACGGGTATTCTCTTCTTCATACTCGGCGCGTACCAGGTGTTTAAAAAAGAATATCCGCCGCTCCTTTTTGCGGTCGTAAGCGTATTCGCATACTGGCTACCGTGGGCCTTTTCGCCGAGGAAGATAGTCTTCATTTATCATTTCATGCCCTCTCTCGTCTTCATATTCGTGATAATCTCCTATTTTCTCTGGAAGCTCTGGGAAGGCTCCCGTAGGGGCAGGATAATTGCCGTTGCCTACTTATTGCTGGCAGCAGGGGTATTCTTTTATTTTTATCCCGTGCTTAGCGCAGTGCCGATCAGCGAGTCGGCAATCGACCGCTTTATGTGGCTAAGCACATGGAGATAATTCGTTAAAGCCTATGCCTGAACGGTATAGCTGTACCCCGCTCCGGCACGGGAATAAATCACTGGAATCAGACATGACGACAATGAACAGAACAGACCTAATCTGCTCGCTTATAATCGGCTTTATAATCTCGATATTTCTTCTGGCTATATGGGGCTCGCTCAGGAGCAACGTAAACATGCCACATATATCGTACTACGTCGTCGTTCCGGTTCTGTTTGTAATCATTCCCTTTTCCGTCGCCCTGGGGGTTTACGCATCGTCCCATCTTGGAAAGAGATGGAGGATACTTTTTCAATTCGGGAAATTCATCCCCATAGGCGTATCGAACACGGCTATCGACTTCGGCGTTCTCAACTTTCTCATGTTCGTATTTCAGGTCGAGAAGGGATACCTCTTCTCGGCTTTCAAGGGAATCTCTTTTCTCTGCGCCGTTTCCAACAGCTATCTCTGGAACAAGTTCTGGACATTCGAAAGCAAGGAAAGGGACGGTATGGGGAAGCAGTTTTTCAAGTTTATATTCGTGTCCATTATAGGGCTTCTTATAAACGTCGCCGTCGCTTCCTATATAGTCAACGTCATCGGCCCGCGGTGGGGCATCTCGCCAATATTGTGGGCGAATATAGCCACGCTGGCGTCAATCGTTCTGGTTATAATGTGGAATTTTTTCGGCTACAAATATCTGGTCTTCAAGAAATAGCCTAATATCCGACCCATCCGAATTTATTGATCCAGAGTATACCCCACAGGTTTACTGCTATGCCGAGCAGTATAAGCGTAATGTGGTGCCACTTTATCTCGTCGCCTATCCCCTTTACCGTCAGTATGAACAGGAAGGGGTAGAAATCGAGTGCGAATCTATATCCGAACTGCATGAAGCCCCAGGTTCCATGGCAGAAGTTCACGAACGCTATGAGCGCTATGGATGCCCAGCACGCAGCCATGAGCCTGCTCCTGCCCGCAAAAAACGCGTACACGAACGCCGGCGTCGTGATCCATATCGCCATTCCGTGCCACGACGGCGTAACGTACGGGAATTCGTCTATGAACCTCGGCAGCCCGGCGAATATCACTTTGAGATTTCTGGGCATGTATGTGATATCGAATATGCCCTTTTGATACCATATCTCGTCGAGAATGCCCGGTATCAGATAGTACGAAAGGTCGAACGGAGAGCCGAACCTCAAATAGTTATAACCCGCATTAAGAAGAACGAAGATACCCGCTCCCAGCCCGAGCCAGATCAGTGGGGAGAGGTTTATTCTCCCGAAGAGGCTTTTCCCGGGGGCCGGCCTATACCACCTGTCCAGGTACATTATCAAAAAGAACGGGAAAGAAAGTATCGTGGGAAGCCGCGTCCAGTAAGACGCCCCGAGTGCGAGTCCCGACGCGAGCGGCGGCGCATTTCTGAGCGTGAGCAGTACGGCCATAAATAAAAACGTCAGCGAGACCGTATGCGAGAACATCCACACCCCGCCCGACGACGCAACCCACCAGTGAATGGTTCCGAATCCGAACATCGCCGTCGCCCAGAGCTGGATGCTTCTTTTCCCTGTCAGCTCTCTTGCGACCAGATATGACAGGACTACATTCACGCTCCCCAGGACTATGGATATGAGGGTCTGGTTCGTGGACAGGCCGAATATCGCGACGACTGGCATGATTATTATTGCCGGCAATGGCGGCGGGACGACGTAATACCTACCGTCGAGCGGGACAAGCTCGATATGAGAGACGTTACTTAATAGATAAAGCCTTCCGTGTAGAAACGCATCTGCGAGCCTGACGAAATTGTCGTACGGAGTAGCGGGTCCTTCCTGCATGAGGTAGTACACGACGAAAGTCGCGATGAATACACCGGCACATATAAGCGCCGCCGTCTTTCCAGTGTCTGTATTTTTTGCACTTTTCATTTGGGGATTCCGATCAAATGATGCCGGCGTCGTGCCGATAATAAATCACCCGCCGGAGGATATTTTACGAAAAGGCCTTGTATGCGTAAAGCCTCGCCACATGGAGAAGATAGTCGATTATAACCCCGCTTCCTAGCTTGGTCTCTCCATAAAGACGGTCCCGGAACGTAATCGGCACCTCTACCACCTTGTCGTATTTTCCCCTGACGAGTATTTCGAGTGCTATCTTAAAGCCGAGCGGGTTGAGCTTTACATCTTTTATCGTTTCCCTCTTCAGAAAAAAGAATCCCGACATCGGGTCTTTCACGCTCGTAAGGCCGCGTACTGCCAGGGTCGCGAGCCGGGAGGATATCTTCCGCCGCGTGGGCCAGTCCTCTATGCCGCCTTCGCTGACGTATCGGCTGCCGATCGCGATATCGGCCTCGCCCCTGATTATCGGCGCCACAATATCCGGTATCGATTCGGCGGGATGGCTGAGGTCGGCGTCCATGACCCCGAGTATGGCGCTTTCGGAATTCCTGAAGCCTTCCAGAACAGCCGATGAAAGCCCCCTCTCGCTCATTCTTCTTATAACTTGAAGACCCCCGTATTTATCCTGAAGCCCCTCCGCCACCTTCCAGGTGCCGTCCGGGGAATTGTCGTCGACTATCGTTACGCTCCCGTCGAGCCCGTGCTCTACGAATATCTTGTATACGTTTTCGAGGAGTATAGGCACATTTTCGGCCTCGTTGTATGTCGGTATGACGAGCGTAATATCCATTTATCAGGAGAAAATTATATCACTGAATTTCTTACTTCTGAACTGCCCCGAGGATTCTTTTCACATCCGGCGTTACAGACCGGGTTCTCTAAAACGCCCACCTGAATCTTACAAGCTGCATCAGGAACAGTGCGTAGAGCAGAATCGAGGAAAAGGTAATAATAAAATTGACCGTCCGGTTCCTGCCCAGGATGGAAAGTGACAAGAAAACCGGAAATATGACGAGCACATATCTCGGTATGCTTTGCCACCACCAGGTAGAAGTCATGATAAGCCAGCTTAAGAGGGCGAATACCCCATATGAAAAGCGCACCTTGAGAAATGCGTATATCGACAGCGCAAGCCCGAGAAACGCAAAGAATGCTTCAAACCACCCGCTCAGCATCGCAATCTCGGGTTCCCTCGACAGTATGGTTTTGTAGGTCAGTAAAAATCCGTTAAACGGCCAGTCGAGTTTCTTTCCCCAGTGCTCTCTCTGAATCTCTAAAAATTTAAACGGTTCTCCGAACGTCATATAATTAATCCCCAGGTATAACAAAAAACCGAGGACTATAAGTCCTATCCAGAAAACGTCCTTTTTCGTCTCCCGGATTTTGTAATCCCTCTGTGCAAGGTATTCGATAATGAGGGCAGGGATGAGGACTATTCCGGTTATCCTGGTAGTGGCTGCCAGCAGCCCGAAAGCGCCCGAGAACGCCCAGCTCCCTCTTCGGGCATAATAAAAGCTGGCTACGGTCAGGAAGAGGAAAAGGCTTTCCGTATATATTGCATGCAGGAAGTAAGCCGTCGGGAAGATGGCAAGGTAAACGAGGGCCCTCCACGAATCGTCCTCGTCGTAATCGAGCCTCGAGAGCTTGTATATATATACTGCCGTCCCGGCGAAGGCCAGGTTGGATACCCAGAGCCCGGCCACTACATAGCTTCCCACGAAAAAGGCTACGATTTTTATAAGCAGCGGATAAAGGGGGAAGAATACGATCTGAAGATTCCGCTCGTCCACTGTAGAGCTTGTATACCAATCCTTGGCGATCTCGACATAGTGCTGTGCATCCCACGTGTACCATACCGGAAGGAAAGCGGGGTAGTCATTTTGTAGAATCACGTATGCGATATAGGAAAATAAGTAAGTAGCTGCAGTGGAGAATATAATAAGCAGACTTATATCTACGAAGGGGCCTTTATTCTTCACTTTTTTATATTACCACCCGCATGCGGTATTCTGTAGTAGTTTTTGTGACATTCTGATATCGATTCTGGGGGCCAGGGAATGGCAGACCGGCACAACAATCAGGTTACCGATGTGAGTCTCAAGGAGGACGAAAGCTCTGCCCGCATGTCTCCGGCTCTGACAGCGGCGCTGCTGTTCCTGACAGGCGCGGTCGTCTACCACTGGAGCCGTCCCGGAACCACAAACCCCTTTAATTATTTCGAATACCTGGCCAACGCAATTTTACATGGAAGGCTGAATATAGAAGGCGCCCCGTTCTATTTCGAGGAGCTAGTCCGGAGCGGGGGTAAGTCCTATCTCATATACCCCCCCATGCCGGCCATTCTTCTCTTGCCCTTTGTCGCCATCAATGGCATATCGACGAACCAGCTCTTCCTGTCGTTTTTGCTCGGCGGGCTCAACGTCTCCCTCGTATACCTCACATTCAGAAGGCTCACCGAAGACAGCGAGCTTCCTGTATGGATGGCTGTGCTCCTCGGCTTCGGAACGATTCACTGGTACACGGCCTCTATAGGCTCCGTGTGGTACCTTGCCCAGATTACATCCTTTTTCTTTCTGATGCTGGCGGTCTATTTCGCCGTGGCGCGTCCCGTGCCCCTCGCGTCGGGCCTCGCCCTCGGGGCGTCTTATCTTTCGAGGCTGACCACCATACTCGGCTTCCCGTTCTTCGCAGTCATGCTCTATGGCCAGGGCGTCGCTTCCGGCCCATCCGGCCGCGCGGGGATATTCAGACGGCTTAGGCCGGTGCTCCTGTTCTCCGTGGGGGCGGCCGTGTTCGTACTAGTCAACTCCTTCTACAATTACATAAGATTCGGCTCGCCTTTCGACGTCGCATACGGCCTTCATACTATATCCGCCGCGAAGGAGAAGGTCTCCCCGTGGTTCGACCAGGGACTCTTCAGCCTCTCATACCTGAAATACCATCTTTATGCTTTCCTGCTGGAGCCCCCTTATTTTATGGACAAATGGCCGTATGTTATCCCATCCATGACCGGCCTTTCCGTTTTTATAACGACGCCCGCTTTTCTTCTCGTCCCCTTCGCCGGGGTAAGGCGCCGGCTCGCTCTCGCTTCCTGGGCTGCGATAATCCCGACGGCGTTTCTCATCTTCATAAAAAGCGGGACAGGGTGGACGCAGTTCGGCTACAGATACGCCCTCGACTTTTACCCATTCCTTCTGATCCTTACATTTCTCGGAACCGGCGGCAGGCTCAGGTGGTATCACAAGGCCCTCATAATTTTGAGCGTCCTCGTAAATATATGGGGAGTCCTCTTCATCAATAAATTCGGGTGGTATAAGCTATATTGACCCTATCAAGGGGGTTATGTATTTTTACGCCCTGACCGATATGAAAAGCCGCATAATACCAGGATACGCAGTTCCCCTCGTCGTCTACGCTTTGGTTATAGCGGCCATACTTGTTATGAGGCTCCTTCTGCCGTGGCCGTACGTTGTGTCCATATCGGCGCTAATAATGCTCGCTATCCCGTTCTTCCTTAAACCCGATTCGCGCGACCTCAAATGGCACTCGAGGGGGATTCTTCTCGGCCTCCTCGTATCCGCCGTGCTCCTCGCGGCATACCTGGCTGTAGTTTGGGGCTACGGGCTCTATTCGGGGCAATCTCTTACAATTAACAAGCTCTCCTATTCGTTCATATTGATGCAGCTTCTTCTCGTGGCCCTCCCCGAAGAGGCCTTTTTCAGGGGTTACCTGCAGCCAAAATTCGGCAACAACATTAAAAGTGTAGTTATAGTAAGCGCCCTCTTCGCCGTGGGCCATTTCGTGACACTCTGCCTCGGGGGAAACCACGGCTCAGGGGTTTGTGCTCAGGCGATACTCACATTCTTCCCCTCGCTCGTTATGGGGTATCTATACCTCGCCACCGGGTCGCTGTGGGCCAGCATTATCTTCCATTTCCTCGCGAATGTAGTGCATATAGCCGTCGGGCTGTCCTGATTTCCACCCCCGCGCTCCCAACTCTTTTTACGCCGGGCTTTCCCCGCGTGCCAGAGTTGCGTTAAAATACTGTAATAATTACAATCGTCTTATCACAGTGATGTGATGTACCCAGTGGATGTGGCGGAGTAGCATGAGAATAGGGCTTGCACAGATAAATCTGAGCGTCGGAGATATCGGCGGTAACCTTGCAAAAATCCTTTCGTATATGGAATCCGCAAGGGCCGAGGGGGTGGACGTACTCTGCTTCCCCGAGCTCGCCATGACAGGCTACCCGCCCGAAGACCTTCTCCTAAAGCCGAGCTTCATCGGCGACAACATTAAGGCGGTGGACGAGGTCAGAAAGGCGTCCAAGGGTCTCACGGTCATACTCGGTTTTGCCGACAGGGACGGTGACATCTATAACGCCGCCGCGTTGCTCCACGACGGCAAGCTTGTGGACGTCTACAGGAAGCATTACCTCCCCAACTACGGCGTCTTCGACGAGAACCGCTACTTCCAGTCGGGCACGAGGACGCCCGTTTACAGGCTCGGGGATACGATATTCGGTGTCAACATATGCGAGGATATCTGGTATCCGGGCGACCCGACGAGAAAGCAGTCCGTTCTAGGCGGCGCCCAGCTCATAATCAACATCTCGTCTTCTCCATACTATATGTCCAAGGTAAAGGCCCGGGAGCAGATGCTCGTCACTAGGGCAAAGGACTACTCCGCCATGATAGCCTACTGTAACCTCGTGGGCGGCCAGGACGAGCTCGTTTTCGACGGCCATAGCGTCGTCATAGGCGAGCGCGGCGAGATAATCGTGCGTGGGAAGGGTTTTGAGGAAGACCTCGTCGTGGCCGACATAAACGCGTCCCGTGTATTCAGATCGCGCATACACGACCCCCGGCGGCGAAAGGAGCAGCTTCTCCTGAGGGCCCATTCCGAGGACGTCGAGTTTATAGACATCCACGTCGGGAAATCCGGAAAGGCGGACAAACCCGAAATCGCGCAGACCGTAAACGACTTCCAGCCTGTCGAGGAAGAGGTCTTCAGCGCGCTCATTCTCGGTACGAGGGACTATATGCGTAAAAACGGCTTCACGAAGACCGTCATAGGCATGAGCGGGGGGATAGATTCGGCCCTCGTGGCCGTCATAGCATCCGAAGCCCTCGGCAGGGAAAATGTCACCGGCGTCACGATGCCTTCCCGCTACAGCTCCGAGGGGAGCGTAACCGATTCCGAGGAGCTTGCCCGGAACATCGGCATCGAGCTCCTGGAGATTCCGATAGAAAAGGCCTTCGGAGCCTTTAATGACATGCTTTCGGACGTGTTCTCCGGGCGCGGGCCCGACATGACGGAGGAGAATCTCCAGGCAAGGGTAAGGGGGAATATACTGATGGCCCTTTCCAACAAGTTCGGCTGGCTAGTCCTCACAACCGGCAACAAGAGCGAGATGAGCGTCGGCTACTGCACGCTCTACGGCGATATGGCTGGCGGCTTCGCCGTCATAAAGGACGTGCCCAAGACGCTCGTCTACAGGCTTTCTGAGTACTACAACAAATGGAAGGGGCGTGACGTAATACCGAGGTCCATTTTAACCAAGCCCCCGTCCGCCGAGCTCCGTCCGGGCCAGCTCGACACGGACTCGCTCCCGCCGTACGAGGCGCTCGACCCTATCCTCAAGGCCTATGTCGAGGACGACCTCAGCGTCGGCGAGATAGTATCCCTCGGCTTTCCGGTGCGGACGGTGAAGGATATTATAAAGATGGTCGACCGCAACGAGTACAAGCGCAGGCAGGCCCCGCCCGGGATAAAGATAACCGCAAGAGCGTTCGGAAAAGACCGCCGTTTCCCCATTACGAACCTCTACAGGGAATAGAAATCTCGCCCCGGACTTAGCGTAAAACAGCGTTTTATGATATAATAGTTTTCGGGGTTCTCGAAAGTTTTTCCCGTGTTGACTTGTGCCTTTTTTCATCTAATCTTAAATCTTGGGTTAATCGGCTTATACCGCGGGTCAATCCTTCGAATTAATACGTTTTTTGAGAAAACTGGGACCTCAGGAAGGTGTTACTATGAAGCCCTTTGGCTACCCGAAAAAGCAGGGTTTATACGACCCCCAATTTGAACACGATTCGTGCGGTATAGGGTTTGTTGTAAACGTAAAAGGAAGGAAATCGCACAGCATAGTTGCCGACGCGCTCACGGTGCTGAGGAATCTTCAGCACAGGGGAGCGTGCGGTTGCGAAACAAATACCGGCGACGGCGCGGGCATTTTAATGCAGATGCCCCACAAGTTCCTAGAGAAGGTTGCGAAGGAATCCGGCATCGACCTTCCCGCGGAAGGTCAGTACGCCGTAGGCATGGTCTTCCTCCCTCCGGACGAGGGGGAAAGGGCGGATGCCGTATCGGTTCTCGAAAGGATAATAAAGGAAGAACGGCTCGAGGTTCTCGGCTGGCGTAAAGTGCCGACGGACAATTCCTCGCTCGGCGAAACGGCCAGAAAGGGCGAGCCCAGCGTCATGCAGGTTTTCATATCCCGGAGCCCCGGGCTCGGGGACGGCATGACCTACGAGAGGAAGCTCTACCTTATAAGAAAGAGGGCGGAAAACGAGGTAAGGTTCTCGGGGATGCAGGGAGGGGAATTCTTCTATGTTCCCAGCCTCTCGCATAGAACCCTCGTCTACAAGGGGATGCTCACGACCTGGCAGGTCGAGCTTTACTACCCCGACCTCAGCGACCCGGACATGCAGTCCGCCATAGCGCTTGTTCACTCGCGCTTCAGCACGAACACATTCCCGAGCTGGGACAGGTCGCATCCGTACCGCTATATAATCCACAACGGCGAAATAAACACGCTCAGGGGCAACATCAACTGGATGCACGCCCGCGAGGCGATGCTCGAAACAGACCTTTTTGGCCCGGATCTCGAAAAGATATTCCCGATTATACAGCCCGACGGCAGCGACTCGGCAAACTTCGACAACTGCGTCGAATTTCTGACACTCGCCGGCCGGCCTATAGAGCATACCGTCATGATGATGATTCCCGAGCCCTGGTCCAACCACGAGACCATGAGCGAGGAGAAAAAGGCCTTCTATGAATACCACAGCTGCCTTATGGAGCCGTGGGACGGTCCCGCTTCCATAGCGTTTACGGACGGGTTCAAGGTCGGCGCGGTCCTCGACAGGAACGGCCTCAGGCCCTCGCGCTACTACCTTACAAAAGACGACGTGGTGATAATGGGCTCCGAAGTCGGGGTTCTCGAAGTTCCCGCGGATCAAATCGTCCGTAAGGGAAGGCTCCAGCCGGGGAAGATGTTCCTCATCGATACAATCGAGGGCCGCATCGTCGAAGACGACGAGATAAAGGGCCGGCTGGCAAAAGAAAAGCCCTACAGGAAGTGGCTCGACGATAACCTCGTCAACCTCTCCGACCTCCCGGAATCGAACGGCGAAGCCGGCGGCGGGGCCACGCACGAAGATATACTCCAGAGGCAAAAGGTCTTCGGTTACACATTCGAAGAGCTAAGGGTCATTTTGGCCCCGATGGCGACGAACGCCGTCGAGCCAATAGGCTCGATGGGTAAAGACACACCGGTGGCCATCCTTTCGAACAAGCCGAGGCTTCTTTACGAATACTTCAAGCAGCTCTTCGCACAGGTTACGAACCCCGCGATCGATGCTATAAGGGAAGAGCTCATCACGGCTACCGAGGTCACGATAGGGCCCGAGAGGAACATCCTCGACCCTCGGCCCGAAAGCTGCCGTCTGATAAAGCTCGACAGCCCGATACTGAGTAACCAGCAGCTGGAGCGCATAAGGGCGCTCGATAACAAGACTTTCAAGTCGGAAACACTCCCGATGCTCTTTCCGATTGCCGAGGGGAGCGACGGCCTGGAAGACGCCCTGAAAGACCTTTTCACGAAGGCCGATAAGGCGATAGAAGACGGCACCAACGTCCTCATACTCTCGGACAGGGGGTTTGACGAGGAGAACGCACCTATACCGGCGCTCCTTGCCGCTTCGGGGCTTCACCATCACCTTATCCGTAACGGCAACAGGCTCAAGGTGGCGCTCATCATAGAATCCGGTGAGCCGAGGGAGGTGCATCATTTTTCCCTTCTCATCGGCTACGGCGTAAGCGCCATAAACCCCTACCTCGCCTACGAGACCCTGGGCGACATGGTAAACGAAGGGCTTCTCAAGAACATAGACAAAAAAACCGCAGTCAAAAACTACATAAAGAGCCTCGTAAAGGGCGTCGTGAAGACGATGTCCAAGATAGGAATATCGGCCGTCCAGAGCTACCACGGCGCGCAGATATTCGAGGCGATAGGGCTTAACCACGAATTCGTCGACAAGTACTTCACCTGGACCCCTACCAGAATAAAGGGGGCCGGGATAGAGGTCATTACGAAGGAAATAGTCATGCGGCACGAGTCCGCGTACCCGGAAAGGGGCACACACCCTCTCACGCTCGACGCGGGAGGCATGTACCAGTGGCGCTCCGGCGGGGAGCATCACGCGTTCAATCCAAGGACCGTGCACATGCTCCAGAACGCCTGCCGCTCCGGGAGCTACGAAGCGTTCAAAAGATTTTCGACGCTCGTCGACGACCAGTCGAGGGATCTCCATACATTAAGGGGGCTTCTCGAGCTCAAGTTCGAGTCCGATCCGATTCCGATAGACGAGGTCGAGTCCGTCGAATCCATATGCAAGCGGTTTAAGACCGGGGCCATGTCCTACGGCGCCATCAGCCAGGAAGCCCACGAGAGCCTTGCCATTGCCATGAACAGAATCGGCGGCAAGAGCAACACGGGCGAGGGCGGGGAAGACCCGTCCCGTAACATCCCCGACGCCAACGGCGACTTGAAGAGAAGCGCCATCAAGCAGGTCGCTTCCGGAAGGTTCGGCGTCACGGGCGAATACCTCGTCAACAGCGACGAGATACAGATTAAGATCGCGCAGGGGGCAAAGCCCGGCGAGGGCGGCCAGCTTCCCGGCAAGAAGGTCTATCCGTGGATTGCCAAGGTAAGGCTTTCGACACCGGGCGTAGGGCTGATTTCCCCGCCGCCTCATCACGACATCTATTCCATCGAGGACCTTGCCGAGCTTATACACGACCTCAAGAACGCGAATAAAAACGCAAGAATTAACGTAAAGCTCGTATCCGAAGTCGGGGTTGGCACAATAGCCGCGGGCGTGGCCAAGGGGCACGCCGACGTCATACTCGTAAGCGGCTACGACGGCGGCACGGGGGCTTCACCGCAGTCGAGCATTCAGCACGCGGGCCTTCCGTGGGAGCTCGGCCTCGCCGAGACGCACCAGACGCTCCTCGTCAATAACCTAAGGAGCAGGGTGGTCCTCGAAACGGACGGCCAGATGAAGACAGGGAGGGATGTCGTCATAGCGGCCCTTCTGGGGGCGGAGGAGTTCGGCTTCTCCACGGCCCCGCTCATCGTCCTCGGATGCATAATGATGCGCGTTTGCCATCTCGACACCTGCCCTGTGGGCGTCGCCACGCAAAACCCCGAGCTCAGGAAGAAGTTCATGGGCGACCCGGGGCACGTCGTAAACTTCATGCGCTTTATCGCGGAAGAAGTGCGCGAGATCATGGCCCAGCTCGGGTTCAGGACGATAAACGAAATGGTCGGACGCACCGACAAACTCGAAATGAAGAAGGTCATCGACCACTGGAAGGCCAGGGGCGTAGACCTTTCAGACATACTTTACGAGCCGGATGTCCCTCCGGACTGGGGCAGATACAACCAGATGGAGCAGGACCACGGTCTCGAGGCTTCGCTCGACATGACCACACTCCTCGACATATGCAAGCCGACCCTCGAAAAGGGCGAGCCTGTCGAGGCCATACTGCCTATAAAGAACGTGAACAGAACGGTCGGCACAATTCTCGGGAGCGAGCTCACCCGCAAATACGGCAGCGTGGGCCTTCCGGAGGATACAGTGCGGCTTCACTTCATGGGCTCCGCTGGGCAGAGCTTCGGCGCATTCGTCCCCAGGTTCATGACGATGATACTCGAAGGAGATTCCAACGACTACATCGGCAAAGGGCTCTCGGGCGGCAGGCTTATCGTCTATCCGCCGAAGGGGTCTACGTTCAACGCCGAGGATAACGTCATAACCGGCAACGTCGCCTTTTACGGGGCGACGGGCGGAGAGGCGTACATACGCGGCATGGCCGGCGAGCGGTTCTGCGTCAGGAATAGCGGCGTTCATACGGTAGTCGAGGGAGTCGGCGACCACGCCTGTGAATACATGACCGGCGGACGGGTCGTAGTTATCGGCCCCACCGGCAGGAATTTCGCCGCCGGCATGTCGGGGGGCATAGCCTACGTCCTCGACGAAGAGGGTAATTTCCCGATTCACTGCAACACTGATATGGTGGCGATCGAAACACCCGCTGAAGAAGACCTTGAAGAGATAAGGAACATGATAAAGCGGCACGTCGAGTACACCCATAGTGAAAAGGGCAAGGACATTCTCGCACGCTGGACCACTCTATCGGAAAAGTTCGTGAAAGTGATGCCAAAGGACTTCAAACGAATGCTCGAAGCCATCAAAAAGGTCGAGCAGGCCGGACTCAGCGGTGACGAGGCTCTTATGGCGGCGTTTGAAGAGAACAAAAATGACCTGGCCCGTGTGAGCGGTAATTAGTTCCCCTTCAACCACACAATCGGCAGCAAACGAAGTCCGGTTTTTCCGGACGGCAGAATAGACTGGAGGAAGTTTAATGGGTGACCCCACTGGTTTTATGCAATACAAGAGAGAGCTGGAGCCCGACCGCTCCCCTTCAGAGCGTCTAAAGGACTGGAAGGAGTTTCACAAGCACCTTCCGGACGAGAAGCTCAAAATTCAGGGGGCGAGGTGTATGGACTGCGGCATCCCTTTCTGCCAGTCGGGGACCATGATAAACGGCATGACCTCGGGCTGCCCGGTGAATAACCTCATACCGGAATGGAACGACCTCGTATACAGAGGGCTCTGGCGCGAGGCGCTCGAGCGTCTTCACAAGACCAATAACTTCCCGGAGTTCACGGGAAGGGTCTGCCCGGCCCCGTGCGAGGGGTCGTGCGTGCTCGGATTGAACGAACCCCCGGTCACCATAAAGACAATAGAATGCACGATAATAGATAAAGGCTTCGAGGAAGGATGGGTTCTCCCCGATATCCCGGAAACGAGGACGGGCAAGAAGGTGGCCGTCGTGGGCTCTGGCCCCGCGGGTCTTGCCTGCGCCGCCCAGCTCAACAAGGCCGGGCACCTCGTCACGGTTTTCGAAAGGGACGACAGAATAGGCGGGCTCTTGATGTACGGCATCCCGAATCCTCACCTCGACAAGTATGTCGTAGAGCGCAGGGTCAATGTCATGAGAGAAAGCGGTATCGAGTTCGTCACCAATACCGAAATCGGCAAGGACTATCCTGCGGACAAGCTCTTAAAGGAATACGATGCCGTCGTTATATGCACGGGGGCGACAAAGCCGCGCGATCTGCCGGTTGCGGGCAGGGATCTTAAGGGCGTTCACTTCGCCATGGAATTCCTGAAAGCCAACACCAAGAGTCTTCTGGACAGCGGCCACAGCGACGGCAATTATATATCTGCGAAGGATAAGGACGTCATAGTCCTGGGCGGCGGCGACACGGGCACCGACTGCGTCGCCACGGCGATGCGCCACGGATGCAGGAGTCTCCTTCAGTTCGAGATTCTGCCGCAGCCCCCGATCACCAGGGCGCCCGACAACCCCTGGCCTCAGTGGCCGAGGGTATATATGCTCGGCTACGGCCAGGAAGAGGCCATGGCCGTCTTCGGCGAAGACCCGAGAAAGTACCAGGTGCTTACGACGAAGTTTGCGGGCGACGCCGACGGGAACGTAAAGGAGCTTCACACGATCCGCATCGAGTGGGTTATGGGCGAGAACGGAAAGCCTTCTTTCAGGGAGGTTCCCGGGACCGAGAAAGTATGGTCGGCCGACCTCGTATTCCTCGCGCTCGGATTCCTGGGGCCCGAAGAAAACCTGCTTCAGCAGCTGAATGTGGAACAAGACGACAGGACGAACGCCAAGGCCGAATACGGAAAATATACGACCAACATCGAAGGGGTATTCGCCGCCGGCGACGCGCGCCGCGGGCAGAGCCTAGTCGTCTGGGCCATCAATGAAGGCCGCGAAGCCGCAAGGGAATGCGACCACTACCTCATGGGTACGACCCAGCTCCCCTGAGCTCAGGCTACAAACAGAAAGTTCCTTTTACCGGCAGAACTCCACACTTCCTATGTTCTCCGGACAGGATTGAGGACTCTCTTAATCCTGGAGTCCGTTTACCATACGTATAATTGAGGAACCGGATAAAGGCGGGGAATTATCCCCCATACCACGAGGGGATTTTATCGCCTGTGAAGATGTTAATGGCCTTGGTTTCGAGGTACATATCGAGGCCGTCCGGGCCGAGCTCCTTCCCTATGCCGCTCTGCTTGAATCCGCCGTACGGAACTTCGGGAATTATTCCGCCGTAAGTGTTTACCCATACGTATCCGGCCTTCACGGCTTTTGCGACTCTGAGTGCCCTCTTTATGTCCCGTGTCCACACCCCGCCCGCAAGCCCATACACCGTATTGTTGGCTATCCTGATGGCTTGCTCTTCGGTCCTGAACGGTATCACGGCTACTATGGGGCCGAATATCTCTTCGCACGCGATCGTCGCGTCGGGCTCGACGTCGGCGATTACGGTAGGCTCGAAGAAGTATCCTTTCTTAAGGTGTGCTGGCCTTCCTCCGCCGTGGAGAACCTGGCCGCCTTCCTGAACCCCCTTCTCGAAATATGAGCCGACCCTCTCGAAATGCTCCCTCGATATCACGGCGCCGAGCTCGGTCTTCTCGTCGAGCGGGTCGCCCACGCGTATCTTCTTTACCCTGTCGATAAAGGACGGGAGGAATTTGTCGTATATGTCTTCGTGAAGGAGGAGCTTCGTAATGGCCGTGCAGTTCTCGCCCTGGTTGAAAAAGCCCCCCC
>SWBZ01000956.1_pt1 | contig 18282 bp, 16 predicted proteins | sample 4693031 | NCBI WGS metagenome assembly SWBZ01 (sample SAMN10267274, study PRJNA491770) | bioreactor metagenome | isolation source: DHS bioreactor inoculated with | place: Japan: off Shimokita Peninsula
GGGGGGCCGAGACGCTCAGGGCCTTGACACGGTCAGCACGATCGCGACCCATGCGCCGGCCAGCATCCATGGACCGAACGGGATCGCGCTCCGGCGGTCGGCGCGGCGAACGAGCAGCATCCCGGCGGCGAAGACACCGCCGAGCACGAATCCGGCCAGTGTCCCCACGAGCACGCTCCCCCATCCCAGCCACCCGAGGTGCAGTCCGATGACCGCTGCGAGCTTGACGTCGCCGCCGCCGACACCGCCGGCCGACAGCATCCGCAGCACGAGGTACGCGACGAAAAGAACCAGCGCCGCCAGCAGAGCCCGGATCAGCGCATCCATTCGACTGCCGGTCAGTGCTGCCGCAACCAGGAGCACGACACCCGTGACGCCGACCGTCGCGACGAGGCGGTTGGGAAGACGGTGAGTGCGGATGTCGATGATTGCGAGGATCGCTCCGATGACCGCGAACGTGACGAAGGCTACGACCGTGAGGGCGGTCGAGATCGTCGGCATGGCGACTGAGCCTAGGTGACGGCGACCCCTCGGTCCTCGCCATCCTGGCCTTCCTGTGGATAGCTGTCGTGCCGGCGCCGCCAGGGAGCACCCGCGGGCCAGCTGGCGGCGAAGGTCGGAACGACCCGCCCGACCCTGCGCGCGAGACCTCGGACCGAGGTCAGGGGGCGTGCCGAGACCGGCATTGTGAGCGACCGATCCCAGCGCACCCCGTCGCTCTCGCGCAGGTGGATGGTGAGGTCGAGGTCGTCGTGGATGCGGGGGTTCTCGCGGTGCACCACCGTGCGGGCCCGCTCCCAGATGGCAGCACGCATCGCGAAGTTCGACCCGAACACCAGCGGGATGCCGAGCCACAGGTTCACCCAGACCCTCCCCCCACCGATGTACCAGTGCTCGCCGAGATAGCTGATGACTCTGCCGGCGCCGTAGAACTCGGCGCCGCCGGTGAGCACCCCGAGCGCGGCGTCGCTGTTGAAGGCTGACTCAATGCGCGCCAGCCAATCCGGATGGGGCCGGGAATCGGCATCCAGTCTTGCAATGATGTCGCTGGTGGGTAGCGCAGCGTCGTATCCGCGTGCGGCGGCGGGCCAGATCCCCACGAGCGGCTCGTCGATCAGCTCGACACCGGCCTCGCGCGCGACTGCCGCCGACTCGTCGGTGCTGCCGTTGTCGACCACGATGATGCGGTCAGCGGGACGCTCTTGCTTCTGCAGGGCGAGCAGGCATTTGCGCAGGAACTCGGCGTCGTTGCGACACGGGATGACGACCGAGATGCGCAGCGCCGATGTCACCCCCTCACCCTATCGGCGCGGTTCGCGGATGCCGGGAGCGCCGCATCCGGGAACCGCCCGTGGCACGTGCGGGCTTACCGTGGAGCCACGGACGAGGGAGTCGGATGAAAACACACGAGGTCGCGAACCAGGCGCCCGCACGCACGGGGCTGGATGAGTACGAGGCGAACATCGCCCTGCGCGAGGGCGTCGAGACCTACAGCGGGCCAGGTGCCGCGGCGCGGCTGCACCACATCGGGCATCGCGTCGGCTCTTCCGCCTTCCAACGCGATGCGGTGCGCGCCAACCGGGTCGAGCCGGTGCTGCAGACGCACGACCGCTATGGCCGCCAGCTCGATGAGGTCGAGTACGACCCGGCCTACCACCGCATCATCGGCGCGGCATTGGCCGACGGCGCCCACACCGGGGCGTTCCGAGAGCCCGGGCCCGGGGCATCCGTCGTGCGCGCCACCGCGTTCATGCTCTATGCGCAGGTAGAACCCGGCCACGCGTGTCCCGTCTCGATGACCCACGCGGCGGTTCCGGTGATCGCCCAGCACGACGAGCTCGCCCGGGAGTGTACTGGTAGCGCCGATTGTTGCTGAGTTGCGTATTCAGCGGCTTCCGACTCTTCTCCCAATGAATGGTGGGGCACTGATCACCAATGATTGATCAGCGCTTGCTGTATAGTTCAGTACATGCTGACTATTGCTTCGCGCCTCGACGTCATGAACCGGCTCGGCCGGGCCATGGCAGACCCGACGCGCTCCCGGATCTTGATGACGCTGCTGAACGCCCCGAGCTATCCGGCCGTGCTCTCGCGCGAGCTGGAGCTGACCCGCTCGAACGTCTCGAACCACCTGACGTGCCTGCGTGACTGCGGGATCGTGGTCGCCGAGCCTGAGGGTCGCCAGACGCGCTACGAGATCGCTGACCCGCATCTTGCGGCTGCGCTGGTCGCGCTCGTGGATGTGACGCTGGCGGTCGATGAGCACGCGCCGTGTGTGGACTCGTCGTGCACGGTGCCGGGCTGCTGCGGTACAGGGGCGGACGCGTGAGCGCGGCGTGTAGCTGCGAGCACGAGCCTGCCACTGCGGCGGAGGATGAGACCGAAGAGGTGGAGCGGCCCTGGTGGAGGGACCGTGGGATCATGGTGCCGGTCCTCTCCGGTGTCGCGTTCCTGGCTGGTCTGATCCTTGAATGGTCCGGGCTCGAGATCCCGGCGCTCGTACTGTTCTGGATCGGCCTGCTGCTGGGCGCGTCGACGTTCACTCCTGGCGCGATTCGGAAGCTGTTCAAGGGCAAGCTCGGGATCGGGCTGCTGATGACGATCAGCGCGATCGGCGCGGTCATCCTCGGCTATGTGGAGGAGGCCGCTGCTCTGGCGTTCTTGTACTCGATTGCTGAGGCGCTTGAGGACAAGGCGATGGACCGTGCCCGTGGCGGCCTGCGGGCGCTGCTGAAGCTCGTGCCGGAGACGGCGACCGTGCTGCAGAGCGGCGTCTCTGCGCAGGTGCCGGCGAGGGAGTTGACGGTCGGCCAGGTCATGGTGGTCCGCCCGGGCGAACGGATCGCAACCGACGGGATCGTCCGCTCTGGCCGCTCAAGCCTGGACACCTCGGCGATCACCGGGGAGTCGATCCCCGTCGAGGTCGAGCCCGGGGACGCGGTGTCGGCCGGCGCGATTAACAGCTCCGGCGTGCTGGAGGTCGAGGCGACCGCGGCCGGTACCGATAACTCGCTTACGACGATCGTGGAGTTGGTCGAGAAAGCGCAGACGGAGAAGGGCGAGCGTGCGCGTCTCGCGGACCGGATCGCCCGCCCGCTCGTACCCGGTGTGCTGATTCTCGCAGCGCTCGTCGCGATCATTGGGTCACTGCTGGGCGACCCGGAGGTATGGATCACTCGTGCGCTCGTCGTGCTGGTAGCGGCCTCTCCGTGCGCGCTGGCGATCTCGGTGCCGTTGACGGTCGTTGCCGCGATCGGCGCGGCGAGCAAGTTCGGCGTGATCATCAAGTCCGGCGCGGTCTTCGAGCGCTTCGGCACGGTCCGGCACGTCGCGGTCGACAAGACCGGCACCCTGACCCGTAACGAGCCCGCGGTCACCGCGGTCCTCACTGCGAACGGCATTGCCGAGGAGCAGGCGCTGGCTTGGGCGGCGGCTCTGGAGCAGCACAGCACGCATCCCCTTGCGGCGGCGATCACCGCTGCAGCCCCGGGTGTTCCCGTGGCCGCGGATGTGACCGAGCAGGCCGGGCACGGCATCGACGGCACCGTCGATGGCGCTCGTATCACGGTCGGCAGCCCCCGCTGGCTCGACGCCGGCGAGCTCGGCGACCGGGTTGCAGGGCTTGAGGAGCAGGGCATGACTGTCGTGATCGTGCACCGCGACGAGGCACCGGTCGCGGCGATCGGCGTCCGCGACGAGCTGCGTCCGGAAGTCCCCGAGGTGGTCCGCACGCTTGCGGATCAGGGCGTCGGCATGACGATGCTCACCGGGGACAACGCCCGCACCGCTCGTGCGCTGGCTGCGCAGGCCGGGATCGCTGATGTGCGCGCGGAGCTGCGCCCTGAGGACAAGGCGACCGCGATCGGCGAGTTGTCGAAGGCGGGATCGGTCGCGATGATCGGTGACGGCATCAACGACGCCCCGGCCCTGGCGTCCGCGGACATCGGCATCGCGATGGGAGCGACCGGCTCCGATGCGGCGATCGAGTCTGCGGACGTGGCCTTCACGGGTCATGATCTGCGGCTCATCCCGCGGGCGTTCGATCACGCGCGGCGGGGCCGGCGGATCATCAACCAGAACATCATCCTGTCCCTGCTGATCATCACCGCACTGCTCCCGCTCGCGCTCTTCGGGGTCCTGGGGCTCGCGGCTGTCGTCCTGGTCCACGAGGTCGCGGAGGTCATCGTGATCCTCAACGGCCTGCGCGCCGCACGCACCCGCACACCACGAATGGAAAGCTGATGCTCGCAACCATCGGGTCGGCGATCGGCCTGTTCGCGGCGACCAACATCGACGACATCGTCGTGCTCACCGTGCTGTTCCTCGCCTCCAGCCGGGGAAAGCCGCGACCGTGGCAGATCGTCGCAGGCCAGTACCTCGGGTTCATCACACTCGTCGTGATCAGCGTGATCGCCGCGCTCGGTCTCACGATCGTCCCGGACGAATGGGTCGGCTTCCTGGGTCTGATCCCGCTCGGCATCGGCATCTGGACGCTCATTCGCGGCCTGCGCCGTAACGGCGACGACGATGATGACGACTCCAAGATCACCGCGGTCGGACTATGGGGGGTCGCCGGGATCACGATCGCCAACGGGGCCGACAACATCTCCCTCTACACGCCGATCTTCCGCACCAGCTCGCCCGGCGACGTCGCGGTCATGATCGTCGTGTTCCTGATCCTCGTCGCCGTCTGGTGCGCTGCCGGGCGACTGATCGGCACCCACAAGGCCGTCACCGAAACGCTCGAACGTGTCGAGCACTGGCTCGTCCCCGTCGTGTTCATCGGCCTGGGCCTGTTCATCCTCATTGAATCCGGCGTTATCGTCCGTCTCTTCGAGGCCCTCGTATGACCCCGGACACGAATACCGACGTTGAGTCGGCATCGGCGTCGGGAGAGCGTCCGCAGAGAGGACGCTGGCGGCTCACTGCCTGGGCGCTTCTGATCGCCGTGGTCGTCGTCGTGATCGATCAGGGAACGAAAGTGTGGGCCGAGGCCACCCTGTCGGAGCACGAGCGCATCCCGCTGATCGGCGACCTGTTGGGCCTGCAGCTCGCGTACAACCCCGGCGCGGCGTTCTCCTTCGGGGAGAGCTTCACCTGGGTGTTCGCTCTCATCGCCGTCGCGGCCACGGCCACCGCGATCGTGTTCGCGTTCCGGGTCCGACGCCCCGGGTGGGCGATCGTGATCGGTGCGCTCGGCGGGGCCGCTGCTTCGCACGCCGGCGACCGGCTTTTCCGCCAACCAGGATTCGCCCGGGGGCACGTCGTCGACTTCCTCGCCTACGGCAACTGGTTCATCGGGAACCTCGCCGACATCGTGATCGTCACCGCTACGATTGCCGGAGCGCTCCTGATGCTCCGCGGCACCGAGAACTGAGAGGGCCAACCATGGAGATCACCCTGCAGTACTTCGACGGCTGCCCGAACTGGGAAGTACTCGACCGCCGGCTTGCTGAGCTGCTCGACGGTCGATCAGATATCCGCGTCACACGACAGTTGGTCGAGACCGCCGAGGACGCCGAGCGCCTCGGATTCCACGGGTCACCGACCGTCCTCGTCGACGGCGTCGATCCCTTCGCCGACGAGCACACGCCGGTCGGGCTCGCCTGCCGGGTGTTCCGTACCCCTGCCGGGCTGGGAGGCTCTCCGACCGTCGAGCAACTGCGCGAAGCGATTTCCGGCCCGGCTCTGACGGGTGATGCTTGATCAGGGGTGGGTGGAGCGGAGAGCCGGGTAATCGGACCACTCGCCACCGGCGAGACGCGACCATGAGGCAGCGGATGCCGTCGTGATGCCGAGGAGATCCGAGACGATCCGGGGATGCAGTTGCCGGGTGAGCTCGATGAGCGCTGTCGTGCGGGCGCTCCCGGCAAGCAGGCCTTCGGCGCGAAGGCGACGGCTGAGCGGCCCCGGGGTGAGGTGACGGCCCGGGTTCCGGCCGGGGAACAACCACCCTTCAGGATGGCCTTTTGTGGCATCGACGAGCTCGACGATGGCGTCGCCGAGGATCGCGGGGACCTCGATCGGCTCGGCCCCGACGGTGAGCGTCACGGGCCGCGAGCTCGTGTCGACCTGTGCCCGGGTGATCGTGACGATGCGGGTCAGCTGGATCCCGTAGAGCAGCACGAGGAGACCCGCGGCCCGGGTCTTCGGGTCCATGTCGGCATCGGACAGGAACCTGCGGGCCATCTGCCATCGGTGATCAGAGGCGTAGTCTCGCCCCTCGAGGCGATGGGCTCGAAACTCGACCCGAAGGGTACTCAGCCGGTGTTTTCGCAGCCAGCGAGTGAACGGTGCCAGCGCGTCGCGTTGGCTAGGCGAATCGGTCAGATACGCGTCGAGTAGGCGCTGCGGGAACGTCGCCAGTGTCTCCTGCTGCGCCCGGATCTCCCCGAGGAACGCGGCGCAGTACTTCAGTGCAGCCCTCTGCCTCTGGAAGCCGGAAGCAGGGCTGGACGCGCTGCGCAGTGTCCGAGTGGATCGGAGGAGCTCCCAGGTGCAGTAGCGGCGCAGGATCAGCCGGTCCTCGGGATGGTCGATGCCACCGAGCCAGTCGTTGAGCCAGTGGTCGAAGCGCGTGCCCTCGACGTCGAGCTCCGGCAGCACGCCGGAACGGACCAGCAGTGAGAGGAGGAACGCGACCGACTGTCCCGACCGGGCTCGGGTGATGATCGCCTCGGCGGTGAGCGGCAGGGTCCCGTCCGCGAGCTCGCGGAGCACCATCGCGCACTTGCTCTTGTGCAGCCAGCGTTCGAGCGACGCCGCTTTGCCATGGTGCGTGAGCAGATAGTCAGCAAGCGGGTGGAGATCCTCACGGATCTCTCCCGCATCGTCGGCGAGCAGCTGTTGGATCGCGACGGGCCGGCGGCACTCGACGCAGAGGTGATGTTTGCGGATTTCCTCGATCGAGCCGCATCCAGGGCAGGCCATCGTGATCGGAGTGCCCGCGCAGTCGGCGCAGACCTTCTGGCCATTCATGAACCCGGTGAGGAACACTCTGCGCGCGCACTCGGGACAAGGTTGGGGTCTGCGCATCGCGTAGTAGCAGCGCGCGCATACTCGTCGTCCGTCGAGGTGCGAGGCGACGCGGCCAGGTTCTCCGCAAAGACCACAGGTCTTGATCGGTGCGGTGTAGCAGGCCAGGCAGACGAGTTCCGGGCGACGGACGATGATGGTCGCGTGCTGACCGCACCGCGAGCAGTCGCCGAACGATCGAGGGTCGGCTCGCCAACAGTCACGGCAGAAACGCTGTCCGTCGATGGTGCGCTGCACGGGCCGGACCCGGCCACAGGACGCGCAGGAGACGGACCGGGCCTTCCGCTCGCATCGGGAGCAGTGCCGACCACCGCCCGGCGTCTTGTGGGGCATTCTCACCGCGCGTCCGCAGGACTCACACGTCGGCAACACCACCCGGCTCGCCCCTTCTTTGACCAGCGCATGGGCCAGATTCTGAACGGTCGCTGGCACGTTCGCATGCTGCCCCTCCAGGACTCCGGGCTGCTTGATCAGCGCGAGCTCAAGAAGCCGCTGCGTGAGGGGTACTGGCGCGACCGTATGCACGATCTCAGTGAGTCGCTCGGGAGAGATCTCGGAAACGAGAGGGCGGACGAGAGCGACGACTTCAGCGACTCGCGGCAGCTGCGGAGGCTTGGCCACCGCGGCTACTTCGTACGCGGCCGACGGATCGCCGCGCGAACAGGACGGAGATCACCGATCGTCCCCCGTGTCGCCTCCTCACCCACCGCCACCGGGGTCGAGGCCTCCCGGCGAGTGATCGTCACGAGATCGTCGAGCGAGCACTCCAGCGCATCGCACAACGCCGCCAACACGTCGAGACGCACCCGCTGGGGCGGCTGAGTCACCAGCCGATACACCTGCTCCCGGGACAGGTCGATGCCGCGCTCTTCGAGTAGGGGTTTCAGCTTGGAGGTCTGGAAGATCCCGCGCGACGCCATCACGCTGCGCAGATTCCAGCCGGTGTCGAGCTCAACGGTCATCAGCTTCTCCTTCGATGAGGGCCTTCAGCGCTTCGGCGAGCACACGGTTCTTGTAGTCCGAGCTGACGGAGGCGTAGATCGAGGTCGTCGAGGCATGCATATGCCCGACCTGCTCTTGGACGAATCGATCGGCGTACCCGAACTCCAGAAGGTGCGTGACATAGGAGTGCCGGAGGCTGTGCAACGTCAGGTCCTTCGACAGGCCGGCTTCATCACGCAACTCTGCGAACCTCCGATCGAGATACCCAGCAGACAGACGCGTGCGGCGCTCGGTCACCCAGAGCGCGTCGAGGTCGTCTCCGGGCGCGAAACGGGCCCGGGCCTGCTCGAGCCATTGCTGCATGCCGGGGACCCACCAGTCGAATTCCGGCACCAGCAGCACCGTGCGACGTCGTGGCGCGCCACCGCCCGCCGCCTTCGCCCATCGCACGTGGACCGCGCCGTAGCGGCCCCACTGGCGCATCTTCGCGTTGTGGTGCAAATCGACGGTATCGAGCATCACCGCCTCAGTGCGGCGCAGACCGAACGCGTAGACCGTCTTCAGCAACTGGGCATCCCGCAACGCGCCGAGCGCACCCTTTCGCCCGGAACTCACGAGCAGCTCGACGCGGGCGTCGGCCGTATCGAACAGGCGCTCGATCTCGTCGTACGTGAACGGGCGACGCTTCCCATCGCCTTCGAACTCGAACCGGTGCGCCACCGTGTTCCACGGCAGGCACACCTGCGAAGGGACCTCCCCAAACTCGCGATCGCAGATCTCCATCCAGTCGTACAACGGGTTCGTGAGGTAGTCACAGAACCCACGGATAGACCCATGGTTGGCGCGCATCGTCGACAACGTCCGAGTGCGACCGCCAGACTGAGCAGTGAACTCATCCACATCCGCGACAGTCCACCTCCAAGGCGGTTTGTCCACGAAATCACGGAACCGTGTCACCGTCGCCGTCCGGTTCCGGATCGTCTGCTCACGGAGCCCGCGCGACAGCTGCTGGTTCCGCCAACCATCGATCATCGCACTGAAAACCTGCGCTTCCGGGTTCGCCAGTGCGACGTTCGATGCTGACGTGATCAGCCGAAGCGCCGCTGGAGAAGCCTCAAAATCTTGCATTAGATGCAACAAAGTATGGGACAGTGCATCACTGTGTCAACCCAGATCTCCGCATCCGCGAGATCACGCTGTTATGGTCGGAACACTTCGACACCGAAGGAGCCGAATAGGTATCGATTGCAAGCACGGACAGTTGCATTCACTGCAACATGCGAGGGTTGATGCCGCGGCTGCTGAACACCGCGTACGAACCCGAGCTCGTGCCGGGAAAACGCAGTGCCCTGTTCGGGATGGCGATGACCGAGAAGCAGGGCGGCTCAGACGTGCGCGCGGGAACGACGGTCGCCAGGCCGATCGGCGGTGGCGAGTACGAACTCACCGGGCACAAGTGGTTCTGTTCCGCCCCGATGTCTGACGCCTTCCTCGTGCTCGCGCAGGCGCCCGGCGGCCTATCGTGCTTCCTTCTCCCCCGGCTGCTGCCCGACGGCTCGCACAACGAGATCCGCATCCGTCGCCTGAAAGACAAGGTGGGCAACCGCGCCAACGCCTCGAGCGAGGTCGAGTACGAGGGCGCCCGCGCACACCTGGTCGGCGAGGAAGGCCGCGGCGTGCGCACGATCATCGAGATGGTGACGCGCACGCGACTGGACTCGGTGCTGGGGTCGACTGCCGGGATGCGGCAGGCAACCGCCGAAGCCGCCTGGCACGTTCGACACCGCGCCGCGTTCGGAGCACGCCTGATCGACCAGCCGCTCATGACGCAGGTGATCGCGGATCTGCAGCTCGAAACCGAGGCTGCTACCGCGACCTCCCTACGGCTGGCCCGTGCCTACGACGAGGACGCGACGGCCGAGGAGGTGGCCTTCCGCCGCCTGGCCACCGCGGTGGCGAAGTACTGGATCTGCAAGCGGGGTCCCGGGCACGCGTACGAAGCCATGGAGTGCCTGGGTGGCAACGGGTACACCGAGGCGTTCCCCCTCGGGATGCAGTATCGCGAACAGCCCGTCATGGCGATCTGGGAGGGGTCGGGCAACGTCATCGCGCTGGATGTGCTGCGAGCGCTCTCGCGCGACCCGCAGAGCTTCGAGGCCTTTGACGCCGAGCTCGCGCGGTCAGCGGGGGCGGACAGGCGCCTGGACGCGCATGTGCGAAGAACCCGCGAACTCATCGGCGAGCTCAGTCGCGACGACGCCCGCGACGCCCGCGCCCGAGTGCTGGTCACGGCGCTCGCACTCGCTGTGCAGGGATCGCTGCTGGTGCGCGCAGCGCCCCCGTCGGTAGCCGACGCCTTCATCGGATCACGGTTGGGCGGCGATGGTCACCTCTACGGCGTCCTGCCGCTGGGCACGGATGCGGCATCCATCGCGGCTCGCGCCTGAGGTGTCTCGGCATCCGTCGCGGGAATCTGACACGGCCCATGGGAGCGGGACCAAAGACCCTATGGACTGAGGTGTTCGGTGCGGCACTCTGATGTCAGACCACAAAAGTCGTCCGAAGCCCCGCCGAGGATGACAGGTTTCGTCGCTGGACGATGTTCGGCGACGCACGTGGGGAGAGGTATCCGGCGGATAACCCAAACCTGGTGCAGCGGGCCCGCCGTCGATCTGCGAGCCTCCCCCACGCATGCCGTCGCGGCGCCCGACTCGTCACCGGGCGCTGCGACGGCCTCACTGTTTTCGGCTCGCGATGCGCGGATGGCGACGCGTGGCTACTGCGAGCGAAGCGAGGTGGCGTAGACGGCTGCCTGAGTGCGCCGCTCCATGCCGAGCTTTCGCAGCAGCCCAGTCACGTAGTTCTTGACCGTCTTTTCCATGAGGTCGAGGCGCTCCCCGATCTGACGGTTGGTGAGACCCTCGGCGATCAGCTCGAGCACCTGACGTTCGCGGTCGGTCAGGTCGACGCCGGGTGTGCTCGACCGGGTCTCGCGTGCCTGTTCACGCACGCGCGTGGCGGCAGCCGACGAGAGCAGGTTCTTGCCCGCGGCGACAGCACGGATGCCGTCAAGAAGACCGTTGGCCTTGATGTCTTTCAGGACGTAGCCGGCAGCGCCGGCCAGCACCGCCGAGTAGGCGGCTTCGTCATCGTCGTAGCCGGTAAGGATGAGGCACGTGACGCTCGGGTACTGAGAGCGGATCTCGCGGCACACGTCGATACCGCTGCCATCGGGGAGGCGCATGTCGAGGACTGCGACATCGGGCATGGTGGCCGCGATGCGCCCGAGAGCCTGGCGGGCGGTGGATGCCTCGCCGATCACTTCCATGTCGCGCTCGGCGTCGATGAGGTCAACGACCCCTCGACGGACGATTTCGTGGTCATCGAGCACGAAGACACGGATCATGTGGTCTCTCCCTGGGCCAAAGGCACCGCCCACCGCAGGCGGGTGCCGCCGCCATCGCGTCCGGTGAGAGCGAACTCTCCGTTCCAGCGCGCGGCGCGATCCTCAAGGTTACCGACCCCGCTGCGGCGTGTCGGCGATTCCGGCACGCCGACGCCGTCATCGAGGATTTCGACGACCAACATCTCGTCGGCGATCCCGACGCGCACCGAAGTCTCCGTCGCCTGAGCGTGACGGGCGACGTTGCTGACACCTTCGCGAACTACCGCGACGACGTCTTCGGCGACATCCGGCGGTGTGCGCAGATCCAGCGGTCCCTGGAAGACGAGCCGCGGTGACTCCGAGAACGACGGCGCGACTTCGCTGATGACGTCCACAATGCGGTGCCTGACCGATCCGGATGACGCGCGGGGTTGGCGCAGGGCGAAGATGACGGTGCGGATCTCGGTGATCGCGGCATCCAGGGCGTCGACCTGTTCGAGCAGCTCGGTGCGCGCCGCCGCGTCGCCGACCCTGCCGGCGACGGCCTGCAGCGAGAGCCCGGCGCCGAACAAGCGCTGGATGACGTGATCGTGCAGGTCGCGGGCGATACGGCCGCGCTCGTCCATGAGCGCGAGCGCCTGCCGGTCGGACCTGCCGCGCGCGAGCTCGAGCGCGATCGTGGCTTGGGCCGCAAGGTCTGCGGCAAGGTCGACATCCTTGTCTGTGAACCGGGGAGCGCCGACGGGCCGCCCGACGGTGAGCACCATGGGAACGCCGTCTGCGCCGAGCATCGGCACGACCACCGTCGGACCCCACGCGACGAGTTCGTCCCCGAGCTCGACGGTGTCACCGCTGGCCTGAAGCGGCTGCCAGCTGTCGAAGACGCGTCCGGAGAGGGTGCCTGCTTGCGCATGAACGGATCCGGTGAGTTCATCGGCGTGCTCGCCGCGCGCGACCTCGACGCACATCATGGTGTCGCTGATCGAGGAGATCACCACGACGGTTGCGGCATCCGTGAGTTGCAGGACTTTGTCGGCGAGAAGCTGCAGCGGCCTGCCGGTCTCGTCCGAGAACATGGCTGCGCTCATCTCGGCCGCGGCTGCGGCCCACCGCTCGCGGCGCACCGAGTCTTCGTACAGGCGCGCGTTGTCGATGGCGATGCCCGCGGTGGCAGCAAGGGTCTCGAGCAGCTCGGTGTCCTCTTCGCTGAAGGCGCCGTCGGGGTGCTCAGTGAGGTACAGGTTGCCGAACACCTCGCCGCGGATGCGGATGGGAACCCCGACGAAGCTGTCCATTCTCGGGTGGTTGCGCGGAAAGCCGACCGAGCGCGGGTCGTGGCCGATGTGTTCGAGCCGGATCGGGCGAGGATCGTGGATGAGGGCTCCGAGCACGCCGCGGCCACGCGGGGGCGGGCCGATCGCTTCGACGGTCTCGGCACTCAACCCGACGTGGATGAATTCCTCGAGCATCCCGTCGGGTCCGATCACACCGAGGGCACCGTACTTCGCGCCGACGAGCTCAACTGCCGATTCGACAATGCGGCGCAGCACCGCCGAGAGCTCCAGCTGGCTCACGACAGCGGCGTTCGCCGTCAGGAGACTGCGCAGCCGTGCCTCGATATCAGCCACCCGGTTACCCCGTTCTCGTCCCTCGGCTCTCTCGCCAGGATCCTATCGCGGGACCTTCGACCCTGTGCGGGGAACTTGGCGGGCCGGATGCTGGAACAGACAGGAGGGGCAGACGGATGCGAAACACACTGCACGACTCGCACGTGGGCCTGTCCGAGGGCGGCTCGTTGAGCGCCCCGGCCGGCGACACGATCTGGCGGGTATCGCCCTACGATCGCCTCGTCGTGGGCGTAGACGGGTCAGGTCCGAGCACCGGCGCGCTGGCATGGGCCATCGCGTACGCGGCCGATCACGCCACCGAGCTCCTGCTCGTGCACGTTGTCGACGACACGTGGGGCGTTGCCGGCGCCGACTATATGGCTGATGCGCAACGGCGCGGCATCCACGTGCTTGACGCTTCCCGGCGCCGCGCGGTGGATGCGGGCGTCGCCCACGTGCAGACCGAACTCGTCCACGGTCGCGCGCCCAGTGTGCTGTCGGGCGCTGCCCGCCCGCACGACCTTCTCGTTGTGGGTTCGCACCGCACCGGCTTCTTGCGTGGGCGCGCGTTCGGCGCAGCATCCGTTTATGTCGTCGCTGCCGCCCGGTCGGCGGTCCTGGTCGTGCCGAACCTGCCGCTTGAGGGCCGGCACAGTGTCGTGGTCGGGGTCAGCGGATCGCCGGCCTCGGATGCCGCGCTGGTGCAGGCAGCTCGCGAGGCTGCCCGCACCGATCAGCAGCTGGTCCTCATCCACGCCCGGCCTCCGGTTCCGCACGAGGAATCGTCGAGCAACGGTGAGTACCGCGCGTCGGCTGCGCGGGATGTTGTCGCGCGCGCCAGCGCACACGCTCTCATCGACATTCCTCACCTCGACCTGAGTTCCCGGGTCGTCGCCGACAACGTCGCCCCGGCGCTGCTGACAGCGTCCATCGATGCCGCGATGCTGGTGATCGGGCGCGGCCAGAGCGAGGAGCCCCCGAACATCTCGACGGTGGTGCATGACGTGCTCATGAACCTCAACGCGCCGGTGCTCATCGTCCCCTGACACCGCGAGCACCCACCCGCGGCCCTAGAGTCGAGGGGTGGATTCGGTGCTGTGGTACGTCGTGCCGCTGGGGGTTGCGGCGGCGCTGAGCGTGTTCCCGATCCTCGCGGTCGTGCTGCTTCTGCTCTCGCCGAACCCCATCCCGGCGAGCGTCGGCTACCTCGCGGGGTGGTCGGGCGGCGTGCTCGTGCTCGTGACGCTGTTCTCGCTCGGGGCGCGCCTCATTCCTCCGTCGACGACAGAACGGATGCCGTCCTGGGCGCACGCGGTCGAGATCGCTATCGGCGTGCTTCTCGTAGTGGGAGGGGTCTGGCGCACGGCGGCCGATCGCCGGCGCCCGGAACCTGCCAGCGCGCCATCGTGGACGAAGGCGCTCGACAATGTCGGACCGCGCCGGGCCTTCGCGTTCGGACTTGCGATGAACGTGAGGCCCAAGAACCTTGCGATCGCGTTGGCGGCGGGACTGGCGATCGGTTCGGCCTCCCTCAGCATCGTCGGCAGCAGCCTCACGGTGCTGATCTTCACGGCGGTCGCGGTCTCGACGGTCGCGGCCCTGGTCTTGGCGTATGTCTTCGGCAGCCATTCGATTCGGCCCCGGCTCGAGCGTTTCAGCGACTGGCTCGTGGCGAATTCGTCCCTCGTGCTCAGCCTCTCGGTCGTGCTGATCGGAGCCCTGCTGATCATCATCGGCACCGTCAATCTGCTCTGACACGACAGGCGCGTGTGTGAGAATCTCCTCAGCGGGGGCCGCCAGGGCGAGGTTCCGTGGCACACTCCCCCAATGGTGAGTCGCAGAACCCTCGCTGTTGTCGGCGTCGCGGGAGCGCTCGCGCTCGGGGGCTGTGCGGCGCAAACGAGCACGAAGGAGCCGAGCGAAGAGGTCACGGCTGAGCCGTGGTCGTTCGTGAGCCGGCCTGATCTGACGCCCCCGATCGTGACCGTGACCACCTCCGAGCGCGGCGCGACGCTGGACCGCGACGGCGTGTATGCGTTCCTCGGCCCCAAAGATCTCGACCAGGGGTCGGCAATGCAGGGCGCCGCGATCGTGGATGGCGACGGCGACCCGGTATGGGTCGCGAACACGGGCGATGACTCGGCGTTCGATCTGCGTGTGCAGGAGTACCAGGGTGAGCCGGTGCTGACCTATTGGGTGGGCCAGTCAGGATTCCATGGGCGCGGCGAGGTCATCATCCTGGATGACACGTACACCGAGATCGCGCGCGTGTCGACGGGGGAACCGATCGGCGCGGGCAACGCCGACATGCACGAGACAACGATCACCGACCAGGGCACGATGCTGCTTCTCGCGTACGTGACAGCTCCCGCAGACCTGACGGAGGTCGGGGGCCCGCGGAACGGATACGTGCTGGAGGGTCACGTGCAGGAGGTGGATATCGCCACTGGCGAGGTGCTGTTCGAATGGGCTTCGCTCGATGAAGTCCCGGTGACGGAGTCGAGGCATGTTCTCGACGAGGACGGCGGCACCCGCGCAGAGCCGTACGACTACATCCACCTGAATGCCGTATCGCTGGACGGCGACGAGGGGTTCCTGGTTTCGGCGCGCAACACGAGCACGGTCTACCGGCTCGATCGCGAGAGCGCGTCCGTGGACTGGCGCTTGGGTGGGCACAGCAGCGACTTCGAGATCGACGGCGATGCCCGCTTCGCGTGGCAACACGACGCTCACCGCCGCGCCGACGGCACGATCACCCTGTTCGACAATCAGTCCGAGGATGACGCCGGCTGGTCGCGCGGGCTGCGCCTGGCCGTCGACGAGGATGCCATGACAGCTTCGCTCGTGACGCAGTACACGCCCGAGCAGGATCGGCTGTCGGCGACACAGGGCAACCTGCAGGAGCTTGCCGGAGGGAACGTCGTCGTTGGGTGGGGCTCGCGGCCGTTCTACTCGGAGTTCGATCGCGACGGAACCCTGCTGTACGAGGCGACCTTCACTGCCGGGACGAGCTACCGGGCGTACGTACTGCCGTGGTCGGCGATCCCCGCCACTCCCCCGGATGCGCAACTGGTCGAAGACGGCCCCTCGGCGAGCCTGTTCGCCTCGTGGAACGGCGCCACCGAGGTCGCATCGTGGCACCTTGTGACGGGGCCGGATGAGGCATCCGCTGTCGAGATCGCACGCGTGCCGCGGGAGGGGTTCGAGACCGAGATCCCTATCCCCACGGGTGCGACGCTCGGGGCCGACGTCGGGGTGCGGGCGATGGATGCCGCGGGTGAGGTGATCGGCGGCGGTGCCGCCCAGATCGCCGCACCCGAGCCGTCGAGCTGAGGTTGCTGCCGCCCGGCATCAGGGCACGCCGAAGCCCCGCCGGGAAACGCGACCCGGCGGGGCTTCGGTGGTTTCGTACTACGCGCCGCGCTTGGCGAGCGGGGCTGCGGGAGCCTCTGCCGGGGTTTCTCCCGCAACCGCAACCTCTCCGCGGTGGGCACGGACCTCGTCGAACGAGGTTCCGTAGTACGCCGCCTCCATGAGGGTTTTCATGTCGGCAAGCATCGGCATCCGGGGGTTGGCCGGAGCGCACTGGTCTTCGTAGGCAGCCATCGCGAGCTCGTCGAGGCGGCCGATGAAGGCCTCCTCTGCGACACCCTGCGCCTGGAAGGAACGCTCGATGCCGACGAGGTCACGCAGCTTCTCCACGGCCCGGGCGTAGGACTCGACACCCTCTTCGGGGGTCGCGGCCTTCAGGCCCAGGTGCTGTGCGATCTGCTGGAACCGTTCGGGAGCGATGTAGCGCTCGTACTTGGGCCAGCTGGTCAGCTTCGTGGGGATGCGTCCGTTGTAACGGATGACGTGAGGCAGGTAGATCGCGTTGGTGCGTCCGTGGATCAGGTGGAACTTCGATCCGGTGACGTGAGCCATCGCGTGCACGATCCCGAGGAACGCGTTGCCGAAGGCCATACCCGCGATGGATGCCGCGTTGTGCATCTTCTCGCGTGCCTGGATATCGGCGGGGTCCGTGCTGCCCGGGCGAGCCTTCGCGCTACGTTCGATGTTCTCGAAGATCAGCTTGATGGCGTGCAGGGCCAGGCCGTCGGTGTAGTCGTTCGCGTACACCGAGACGTAGGCCTCCGTCGCGTGGGTGAGGGCGTCGAATCCGGCATCCGCCACGACCTTGGCCGGCAGGGCCGACGTGAGGACCGGGTCGATGATCGCCACCGACGGGGTCAGCGCGTAGTCGGCGAGCGGGTACTTCATTCCCGTCTCGTCATCCGTGATGACCGCGAACGGTGTCATCTCAGATCCCGTGCCCGACGTGGTCGGCACGCAGACGAGCTGTGCCTTCTTGCCGAGGTCGGGGAACTTGAACGCGCGCTTGCGGACGTCGAAGAACTTCTCGCGCATGTCAGAGAACTGCACGTCGGGGTTCTCGTAGAGCAGCCACATGACCTTGGCGGCATCCATCGGGGAACCGCCACCGAGCGCGATGATCGTGTCGGGGTTGAACTCCCGCATCTCGGCAGCTCCCGCCACGACGCTCGAGAGCTTCGGCTCGGGCTGGACGCGGTCGATGATCTGCAGGTGCACGCGGTTGCGACGACGGTTCAGCACATCGATGACCTTGTCGACGAAACCGAGGTTGGTCATCGTCGGGTCGGTCACGATCGTGACCCGCTCGACGTTCTTCATGTCGATGAGGTAGCGGATCGCGTTCGGCTCGAAGTAGGTCTTGGCCGGAACCTTGAACCACTGCAGGTTGTTGTTGCGCCGACCGACACGCTTGACGTTCACGAGGTTCACCGCCGAGACGTTGTTGGAGACAGAGTTGCGTCCATAGGAACCGCACCCGAGGGTCAGGGACGGCATGAACGCGTTGTAGATGTCGCCGATGCCACCGAGAGCCGAGGGGGCGTTCTCGATGATGCGGACGGCGCGGACGCGCTTGGCGAACTCGTCGATGACGCTCTGGTCGTTGCTGTGGATCGCGCCGGAGTGGCCGAGGCCGTCGAAGTTGACCATCTGCTCAGAGAGCGAGATGCCTTCTTCGGCGTTCTTGGCGCGCAGCACGGCGAGCACCGGAGCCAGCTTTTCGCGGGTGAGCGGCTCTTGGGGTCCGACGACGGCGCACTCGGCGAGGAGCACCGAGGTGTCTTCGGGCACCGTGAAGCCGGCCTGTTCGGCGATCCACACCGGGGACTGTCCGACGACCTTCGCGTTGAGCTTGGCCTCGCCGCAGTTCTTGGCGTTGGCGTGGACGCCGAAGATGAACTCTTCGAGCTTGCGCTTCTCGTCGGCGTTCACGACGTAGGC